>Ga0310811_10000389_pt1 | contig 59954 bp, 67 predicted proteins | sample YCmetagenome_FD_207642 | JGI IMG/M metagenome (GOLD analysis project Ga0310811, IMG submission 207642) | Soil microbial communities from experimental microcosm in Duke University, North Carolina, United States - YC | ecosystem: Engineered > Artificial ecosystem > Soil microcosm > Unclassified ... | reverse complement strand
GCGCGCGTATGCCCGGGTCTGCACGACCGACGAGTGCAGATACAGGTTGTGCGGCATAACCGTCGCGCCGATGATGCCGATTGCGACATAGAGCATCTCGCGGTTGGTCACGATTTCCGGCGAGGGCACGAAGCCCCGCAGCACGGCCATGACCGGCGGTGCCGCCGCGACGATCTGCACCGCAAAGCACACCGCGATCACGAGCAGCAGCGCGATAACGAAGGCTTCGAGAAAGCGGAAGCCTTTGTTCATCAGGAGCAGCAGCAGAAAGGCGTCGAACGCGGTGATAAGCGCGCCGCCCATAAGCGGGATGCCAAAGAGCAATTGCAGCGCGATAGCCGTACCGATCACCTCAGAGAGATCGCATGCGATGATCGCCGCTTCGCAGGCGAGCCACAGCACGATAGTGACGGGCCTCGAATAATGCGCGCGGCACGCCTGCGCGAGGTCGCGCCCAGTCGCGATCCCGAGGCGCACCGACAGCGCCTGCAGCAGGATCGCCATGAGATTCGACAGCAGGATCACCGCGAGCAGTGTGTAGCCGAAGCGCGAGCCGCCGGCGATGTCGGTTGCCCAGTTGCCCGGATCCATATAGCCGACGGAGACCATGTAACCGGGGCCCGTGAATGCGACGAACCTGCGTAGCCACGGTCCCCCTTGCGGCACCGTGATGGATGAATGCGCTTCCGGCAAGCTTCGATCGAACTGGTCGCCCGCCCTTGAGAACCTCCAGGCGAGCCGTGACACGGGTAGCTCTTTATCGTCGGACATGTGAATCGCCCTGCTGGATCGAGTTGGGTCGGGAAGAGTCCCGGGAAACGATACCGGCCGCGGATGCGCCCGGCCACTATTCCTCGTGCCTCGTGATGATATCGCGATCTTGTTGCGGCAGTTTCAACCAGCGCCGATGCAGCGCACGCTCGACCGGACGACCAAGGATCAGCAGCAGGACCAGAAACACGGTGGCTGTGAGCGCAATAGACCATGCACCTATACCGCAGACGATGCCCAGCGCCGCTGTTACCCATATGGACGCCGCGGTCGTAAGCCCACGAATTTTCTCTTCGCCGCCGTTATGAACGATAACGCCGGCACCGAGGAATCCAACACCTGTAACGATGCCCTGGATGGCGCGAGAGGCATTCGCATCAATCCCCACTCCGCCTACGGCAAACCCTGCGCCTGCCATGGTTACAAGGCAAGCGCCGAGCGCAACCAGACCCAAGGTTTTCACGCCGGTGGGTTTGCCGCGGAGATTGCGGTCCACGCCCACGACGCAGCCAACAAGCACTGCGACGACCATTCGCAGCAATACTTCACGGAAAACTGACTCAGGCAGCATGACCGTTACCCTTCTGCAACCTATGTAGGCAGTCGACCGCGAGTTCGCCATCACGGACTGCTTCGGGCGCCCACTCGAACAAGAAGTCCCGCTGCGTGACGCGGCGTCTCGCCTGCCGTTTCTACACGGCACTCCCTGTATTTCAGCAATCGCGACGCTGGCGGGCGTCGCCCCTCCTTCCCGGGACGTCAGAGGCTGAAAACCTCCAAAGGAGTAGCACGTCCGGATTCGGGCCATGGCAGGAAGAAAGCCGCTTTCTCAGCGCGGATCTCCCTGGACGCTGACGGCGTCCGATTTCCGCCTCTCTTGGGGAGACCGGATTCAATGCGGCGTCGCGTGTCGATCTCCTCCCGGGCTCCGTCGTCCGGTAGGCGAACCTGGGCGGGATTCAGCCGTGAGCCGCGCAGTGCGTTCGAACTTTCCTAACACGGGTCAAGCGCGCATCACTGCGCGCCAGACGCTGCTGTGTCGGATGCCCCCTTCGCGCGCGGGTCGTTCTGCGGCATACGGGTGGGCGGTTTGGTGGTGTTCATCCCGTTTGCGGTAGAGGTGGAACCCGTCGTCCCTCCAGCCTTTGGCGTACTCATTCCGGTCCCGCCCTGGCCGCTCCCGGCGCTCCCTCCGCCGCCTGCGCCGGCCGCACCACCACCTCCTCCCCCCGCACCGCCTCCACCAGTCCCCTGGGCCATTGCGGTCCCGGCCAAGGCAATTACCAGTGCAGAAAACACTACCGACTTCATCGTTGCTTTCATATCAGCCTCCCTGAATACGATTGAGCGTCACAGCGTGGTTGGCATGAAAGCACAGCCGCGCACCCGTCCCGTCCGCCTGGATATCCGGCACCGGCGTGTCAGCGGCGGCCGGGGCACACTCAAGCCGCAACGAATATGCCTGTTCCGCTCCGGGTATCTGTCGGCCGATGGCCAGTTGGAGATGTTTCCTTGGGCCGGCGAACTGCACCGAAGGCGACGATTGAAATGGATGTGTTCGCGAGAGAAGTGGAGACACATAGCACTCCTGGATCAGTGCATGGAATGTGCCCCCAGTGTCAAGTATTCCTAAATATTGCTTGGGCAGAAAATGGTGGCCGGTGGCCGCATCCCGAGTACTGACCCATCCGGAAGGCTGACGCTATCGTTCACGGTGCAGTTTATCGGCAGACGCGCACACAGAAACTGTCAGAAGGAGGCAGGTCGACACGCTTGTCGAGGTCCGGCAGGCGGTTGCGCGGGCGCGTAGCGAAGAAGCTTTGGCGAAAGGAGTTGCTGCACAGGTGAAGGGGGACCGATTTGCCGCCGGCACTCTCACTGCGCCGGCTCATGCCTTGTCATCACCCTTGTCGCGTTCACCCTGATTTCCGCGCGACCTAAAGATTGCGCAACTGTGTCACCTGAGCGGCAGGTCAGTCTGGACAATTTTCGGATAAAGTATGGAGGAACAAATGGACACTGACGACATCCTGTCCTTCGTGCTGGTGTATCCGGCGCTGGTTTTCGTTGGACTGTGGTTCATGCTTCGTGGTGACCGGATTGTCAGCTCAGTCCGCCCTTTTCCTGAGGACTCCGCCTCCCGACGGCATACGAACCGAGAGAAAACTTCATATAGTTGATACATCGTCGGCCAGGCAATTGTGCGCGGGACTTTGACGGGTCGAGCACGACGAAGTCACCAGAGGCGAGTCCGATACTGTTCGCGTCAGATGCGCAAGGATGTGTTTCCCGCTTGAGCTGACGACAGAATTCGACGCCGTCCATAGTGGGCATTGACCTCAACGCTTGCAACGGCAAATCCCTCGCTGCCATTGCTAGCGATAATGACCCGATATCCAGCCAGATGAACCATGCGTTTCCAGGACTCTGCGATGGACGGGTCGTCGTCGAGGACCGGGATGGTTTTCATTTGGTCCTAACCCTTTGTTGCCAGCCATCGGCACGCGCATGCCGAGGGTTTTGACCGATTTATGATAGCCGACCCACGCCGGCCGACTGCTGCCAAGATGTACGCGCGCAGTAACCACGCGTTGTCTACGGCCCGTGCGCGAACGACAGCGCCACGTTGTTCACGGACCGAGCTGATGCATTGGAGGAGGCTCTCCGACGGCACTTCGAACGTCCCTGTATTTCGCGCGTCGTCAATGTGCGGCGCGAACGCTTCATGGGGATGGCTAGACCTGTTCGGTTTCCGCCGGGCACTCCCTTTTTGCCACGATACCGCGATGTGCGCACATCCGACGCGCACGGCGTCTGCATTACAAGATCCGTTGGGTAGCCTCATGAGCACGCTTCTTACGGTACTTCAGGATTGCGCTGGGTGGCGCCCTGTGTGCAGACGCGACTCATGCCGCGGCTTCACGTGCCGTCGATGCGCCGTAAGCTGGCATCAGCCGTCGCATCTTTTACCAGCCGCGGGTGATGCGCCCGCTTGCTTCCAAGGTAGAAATATGACAGCACGCACGATGGGTCTTCATCAAGCATCTCGATGCACTCGCGCGGGAAAAGGCTTGCTCCACCCTGGCAAGCCTCCTGAGCGCGTTATTGGGATTCGTCTCCGTCCGTTGCTTCCTCGTCCGGCGGGGTGCCGCCGGGGGAAGGTTCGGCGGGCGTCTCTTCGTCGGGGATGTCCTCGTCCGGCCCGGTCCCGGGGACATCACTTTCGTCGGCAATCTGGTCAGTCGCTTCGTCGGCCGGGTCAATCCGGGTGACGCCTCCGGTCGACGGCGGGTTACTTGCCGGAAACGTGTCTTCCACTGCGTCCTCAACACTTTTTTCAGATTTGTCGTCCGCAGCGAGTTGCTCTTTCGGTTGGTTTGCCATGATGAACTCCTTTGAGGTGTGCCCGAAGCCCCAGCAAGCTACGTTCCGCGCCACGTGCGCTCCGGCGTTACACGCGGTGGTGGACCGCGGGCGCGCACCGAGACGATAACAGCCGACCCGTGTTTTCAATCAACGACGTCAATGCGGCGCCTGAACGTAGATGGCGCCTGCCCGTTTTGACGACGTCATCCGGTAAGGCACGCGGAATGCGTGCCTCACGCAGCTCCGGATACCCGGTTTTCTCGGCGGCGCCGCACCGCTAGACTTCGGCGGGCGCAATGAGCCGCAGTGCGTCAGGTCGACCGTGGCCCAGGCCATGGCCACCCCCTTCTTTCCCTTCGGCGCATCACGCGCACCGCCGGACCCGAGGCTCCGCCCATCGCCTTGAACGGGGTCGCCTCACCTGCGGCAGCTCGCGCCGGTTCGGTCATCTGGTGCTTTGTCATCCTGGGAAAGGGCCGTCCCGAACTACGCCACCTTCTTCTGCATGAGAGCGACGTATGCACTCCAGCCGTCAGGGTTGCCATCACAGAGGTCGTGCTGAACGGCTGACGCCAGCGCATTACGGTTGGGTTCGGTCTCGAGTAGCTGCCTTGGCCCGAAGGAGAGACGCGCTGGCGACGCGCGCGCTAACTTGACCAGCGCCATCTTTGGCCTAAGGCTGCGCCGCACACGTTCGGACGCCCGATCTTGGCGTCCCATGGGGACGGCTGTTGCGCTGCGGGTCTGCGACGGTTTGTGGTGTACGGGCACCCCGACCAGCGCCGGTCAATCCGTCATCGATGAGCCGGGGGACTCACTGTGGGGGCCTTTTCAGGTACCTCTTCGAAGCAATACTTCGAAGGGACCAATGATCAGTTCGGGCGATCGACATGCGGCCCGGTGCAAGCGGCGGCTGCAATCCGTCACCCTTCCTCCAGCAGCGAGCGATCCGTGGCTCTCTGTCAAGAAGCCCCGCATCGGTAATCTGCATTGTGCGTGTTTCCGCAGTGCAGACGTCTTAGTCCAGTTGATAGCCGCCAGATAGTTGATGCCGTAAAGGGCAACTGCAAAAATACGACACAAGAAGGGAGAGCGGGCGATGATCTGTGTTCACGAGCAGCATGAGCTTCTTCATATCCGGACGATGGTGCTTGAGCTTGAGCGGCTGGTTCGTAACGGGAGCGATTTAAGCCTGAAAACCCCGGTCACGCACGCTGGATACTGGCGAAAGCGGATCAATGCCTTGCTGGCTGCACCGGCGCTGTCGCCGGCGACCGTGGATCAGGCGTCAGCCTTATTGCAAAAGCTGAATTGCATTGCCGGCGAGCAGCAGAAGGGCAGATGACTTATCGTCCAAGTTGAACCTGGAACTGACAGCGCGTTCGCAGCGACGGTCGCGGACGCAAGAGAAATTCGTCGATCGCAGGGGGTGTGTCGGCAAATAGCTGCCCCGATGTGTGGACCGGCGTCATCACAGGATGTGATACGGCGCCCGACCCCAGGCCGCGACCGTTCTGCCACGCGGTTCGTTAGGCTGCGCGCTCCGGCGCCGGACCTAAATCACAGAAGTCACGAAACTTTCCGCAGTCCCGATGCCCGCTGGTGGCGTCGAATATTCGACGCTCGCAATGAGCATGGGCACCCTGACACGGGCCTTGACGTTTGGGTAGAAGACTCGCCCCGGCGGCCGCCTTCGATTCTGCGATCGGACACGAAGCGTGGCATAGCGCCATAAGCTTGCGCCACGACGAGTACATTGCGGCGACTCCGGAGTAATCGATGATGACCGTGGCGAGCAGGCTTTTAGCGCGCGCCGCTGTACGCGCTATCGCCGTCGGGGGTCACTTCGACTGGTGGCCAAGGATTCGGCACAAGGCGCCCTTCCCGCGTCCGCCTGCAGACTGATCGTCCGGCAACTTCATCACACCGGGCACTCTGGAGAACTGTCATGCCTCACACCGCTTCCTCGATGTCTCCGACCATCACCTCGATGATCCGGCTGGATCATATGCATGTGCTCGCAGCGTTCCATCGCTATCACGCCGGCAGCCCCTGGTGGCGCAAGCGGGCAATCGTCAATTCGACCTGTGCCGCTCTCGAGATCCACGCGCAACTCGAGGAAGAGATCTTCTACCCGGCGTTGGCCACAGTACTCACCGACGATCCAACGCTCAGCAAGAGCCGTCCCGAGCATACCGAAATGCGGGCTACGATCGGCAGGCTGCGCACGATGGGGCCGGAGAATGCCGCTTACGATGGGCTGTTCCATCAACTGATACGGGAGGTGACGCATCATGTGGCAGACGAAGAGACGGTGTTGCTGCCGGCCGCCGAGCGGGCGCTCACAAGTGACCTCCGCTCTCTGGGCGCCAGGATGACACGTCGCCGGCTTCAGCTGCTCGGCGAGCGACCGCGCGAAATTGCCGTCAATACGGCGGGCACGTTTCCGGTGGCTACCTTTCTGATTGCCTCGCTCGCTGTACTCGGCATCGCGCATTGCCTGCCAAGGTCGCGAAGACTCCGGCACGATACTTACTGAGCCGGCCTTGGGCTGGGTTGGACCAAACTGATGCCTGGCCGGATTGTCGCTGAGGCCGCCTTCCGCGGCCAGTTGCTTTGGCACAGCCACTGCCATGAGATGACGTCCGGCGAACTGGTGATGTCCCGCACCCCCAAGGGAAGTGGAAAACACCGGATTGCCAGTCTCGTTAACACTTACGGCGAGACCTGGCATACGTGGCCAATCGATAGGGATTCGACGCCTCGTACCTGACAGGGCCCTCGCGCAGAGGGGCGCCTTGCCGTTCCTGCGCCCTTTAAAGCAGTCAATCGACCAGGGAAGCCGTCCCGTCCCTGAAGGTTCGCGGGTTGCAAATCTTCATTCGCGCTGGCGCGCGAGCTGAGCAGGCGTTTGCTGCCGACAGCGCGATGATCGATCTCGTCGTTGGGGCGGTCATCGCGCCCGCTGTCACGGACGTGCGAAGCTCGCCCCTTTTCGGAGACGATGTATTCGATGCGGCTCCCAACGATAGGAGGCTTCGAGTTTGTTGCGCGCATCGGCATATGCGCGCCGACGGCATGTGCCACGACTGTCCGCTGACGTCGGGGCAGCAAGAAGTGGGCGGGGCAATCGGCCCAGCTTCCTCCTGCAGCGCGCCGGGCCATTTTTGTGGCTCCTTCTTCTGTCCATAGCGCGGGTAGTTTTCAGAAGCGCGCTCCGGATGCGACATTGAGCGTGACCAGGAGGGCTCGCGACCAGCACGAGGCGATGACGGATACGTTTTCACCCATCGCCTGCACCTGAGCCACGGCCCCTTGCCGCATCGGCCTTGCGAACCAGACGTTGTAATTTTCACGTGTACGGGTCGTAATTCCGTCAGGGGGCGGCCATCTTCCGCCGCTCACGGACTCCGCTGTGGACAGAGCCGTCCTGCGCTGACACGACCCACCGGCGCGCTGCATGGACTGTTTACACGCGAGTCGGCCATGGGGGTATGGCACTCCGTGAGGCCTTTGAGGAAACAGCGGGATGAAAAACCTAAATCGCGGCATGCTAGCCTGCCAGTTGGTGATCTGGACAGTTGCGCTGCTTCTTTCGCTCTGCGCATGACCGCACGACCGCTGCGCGCAGGCCGCTTGAACGGTCATGCAATCAGCACCCTGTCCACCACCAGACACACCAGTGTCGGTCTGACATCGTGTAGGTCGCCGCAGAGGACGGAGTATGCCGGATCGAGGTCAGCCGTACGCTCCACGACGGATATGTGCGAGTCTCGCGGTTACCAGCCTTAGCGCTTCACGCCTGCGGCCGCGGCGGCGGCTGAGGCGCTCCAACTCTCGCAGCAAGACCGTCGCTGGGAACGGCTTTTTGAGGAAACGAACATGCGGCAGGCGCGGCCGCCGACGCGTGTCGGCCGTGAGAATCACGGGAATCGACGCGAACGATGGGTCCGCGCGCAAGGCGCGGATCAGATCGACGCCATCCATCACGGGCAGTTTGCAGTCCGTCACGACAACGTCGGGTGAGCTTTCACGGATGACGCGTAGCGCGTCGACACCGTTATGAGCGGTGCGCACAAGATGCCCTTCGGCCGCGATCAGCAATGCAAGCGAACCCAGCCACCCGGCATTCGCGTCGACCAGCAGGACGGAAGTCATACCTCTTTCCTTTCGCCGCCTGTACGGGGCACGAATCGGCAAGGGGCATCGCGCATTCGTGACGTGTTGCCGTCTCGAAGCGGCGAAGCGTCTTCACAGCTTTATGCATGGTGTTTCTTTGTCACATTGCGACATTCAGAACGATCGTGTCGCTCGACCGGCACGAACGTTGGCCCCGGGCATGCAGCGGTTGCCAGTCGTTCGCGGCACCCTGGGTACGGCGCTCGGTTTAGCGTCACGGGTTTCCGCTCGCCGACGCTTTGGCCGGTCGCGCCTTCGCGGGCCGTCAGCCCGGGCCTGATTGCAGAACTTACGACGATGCCCCCGATCGCTACGGTAACGACGCCCATGGGTGATTCCGCCAGCTGTTTGTTTCACATCAAACGTCGCGCATTCACCGTGCCCGGACATGGGCAAGGCACTTGCAGTTGTTCTGCATGAGGATGGGGTGCGGTGTCCACCCTGAATTGCGGCGGAAGTACCCGGCGCCGCGTATCCGGATGTTAACAAGCCGGACTCCGCGTCAGGCGCCGCTACGCGCGAAGCCCATCGCACGGCTGGGCAGGTACGGCAGACCGCAGCTATACTGCAGTGAACGCGGGTTGCGAAGCAATGCCGCCGCCGCTTCTCGTGGGGCTGGAAGGAACTGCGAGGGCCGATGCCAGGAACCGGATGATGCAAAGCACGGCGGGCGCGGACGATTTCCAGGCGAGCTACGTGCTATCCCCGACTGGAACCAGCAGCGGATGCGCATGCCCGCCAGTTAGCGCGCCAATCGGCGAACAGGGTCGCTGCGAAAAGGTGACTCGATGCAATGGGAGCCATATTGTTATGCGCAGTGACACATGCGCAGACAGGTGCAATGAAGCTTGACGAAAGACGACAATGCCCCCGACTTTCTATACGCGAATCCTGACGGGCGCCATCGTGGTGTTTGCCCTGGCCATTTCCGCCGGTTGCAAACCCGGTGACAAAGCAGGGGGGGCAGCGAATGCAGATTCGGCTGCCAGCAGTTCCCCTTCCCCCGCCAGCCGCTGAGTTTCAGCATGCCCCGACGCGTGCACGGCGGAGGTGCCGGACGAGCCGTGTTCACCGACACCATCACCACCAACTGACGCCCGTTGACCGCATAGCTCGTTAGGGGCCTGACCGCACGCGGGCAGCCGTGCCTTCCAGGGTTGCTCGACGTTACTGACGTTGAACGCACGGATAGGCGGATAAAGCGGCAGTGAGCGAAATGAACCGAAGTGCTACGGCACCGACGACTGCCGGCCAGCGCGAGTATCTGGACGCGATGATCTCGCGCGTTTCCGGAGCGTTCCCGGGGCCGTTATGCGCGCGATACTACAACCCGACCGGCCAGACTCGCATCAGGACTGCGGGACGAGCACGCACCCCTTTCGGGCACTGACGTGATCGGGGCGAGGGACTTTCGCGTCGCCGCCTGCGAACAGCATGGTCGGTCCGCTTCCGCGGCACGATCAGTGCTACGAAGTTCTACTTTCCGGAATGCGCGTCATGCAAAGCCAGTATCGCGGATACACAATCCATGTATCGGCTAGCTTGGTCGATGGACACATCGTCGGCTACGCCCGTATTTACAGGCAGCAGGGTGATGGCCTTGCCGCGGAAGACGTGCACGAGATGGAATTCCACCTGGCGTTTGTCGACGAACATGAAGCAATGGCTCTCGCACGAGAGCGTGCTGATGCCTGGGTCGACGAGCATTAGCGCGTGGGCGGCATTCCAGGCGCCTGCCGGCGGCTTCCCCATTCCTGCAAGGCGCTACCGCCAGTGCTCCTGGCGTCTGTCCGCCGAGTAGCTCCGCTGCGCCTCTTTCAGTGCATCCCAAGACAATGGCATCGACGCCACTGTCCCGCATTGGGCGCGCGTGAAGGATGGAGCGACGGTACTCGCCACCGCTGTCGCAGGTCGTTCGCGAGCTTCTTGCCGGTGCGGCTGTGTGGGCGCGGCCTGGATGCGAATGGAACGTCGTCGTCCGGCATCGCACGCTGCTTAAAAATCGTCTGGTTGAGCTTTGTAGTCTCGTTCGCGTTGAAGCTGCCCGTGCGGGTTCGAATGCGCCTTACGTTTCCGTTTGCGCTTCCGCTTCCGTCTACGGGCGGCGAATGCGTGCTCGATCACCTTGGACGCCTTCGGCTTTACTCATCTCGGAACGCACTAAGGAAACGCTCACGGAAACTTCTCCCTGGGGACCTGAATTGCGTTCGAACGTGCTGTGCGCGCCAAAGTCCTCATTCAGAGCCGCACGGTCGCGGCACGGCCCATGCTGGGTCGTCGATAATTTCCCAGGAACCGACCATGAAACAACGGGCCACGGTAGTGTGTATGAGGAAGGGACGGCTGCTGCTCGTCGCTAAGGAGCGCGGCCGTTGGGCAATGCCTGGCGGCCGACCGGAGACCGACGAACCTCTGTCGCGCACGGCCTTCCGCGAGTTAAGGGAAGAAACGGGTCTGCCCGCAGTCAGCGTACGGTATGCATTCCAGTTTCGCGGGGCGAGCACCCGGCACTTCGTCTTTGTCGCCGATCTCCCAGACGGGGCCGAGCCGTCGCCCGGTAACGAAATTGCTCGTTGCCGCTGGGCCAGACTGAAGGACGTCAGGCGCATGCCCGCAAGCATTCCGACCAAAGGCATCGCCGATCTGCTTCTGAGAGCACGTCCTATGGTCGAGCGCACTGCGGGAAGCGCAGTGCACGCCGGCAGCAGCATGGCGCCGAGGATGGCCCGCGCTATGCGCGGGTGTGCACCCCGGGCGCCCTTCGCCGTAAGCACCGTACCGCTGATAGCGTCAGGTGAGAGTCAATCGAATCACCTGGTCAGTCCAGGGAGGAAAGTGTCCGGCCTCCGCCCGGGTGACGGGCAATCGTTTCCGTCGGTATGTAGCGCACTCTGCCAGACCCACGCGGCCTCGCCAACGACAGATCGACCGCTCCAACCGGCTTATGAAGATGCTAGCAAGCCTGCTGATGGACGCCGACCCGTCACCTCGCGCGGGGATCGATAGCAACGACCGGTGACGGTGCGAGATGACAAGTCGGCAACGGAGACTCGCTGGAAAGTGTTGGCCCGTTCCGGTAAAGGGGGGGAATATCCGGTCACGAGGGCGCGGCAATTCGATCGCGTCGGTGGTCATCACGCAACCCGGAACGGGAACTGGATCCGGTGACAGTTTTGACCGGGGGCGACCTCGTGAGCTACGCGTCACTGTTCACCACGGAACTCGTTCGCGATACAGCAGCGCGACATTCATCCGATAAGGGGTGGGACGCGATCGGCACGTGAATTTCCGACAGCGTGCGATGCCGGATGACAGGTTGGGTTCGGGAATAGTTCGGGATGGCAAGCGTTCTTATGGCGGACGACGATGTCGCGACGTTGGCGGCACGGGCGGCCCCTTGCATCAGCTGAGGGATACGCGGTAAGAACGGCCAGCGACGGGCAATTAGCGCTGCACGCCGATGATCGACGCGAATCCGAAGACGATGCAGAGGATCATGACGGCCCATGCGAGCCGTCCCTGCGCCCCGTCGGGAACCGGCGAACAGCGCCCCGCACGGTAGGCCACCGCAGACACGGGGACAACGGTTGTCACAGTCATCAGGACCCCGGATCAAAGCCGAATGCGCCGAGCACACTCCTGGCGTAAACGGATGCAAAGGCACCGGCGTTCGTTACAACGGCGTGTGTTCCCGCGGTAGGCGCCGCCATGACCGCGCTGACCGGTGCTACGGTAGCTCGCGTGCTGCCGGGCGGGCGCCGTGCACCGCTTACTCGTGGTCAACGCGCGGCAGGTCCGCAAGCGTTCGGCCGGAACCGAAACCGGCGTCGACCGTTTCGATCCATGCGTGACCCGACTCATCCACGACACACCGGACCTCCGGACCCGCAACGCGCTGTCCGTCCAGCGGAAAGACAGTCACCACGGTATCGCCTTTGGCCAGCGCGTCGACCACCTCAATCACCGGCGATTCGTGCGGCGCAACCTCAAACTGTTCTCCGCTCACTGAAACCTGTCCCCAGAGTACGTGGGTGACCCTTTGTAAATCCTGATCAAGCCGGACTGCGGTGATTGCGTGCACTGTCATTTGAAGTTCCTCGCTGGTGGAAGAAATCGCGGGAGGACCACCTCGCCGCGATATTCGAAGATACGCTGGCCGGCAGGAATCGCCTGAAGCGCGAAAACGCCTCGCCGAAAGCGGGCGCAGGCGGATCTACTCGCGCGTCCTCACACTGGCCGCGCCACACCGCCGAACCGCACATGGCGGACGGCGGCGCCGATGTGTGTGCGGTGCGCGACAATCTCCGTCACGCTCGCTGATGAGCGGGAACCTCTACCCGCACAGGCCCGACGAACAGCGTGACCGTGAAACCGAGGAAAAGTACCGCGTCGACTGGTGAGACGGGTCAGGATGCATGCCTGCGGTCGGCCAACGTCTCGCAGCAAGGGCAAGGGCGTCCATGAATAACCCCATAGTCATACTGCATCGCGTATGCAAAAATCCTGTCCACGCGCCACCCGATAGGGTTGTCCTCTGTCTACCCATGGAAACCGTTGACGTCAAAGCACAAGTGCTCGCAAACCGCTGCGGCGTGGCGTTTGGCCTCGCACGCCAGAACAACACTGTCGAATGCGTCATCACGATCGCTGCACTGGAGACCCATTTCTGGCTTGAACCGGGGGCCAGTGAGTCCCGGATCCTAAAGACCTTCCGGGACGGATATGGCCGCATCCGCGCGGCTGCTGAGCGCAACCTGCTCGCCCATCCGGCAGCGCATCTCGAACTGGCGCCCAACGATTTTGCGCATCCCTGACCGCAGGCTCGCGGCAACGGCACCAGAGCTTTCCCCGGAGCGTCCAATGGTTTCATCAAACGATTGAGGGATTAATATCCGAAGATCGCGAGGTTGTCGGGACAGTTGGGAGCCGAACACGGATCGCCCACACTTCCCAAAGCTTTTGCGTAGTCTCTGCGCCGCAACTTGCACGGGTTCCACAGCAACCGCACCGGACGGATGGGTCGTGGTGTATCCATGACTGACTCTTTTCACGTGAGGGAGTGTCAGTCTGCGTTCGCTGCCAACGGTCGCTACCCGACCTTTAAGCGCCCCGTCGAGCGGTACACCGTGCCTTGGGCGTTATCGTCGACGCAGTCCGGCAAGTCGACAGCGCCACCGGAGTCGCTGCGCGAATAGGTGGATGAGGAGAACCCTGAAGGAACGTTCAACCATCCCGGCAAGCTTATGATCAGGACGTGTTCTTGCCGCCCGCGCTGCCACCGGAACCTCTCCCGGTCTGAATTGTCGATATCTGATATTGCCCTTGCTGGGGGATTCCGAATGACCGCCACGCACTCAGAGGCGATGCTGCTCTCCGATGAGGATGCCCGGCGCCAGTTGCGCCGAGCCGTCATCGCAAGCACCATCGGTACCACGATCGAGTGGTATGACTTCTTCCTTTACAGCATCGTGACCGGGCTGATTTTCGCGAAACTGTATTTTCCAGAGTCGGCCCCACTCGTCGGCACACTGCAGGCTTTTCTGATCTATGCCGTCGGCTTCGTAGCACGACCGGTTGGCGCGGCCATTTTCGGCCACTACGGCGATCGGATCGGACGCAAGGCCACGCTGATCGTGACGCTGTTACTGATGGGACTCGCCACGTTTGCCGTGGCCTTTGTTCCGACCTATGCAACGATCGGCATCTGGGGCGCCGTCGCGCTCACGGTGCTGCGCTTCATCCAGGGGGTGGGCGTCGGCGGCGAATGGGGCGGCTCGGTCTTGATGTCGATGGAATGGACGCGCACTAACGCGCATCGCGGCTTTGTCGCCTCCTGGCCGCAGTTCGGCGTGCCGGCGGGACTGTTCCTCGCCAACCTGGCCGTGCTGGCCATGAGCCAGATCTCCGGCAGCGGTTTCCTCACGTGGGGCTGGCGGGTGCCTTTCTTCCTGAGCATCGTACTGGTCGCGATCGGCCTCTACATTCGCTTGAATATTCTCGAAACGCCGATCTTTGCGCGGCTCCTGGCTGAACGCAGGATTGAGAAGACGCCGATGCTCGAGGTGCTGCGCCGCCAGCCGAAAGACATCCTTCTCTCGGCCTTTGCTCGCATGGCCGAACAGGCGCCTTTCTATATTTTCACCGCTTTTGTCTTCACCTATGGCGTTACGACACTGGGCGTGACACGCAATCTGTTGCTGGCGGCCGTGCTGGTGGCTTCAGTGGTGGAATTCGTTACCATCCCGCTCTTTGGTCACGTGTCCGATCTGATCGGTCGGCGGAAGATGTACATGATCGGTGCCGCCGCCGTCGGCATTTTCGGCTTCCTCTATTTTGCGATGGTCGACACCAGGGATCCGATGTGGATCTTCGCCGCGATTGTGCTCTCGCTGGTACCGCATTCGATGATGTACGGTCCCCAGGCAGCGTTGATCGCTGAATCCTTCACGGGGCGGCTGCGTTACAGCGGTGCGTCGCTGGGCTACCAGCTGGCTTCGGTCATTGCTGGCGGCCCTGCCCCGCTGATCGCGACCGCGCTCTTCGCTTACTATCATTCAGGCTATGCAATTGCGGGTTACATTCTGCTGTGCGCGGTGGTCAGCCTGATTGCCGCTTCGCGGCTGGGCGATTACACGAACAAGGACATCTCGCGGGAATACGACGATGCGCGGACGAAGGGCGACAGCGGACACGCAACACCCGCTGCATGATCAACTGGCTTGCCGCTGCTTCCACCGATACGCAGGGGTACGTAAGTTCCAGGGCCGCGCCGGGGCCCTGTTACGATGGTTACGATGGGAACGCAGCAGAAAAACGATAGCGATGCCATCCGTGGCGGGCACTTCGGCCGCCGCCGAACTCACTCACTGCTTCATCCTTATTCGCATCATCCTCTACGGCCCGGTAGTGAATTAGCGCGCGCTAGTGCTACAGAACCTGATGGTGCACCACCGCTCGCTTTACGTCCTGCGACCCATACCCAGCAGACAGTTGTGGCGGCGACTCAGCGTACATGGCCGTTCTGGCGCGACAGCAGTTATTGCTTTCGCGCCGGCACGTTGTTGGGAGCGCCCCGGTTATCGGGCTGTGGCTGGGCCCCTCGAGGGTCTGCCGCACGATCCTGATGCGCACCGCTGTCGTCCGAAGCGTCCTTCTTCGCGGGCGGCCCCTGCGGCGCCATACGATTTAAGGTTTGCAATTGCAGCAGCTTTAAAAGCCGGTCGTCTGCTTGCGCATTACCCGTACCGGCCAGGGCGCATGCGCATGCCAGGCCAACCGTCAGCGTCCATCTGGTGATCATAGTCATTGTCGTCTCCATCGGGCCAACACTGGCGGTGCTCGATACGTCCGGTTTGATGCCTTCCGGCCGGGATAGCAGGCGCAGCATCAAAGTGGAACGGGTCCGTGGCACGGCGGGATTGGTCGAACCTCCCGCGCACGCACTGCGGCGCCTCAGCATGGCTGTTGAACGCGTGATCCGCACGAACACACGCCGACAGGGATCCCGCAGCAAAGCGGGTAATCGTGGGGGATCGGCAAGCATCGCTCGTCATCGGAAGTGCCCTTCTGGGCAAATACCTAACCGTGCGGAGACCTGACCTTATCTGCCGTGGCCGCCATGTCCACCGTGCCTCGCCTGGCGCACGCGCAGCCGCGACAGCAACCGCGGCAAACACTCTTTCGCTTTTGCAATGGCGATGCTCGCCGCGTTCGGAGCCGATTACTGGGCGACGCCCTTTTTCGCCGCGAGATCTTGCGCCATTTTGTAATGTTCCTTGATCGTCGGGAGCGCCTTTTGCGCCGCTTTTTTCAGGTCGGCGTTCTGTCCGTGTGATATCTCTTTTTCAAACGCCGCGATGGCCGACTGATGGCCTTCAAGGCCCACCTTCTGTATGTAAGCCTGATCGAATTCCTTCCCTTTCATTTGCTTCAATGTGTCAAGGATGCTGGTGTCAGAATTGTCTTTCGGCACCTCGACGCCGTGCGGTGCCGCCATCTTCAGCTGCACGGTCAGCTTGGTATGATCCAGCATCATGTGATGAGCAAATGACTTCACATCCTTGTCGCTGGAATTGCTGGTCGCGAGCTTCGCTGCGTCGATTTCAGTCGAGGACGACATGCTGGCAGCCTGAACGAAATCCTTGTCCACCTGAGGCAGGGGATTCGCTGCAGTAGTGGAAGCGGCCTGGGTCTGTGCGTTGACCACGGGTGGAAGCAGCCAAAAATAAGTACATACGGCTGCGACGAGTGAAATCCGTTTCATGCGTGACCTCTCCAAAATCGGTTGAGTGGGTTATGACGGCCGAAGGTTCGTTGCGTCTACTGGCCGGCAGCAACCAGCATGCCGGGTCGTCCAGGTGCAAGCTTGATTCGCGCGCCGGCATCTGCTTCCCGGCCGTCAATGATCAAAGCTCAATGCGAGTGCGACATCGTGCTTGCATCTTCACAGAGAACAGGCTGAACGACTGCACGCCAGTCAACAGCATGTCGCGCGAGATCAGCGTCTCGGCGCACCGGGAGCGGAACGAGCGGCTTGCACTGACAAACCCCCAGCCTTGCGAACGCGGTCTTGCCTGGCGAGAGTCGCGAGGCCGGTCCCGACGGTCCATCTCTAACCACCTGCGTCCCGCCGCACGGCGATGATCGCGGTGCTCCATAATCCGACGCATGCCGACCACAGAAAGCGACCGGATTTTCCGTTCGTTGCGTGGTTCTTCTTGCCCTCCCGGAACATCCGCCAGTCGGAAACGCGTCTGGGACTATACGGTTGCACTGGTTAGAGCGCTATTTCCGAGCGTATGCATTATCGAATGCGCTCCGCCAGACGACTCACGCGCTGCATGCCGGTCGGAATCAGCGATCGGACGCAGCGGCAGCATCGCGACATATGCGAGCCGCCCGTGCAACGGCACCGGCGTAAAGCTGCCGCCGGTCGCGGTCAGCGCCGTCTCCATCCGACGCACAGTCGACTGTGAAGGCTCCGCCGGCTTGTCGCCCATCCCCGGCACGCTGACCCACGCGTGATTGTTGTGACGATCCACCCGCAACGCGATGCGCTGCCCCGGACTCGCCTGCGCGATTTCGTGACGGCACCAGTCCGCAATCAGCGGATATAACGCAGTCGGATCGCCGGTCATGCGCAAATCGCTGGGTGCAGGAAGCCATTAGTACTGCGTATTTCGCGTTTATCCGCCAACGCGTCCCTCGCCCCCGTCGTGCTGAGAGCTTTTCCTTGCCAAAGTTACACGCCCCCGTTTGTAAAAACAGGGAACGCCACAGCGCTTCGAAAAATGAGAACGGGGCGCGCCAAAGCGCTTCGGTCGTCGCGGCAAGAGCATGACGTTGTCCCCCTCCGTTTTCTTGCCGTTTGGCACACCGCATGCTGCGGCCCGCGGTAAGCCTCGACCGCGCAGATTCGCACAGCCTGTCCGGGAACACGATCTCGCTCAACGTCCGCCACTCTCCATGCCGGGAAGGTATCAATGAAAATCGCTCTTATCAGTGAACACGCTTCGCCTCTCGCGGTGGCTGGCGGCGTCGACAGTGGTGGACAGAACATTTACGTTGCGAACGTCGCGCGCCAGCTGCTCGAAGCGGGTCATCAGGTCGACGTGTTCACGCGGCGCGACCGCGCGCTGCTGCCGCTCATCTCCGACATGGACGGCGTGCGCGTCATCCATGTGCCTGCCGGTCCGCCGATGCAATTGCCGAAGGAACAGCTGCTGCCGTTCATGGACGAGTTTGCAGCATTTCTCATCGACTTCTTTCGCCGCGAAACTATGCAGTACGACGTGATGCACGCAAACTTCTTCATGTCCGGTCTCGCCGCATTGAAGGTGAAAGCGGCGCTCGGCATTCCGCTCGTCACCACCTTTCATGCGCTCGGCCGGGTGCGACGCATTCATCAGGGCGCAAGCGACGGCTTTCCGGACGAACGCTTCGCGATCGAAGACGGCCTCGTTGCGCTGTCGGACGTCATCGTCGCCGAGTGTCCGCAGGACGAAGCGGACCTGATCCAGCACTACCATGCCGACCCGGCGCGTATCCGGATCGTCCCGTGTGGTTTCGACGCCGACGAGTTCAGGCCCATCGGGCGCGCTGTCGCACGCGAAGCGCTCGGCTGGCAGCGCGACGAATTCATCGTGCTGCAACTCGGCCGGCTCGTGCCACGCAAAGGGATCGACAACGTGGTGCGCAGCGTGGGCGTTCTGAAGCAGGCTTTCCGCGCGTCCGCGAGACTGTATGTAGTGGGCGGCAACTCCGATGCGCCGAACGAACTCGCGACTCCCGAAATCGCGCGCTTGCGCGGTATTGCCAGCGAATGCGGCGTGGCAGCGCAAGTCACGTTCGTCGGCCGGCGCGGCCGTGCGCAACTGCGCTACTTCTACAGCGCCGCCGACGTGTTCGTGACGACGCCGTGGTACGAGCCCTTCGGCATTACACCGGTCGAGGCAATGGCTTGCGGCACGCCGGTGGTCGGCGCCGACGTGGGCGGGATTCGTTATTCGGTGGCCGATGGCGTAACGGGCTTTCTGGTACCGCCACGCGATCCGGCCGCGCTCGCCGTACGCCTGGATCAGTTGCGGCGCGACCCCGCGCTGGCGCGCCGGATGGGCGAAGCGGGTCTCGCTCGCGCGCACGGGGAATTCACCTGGCGCGGTGTGGGCGAGTCGCTCGCGCAGATCTATGCGCGGGTGGCGCGGGCGACACGCGTGGCACCGACGGAAACCGTCGTCGGGCAGATGGAGATGCCCAGGCGCGCTGCGGCGGGAGCGTCGTCCGGCTAACGCTGGGGGCACACGCAGAGACAGACATCGCGTGATGTCGCTTCAGCGGCACCACTTTGGCATTTTTCCTCATGGTTTTCGCCAGGACCCTCATCATGTTGCGACCCGCCGTATTTCTCGACAAGGACGGCACGCTGCTGGACGACGTGCCATACAACATCGATCCCGCGTTGATGCGCCTGACTCCTGGCGCGCGCGACGCGCTGACGCTGCTCGCCGCGTCGCCGTTCGCGCTGTTCGTCATCAGCAATCAACCGGGCGTCGCATTGGGTATGTTCGCGCGCTCGGCGTTGACGGAGGTCGAAGCTCAATTGCATCACCTGTTCGCCGGGTGCGGCGCGACCTTGAGCGGCGCGTACTGGTGCCCGCATCATCCCGATGGCAAGGTTGCGCCATACAACGTCGGCTGTGACTGCCGCAAGCCCGGATCGGGCCTGTTGCTGCGCGCGGCGCGCGCGCACCGGATCGATCTCGGGCGCAGCTGGTTTATCGGCGATATTCTCGACGACGTCGAAGCAGGCAACCGTGCCGGCTGCCGCACCGTGCTGCTCGACAACGGCCACGAGACAGAATGGATCGAAGGCCCGCTGCGCGTGCCATTCGCGCGCGCCGCCGATTTGCATGCAGCCGCGCAGATCGTCGTGCGCGATGACGGCGGGTCCCACACCATGCCGCTCAACGCGGAAGCCGCGCGATGAATGCCCCACTGCTGATCGCGCAGCCGACGCACGCTCATGCGCGGGTGCCGCTGGAAGCCTCGCCGCTCGCCCGTTGGGGCGACGACGTCAAGCGCATTCTGTGCGTGCGGCTCGATAATCTCGGCGACGTGCTGATGACCACACCCGCGCTGCATGCGTTGCGAGAGTCCGCTGCGGATCGTCATATCACGCTGCTTGCTTCGCGCAGCGGTGTGGCGCTGACGCCTTTTCTCGAGGATGTCGACGACCTGATCGAATACGACGCGCCCTGGGTCGCGCATGCGTCGAGCGCTCCGCGCACGTTGGTCGACGATCACCGGATGCAGGAGCGTCTGCGGCGCAACAGCTTCGACGCCGCAGTGATTTTCACGGTATACAGCCAGAGCCCCCTGCCGGCCGCGATGCTCTGCTATCTGGCTGGCATCCCGCGCCGTCTTGCGCATTGCCGCGAAAACCCCTATGCGTTGCTGACGGACTGGTTGCGCGAGCCGGAACCGCAGCAGCGCACGCGTCATGAAGTGCAACGCCAGCTCGATCTCGTGCGCCGGGTCGGCGCACACTCGCCTGATACGCGCATGCGCTTCTGCGTGCACGACGCCGACCGGCGCACGCTCGACGTTCAACTGTCGGCGCGCGGCATCGATCGCGCGGCCGAATGGATCGTGCTGCATCCCGGAGCGACCGCTGCGTCGCGCCGCTATCCGCCTGAACGTTTCGGCGACGTCGCCACGCGGCTCGTGCGCGAAACCGGCGCGTCGTTACTGATTACCGGCAATTCCAGCGAACGTCCGCTGGCCGAGGCCGTGATCCGCGCCGCCGCGCGTGGCGTTCGCACGCACTTGCACGACCTGAGCGGCACGCTGGCCCTCGGCGAACTCGGCGCGTTAATCGAACGCGCGAGCGTGCTCATTTCCAACAACAGCGGGCCCGTGCATCTGGCTTCCGCGTTGGGCGCGCCGGTTGTCGATCTGTACGCGCTAACCAATCCGCAGCATGCGCCGTGGCAGACACCGCATCGTGTGCTGTTTCGCGATGTCGAGTGCCGCTGGTGTTATCGCAGCGTGTGTCCACAACAGCATCACGCGTGTCTGCTCGGCGTCGCGCCTGGCGAGGTCGTGCAAGCCGCGCTCGAATTGCGCGCGGCCATGCCGATGGCCGAGGCCAGCCCGAACCCGGACGTGAATGGCAACGCCAGCCCCGCCGACGCGCCGCCGCTTCACGACGAACCGCTGGTTCCCTGAACCCTCTTTCTTTGCGAACGCCCATGTACACACTCGGAATCAATGCCGTTTATCACGACAGCGCCGCGGCCTTGCTGCGCGACGGCGTGGTCCTCGCCGCTGCGGAAGACGAACGCTTCACGCACGTCAAACATGCGAAACGCCCGGTGCCGTTTTCGACCTGGCAGTTGCCCTTCGACGCGATCGACTATTGCCTGAAGGCGGCCGGCATCACGCTCGCCGACATCGATCACGTGGCGTATTCGTACGACCCCGCGCTGTTCGGCGGCATGCCCAGCCGTCCGGGCGCAACCATCGAGCTGCCGTTCGATCCCGCCAGCACGCGCCTGACCGACCCTTCCGCATCGCCGTGGGACCCGCTGTTCCTGAGCTACATCGCGAACGCAAAGGGGCAATTGCTCGACGGCGCGCCGCATCATTTGCGCAAGCGTTTTCAGGGCGTGCACCGCGAGCACGACTTCGAATGGCACTTCGTGGAACATCACCTCGCGCATGAAGCGAGCGCATTCCTCGCCGCGCCGTTCGACGACACCGCCGTGCTGACCATGGACGGCCGTGGCGAAGGCGTGACGACGAGCATGGGACAGTTCATCGGCGGCGAATATACGCGGCTCAGGCAGGTCGAACTGCCGCACTCGCTGGGTCTGCTCTACGAGGCCGTCACCGACTGGCTCGGCTTCCTGCATTCGTCGGACGAGTACAAGGTGATGGCGCTCGCGTCATACGGCAAGCCTGCCTACCTCGATGTGTTCCGCGAGATCGTTCGCTATCGCGCCGACGGCAGCTACACCGTCGAGGCACCGCGCCTGACCGCGCGGTTCGGACCGCCGCGCGAGCGTGGCGGTCCGCTCGAACAGCGCCACTTCGACATCGCGCATTCGCTGCAGCGCGTGCTCGAAGAAACCGTGCTGCAACTGGCCGGCTGGCTGCATCGGCAAACGGGGCTGCGCACCCTCATCATGGCCGGCGGCGTCGCGCTGAACTGCGTGATGAATTCGAAGCTGCGCGATGCCGGGCCGTTCGAGGACGTCTGGGTCCAACCCGCGGCCGGCGATGCGGGTACCGCGCTCGGCGCGGCGCTATGGATCGATTACCGCGAGCGCTGCGCACGGGGCGACCGCCAGCGCCGCTGGATCATGGATCACGCATACCTCGGCCCGGAATACGGCGAAGCGGAGATTGAACAGTTCCTGCGCTGGACGAAAGTGCCGTACCGCAAGCTCGCCGATATCGCCGGCGAAACCGCCGATCTGCTCGCCCAGGGCAAAGTGATCGGCTGGTATCAGGGCCGCACGGAGTTCGGGCCGCGTGCGCTCGGTGCCCGTTCGATCCTCGCGTCGCCGGTCGATCCGCACATGCAGGCGACGCTTAACGAGATCAAGGATCGTGAGGACTTTCGCCCGGTTGCGCCGGTCGTGATGGAAGAGCATGCAAGCGACTGGTTCGTCGGCGGCAAGGCCGCGCCGTTCATGCTGTTCGTTTTCGACGTGCGCGCCGACAAGGCCGATCGCATTCCGGCCGTGCGCCACGTGGACGGTACGGCGCGCGTGCAAACCGTCAACCGCACGCAGCATCCGCTTTACTACGACCTGCTAGCCGCGTTCAGGCAGCGCACCGGCGTGCCGATTCTGGTGAACACGTCCTTCAACACGCGGGGAGAGCCGATGGTGAACTCGCCGCGCGACGCGGTGGAATCGTTCTGGACCTCGCCGCTCGACGCTCTCGTGATCGGCCCGTTCCTCGTCGAGAAACCGGGAGTCCACGCATGAGTTCATCCGCGTCCGGTCCGGTCAAGCTGGGCGGCGACTTCGCCGGTCCGCGCTGCACCGCCGAGCCAGCTGCCGCGAACTGCCCGGGTGCGTTGCTGGCGCACCGGGACGTCAGCGTGGTCGTGCCCACCTATCGCCGGCCGGCGATGCTCGCCGCGTGTCTTGACGCGCTGTGCCAGCAGGATTTTCCGGCGGACCGCTACGAAATCGTGGTCTGTGACGACGGTCCGGACGAAGCCACGCGCGCGTGCGCCGAGCGTATTGGAGAGGCCCAGGCCGCGCGCGGACTTACGGTGCGCTATGTGCCCGTCACGCGCACGCAGGGTCCCGCCGGCGCACGCAACGCCGGTTGGCGGCTTGCGCGTTCGCCGCTGATCGCATTCACCGACGACGACACGCTGCCCGACCCGCACTGGCTGAGCGCCGGCGTCGCGGCGCTTGCGCCGGGCGCTGCGGCCGCCGCTGGAACGATCCTTGTGCCGCTGCCACCGCTGCCGACCGATTACGAAGCGGACGCGAGTGGCCTGGAACGCGCCGAGTTCGCGACTGCGAATGCCTTCGTCGCCCGTAGCTTTCTCGGTGCGACGGGCGGGTTCGACGAACGCTTCACCTGCGCGTGGCGCGAGGACTCCGATCTGCAATTCGCGCTGATGCGGGCGGGGGGCGAGATTGTGCGCGCAAGCGATGCGGTGGTCGTGCATCCAGTACGGCCCGCGCGCTGGGGCGTAAGCATCGACCAGCAGCGCAAGAGCCAGTTTGATGCGCTGCTTTATCGCAAGCATCCCGAACTATTCGTATCACGGATTCGTGCGCAGCCTCCGCTGCTCTATTACAGCATTCTTTGCGCGGCATTGACGGCGCTGATCGGCGGGCTTGCCCGCAATCCGGCGGTAGCGCTTGGCGGTCTCGTCACCTGGTCTGTACTGACCGCGAGCTTCTGCGCGATGCGCCTGCGCGGCCGCGATCGAAGCTGGCGGCATATTGCCGAAATGGCGTGGACCTCGATTCCAGTTCCGTTCCTTTCCATCTTCTGGCGGCTCTATGGCGCCGTCCGTTTCAGGGTGTTCTTTCTATGAATGCAGCTCCGTTTCTGGCGACGCTCGCGCCGCGCCGCATCGTCATCTTTCGCGCCCTACAACTAGGCGACATGCTGTGCGCGGTGCCAGCGCTGCGAGCGTTGCGACAGGCGGCGCCGCAGGCGCACATCGCGTTGATCGGCTTGCCGTGGGCGCAAGCGTTCGTCGAGCGCTACGCGGACCTCGTCGACGAGCTGATTGTGTTTCCCGGCGCGGTCGGCTTTCCCGAGCAACGTGAGTCGAACGACGGGCTGCCCGCATTTTTTGCGCGGATGCGCTCGCGGCGTTTCGAGCTGGCGATCCAGTTGCACGGCAGCGGCGGCATCGCGAACGATCTGCTGTTCGAACTCGGCGCGCGGGCCAATGCGGGCTTCGTGCAGCCCGACGAGCCGGCGCGACCTGGCGTTTTCATCGGCTGGCCCGCCGGGTTGCCGGAGTCCGAACGCTACCTCGCACTGGTGAATGCGCTCGGCGCGCCTGTGGTCGACCGGCAGTTGTGGTTTCCGCTGGGCACGCGCGACGAGGATGAATACGCCGCGCTGGTGGCTGAGCATGGCATCGAAGCGCAGCGGCTCGTGCTGATTCACCCTGGTGCGCAATTGCCGTCGCGTCGCTGGCCTGCCGGACGATTTGCCGACGTGGCCGACCACCTGGCCGCCGACGGCTGGCAGATCGGCATCACCGGCACCGCCGCCGAAGCGCCGCTGACCGGCGCGGTGCTCGGCGCAATGACCGCGCCCGCGCTGCCTCTGGCCGGCGCCACGTCGCTCGGCGGACTGGCCGCGCTGGTCGCGCATGCCCGACTCGTGGTCTGCAACGACACGGGCGTCTCGCACATTGCCGCCGCCACGGCCACCGCATCGGTAGTGATCGCGTCCGGCAGCGACACCCGACGCTGGGCGCCGCTCGATCACGCACGGCATCGCGTGCTTGCCGACTATCCTCCGTGCCGGCCATGCATGTTCCGCGACTGCCCTTATGGTCATCCATGCGCGCTGAATGTAAGCGTGGAGCAGGTGGTCCAGTCCGCGCGCGCGCAACTCGCTCACGACAGCGGGGCGCATCCCGGCGCGCCGAACGCGCTGCATGCATGCGAGGACCGGGAAACTTTCGAGGAGCGGCATCATGTTGCGTAATTGCCGCCACCTGCGCGTGCTAACCTGGCACGTGCACGGCAACTATCTGTACTACCTGACCCACGCGCCGCACGACTTCTATCTGGTCACGAAGCCCGGCCATCCGCCAGGCTATGCGGGCAAGGTTGGCGCGCTGCCGTGGGGCGACAACGTGCACGAAATCGGTATCGACGAGGTGCACGATCAGCAATTCGACGTGATCCTGTATCAGCACAGGACTCAGTGGGATCATGACCGCGAGCACGTGTTGAGCGTGGAGCAACAGCGCCTGCCGCGAGTCTATATCGAGCACGATCCGCCTCAGGACAATCCATTCCAGCAAAAGCATTGGGTCGACGACCCGGACACGCTGCTGGTGCACGTCACGCATTTCAACCAGCTGATGTGGGATTGCGGCGTCACGCCGACGCGGGTGATCGAACATGGCGTGGTGGTGCCCGAGGGTGTGCACTACAGCGGCGGACTCGAACGCGGCATCGTGGTGGTGAACCATCTGGCGCAGCGCGGCCGGCGGCTCGGCGCGGACGTGTTCGCGCAAACGCGCACACGCGTGCCGCTCGATCTGGTCGGTATGGACGCAGCGCGGCTCGGTGGCATCGGTGAAATCGGCAATCTCGATCTCGCCGCCTTCAGCGCGCGCTATCGCTTCTTTTTCAATCCGATTCGCTGGACCAGTCTCGGTCTTGCGATCGTCGAGGCGATGATGATCGGCATGCCGGTCGTCGGTCTTGCAACCACCGAACTGACCACCGTGATCCGCAATGGCGAGAACGGCTTCGTACATACCGACGTGGACGCGCTGGTGGACGCGATGAGCGAACTGCTGCGCGATCCCGGTGAAGCGCGGCGCCTCGGCGCAGGCGCACGGCGCACCGCGCTGGAGCGCTTTCATATCGACCGCTTTGCGCAGGACTGGCACGCGGCGTTACTGCATGTCACCGCTTGAATCCAACCTGATCCGTCACGCCGAAGGACAAAGCACCATGAAAGAACTCACCCGCAAACGGATCCTGGTCACGGGCGGCGCAGGCTTCCTCGGCTCGCACCTGTGCGAACGCCTCGTCGTGCAAGGGCACGACGTGCTGTGCGTCGACAACTTCTACACCGGTACCAAGGACAACATCGCGCCGCTGCTGGACTGCGCGAACTTCGAATTGATGCGTCACGACGTGACCTTTCCGCTGTACGTGGAGGTCGATGAGATCTACAATCTTGCGTGCCCTGCTTCGCCGATTCACTATCAGCACGATCCGGTGCAGACCACCAAGACCAGCGTGCACGGCGCGATCAACATGCTCGGGCTCGCCAAACGCGTGGGGGCAAAAATTTTCCAGGCTTCGACAAGCGAAGTGTATGGCGACGCGCTGGTGCATCCGCAGAAGGAAGACTACTGGGGACATGTCAATCCGATCGGGCCACGTTCGTGCTACGACGAAGGCAAGCGTTGCGCCGAGACGCTGTTCATGGACTACCGGCGCCAGCATGGGCTGTCGATCCGGATTGCCCGGATCTTCAATACGTACGGTCCGCACATGCATCCCGCTGACGGCCGCGTGGTGTCGAACTTCATGATGCAGGCGCTGCGCGGCGAGCCGCTCACGCTGTACGGCGACGGCTCGCAAACGCGTTCGTTCTGCTACGTGGATGACATGATCGACGCTTTTATCCGCCTGATGAACGTCGAGGAGGATCCGGACGGTCCGGTCAATCTCGGCAATCCTCACGAGGTCACGATGCGCGAGATCGCGAAGCGCATCGTCACGGTCACAGGCTCAGCGTCGCCGATTGAATTGCATCCGCTGCCCGCCGACGACCCGTGGCAGCGTCGGCCGGATATCTCCCGGGCGTATGAACTGCTCGGTTGGCAACCGCGAACTTCCCTGGACGAAGGCTTGTCTGCCACGGCGCAGTATTTTTTTGCATATCTCGACGCGGGCGGGCGATTGCCGGGAGTTCGTGAATGCGTCCCCGCGCCACCCGCGCATAGTCCGACATGACGTTACGCCTGGAGTAGCCCGGGAATCGCACGGCAACCGTCCGTCCCTGGCCGGCGCGCAGTCGTGCAATGCTGAACATGTCACGCAAGTCCTGCGCATGCCGCGAAACCGCTAATCTAACGTCACGTTGTTTGATTTCCGGTTGGCATGCGCGATCTGCTAATGGATTGCTGGACTTAAAGCATCGCGGTCTTGTCGCCCACCGATCTGCTGCCCACTGCGTCGAGCTTGCTCTGCAAATCCGCTTTGCGCTTCGCCATCTTTTCGCCCAGCGTTTGCAGATTGCATTTCGACTTACGCAGTTCCGGGAAGAGTTCCCCTTCTTCCTCCTCGACGTGATGGCCGACCATCTCGCTCATCACTTTGAAGGTCGCATCGAAGCCCTTGTCGCCCGCCTTGAGCGTTTCAAACCTTGCGATCAACGTCTTGACGAGGAAGTGCTCGACATACGCTTCCTCGACGTCGATCGTGTCGCTGTCGGGCAACGCTTCCTGTGCGGCCGGATAAAGCAGCTCCTCTTCAAGCATCGTGTGGATCGATAGCTCTTCGCAGGCGCGCCGCGCGAGCGCCGACCTGGCTTCGAGGTCGTCGTCGGCAGTCTTCTCGAACGCCTTGAACAGTTTTTCCACTGCGCGGTGATCTGCCTCGAGGACCGCTAATGCGTCCTGTGAGCCGGATCCAGTCTCTGCCTTGTCCTGTTTGGTCACTTCCATGTTGAGTTCCTCGGTCCCGCGATTGAATGGGTGAACGACCGCTGCGGTTGAACGGCGGTTCAACGAGGTTCAGCAACTCCTATGCCTGGCGATAGACAGCCGGTATACGGATTCGGGACAAAAAACCTGCGACACACGAGGGGGCGGCGCCAGGCGTTCGTCGCGATCCCGGAAAGTCGTAGCAGGCGCGCCTCCATTGAGGGGCTTTCCATGCTAGACGAAGCGCTGAAGGTGGCCACGGTCGTCCAGAACACTGCCCGTGTGTCGGCGGCGTCGCGCACAGACGGGTCGTTAAGGGTTCCAAAGCGGATGCACGATCTAGATGCCATCCACGGGTTGACCCCGCCGGAATACAGAACGCTCATCTTCACAACGAGGCGCCAGTTCGCGTGCTGGTGGTCGACGATTCGCGCACGTCGGCGGATGCTCTCAGCGCATACCTTCAGGCCGGCGGTATGAGCGTGCTTACCGTCTACCATGGGCCGAACGCCCTTAGGGAAAGCAAAGGCCTAAATCCCGAACGGTCCCATACCCCGACCGTTTCGGAGTGTAGGGAGTTGCTGGTTTTCGTCCGACAACCGGGGCACGAGTACGCCCCGTAACCTCCTGACGGCGCGCCAACGGAACGCCACCCACAAGCCCGTCGGCGGCCACGCCAGTTCTAGTGCGAGTCGCCCCACTCGCCGCCCGAAGAAACGATGTTGCCCGAACTGTCTACGATCGCCACCGTCTCTGCGGCGGCGCCCGGCAACGGCTCAATCACGAGCAGGCCTGCCTCGTCGATCTGCCCATGCCGTGCAACTCCGGCGTTTGCACTGTCGGCCATCTCCGCGAACGCCTTCAGAGAACTTCCGAAGTGCGCCTGCATCGCCGCGAAGAGCCCATTTCCCACCCGTTCTGCAATCTCTTCCACATGCCGCAGGTAGGCCAAACTCTTTTTAACCCCAGCGGGGAATTGTCGCGCCTGGAGATCGATGACCTCACTTACTGACTGGGCCGAAAGTGCTGCGTCTGCCAACGCGTGCTGCTCGGAGACAAAGACGTCTTTATGGTCTGCATGTTTAGCTCGACCACTTTCTGGAACCCTGCCAGGAATTCAGTGTTGCATTGGAAGGCAGCATCGACGGCGGTGTCACGTTGACGCGAGGAAAATCGGTTCACGGGATCAGGGTACATAGAGGCTCCGTTGTCACATACGAGGGGCGCGCAGAGCGCCGTAATACGGCAGTGTCGGGACGGCTCGACGCGCGGTCATTCCGCGGTCTAACCGAAAACAAACGCCGCCGCCGGTGTTGCGCTCCCGGCGACGTCCTGCCGGCGTTTTTACTTCGGTACTGCCGCCGCCTGCCCGGCGCCCAGGTCGGCGCCTGTGACCGGATCGGCAGCGGTGGCAGAGGCCGTTCGCGACGCCATCGCACTCAGCACCTCGACGTCCTTTTCGGAGACCTGAACGCTGGCGAGGCCGTCGCCACCGTCGACCGCCGGTTCCGGCTTTTCGACGAACTCCCATCCCGGCCCTTCATTCCACGGTCCGCGTGGTGCGTCATCGCCAGTGGACATGTTGTAGTAGACGTTGGTGAATTCGGGAACGCCCGGCAATTTGCCTTGCGGGAAGTTGGGCTGGATCGAGTGCAGGGCTTTTTCGAACGATTTCTGATGCGCGATCTCGCGGGTCATCAGAAAGCCAAGTGCTTCCTGGATGCCAGGATCGTCGGTGACATTGATCAGCCGTTCGTAGACGATCTTCGCGCGCGCTTCCGCGGCGATATTTGATCGCAGATCTGCGGTCGGCTCGCCGATCGTGTCGATGTAAGCGGCCGTCCACGGCACACCGGCCGAGTTGGTCAGCGCCGGGCCGCCACCGTAAAGCAGTGCCGTGGTGTGCGAGTCGTTGCCGCCCCTGGTGAGCGACCGGTAAAGCTCCGCTTGCTGCTCGACGCCTTCTGCAAGCTGGCCCTTCCCGCCCTCGTTGAGCATCGCAACGATCGAACCGACGATTTCCAGATGACTGAGTTCTTCTGTCGCAATGTCGAACAGCATGTCGCGCCGGCCCGCGTCTTCCTCGCTTACCGCCTGAGTGAAATAGCGACACGCTGCAGCCAGTTCGCCCTGCGGGCCGCCGAACTGTTCGAGGAGCAGATTGGCGAGACCGGGATTGGGCGCGGCTACGCGGACGGTGTATTGAAGTCGCTTGTTGTGAACAAACATCGCATTTCTCCAGAAAACGATTGTGGGTTCCGTCGGAGCTCGTCCCTCCGTGAACGGCGGAAGACACCTCGGACAGAGGAGACCTGATTGGAAAACTGGTTGTGCGGTCGATGACGAACGCATGTGCGGAATGTCGCCGACTCTGGTCTCAGAGCGATTGCCCTGGCGTGATGTGCGCGCAGGAACGCAACGAGATACACCTGCGCCTCGCTATCCGCATGCGTCGTGCCCGGCGCTCGAACTGACTGCGCATCGACCGGCCGCGGGAACGGCTCGCCACGGCGCGGGCTGGTGCCGCAACGACGATCATTTTCGACAAGCAGAGTGTGCTCGATCGCCTCAAGGATCTGACCAACGGGAAGGGTCACGAAAAGTGTGTCGACGCCGTGGGCATGGAGTCTCACGCGACGCGTTCGTTCGACGCCGTGTACGACCGCGTCAAGGAGGATGGCTGCATCACGGACGTGTTTAAGCCGTAACACGCATGTGCCCGAGCGGCGGAGCAGTGTGCTGAGCGTAGGCAACGGATGCCGAAATGTGCAGGCGGCAGTGCAACCTTTGTAAGTTTGGACCGCTGCCGTACCTGAACCAAGCTGCGGGCTGAATCATTCGCACTGTCCGTCCAGTCCGCAGTGCGCGGCCCAGTTCCGCGTTCGCGCCACTCTCGCGCCTGCCTTCGGGCAAATGCGGCAGGCAGCTGTTGATGCCCTTTCGCACGCCGAGCTGGGCCCAACTTTTGCGCCACTTTTTGCCAAGCCGTTCGAGGTCGAGACAGCACTTCGTATTAAAGCGGGATTCTCGACCACACGCCGGTGCATTTTCCTGTGCGGCCTGACCGCACTCACTTAAGGAGCAGACAATGGAAACGACGAAGGAAGAAGGAAAGCTGCGGGAGGTGACTGGCGACGCGCAGCAAGCCGCTGGGGACCTGCTGGGCGATGCCGGTGCGCAAGTCAGCGGAAAGGCGAAGGAGCTGAGCGAGAAGGCGCAGCAGCTCTACGCCGATTTTGCGGAGGTCGTTCGCGATTCTACGGCAGAGCGCCCGTTCGCCGCGCTCGCAATTGCCGCAGGCGTGGGCTTCATCCTCGGCGCATTGCGTGCGGGGAATCGCTTCGGGCCCACTAACGTGCGGGGCGAATGGGGAGATCGGGAATAAGGCTGCTCGCGTCTGTGTTCACCGGGTTTGACGGCGCAGACGGCACCACCATCTCCAGGAGTCCAGGAATGTCCATGCGCTCGAAAGTCACCCAGTGGCGGAACGTCGGCAGATTCTGTATCGAACGAGCTACCGATTACGGTGAGCTCCTCGGGGTTGAACTTGAGGGGACCAGGAAACGCCTGGTCCGGGAGTTATGCGCACTCGTTGCTCTCGCCGTCGCTGGTCTTTTTACCCTTTCGTTTGTGTGCATTGCTGTGATCGCAACGGCCTGGCGAACGCCCTATTTTCTTCCGGTCGTCTGGGGCGTCGCCGCGATGTGGCTGATTTTTACCGTCGCTTCCCTTCTTGTCGTTCGAGCCCAAAAGCCTGGGCGGTCGCTTCATGTGCTGCAGAAGGAAATCCGGGACGACCTCGACACCCTGAAGGAGGCGCTTAGATGAACCGCGACCGTAAGGAAAACGAAGCTGAGACGGCCATTCTGCGACGCATGGCGACATCGCGCGAAACGTTGCTTGCAGCCAACTGGCCATCTCCATCAGTCCTGGCAGCACGCAAGGCCACGCCGTCATCCGCAGGTAGCTTTATCGCGTTGTTGGTGGAGGCACCACGCGTCACGCTATTGCTGGCGCTCTGCATCAGCGCAGTCGTGCTCGGACCACGCCGGACAATAGGAGTCGCCGCCCGCTCGTGGATTACGGCGTGGCTCGGCGGTACCGTCCGGAATGTGGTTCGCAAGAATCTATGAGCACTTCGTGCGGCAGAAGGTACAGTCTGGTCACGCCGACGAAGCCCCTCGACCCGCCCGACCCTGCGCGGTGGCTGCGGCCGTGACTGTGCCCGGCCCGATTGCATCACTCGGCAGCCCAGAATTGTAGTACCCCGCCAGACATTGCGACGCGGAACACGACTTGCTCCCTGTCAACGATTTCATATCAACCCGGGAGATTTATATGTCTACCGGTCCAGAAGAACAGAACCCGCCGAATATAACGTCCGAAAGCGATTCAGCGGCCTGCCATGGCGCCAGCTACCGTACACCGTTATCAGACGGCGCTGTCCAAATCCTCTTGCGGAGTTCGGGCCGGACGCTGAACACTGGCTCTTTAATCCAGCTAACAAAGTCATCGTGCCAGTGGTTCCACTCGTAGTCGCCCAATTCAAACTCGTCGTCTATGTGCCCTCTTCCATCCTCCGCGAGGAATGCGTAGACGACCTTGCTGCCATCCCAGAACGCGATTGCGTAGCCGGTGAGATCGGCACTCGTACCGTAAGGGATGTCACGTAACATCGCGGCCAGCTGCGTCTTGAACTGGTCGAGGGTAAGAGGCTGCATGTAATCCTCCGCAAGGAAGCTTGCGACACTTTTCTTCAGGCTGGACCGCCTAAACACCGTCTCCTGGGCGAAGGGTTCGGGCATAGCGTCGTCGAGTCCCTCACCAGACCAGGGACGGTATGGCGCAGTTTCGCAACATAGGAATTCCAGCCAGCATGACTGCCCCATTTACAGTAAGTCCACGGGCTTTCCGCCGGACCCGCAATCGCTGCGCCCGGCAACGAATCCAGCGCAGTCCATGGTGTAGCGGACGTGTATTCAGCACGCTTCCCGATGAAGGATCGGCGGTTGCGTTTCGTCATCTTCTGGTCGCCGGCCATTATCACTGACTCACGCCCCAGCTTTTCCACTTACCGACCTGTCCGAATTCTCGGCGCCACCTCTATGGCTTCAATACGACCTTCACACACCCGTCTTCCTTGTCACGAAAAACTTTGTACATGTCGGGTCCTTTCTCCAGCGGCACCGTATGCGTGATGACAAACGACGGATCGATCTGTCCTTCCTGGATCCGGCGCAAGAGGTCATCGGTCCAGCGGTTGACGTGGGTCTGGCCCATGCGGAACGTCAGCCCCTTGTTCATCGCTGCGCCGAACGGAATCTTGTCGATCAATCCACCGTAGACGCCGGGAATGGATAGAACACCTGCGGGACGACATACGTAAATCATCTCGCGCAGCACATGGGGCCGGTCGGTCTCTAGCATCATGGCCTGCTTGGCGCGATCATAAATCGCATCGAACGACCGCGTTGCATGCGATTCCATGCCGACTGCGTCAATACATTTTTCGGGCCCCCTTCCTTGGGTGAGTTCTTTCAGGCGTTCAAGCACACTCTCGTCGTCGAAATTGGTTGGGATAGCCCCGGCGGCCCTCGCCATTTCCAGGCGTTCCGGCACCCGGTCGATGGAGACCACCTGCTTCGCGCCAAGCAGGATTGCGCTTCTTATTGCGAACTGCCCCACCGGACCCGCACCCCAGATCGCAACCGTATCCGCGGGTTCAATGTCGCATTGAACCGCCGCCTGCCAGCCTGTCGGGAAGATATCGCCGAGAAACAGCACCTGCTCGTCCGTCAAACCGTTTGGAATCTTGACCGGTGTAAAGTCCGCGAACGGAACGCGCACGTACTCCGCCTGCCCTCCCGGATAACCCCCAGTAATATGCGAATAACCAAACAGGCCGGCCGTGCTGTGGCCGAACGCCTTGTTGGCCATTTCCTTATTCCGGTTCGAGCGCTCGCAAACTGAAAAGTAACCCCGGCGGCATTGATCACATTCGCCACACGCTATCGTGAACGGCACGACAACCCGGTCGCCCACCTTCAGACGCCTGTTATCTGCGCCGACCTCCATCACTTCGCCCATGAACTCATGTCCCAGGATGTCGCCCGATTTCATGCTCGGCATGAATCCGTCAAACAGGTGCAGATCCGACCCACAGATCGCACAGCTCGATACCTTGATGATGGCATCTCGCGGATGCTCGATGGTTGGGTCCGGGACATGATCGACGCGGACATCCTTCTTGCCGTGCCAGCAAAGGGCTCTCATTTCGTGCTCCAAAGGTAAGCTTACCCGTCGAACGGGCAAACGGGGATGACCGTCTCAAACGCTGCGTCAGTACACCTGTGTGGCGCGCAAGGACCGGAAGCCCTGACACGGCGTGATTGCTACAACCGGTTACAGCAATCGGGATGGAGCAACGTGCGTGCCGCGAGCTAGCCCACCACGTCGACAACCCGCCGCCGCACGTTCCCTGAACTCCCAACGGAGGCGGAGCGGTGCAAAACCGCAGCGTGCTGCTGTGCGGCGCCCGCGGATCGGTCCTTGCTAATCCCATTTACGTGTCACTGCTGGAGACAAGCCATGAATATTCCCATGCAAGCCGTGTCTTTCCTGACATCGCGAGGCCTGAAACTGGCGACTGCCGAATCCTGCACCGGTGGCCAGATTGCGTCCTATCTCGTGAGCGTGCCGGGCAGCGGCGCGTGTCTCGATGTCGGCTTCGTGAGCTACTCACCATCGGGCAAAGCCGGCTTCCTCGGCGTCAGGAGAACGACGATGGAACAGTCCGGCCTGACGAGCGAAGAAGTCGCCCGCGAGATGGCGGAAGGCGCGCTTCGCCAGGAAGGCTGCTGTGCCGATGTGGCCGTGTCCAACACGGGTCTCGCGGACGCCGCGCCTGAGGGCGGTCCGCCGGCGGGTACGCAGTGCTTCGCATGGTCGTTCCGGACCCGCAGCGGCGAGCTGCTCACGTTCACTGAAACACGGCTGTTTCCGGGCAACAGAAACGACGTGCGTTCGGCGGCCGCACTGTATGCGCTTTCGCGCATCGAGCATTACTTCGATCAACTCCCGCGCGCGCAGCGGGAACAATCTCAGAGGACTTCGTCATGACCCTGCCACTTTCTACCGAGAGGGATGCCTGGCAACAGGCCGTCATTCGCGAACTCGGCGTTGCGCACGATTTCGACGCCGACATGGAGCGGGAACAGCGCATCACTTTCCTTTGCGACTATCTCATTTCGCAGGGGCTTCGCACTTACGTGCTCGGGATCAGTGGCGGCGTGGATTCGTCCGCCGCGGGCCGTCTCGCGCAGCTTGCGGTCGAGCGCCTTCGCGCACGCGGCTATGAGGCGAAGTTCGCGGCTGTCCGCCTTCCCTACGGCAGCCAGCGCGACGAGGAAGACGCCGCCCTTGCGCTCGAGTTCGTCCGTCCGGACGAGACGTTCACGGTCAATATCAAGGATCCGTCGGATGCAATGCTAATCTCCCTCAAGCGCGGCAATGTTCAATATGTCGACGACTTTCAGGAAGACTTCGTGCTCGGCAACATTAAGGCCCGGCAACGGATGGTCGCGCAATACGCGATCGCCGGGGCGCGGGTGGGCGTCGTGATCGGCACCGATCATGCGGCCGAGTCGCTGATGGGCTTCTTCACGAAATACGGCGACGGCGGTGCGGACATCCTGCCTCTCGCCGGTCTCACAAAGCGGCGGGTGCGGGCATTAGCACAGGCATTGGGCGCGGCAACCCGCCTTGCCTACAAGGTGCCGACGGCAGACCTCGAATCTTTGACGCCGCAAAAGCCGGACGAGGACAGCTACGGCATCAGCTACGAAAACATCGACGACTTCCTCGAAGGGAAACCGGTGAGCGACGAAGTTTTCACCACGATTCATCGCTTTTACACGGCGACCCGTCACAAGCGCGCCCTTCCGGTCTCATTGATTTCCACAGAGCCGTGATCGATGGACCGGCGCGCCGGCACCGCTCGCCCCCCGGTACCGCCCGTTGAGCACGATCGAGCGAGGCGTGGGCACCGTTGTGGGGACGCTTTGCCGGAGTCAGGCGCATCCGCAACGGTGCCGATGACCATACAGCGCCGCATCGATTCGCCTCGGCATTTATACAGATGACCCGGCGACCCCGCGGGAGTTAGAGGTTCGTAGCTCGAACGGCCCTCGTTCCCGCTCCGCGCCTGAAGGTTATGCGGCACTGGCCGTCTTATGGCAGGACGAGGGTTCTTGTGCAGAGGTCGTCCCGGCGTTGCTAGTCCGCGGTGGTATTGCATGGCGCGGCAGAGCGCTATTCTCAAAGTCCAGCTGGCACCGACTGGCCGGGTATCCGGCTTGCTGGGCCAACAACAACCCCATCAGGCGAGGCGATTGCACAGGCAACCCACCGCGGAAAATGACGATCGCTACGAGAGCTTGCGCCGGCGGCCAGCTTCCATTCTGCGATCGGACACGAAGCGTGGCATAGCTCGATAAGCTGCGCCGCGACGAGTACATTGCCGCGTCTTTTCGCTGTACGCGCCATCGCCAACGGGGCGTCACCTCGACTAGTGGCCCAGGAATTCGGCACAAGGCGCCTTTCCGCGTCCGCCTGCGGACTGATCTTTCGGCGTCTTCATTACACCGGGCACTCTGGAGAACTGTCATGCCTCACACCGCTTCCTCGATGTCTCCGACCATCACCTCGATGATCCGGCTGGATCATATGCATGTGCTCGCAGCGTTCCATCGCTATCACGCCGGCAGCCCCTGGTGGCGCAAGCGGGCAATCGTTCATTCGACCTGTGCCGCTCTCGAAATCCACGCGCAACTTGAGGAAGAAATCTTCTACCCCGCGTTGGCCACAGTACTCAACGACGACCCAACGCTCAGCAAGAGTCGTCCCGAGCATAACGAAATGCGGGCTACGATCGGCAGGCTGCGCACGATGGGGCCGGAGAATGCCGCTTATGATGGGCTCTTCCACCAACTGATGGCCGCCGTCATGCATCATGTAGCAGACGAAGAAACGGTATTGCTGCCGGCCGCCGAGCGCGCGCTCACAAGTGAGCTCCGCTCTCTGGGCGCCAGGATGACGCGTCGCCGGCTTCAGCTGCTCGGCGAGCGACCAGGCGAAATTGCCGTGAACACGGTGGGCACGTTTCCAGTCGCTACGTTTCTGATTGCCTCGCTCGCTGTGCTCGGCATCACGCGTTGCCTGCCAAGGTCACGAAGACTCCGGCACGATACTTACTAAGCCGGGCTTGGCCAGGATTGAACCGACAGATGCTGGGCCCGCTTGTCGTTTAGACCGCCCTCCCGGACAGCGCGAAGTTCACCGGCTCGTCGTCGCCGGCCCCCTTGACGCGCAGTTCGTTCCAGGCACGGGGTCGGTTGGTACGAGCGTGGCCGCAAGAAAGAGCGTCGTGCCGAGCGAGCGGCCGTCGACGAGCATTAAAGCCGCTCATCAGCTCGATGGTGACAAGCATCGCTGGACCGCAGAGGCGCAGAGGCAGCATCCACAGTCGGTCTCGCTCGGGCACCCGCAGATGAATGCGGATCGCGAACAGCGACACGACGGGTCCGATGACCACGCCAACGAGAAGATAGATCATCGCGCCGCTCAGCGGCAAACGGCTGGTCAGCCCGCGCGCCAGCGCGATGAACGTGAACAGCGCGCCAACCAGCAGAATCCGGACGGCCTCCGTGGTCATATCGAGTGCTTTAAAGAGAGCAGCAACGGCGAGCGCACGTCTGCGCGATGCCCCGCCAGCTAGGCAAAAGCACGCGGCGTTCCGCAGCGCTCTCCAGGCGATGATCGCCATGGAGACGCAGCGCTATTTGTGCAGCTTCTGCCGTAGCGAACTCACGTCATTCGCGGTGATCGGCTGTGCGTTGTTGCCCCACGCGCTGCGGATGTAGGTGAGTACCTGACCGATTTCGACATCGGCGAGCGTGTCGGCGAAGCGCGGCATCTGCCGGCGCGGCGGTCCGGTCAGCGTCGACGGACTGTTGCCGCCTTCGACCATCAGGCGAATCAGCGAGGTCGTATCTTCCGCGAGCACTGACGAATTGCCCGCGAGTGCGGGGAACACGTTCGGTACGCCCTTACCCGCGTCGCCGTGGCATTGCGCGCAGAACGAGCGATAGACGTTGTAGCCCACGGACAACGCATCGGGCACGCGGCTGCCGTTGAGCGGCTTGCGCGCGACGTCGTCTTGTGGCGCATAGGTTCCCGACGGATCATGCGGCGGCAGCGACTTCAGATAGCGGCCGATCGCAAGCAGGTCGTCGTCGGTGAAGTACTGCGTGCTGTCCTCGATCTGCTCGACCATGCTGCCATACGCAACGTTGCCGCCGCCATGCCCCGTCTTCAGGAATGCGGCGATTTCCGGCGCGCGCCAGCGCCCGAGTCCCGAGCCCGGATCGCCGGTAAGATCCGGCGCGAACCAGTGATCGTTGACGCCGCCGGTGAGGAAGTCCGACGACGTTTCGTCCGTGCCCTTCTCCTGGTAAGCGGCACCGCGCGGCGTATGGCAGCTTCCACAATGGCCGGCCGACTGGACGAGGTAGGCGCCGCGATTCCACTGCGCATCGCGGTCGGCACGCGGCCGATACGGCTCGCGCGGCACGAACGCCATCTGCCAGAACCGCAGTGCCCAGCGCTGGTTGAATGGGAATGCGACATCCGACTTTGCGTTCGGCTTCGCGACCGGAACGACACCGTGCATCATGTACGTGTAGAGCGCATGCATATCTGCGTCGTCGATCTTCGCGAACGCGGTGTACGGCATCGCCGGGTAGAGCCGCTCGCCGCCACGCGCGACGCCTTGGCGCAACGCACGCGCGAAGTCGTCGTAGCTGTACTGACCGATCCCGTAGCGCGGATCGGGCGTGATATTGGTCGCCATGATCGTGCCGAATGGGGAAACAAGGCCGTGTCCGCCTGCATAGGGCGCCCCGCCTTGCGCCGCCGTGTGGCACCCTGCACAATCGCTGGCTTTCGCGACGTACTCGCCGCGCGCGAGCGTCCCGGCATCCGGTGAAGGCGCAGCGGGCCGCACCGAAGCACCTGCGGAGGGCGACGCGGAGACCGGGTTCGACGAGGCCGACCCCGCCGCATCTTCACTGCGCGCGTCGCACATTGCGACGCCTGTGGCGGCTATCGCGAGTGCGACCGTGCACGCGGCAAGCGCGGCTTGACGACGCGCGCCCGCAAATGCGCGTGGCGTTCGTGGCTTCATCGCGCACCGTCCTGCGGCAATGCCGCTGCGGGATCGCTGGTGAGACCCGCTGGCGTCGGGCTTCTCAACCAGCGCGCCGCGATCGCCAGGCCGCCGACGAGGTACACGATCGCAGCCGGCACCCACATGATGAGGCCGCCGGCCTGCTGGTCATGCAGCGCATCGATGCCGAGCGCGCTCGTCGGCTCAACGTACGACGGATACCACAGCCCCGGCGCGAGCGAAATCAAGGCGCCTAGTGCACTCGTATGGACCATCGTCGTAAACACGGACAGCATCGCGTGACCGCCTGACTGACGCGATGCACCGTCGCCAAAGACGGTCCACCAGAAAACTAGCGCGGTCAGCAGGAAACTCGCGTGTTGCAGCGTGTGCACCCACGAATGCGCGAGCGCGGCTTCGAACATCGCCGGCGCGTGCCAGCCCCAGAGGGCTGCCGCGTGGAGGATCCATCCGGCAAGCGGCGCGGTCAACCCCCGCCACGCGCGGACGAATGCGGGCGCACGCACCGCTCGGCCGACGCGCCGGCGCGCGCCGCGAGGCAGGGCCCAGATCCATACGCCGAGCGGGCGTGCCACCACGAGGAGCGGCGCGGCGATCAGCATCATCGTTTCGTGCTGGACCATGTGCGCGGAAAACAGAGCCGCCGACAATGTATCGAGCGGCGAGCACAACGCGAACACGAGCGCGGCCATGCCGCCCGCAAAGGCACCCGCATGCCACGCGCGAGTTGCGCGACTGTGTTGCGTGCCGCGTCGGCGCAGCCGCACGTGACCGATCGCATACGCGAGCGTGCTCGCGAACATCAACGCGACGACCCAGGCGTCGAACGACCAGCCGAATGCGGGCGCCCCACCTTCGCCATCGGTCAGCACGTGCGCGTACGCGAGCGGCGCGTGGGTCAGTGCCAGGGCAGCGCACGCACGCCCGAGCGCGACCCGTCGCTCGCGGCCGCGGCCGCGGCCGACGAAGCGGCAGATCGCGCGAAGCCGCGCGATCATCGGCAGGGTGAAAGCAGCCATGGCGGGAACCACATCGTCAACTGGATAACCGCACACAAAGCGGCGATGAGCATTGCCATCAGCGCCAGAAACGGCTGACGCGCATCGCGGGGTACGTAGCTGCCGTGGAACCGCTCGGCTGTGCCGCGCCACTGCCGGTATGCGAGCCAAGCCACGATAACGGAGAACACGAACGCGGCCGCGCTCACCGCGTCGAGCGCGGTGTGCTGGCCGGTCGCGCAGGCGACCTGCACGAGCGCGTAGTTGAGGCTCTGCGCGCCGAGTACCACCGCCGGCGCCACCAGTAGACCGAGCCAGATCGAGATTCCCGTACGCTTCATGGATGCATCCGCGGGACAAGGTAGATGACCGCGTAGATGGGCAGCCAGCTCAGCACGACGAAGTACCAGTAGACCGCGTTCTCGCTTGTGTCGAGCAGGCGCTTTTTCTCGAACGGCCCGGTGTAGAGCAGCGTTGCCAGCACCGCGGTATCGACGGTATCGGTGATCAGGTGCGTCGTGTGCAGGCCGAGCAGCAGCCAGACGATGGAACCGTATGAATTGGCGTACCACATCACGTTAAGCGCGCCGAATTCAACACCGCGCACGACGAGAAACGCAAGCGCGAACGCCAGGCAGACCGCGAGCCACAGACGCGCCCGTTCGCGTTCGCCGCGTTCTGCCGCGCGCTTCGCAAGCTGGTTCGGCCACAGGCTTGCGAGCAGCACCGCCGTGTTGAGCGAACCCCACACGAGGGACGGCGGTGGCGCGTGCATGGGCCACGCTGGGTTGACCGCGCGCAGATAGAAGTACATGCCGACGGTCATTGCAAACAGGGTTCCCTCGATCAGCATCAAGCCCGCCGTCGCCCACCACATCAGGCTGCGATGACTGAAACCGAAGCTTGGCAATGCGCGCACGTCGAGCACCGCGGCCAACGGCCCCGCGCCACGGCCGGCCGCTTCGCGCGACGATGGGTTCGCGTGCGCGCGGCGCGCCGCCTTCTGCGCGGCGCCCGAATCGGGCCAGCGCTCGAGCGCGCGCGCGACCCGGTTCTCGCGCCGCCCCGGCCAGAACCAGGCGATCATCGCCACGGCGACCGGCACCGTGCCCCACCACACAGCCGACGGCGTGAAGATCGAACCAATGAAAAAGATCGTGGTCGCAATGGCACTGAGGAACGGCCAGATCGACGGTCCGGGAAAGAGCGGGCGCGTGTCCGGCTGCGCGTCGAGGGCGCTCGTCGTCAGCACCTCGCGCGCATGCGCAGCGAGGCCCGCCACCGCGTGCGGCGCGCGCTGCGGCTCCCACAGCGGCGCGCGGCCGTGGACGACCGGCAGCACATCGAAGTTATGCGGCGGCGGCGCGCTCGGCACGCTCCATTCGAGCGTGCCCGCCCCCCACGGGTTCGCGTCAGCCCGCGCGCCGCGCCGCAGACTCCATATCACATTGACGATAAACAGCAGGACGCTCACGCCGATCATGTACGCACCCAGTGTCGCGACCAGGTTCATGCCCCCCCAGCCCATGCCGGCGGGGTAGGTCCACACGCGACGCGGCATCCCATGCAGGCCAAGCAGATGCATCGGAAAGAAGGTGATGTTAAAGCCGACGAAGAACAGCCAGAACTGCCAATGGGCGAGGCGTTCGCCGAGCATGCGTCCGGTGAACTTCGGAAACCAGTAGTGGAAGGCGCCAAAGAGCGGAAACACCGCGCCGCCGAGCAGCACATAATGCAGATGGGCGACGACGAAATATGTGTCGTGCACCTGCAGGTCAAGCGGTACGGAGCCGAGCATGATGCCTGTCATCCCGCCGAGCACGAGGATGAAGAAGAACGCGAGCACGAACAGCAGCGGCGGCCTCAGGCTAAGACGACCGGTGAGTAGCGTCGCCAGCCAGCAATAGATCTGGATGCCGGACGGCACCGCAATCATCACGCTCGCCGCCGTGAAGAACGTCTTGCCGAGATCGGGAACGGCCGTCGCGAACATGTGGTGCACCCACAGGCCGAATGCAAGAAACGCGGTGGCGATCAGCGCCAGCACCATCGCCGAGTAGCCGAAGATCGGGCGGCGCGAGAAGGTCTCGATGATCGACGACATGAAGCCGAGCGCCGGAATGAAGATCAGGTAGACCTCGGGATGGCCGAAAAACCAGAACAGGTGCTGCCATAGCAGCACGTCGCCGCCGAGTGACGGGTTATAGAACTGCGTACCCACAAGGCGATCGAGAATCAGCGCAGTGCTCGCCAGCATGACCGCGGGCATCGCGAAGAGCACCATGAACTGTGTGACGAGCGTCGCCCACGCGAACAGCGGCATCCGGTTCAGCGACATGCCCGGCGCGCGCATCTTGAGGATTGTCGTGATCAGTATGACTGCGACGAGCAACGCGGACAGCTCGCTGAACGTGATCATCTGCGCCCAGATATCGCTGCTCTTGCCGGTCGCGTAGTCGGGGCCGGCAAGCGGCACGTAGCTGAACCAGCCGGAACGCGGTCCCGCACCTAGCGCGAAGGCGATAAAGAGCGTGAAACCGCCGAACAGGAAGACCCAGTACGCGTACGCGTTCATCCGCGGAAACGCGACGCTGCGCGCGCCGATCAGCAACGGAATCAGGTACATCGCGACCGCCTGCATCACGGGGACGGCGAACAGGAACATCATGGCGGTGCCGTGGATCGTGAACAGCTGGTCGTACATGTCGGGGCCAACCACGTGACTCGCAGGCCGCGCGAGCTGAGTGCGCATCACAAGGGCCATGAGCCCCGCGAGCAGAAAGAACACGAACGTCGTGACCATGAAGCGGCGCGCGATGGTTTTGTGATCGATCGCGCTGAACCAGCCGATCACGCCGCGGCGATCGTCCCACGCGTGCGCCAGCGCGGCCAGCGTATCGGCGTCGGCATCCGGTCCGTCCTTGATCTGCGCGACGGCTTCCGCACCGGGTAGCGGTTGGGTCGTGTTCATTGCAGTGTGGTCAGCCATCGGACGAGCGCGAGGCGATCACCATCCGAAAGCGGCACCGCCGGCATCATCGTGCCAGGCTTCAGCGCATTCGGATCGCGTATCCACGCGGCAAGGTTTTGAGGCGTGTTGGCGAGCACGCCGGCGGCGATTGTCTCCCGGCTCATCAGATGCGTGAGGTCGGGCCCGGGGGTGCCCTTCGCGGACGTGCCGCGCACCGTATGGCAATTCGCGCAACTGGCGCGCTCGAAGACATCACGGCCATGCAGCGCGATGGCGTCGGTGCTCTGCGCTGCGGGCTGCGCCTGTCGCGCGACCCAGGCCGCGTAACGCTCGGGCGGCTCGGCGACGACAAGCATCGCCATCAACGCATGTTCCGCGCCGCAATATTCGGCGCATTGCCCGCGATAAGCGCCCGCCCGGTCTGCGCGAAACTCGATCGTCGTGTCGATGCCCGGCAGCATGTCCTTCTTGCCGTGCAGGTTGGGCACCCAGAAGCTGTGGATCACGTCCGCCGCTTGCAACGACACGATGACCGGACGACCAACCGGCACATGCAATTCGTTCGCGGTGACGAAGCCGGGCTGTCCGCTCTCCGGGCGATACGACGCCTGCCACCACCATTGCGCGCCGACCATATCGATGCGCACAGGATCGTCTAGCGGTAGCTTCGACAGCGCGCGATCCGTCAGCACGTCGGCAACGATCAGTCCGACGAGGACCATGACCGACAGCACGCTTGCGCCGACCACAATGCGCTGCGTGCGAGGTTCGGGATGGGTGAGCGAGGTCAGGTCGGGCGCGTGAGTCGCCGGCGGATGCGCAGCGGCGCCACGCGTGTTGCGCACCAGCGCGACGAGGGTCGCCAGCAGCAGGAGTGCAAAGACGATCCCGCACACGATCAGCGAAAGATTCCACAGTTTCGCGATGTGCGCCGCCTGAACGCCTGCCGGCTGCAACGCGCTTTGCTGCGGCTGCGCGACGACCTCCGCCACGCGCAACATTGCGCAGAGGGAGCCGGCGGCGATACGGGTCGGCCGTGTCCAGCCGGCCCGCGCAGCGCCGCCACAGCACCGCCCGGTCGCGCGAATGTGGGCTCCAACGTCGGTGATCATTTACGTAGGTGAGCGATTGAGTGTGGAGACCTGTAGCACTTTGCGTTCCGCGTGTCCGTCGGACCCGGCGGGCGCCGCGAATGCGCGCCAGGGGTGCAGACTTCGCGCGATAAGCACCGGTCCCGCCAGAAGGGGGCACCGCGGTGCGCATACACACTGTTAAACGCGTCGACCATCCGACAATCTGGTCCAGGAAGCGCGGCCTGGACGCACCGGTGTGAAGGACCACCAGTACTGCGGCAGCAAATGTGGCCGGCAGCTGCGCCATCACCTTGCGCTACGCTTCCCGGCCGCCACCGGAACCGCCAATCGCCACGACGTCCGTCCTGGCCATGGCGCCCTCCCTATGCTCCTGGCAATATTCTTCGACCCGCGTGCCCATCGAAGATACATTCACGCCGGGCGCGCGGTGCTGCGGGCCGCAAGCGGTCCAGCGGCAGCGACCCCTACGGTTTCCCACAAGCTTGCGCGTCCGCATCGCCGTGAGGTACGTGGTGCAGCTGCGCCGCCGGCGCGATCCGCCGTCCCGCTGACGCAGTGCCGATCGGTCGACGCGGCTCCCCCGATTGTCCTGCGCATCGCCACCGTCGCCTTCGATCTGCCGGCGCGCCTGCTGCCGGCGCCTGCCCGCATTGCCGTCCGGCCACCGGTCGTTCTCCCAGCGACACTCTCGCGCGCGGAGGCCGGTTTCAAGATCTTTGTCCATGCTGGATTTTCCCAGCGAATCGCACGCAATAACGCGCTAGGGATGCCGCTCGATAATGCGAACCGGTATCGACTTCGCGCCCGGCACCTTGCTTTCCTTCGCGTAATGCCAAAGCGGCAGCAGCGGATTGCACTCCGGGTAGTACCCGGCAATGCAGCCAGGCGGAATGTCGTACGGTACGATGCGCAGCCCTTCGACCCGGCGCTGGATGCCGTCGTCGGCGATGGTTTGCAGCGTCACCTTGTCACCCTCCTGAAGCGAATGCGATTCCATGTCGGCACGATTCATCAGGATGATCATGCGGGATCCCTTGATGCCACGAAACCGGTCGTCGAGGTTGTAAATAGTGGTGTTGAACTGGCTATCCGCGCGCAGCGTCATCAGCCGCAACGCGCCCGGCTCGCGCTCCAGCATGTCCGGGTCCTCGCCCAGCGATTCGGGCACCATGAATTCCGCCTTGCCGCTTTTCGTCTGCCATTTGCGTTCGCGCGCCGGCAAAGGCCGCGGGAAACCGCCGGGCGTCCACATCCTCGCCTCGAAATCGTGAAAAATCTCCGGATAGGTTTCAGCGATCGCGGCGCGCACCCGGCTGTAGTCGTCGCGCCATGCGTTCCAGTCGACCGTCGAACGCCCCTCGAGCGTCGCCTTGGCGATCCCGGCGATGATAAACGGTTCCGAGCGCACGTCGGTGCTGGCCGCTTCGGTCACGCCGTGGGAGCCGTGCATGCAGCCGGTACTGTCTTCCATCGACACAGCCTGGTCTCCGCTCGCCTGCCGGTCGAACTCGATGCGGCTCAGACACGGCAGGATATAAGACACGGCGCCGTGCACGAGATGGCTCCGGTTGAGCTTGGTGGCGACATTGACTGTGAGGCGCAGGCGGCTCCATGCCGGCTCCGTCTGCAAACGGTCCGGCACCGAGCGCACGAGATTGCCCCCGAGGTTGAGCACCGCACTCACCTCTCCTTCCACCATGGCCTCGAACGCCTCGACAATGTTCATCCCTTTCTTGCGCGGCGGCTCGAATGAGAACTGCTGCGCCAGCTTGTCGAGCGGCGCGAGTTCTGGCTTCTCCGTGATGCCGACCGTGCGTTGCCCTTGCACATTGGAATGGCCGCGCACTGGCGAAGGCCCCGCGCCGGGCTTGCCGATATTGCCTCGCAGCAGCAGAAAATTACACAGCATGCGCACGTTCTGCACGCCCATACGGTGCTGCGTGAGTCCCATGCCGTAGTGAATAATGACAGCGTTCGCCTTGATATATTCATCAGCCGCGAGCTTGATGTCGGCACGCGACAACCCGCTCACCCGCTCGATGTCCGTCCATTCGGCCTGCCGCGCAAAATCCGCGAAGTCCTCAAAGCCGTGCGTGTGTTCGCGGATGAACACATCGTCCAGTACGCGCGGGCCGCCGGCGGCAAGGGCAGCGTCGTCCGCGGCAATCACAACCTTGCACAGACCAAGGATCGCCGCGGTGTCGCCGCCGGTCTTGACCTGGTGATATTGCGTGCTGATCTGCGTCTCGGTCGGCGAGAGCATCTGCACAGGCGACTGCGGATTCGTGAAGCTGATCAGACCGGGCTCGCGCAGAGGATTGAAGGTGATGATCGGCACGCCGCGCTTGCGGGAGTCCTGCAGAGGGTGAAGCATCCGGGGGCTGTTCGTGCCGACGTTTTGCCCGAAGAAGAACATGAGATCGGTCTTTTCGAAGTCCTCCAACATGATGGTGCCGACACCGACGCCGATCGCCTCTTTCAGTCCGACGCTGCTACTTTCGTGACACATGTTCGAACTGTCCGGCAGGTTGTTCGTGCCATACATTCGCGCGAACAACTGCAACATATAGGACGTTTCGAGCGACGCGCGACCGGAGGTGTAGAACACAACACGATCAGGATCCATGCCGTTCAGCTCGCGGCCGATCTCGTCGAATGCCTGGTGCCAGCTGACCGGCACGTAGCGATCCGTTGCGACGTCGTAGCGCAACGGCTCGGTGAGGCGCCCGGCTTCCTCGAGATCATGGTCGTGCCACGTCAGAAGCTCGCTGACCGGATGGACGTCGAAGAAATCGTGCGTGACCCGTTTGGCCGTGGTGTCCCATGCTGTCGCCTTCGCGCCGCTCTCGCAAAATTCGAAGGTGTGCGGGTCAGCCGGCTTCGCCCATGAGCAACTGACGCACATGAATCCGTCCGGTTTGTTCTGACGCAACAGCACCGTGCTGTCTTTCAGCGCAACCTTCTCCTGCGAGAGAATTTTCGTGACCGCCTTCAGCGATCCCCAACCGCCCGAAGAGTACGGATACGCTTCGGTCTTTCTTTTCTTGTCCATGGGATGTTCCTTGCACAACGATGAAGTTCTGCTCGTGTTGTGGCAAGCGCAGCAAGCGGCGTTCCAAACGTGGCCCCCCGATATCGCGAAGACGACGCAAGAAGTGCGCGAATGCATCGTCTAGCGCGCATACTGAGGAGTGCTCCACCCTGGGCAGCCAATTACATGGCGCCGACCACTGCGGGGTTATGTCTGCAGGAAGGGAGCACTGACGGCAGCTTGTTCGCCTCGTAAAGGCGATTGCCCGTCCGGCAGCCCCGGAAGCTCCGCAAAAGCGCCGATCTGGACAAGACTCCTCGTCGCCATAGTTCGCGCGGGTTATGGGGCGGCTGCGTGGGCGCGCTCGGGCTCCGTCTCGGTAGCGGCACAGTCGACTGGCTACCGACCGCTTGATCGGTGCCGCGAGCCTCTTTCCGATCGTGCGTCTTTTCAATACGGGCCCCGCGGCAATAAAGCAGCGCGGGTGCCCGGCCCTATTGGCAGCGTTGCCAGACGCAGCCTCACTGCAGGTCGACACTGTTTGCCCAGCTAGGCTTGCGAATTGTCCGCTTCATCACTGGCCGGCGCGTCGCGGATTGTTCCCCGTCGACGATCCTCTTCAGCAATTTCTGCTTCGACCAGATTTCTCGCCCTGTTCCAATACTCGTCCGCACAACCTTCCATGCTGCCGTCTTCCTGCCAGAGCTTATACGCCTTGGCCCGGATACGCTGTTCTATCGTTTCCGCTCGCATCAAGCTCTCCTTCACCGCCGGTCGCAAAAATATGGACCCCGCAACGTCAAGGGGCGCATTCTCTTCGCGCGATGCGCGACACCCGGAGTTGGTGGCCGGCTACTAATCAGATGCCCGTCGATCCAGGCTCTCGGGTGCCCTGCCTTATCGGCACTCTCTGAATACCGACCACAACAATATTCCGATTTTCGTGTTTCGCGTGAATTTAACCGTCGTCCCAAAGTCGAATCGTTCCCGGGCGCGTGTCATACCCGTTGCTCGACTACCGTCTTGTACAACCTCTCACGGAGTCCATCATGGTTCAGCGCAAAACAGTCGATGATCCCTTTGTCCATATGCATTCGGACATTTACAGTGCCGAGAAGCAACTCACGAAGGCGCTGGCGAAGCTCTTACATGCAGCGTCCGGTCCGCAATTGAACGACGCATTCAAGACACATCTGGACCAGACACAGGGACAGGTCGAGCGAATCGACAGCTGGTTGAAATTTGCGGCATCCGCCTGAACCGCATGAAGTGCATGGTCATGGAAGACCTGATCGAGGAAGACCAGGAACTGATCGACGAAATCGAAAAAGGCTCCGTGCTGGACGTTGGCCTTGTAGCTGCAGCCCAGAAGGTCGAGCACTATGAGATAGCGGCGTATGGCAACCTGTGCGCTATAGGCAAGCAGCTCGGAGTTTCCGACGGCGTCAAGCTGCACAATGCGACGCTTGAGGAAGAGAAAGCGACCGACGCCACGCTTTCTTAATTTGCGGAGAAAGCCGGTAACGCGCAGGCAGCAGCAGCCTGACGACGCGATGGCTCACGCAGTGATTGGCCGCGGGAGCCTCACGCGCTCTCGAAGACCTGACCGCCCGAAGACACCGCCCCCAAGGGAACACCTGCGTGCGAGTGCGACATACGGCATGCCACGTGCCATCCCTATTCATTGCCGACCACCTTCGAGACCTCGGCCGGATTGCCGTACTGCTGCTCGGGTAAAGCCTCGAGCGCGGGCCTGTTTCAGACGCGCCTCACCGGCGTGTTGGATTGGCGCCAACTCGCCCTTTTTACCCTTCGGCCCGTTCAACTTCGACCTGCGTGCCCCGCACCGTGTCGTTGATGATTTCTACGCTTGGTCTCTTGCCCCCGACGACCTCCCGGACCACTCGCGCAGTTTTGAGACGACTGGCCGCTCGCTGGTGACAGAAGCATGTTCCTTCCGCAAAACCGAACGCCAACCCTCAGGCGTCAACGGGCAGGACTGTTACTACGTGCGCCCCCACTTCCGCGTGCGGCGCGTACTGCGGCGTCGCTGGACGAGCCGCCTCCTTCCTCGTAAACGGGTTGATGGCGGAAGCCGAGACTGCCGGAGCCCAGAGCGATGATTGCGCCCACGACGATCGCGGCGAACGAAAACCACGTCGCGCGAGCGATGGCACGGGCAGCGGTGTCCGCAGCCTGGCGTGCGTTCTGCTCGGCTTGCGGGCTCGAAGCTACCGAGGCTGCGGACGCGACCACGCTCTGAACCTGTTGTTTGACCGAGTCGACCACCGGGTTGCCGCCGGGCCTCTGGCTCTGCGCGGCGCCAACAGTCGCGCCCGCCGTGGCGACGTTGCCAGCAACGCTGACGGCACCTCCGAGGAGGGAAGCCATGCCGTACACGACGAAAAGAATCATGACTGCCCACGCGAGCAGGCCATGCAACCATCCGAGGACGGGCGCACATCGGCCAGCGAGATAGGAGCCGGTAAAGACGGCAACGACCGTAGTCACAATCATCCAGACGCCTGAGCCAAAGCCGAATGCACGCATCGGGTCAGGCTGCGACAGCGGAGACAGGAGTGTTGCGCCGACGGCTGTCCCGAGCACGCTAAGGACCAGATAGACAATAAGTGACACGATTACGCCGGCGAAAATGGCACCCCATGACACGCGAGGCAGGCCCGTTTGAGTGGCAAGAATTTGCATGATTGCGTCTCCCAGAGTGAAGGCAGTTCAAGCGCGGTCCCGGCAACAGAATTCCGAAGCTTTGCCCGCGCTATGTTGGCGCAACGGGCGTTCCCGGGAGACACGGATAGCGCAAACGGCGACAGGGTCCGGCTCCGCGCAAAAGTACAGGAAGCAGAAGTGATGCTGCAAACCTACTGAAGCTCGCGGCTACAGCTCCGTCATCGGAACTGCCGGGAGTAACGTTTGCCGCCGGATTGGGCGAAGGAGTGCGCGACGTTTTTGGCCGCAAACACGGGCATGTGGTTTGCGGCCTTGACCGTCGCACCGCGCTCGCCGGTAGGTGAGTTTCCCGAAACTGACTCGAAGGAGTAGCCATGGCTACCAAGACGCTGAAGGATTTGTTCATCCACTCGCTGTCAGATATTTACAGCGCCGAAAAGCAGATGACGAAGTCGCTGCCCAAGATGGCACGCGCGTCGACCGATCCGGGTCTCAGGTCGGCATTCGAGATGCATCTGGAGGAAACGCGAGGTCAGATTGAGAGAATTGACCATGTCGTCGAGGCTACCGGCATCAAGCTCAAGCGCATCAAGTGCGTTGCCATGGAGGGTCTCAACGAGGAAGGCCAGGAGCAGATTGACGAAATTGAAAAGGGCCCACTGCTGGACACCGCGCTTATCGCAGCGGCGCAGAAAGTGGAGCACTACGAAATTGCGGCATACGGCTCGCTGATTGCGCTGGCGAAACAGTTGGGTGAAACAGAGTCTGTCAAACTTCTGGCCGACACGCTGGAAGAAGAGAAGGCCACCGACCAGAAGCTGTCCCTGATTGCGGAGGAGAAATTGGCAGCAGAATCTCCCCGCCAGTAGTCCCGCTCTGGCTTTCGCCAGCGGCGGACCGGCGCCGCCGGTACTCTGTCAGGCTGAGAACAGCGCCCTGTTCGCCCCGGCGACAGGCGCCCTCAGCCTGGCTGAGGCCAAACGATAACCGGGCCTTCCGGGGGAGACGCTCAAGGGTGGTGAGAAGTTGCACCGCACGGACAAGCGCCACGTGTCCGTATCCAACCGTGGAGCTGGTGCTCAGGCGTCCTCCGCTCAGTTGCTTCCTCTCTGATTCATCCGCAAGGGACCCTCCGTTGACCGGGAGGCTCCCGGATGTCAAATGGATCTTCCATTGCGACTGTTTTCCGTTCGTTGCGCACTCGGCTGGAAGCTCGTCTATATTTCGGCGCAGAGCCTTCGGGCGCGTCTTCGTCGGCCCATCCGTCGCCGTCCTCTGACTGTAAGACCAGGTGGCGCTGTGGCGCGCCGGCGGACCAGCGCCGTTCGTGGCGTCGCCTGGGCGCTCATTTCTATCACCGTCGCGGACCCCGTCGCGCGTCCGTCTCTTCCGACAACCCCTGATCGTTTCTCCCGTAAGGGACGCACCGACCCGATGTTCTTGGTGCTGCGTGTGCGACTATCCGCCAGGCGGCGGCCGCTCCATGCCGCCTGCGGGGACAGGACTCCCGGGATGTCAGTCGCGTTTCCTTCGCTCACAGCGGGCGGCGGAGCACTCCGGGCCCCCCAGTGTACGTCCGCCATGGATTGCCCCCGCTCGTCGCGAAACCGCGCTGACCGTTGATCCGCGGCCGTTACGTCGATGGAGTAATGAGTAAGGGGTCTGCGCGATGAGCAGGATATTGCTGGTGGACAACGAACCTGCCCTGATTGAGGTTCTGCGAATGTGCCTGGAGTCAGCAGGGCACCACATTATGACAGCGCTCGATGGTTGGGAGGCGTTCGAAATGCTGTCTGGCAGACTCCCTGACCTTGTCGTCACGGACTGGAAGATGCCCCGGGTGGATGGTCTGGCTCTATGCAAGTTGCTCCGACACACCCACCCGACTGCGGACCTCCCCGTCATCCTGCTTTCGGGCGACCCGCCTCCGACTGACCAACGCGCGCTTCTTTATGACGCCTACCTCCGGAAGCCCATGCTCGTTGAGCAGTTGCTAACGCTCGTCTCGCAGTTGGTCTCAAAGCGACATTGAAGCCGGCATCCGGCGTGGCGGGACGCGGCGACTCGGAGGCGAAATGGCTCATGCCGAATTATCGAGATGAATCTGCGTTCCTCGACGCGACAGGAATGTTAATGGAAAACGGCCACCGCGTGATTAAACCCATGCGGTGTCAATGTCTCATTGCAGTCAGGCCGACAACGCATGTTGTCAAATTCCATGAACCTGCAACGCGCGAAAAGACCTGGGCAGTCGACGCGTTGGCTTAATCCTGATTCCAGCAACCTCGCCGCACTGCATGCCGTCCTCCAGGTCGGGGACCGCGCCTTCCATGAACCCGGCTGACTGCGAAACGGCAATAGCGAGCATCACCTCACTGCATATAACGGGTGAATCGCTGTCGCTTGAACCGTCGTCGAGCCGTTAAGGCGATGGCTCTCTGGCCTTCGTCTTTGCCTCGGGCCAGGGCCAACCCTTTTGCTCACCGGGCGCATTCCGCTCCCGGGATGGCGCGACCTCCGCTGGCCCCGCCTGCCCCTCGGCTTCGTGAAACGGCTCGGCCCCTGCATCCCTCTTCATCTCGGGAAGCCCGGTCCCGAACCACTTCACCTTCTTCCGGATATGAGCGACGTACGCGCTCCACCCGTCAGGGTTGCCGTCAAAGAGGTCGTGCTGAATGGTTGACGCCAGCGCTTTCCGGTTGAGCTCGGCATCGAGCAGTTCCTTTGGCCACAGGAAGAACGCGCTGGCGACGCGTGCACTGAAATCGGCCACCGTCATCCTGGGAGGGGCGCCCGGAGGAACTCGAAGTCCCGGAACAAATGCTGTTCCCTGGCAAGCTGCGCCACCGGCGTGTCGGGTGCGCCAGTCCGGGCCAAACAGCTCAATGCCTGGAGCATGTCCCCGAGGTGAAGCAGCAGTTCTCGTCTGTCAAAGCGGTCGTCCATCGGATTATCTCCACTCGTCGCGCATCCGGCAGCAACACGTCGGTTCCGGCGCGACGCTTCCCGGCCCATCTTGTCCCATCTTGTCCCACCGCGTCTTCGTCGACCCTGCGTCTTCGCCTTCTGATCGCATGATCGGGCGGCACTGTCTGGCACCGGCGAGCCGGATGAGTGCGGGATGTCATTAGCGGGCTCTGCCTTGTCATCGTCGCGTGCTACGGCGCGCGCGTGTCCCGGTTCTCCTCGCCCGGCCTGCCGCCCCCGCTGGGACTGGTCATTGGTTGGCCAGCGTTGTCGCGGCCGGTGCCTGAAAGAGTTCAATGCTTTGGAACGCGCAACGCGCATGCCACGCGAGACCCGTTTGACATACCCGTAAAGCACTGGCTGACTTGCCACGCACGCGCCGGTGCTAGCGCCCGTTCAAGCCAGGTCGCCGCGAGCCCGCCGCCGCATTCTTCGAGTCGCTTCCGGCGGTGTGCAAAGCAAGCCCGACAGCGATTTCGCGCGCCTGGTACGCCGCGATGTCCAGCGCATCTCCCTTCGGTACGTGACCGCAGCAGCCCCTTCTTTCGAACACAAGAAGCTGGTCCGGGCTACGCTCCGTCACGCGGACGACCCATACAAATTCGCCATCGGAATCCGCTACTACGTCCGACCTGACACACACGCCCGCCATCTCGATGGTATGTACGCGCATGGTCCCTCCCCTCCTTACCGCCGAGTCGTCCCCGCAAATGCGCATCCGGCATGCCCGGGCGCACGCTTCCGCGCGGTCGCAGGCGAACGGACCGAAGGGCATATACGGCTGCAGCCGGAATAACATGGCCAGATCATCTATCCGGCCGCGGTGGATCGCGGGGTATCAGGCTCATCGCAAAGAAAAACGGGATGTCCGCGTTACAGGTCATCGACTGGACTGAACGGGTTCCGCTGGAACCCTGGATCGACTCCGCAACCGGCATCGACGGGCGCGTCACTTGCTATCTGGCGGGATAAACCAGGGGTTTTGCAATGAGAATAGACGCTCATTATCCAGACCGGTCAGTCGCGGATCGCATGTCGGTAGTCGTGCTGACGCATAACCGGGCGGAGGAAGTCATGCGCACCCTCTCGCGCCTGCTTGCGTTGCCGGAGCAGCCCCAGGTGATCGTCGCGGACAATGCTTCGAGCGACGGCACCGTGGCGCTGATCGAAGCCGTTCTGCCGGGTGTACGCATCGTGCAGTGCCCGTCAAATCTGGGCGCCGCGGGCCGCAATCAGGCCGTCGCCTGCGTATCGACCGACTACGTCGCCTTCTGCGACGACGATATGTGGTGGGAGGCCGGCTCTCTGGCACGGGCGATTCGCGTGCTCGACGCCTCGCCGGACGCCGCGGTGCTGAGCGCGCGCGTGCTGGTGGGCGAGTCGCTGAAACTGGACGAGACATGTGTCCGAATGCGCAATAGCCCGCTGGAGAGCCGTGATCTGCCTGGGCCGCCCCTGACGGGCTACATCGCGGGTGCCTGCGTTTTCCGCACTGATGTGTTCCGCGCGGTCGGCGGATACGAGCCGCGCCTTTTCATTGGTGGAGAAGAAGAACTGGTCGCGCTCGACCTCCTCGCTTCCGGCCACGCAATCGTTTATATGGACTCGCTGGTGGTGCATCATCATCCATCGCGGGCGCGCGACAGCCGCTTGAGACGCCGCCTGCTGGCACGCAATGCAGCGTGGATTGCCTGGCTGCGTCTGCCCTTGCACGATGCCTGCTCCGCGACCGGGCGCGCCTTTGCGCTTCTGTGGCGCGAAGGCACTTTCGCGCGTGATGCGTTCAGGATGATGGGCGCGCTCCCGTGGGCATTGGCTCGTCGCCGGGTGGTCCCGACTTCGGTACTTGCAATGCGCCGGCAGGTCCATGCTGCCGAACAACGTCAGAAGGAAGTGGACCGGCGCGCGGCGAACTGACAACTGCAGTCCCGGCCGCCCCCTGTAAAAGCGCAGGACTCCGCGCCGGGTATGTCGCACCTACCGCCAGATGCCGGGAGCCAGTGCGATACGACCTGCCCGGCTATGGGCCCGGAATCGCGATGCGGGTACAGATTCTCTCGTCGTCACTCTGTCCCGCAGTCGTCCGTGCCGGAATTGGGGGCGTGGAATTCATGGCCATGGCGGCGGCCAGATCTTCCCGCCAGCTCGGGATGGGCTTCCTTCGTTTGCCACCGGCGGACCGGGCGGCAGGGTGATCCTTGCCGCACGCCCCACGCCTGTTCAACCAGGTGCACCCGGCGCCAGGGTCGCGGTATGAGTGTTGCGGCGGGTCAGTCTGCGATCAATAATGAAATGAGCGGTGCGATATGGGTTCAACGGGAAACACGACAATCTGGAGCATCAGGCGGGCCGCTGGCCATCGGCCATTGCGGATCCTGGTGGTCGACGATTATGAACTGGGGGCGCAGGCAGTGGCACTCGCCCTGTCCTTCGCAGGCCATGAAGCGCAATTCGCATATGGCAGCAAGGAAGCCGTTCGGCGCCTCGCTTCCTGGACACCTGACATGGCCGTGCTCGATATCAACATGCCGCCGCCTGACGGGTTCCAGCTTGCCGCAACACTGCGCGGTTCGGCATTAACCCGCGACATTTATATCATCGCCCATACGTCGATGGACGAAGACGAGGTACGGGCCAAAGCGGCACGGAATGATTTCGATGCGTACTGTCAGAAAGGGGCCGGCGCGGCACCGCTGATGGACCTCATTTCGCGCGCCCAGTCTCGCGGGTGACCGCAAGGCTTCGCTGGCGGCCGTAGAATGCTACCCGCGAAAAGACACGGCATATTGCCCACGGCATTTTGCCCTGCCGCACCGATTGGAGAAATGATGGCCGACACACGGAAGAGCAGTGATGGCGCACAACGCGACCGGCCGGACTTTGCTGTAATAGGCATTGGCGCCTCGGCAGGTGGCGTCCAGGCGCTCCTGCGTCTTTTCGGGACGGTGCCGCCCGCCCCGGGCGTTGCTTTTGTCGTCGTCCTGCACCTGTCGCCCGACCATATCAGCCATGCGCACGACGTGATCCAGAATGTCACCGGCCTGCGCGTCAGGCAGGTGAGCGGCGCCGTCCCCCTGGAGCGGGACAACGTCTATGTCATTCCGCCGGGCAAGCTGCTGTCGATGGTCGATGGGCATCTTCGGCTGACGGAGCCGGAGTTGCCGCGGCTACCTCCGACCAGCATCGATGTGTTTTTCCGCAGCCTTGCGGAAGCACACGGCTCGCGCGCGGTGTCCGTTATTCTTTCCGGTTCGGGCTCCGACGGCTCGGTGGGCATTGCGCGGGTGCGGGAACAGGGCGGCATAACAATCGCGCAGCAGCCCGAGGAAGCCGAGTATGGCGAAATGCCCCGAAACGCGATTGCGACGGGGGACGTCGACCTGGTGCTGCCCGTAGCCGAAATTGTCCCAAGAGTACTGACGCTGGTCAGGAACGCAGCAGACATCGTCCTGCCGTCGCCGTCGGACGATGCGGCCGACGACGTTGCTCAGGTGGGGGCGACCGAGGGCGATCCGGTCGACGAAGTGCTGGATCTCCTGCAGCAACGCGCCCGCCATGATTTTAATCATTACAAGCGTGGCACCATCCTGCGCCGGATCGAGCGGCGCATGCAGGTCAACGGGCTGGCGAGCACCGCCGCATACCGCGACTTCCTGGCCGCCAATCCGGACGAGACGCCCAGGCTACTGGCCGACATGCTGATCGGCGTGACCAATTTTTTCCGGGACCCGCAGGCATTCGAAGCACTGGAAAAGGTGGTTGTTTCCAAGTTGACAAGGAACCTCCAGGGACGTGAGGAGATTCGCGCATGGGTGCCGGCATGCGCGACCGGCGAAGAGGCATTCTCCATCGCCATCATGCTCAGTGAAGCAGCGCGGAAGCTGCCGAAGCGGCCCCGCGTGAGCGTCTATGCAACTGATATCGACGAGCGCGCCATTTCAATCGCGCGTACGGGCAACTACCCGAGTGCCATTGGCAATGACATTTCGCCGTCCCGTCTCGCCCGGTATTTCGACAAGGACGGCAACCGGTACAGGCTCGTCAAGTCGGTGCGGGATATGGTCATCTTTGCACCGCACAACATTCTGCGGGATCCCCCCTTTTCCCGCGTTGACCTGATTTCCTGCCGCAACCTGCTGATCTATCTGGACCGGCGCGCGCAGACCCGCGTCCTCGAGACCTTCCATTTTGCGTTGCGCCCCGGTGGCTATCTCTTTCTGGGCAGCGCCGAGTCGGCCGACTTCGCCGCCGGGCTTTTTGCGCCTGTCGACAAGCACCGGAAGATCTACCGGGCACTACCTGACGCCACAAGAAGCGGCCTGCCCGCTTTCCCTGTCGTCCCGGCGCTTACCGCTGCCGCAGGCCAGAGATTTTTCGCGACATCACGCAGCGCAAAACCGGCCGACGCAGCTCTGCCCGATCAGGCACACGCGCTCGACCTCTTCGGGCCGCCGGTCATCATCATGCGTGCGGACGGCGAAATCGTCCATCGTTCCACCAATGCAACCGCGCTGACGCGCGACGCGCGCGGCACCCGCGTGCGCAATCTGTTCGACGTTGTGCGTGCCGATGCACAGGCCGCGGTCCGATGCGCAATCGAGCGTTGTCTGCTTAACGCGCGGCGCGACGAGGAGCGGGCTGTGCCGTTCGAGTCCGCTCCGGGAACGATACCGGTCGACCTGTCGATGCGGCCTTACCGCGATCCCCGGCACGAAGCAAACCTGGTCTGGGTGATCTGCGATCCGGTGACTCCGCTTCCCGAAGCGCAGGAGAAACGGATTGAAGAAGACGATGAAACGGTCGGTTCGCTCAGGCGGGCGCTGGCCGGCAGCGAAGAGCGGCTGCGCACTTCGTTGGAATCCGGACAGAACTCGACCGAGGAACTGAGAGCGTCCAACGAAGAATTGCAGGCGATGAACGAGGAGCTACGCTCGGCGACCGAAGAACTGGAGGCGAGCCGTGAGGAACTGCAATCGCTTAATGAAGAGCTGGTTACGGTCAATGCCGAACTGATGACAAAGGTGCAGGAGTCGGCGCGGATCAGCGACGATCTCCAGAACCTGATTTCACTGGTCGGCGTCGCGACCATCTTCGTCGACCGGACGCTCAGTATCAAGCGCTATACGTCGCCGGCAGAGAGTCTGTTCAATATCCTTCCTGGCGACCAGGGCCGTCCTCTCCAGCATCTGACGCACAGGCTCGACTATCCTGCAATGATCGACGATCTGCGCACCGCGTTTGAGAGCCTGAAGAAGACGGAGCGCGAAATCTCAAGCAGCGACGGCCGCAGTTTTCTGGCCCGGGTATTACCGTACCGCACCGATGACGACCGGATTGACGGCGCGGTCCTGGCATTCATCGACATCACCGACCAGAAAGTCGCACAGGAACATGCGCGTGCCAGCGCTGAAAAGCTGAAGCTGGCGGCACAGGCCATCAACGATTTCGCCATCATCGTGCTCGACCAGGACGGGACGGTCGTCAGCTGGAACGTGGGAGCCATGCGTATCTTCGGTTTTCAGGCGGAGGACATGCTGGGGCAACCGCTTGACGCCATTTTCACGCCGGAGGATCGCGCGGGCGGCGTGGCCGGCGTCGAACGACAGAAGGCGACGGAAAACGGGCGCGCCGAGGATGAGCGCTGGCATCTCAGGAAGGACGGAAACCGGGTTTTCTGTAGCGGTTTTCTGAGTCGCATCGATGTTCCCGGGTTCTCGGGCTTCGCCAAGATCGTGCACGATGCAACCCGTCGCAAGCTGGCGGAGGGCGAACAGCAGCAGGTCCTTGCCCAGGAGCGCGCGGCGTACACCGAGGTCCGGGAACGCAGCCGCCTGAAGGATGAATTTATTGCCGTCCTGTCACACGAGCTGAAGAATCCGTTGAACCTGATCCACATGAAGGCGGAAATGCTGGCGCGTCTCCCTGAAATCCAGCACATCGGCCCGATCCAGGAAATTGCCGACGCGATACAGAAGTCCGTCAATACGCAGGCGCAGATCATTGATGACCTGCTCGATTTCTCAAGAGTGAATACGGGAAAACTGTCGCTGCGCTTCGCGCCGACAGACGTGAGCGCGATCGTCCGCTCGATTGCCGAGACGGTGCAGAAAGATGCGACGCAGGCGGCCATCGACCTGCGGCTCGACCTGCCGGAAACCCCGGTCCTGATCCGGGGCGACGCGGTGCGCGTGGAGCAGATTGTCTGGAATCTGGTTAGCAATGCATTGAAGTTCACGCCGGCAGGCGGGCGCGTGACGGTGCGGCTCTCGCTTGAGGCGGGACAGGCCCGGATCGAGGTTGCCGACACGGGAGTCGGGATCGCACCCGATGTAATCCCTTCGATCTTCGACATGTTCCAGCAGGCACCCACCGTTACGCATCATACCCGCAGGGGCGGACTGGGCATCGGCCTGTCTCTTGTGCGGCAGCTCGCCGGGTTACATGGCGGCACGGTCGAGGCAGTTTCAGAGGGGCCTGGCCATGGTTCACGTTTTGTCGTCCGGCTGCCTGCCGATGCGTCGTTCAGCCGTCGGCAGGCGGGCAAGCGGCCGACAGATCTCTCCGTCTTTCGGGGCAAAAGAATCCTTCTGGTCGAGGACGCACCGCAGTCGCTTGCGGCGATGTCGGACCTGTTTGCGATCTATGAAGCGCACGTGACCGGAGCAACCACGGCCTCCGCCGCCCTGCAGACTGCGAAGCAGCAGACCTTCGACCTTGTCATTACCGATGTCACGCTTCCTGACTTCGACGGCTACTGGCTGGCGGGCAATATAAAGGCCTTGCCGGAGTACGCCGCGGTGCCGATCATTGCAGTCACTGGCCGTCCCGTTGTGCAGGAAGAGCGACGCGCATGTGAGTCGGGCTGCGATGCTTGCCTCGGAAAACCTTTCCGCCTTGAGGCTCTCGCCGACATCTTCTGGCGAAAGGAAACGAGCGGCTCCGGATCATGACAGTGACCGCGTCGACGACAACGCTCTTACCCGTCGGGGTCAAGCGAGGGTTCACGACTGTGCCCGACTTCGCCGGAAAACGGCATCGGACGGTGTTCAGAAACCATGCAGTCAATGAAGGTGTGAGCCCGGTTTTCAGCGTAGGTCAATGCTTCGTGCTCTGACAGGAATCATGGCAGATATGTTCAGACCCGGCGAAATCGTCAGGGCGTCAGGTATCTATTCGGTCGTTCTTGAAGGTGGCGACAACGAGGGCCGTACGTTCGAAGCCACATGCGTTGAGGGCGACCGTTTTCCA
>Ga0310811_10000388_pt1 | contig 59969 bp, 61 predicted proteins | sample YCmetagenome_FD_207642 | JGI IMG/M metagenome (GOLD analysis project Ga0310811, IMG submission 207642) | Soil microbial communities from experimental microcosm in Duke University, North Carolina, United States - YC | ecosystem: Engineered > Artificial ecosystem > Soil microcosm > Unclassified ... | reverse complement strand
GTGCAGACAGCCTTGCTTAATGATCGGGCGATACCGGACAGCGCCGAACCGCCGTTCGAAATCCGCATTCATGCCCGCTACAATCCAAGCGGCCTCAGTCAACTCAACATCGTGCCGGGTCTGCTCGGCACCATCCTGACACTGACAATGCTGATCTTCACGGCGCTTTCGGTCACGCGTGAAATCGAGCGCGGCACCATGGAGAGCCTTTTGTCGATGCCGATCCGGCCGGTCGAGATCATGATCGGCAAGATCGCTCCTTATGTCGTTATCGGCTTCGTGCAGGCTTCGCTCATCATCGGGGCAGGCGTGCTGCTGTTCGGAGTGCCGATCGTCGGCAGTTTCACGCTGCTTGCGCTGCTGACGACTCTGTTCGTAGCCACCAACCTCGCCATCGGCTACACGTTCTCGACCCTGGCGCAGAACCAGTTGCAGGCCATCCAGATGGCGATGATGTTCTTCCTGCCCAACATCCTGCTGTCGGGCTTCATGTTTCCGTTTGCCGGCATGCCGGTCTGGGCGCAATGGGTCGGACAGTTCCTGCCGGTGACCCATTACATCCGCATCGTGCGGGCGATCATGCTGAAGGGCTCGACGCTCGCCGACCTGCAGTTCGATAGCGCGGCGCTGATCGGGCTGATGCTGCTGGCGATGACGATCGCGGTCACGCGCTTCCGCAAAACGCTGGATTAGCGTCGCCAGAGCATGCCGAGACGGCCGTAAAGACCCTGCCGGTCATCGGAATCTTGCATAAAGCCGGCCGCCGCAGACCATTCAGTCTTGCCGGCATGCCACGCCGTGATGTGCAGCCCCGCGCGCACGGCGCTGTAATTGGCACTGCCCATCGTCTGCATTTCCGGCCCGACATAGAAAGCGTCGCGCAACTTCCAGCCATAGGCGAGTCGGCCGCAGTAGCTGTGGCCAATGGTCGAGAGCGACGCATCCGCCGCGATCATCGTCGTCTTCGACGGCTCGTACCAGACGTCGATTTCAGCGCGCGCGCCCAAATAGCTGCCGCGCAGACCGGCGGACGGATCGTCGGGCGTGAGCCGATGCTGCTGCGCATCGAGACCGGCAAAGACGGTGATCTCCAGATGCTCGGCCTTGAAACGCCAGCCGGGCGTTACGAAGCCTTGCGTGACATGCCCCAGCACGTCCGTTGCGAGCGCGCCGGAATGAAAGCGGTATTCTCCCGCTCCGGCCATGACCTTGAGGGCAAAGCCCTGCCTGTAAAGACCGGCCGGCGACCACACGACGCCGCCATACAGGAAGCCGCCTTCGCGCCAGAGATCGGTGCCGGAGAATAATTGGAATTTCGGTTCTGCTGCTGGAACCGCATCGGCCCCACGCGCCAACGGGACGGCGCAAACCAGGCACGCCGTCATTGCAACGCCACGCCGCAGCAAGGCTGCGGCCGCTGCCCCCGGACTCGACCCCACGCCCGTTCCCCCGAACTTTAGCGATCTCTGTCGCTTTCGTTCGGTTCAAACGTACGGTGCGTAAGGCTGCCATGTCGATATGAAAGTGATCGGCTGTGACCAATTACGCTATATTGAAGGACGAGATGCCCTGCGAATGGACAAAAACGCAGGACGGGGACCATTTTTTGAAAAAGTTCTGATTTAGGCACAACGCTGATGTCTGAAACTGCCGCCAGACCAGACGAGGCCATGCCCGATCATGCGGCGCGTGCGCGCTCGATCGCGTTCCTCAACTGGGCGCATGCGGTGGATCACTACGTCCTTTTGATCTTTCCGACCGTCGTGCTGCAGCTCGAAGCGGTCTATCACAGGCCATATTCCGAACTGATCGCCTTGAGCACGGCGTGTTTCGTGGCTTTCGGTGTGTTCTCGTTGCCGGCCGGCTGGCTTGCCGATCACTGGAGCCGCCGCAACATGATGATGCTGTTCTTCGGCGGTTGCGGACTGTCGCTCGTCGCCGCGGCGTTGTCGCCAACGCCGATCGTGCTGGCAGGTTCGCTGTTGGTGCTCGGCATTTTTTCCGCGATCTACCATCCGGTCGGCATGGCCATGCTGATCGATGCCTCACAGGCGCGGGGGCGTACGCTGGCCTTCAACGGCGTCTGCGGCAACCTCGGCGCGGCACTTGCCGCCGGCATCACCGCGGCCATCACCACCGCTTTCGGCTGGCATGCCGCCTTTCTGATCCCGGCCGTGTTATGCCTCGCTACCGTGCCGCTTTATTGGCGTGCGATGCCCGATGACCGTCATACGGGCGCCAAGCGCGTCACGGCGGCGGGGGCGCGGCTTGCGCCGGTGCTCGCCATCATCATGTTCAGCTTGTTCATGATCATCGCGCTTGCCGCCGGATTGACCTTCAACGCGGTGACGGTGGCGTTGCCGAAGGTCGTCGAGGAACGGCTCGGCGAGAATGTTTCGCTCGCCGCGGTCGGCAGTCTGGCGACCGTCGTCTTCATGTGCGGCGCGTTGGCTCAACTTGCGGTCGGACGGCTGGTGGAACGCATCGCGCCGCAGAACCTGCTCGTCTTCATTTCCGCGATGGGACTTGCCGGCATTCTTTGGGCCTCGCAGGCAAGCGGTCTGTGGCTGATGGCGGCGCTGGCCGTGGTCATGATGTCGATCTACGGACAGGTGACTGTCAACGACATGGTCATCGCACGCTACAGCGCCGATGCCTGGCGCGGGCGCGTCTATGCCGTGCGTTATTTTCTGCTGTTTATCACTTCGGGCGCGGCGATCGCGATGATCGCAGGCCTGCATGAAAACGGCGGTTTCGATCTCGTCTTCGTGGCGGTCGCGGCGGTGATGGCCGTATTTTTGGTGGCGACGATCGGCGTTGCCGTCATTGCCAACGGCGCATCACGGCGGGCCGTTGCCGCGCAGCCGGCGGAGTAGTCAGAACAGCTTTGCCGCGAGATGTTCGATCGGCACATCGCAGCGTTCGCAGATGATCTCGGCCACGCGCAGCCTGTGGCAGATATGCGCATCGCGTTCATAGCAGAGCAGACAGACCTTGCGGCCTGCGCGGACGATATCGTCCAACTCGCTCATCTGCTCGATCGCCAGCGGCGTCGCGAGATGCTTCTCATAAATGCGAAAGAGTTCATCACGGTGTCCGGCGCGTGCGGCCTGGCGACCGTCCGCGGGCGTACCGAGTTTTTGCAGATGCAGATAGCCGATGCCGGTCTCGTCGAGCCCGGCGGCAAGCTGGCGCTTGGAGAAGCCGGGGCGGCGTGACGCGGCCACGGCGCGGACATCGACAAGAAGTTCAACGCCCGCGGATTTCAGTTCGCCAAGAACCGCAGGGGCGGTCGCCTTCTCATAGCCGATGGTGAAAAGCGTCTGCTTTTTTGCCGGCGAGCGGCGGGATGAAGGAGCCATACGCGTTACCTGGGGTGAGGGAGACAAAATCCAATTCTTTTGATCCAAGTCTCTTGATTCAAGTCTATTGATCCAAGTCTCTTGCTTATCTTGCGCGAACTTTTGAAATCAAAGCGTCTCGATCAGCGGCATCTCTCGATCAAAGCCATGGCGGCGGCCGGTGCGCGCACTTTGCCTTCGTGGATGACATACATGAAGACATCGCGCGCCGCCTTCTTGGGTTTCGACGTGTCGACGGTCTGGAGATCGTCCGGCGCGCCGCCTGCGGCAAAGTCCTTCGCGCGTTTTGCCCACGCGTCGAGTGCTTTTGGCGGATAGGCGGTCTCGATCGTGTCGTCGCCTTTCTGCAGGCGCATATAGACGAAATCGGCGGTGACATCGGCGATCATCGGGTAGGTCGCGTGGTCGGTCAGGACGGGTGCGATCCCGTGCTTGCGTAACAGTGCGACAAAATCCGGGGACCGGAAGCTGTCATGGCGCACATCGACCGTATGGCGCAACGGCACGCCATCATGCTTGGCCGGCAGCAGCGCCAGAAACGCGGCAAAATCGTCGGGTTCGAATTTCTTGCTCGGCGGAAACTGCCAGAGCAGGGGGCCGAGCCGGTCGCCGAGTTCAGTCACGCCCGATCCGATAAATCGGGTGATCGACTCATCCGCTTCCGCCAGCACGCGCCGGTGGGTGACGAAACGCGAGCCTTTCACCGAAAAAATGAATCCGTCCGGCACGCTCTGCGCCCATTTGCGGAAGGTGTCGGGCTTCTGTGTGCCGTAAAACGTGCCGTTGATCTCGATCGAGGTGAGGTGGCTTGCTGCGTATTCAAGTTCGCGCGCGTGGGCCAGACCCTGCGGGTAAAAAACCCCGCGCCAGGGTGCGAAGGTCCAGCCGCCGATACCGATATGGATGTGTGAGGTTTTTGCCAAGGCGCACGCTCCTTCGTCCTCATCTGAGGCGTCCTAGTACGAACCGTTTTGGCTTTCTGGCAAGGCCAATCGATACGATCCAGGTCGATGTATTGGGACCCGGATCGGTCTGCGAAAACTGGCGCTATTTTTGCTTGCCGGGTCCCTGCGGACCTCCGGCCCGCATGTTTTGTTGTCTCGCCCACCAAGAGGAGAGAAGCGTGAAATGAGCATTAGTAGCGTTGGAAGTGGCTATACCAACCCTTATCAGCCCCTGACATTCAACTCGGCCGACACGAACGCAGATGGGGCGCTCAGCCTCGATGAGTTCAGTGCGATCGGGAAAAATGTGCCGGGCGGCAATAATGGTCTGAGTAGTCAGGACGCCCAGAGCCTGTTTTCCGCCATCGATACCAATGCCGATGGCAGTATCAGCAAGACCGAAGCGAAGACCGCTTTCGACAAACTGTCGAGCGCGGTGCAAGGCCAACTGCTCAACCTGCAGGAACAGTCGGATAGCCAGACCACCCCCAGCACCGACGGATCGACGTCCCAGAGCGGTGTGAAGGGGGCCGGACATCACGGTCACCATCACGGCAAACATGCGTCGGCTTCGACGACGGGGGACCCGACATCGTCGGATCCGCTGCTAACGGCTGCATCATCGACAGACCCGACATCAACCGACCCAAACGCGACGAATTCGACGTCTTCGGATCCGTTCCTGTCCCAGGTCGTCGGAGGGGCAAGTAGCCTGTTCATGCAGGCGGTCTCCGCCTACACGAATCCAGTCGGAACAGCGTCCGACATCGTCAATCAACTACTCGCTGATCTGAAAGCGGCCTGAAAGGCCGTCGTCGCAATGAAAAAGGGCGCGGCAGAAGCCGCGCTTTTTCTTGCGATGAACCGGCCACGCCGCAAAAGTTGTTTCGGCAACCTTTTTTCGTTTGCTCTATTATGTTCGTCGGCGATCATAGTCTTGGATGCGCCTAAGAACTGTGCATTGCACTTTTGGCTATGGAGCGACGGCTTGATCGCACCGCCTTAAAATTCAAAAACGAATTTTTCGCACGGGATGCGTTTTATAAATCCATTTGCTTCGCAGGTGCGCAATTCAGCAATAATCGCGCTTTCTTCTTTGCAAGGCTTGTCATCAATTTCCGATCCGGTATTCGCTGCGTCGCAACAAATGTGCAGACTTGGTCGTGATAACGGAGACAAGAATGTTGACGAACCAACAGGATGAAAAGGGCAACATGTCCCGATTGCTGGTTTGCCTCGGGATGGCGGCCGGCATGCTGGCGGCGACAGTCGGGATAGCATCTGCCGAAACCGTCGTGCGCATCGGGCATTTTCCGAACATTACACATGTCCAGGGGCTGGTTGCTCACGCCCTGACGCGTCAAGGCAAAGGCTGGTTCGAGCAGCGGTTGGGCCCCGACGTGAAAATCCAGTGGTACGTCTACAATGCGGGCCCGAGCGCGATCGAAGCGATCTTCGCAAAGTCGATCGAATTTACCTATGTCGGCCCGAATCCTGCGATCAACGCCTATGCCAAGGCACGTGGCGAGGGCGTGCGGATCATTTCCGGCGCCGCAGACGGCGGATCGGCGTTGGTGGTGCAGGGTGATTCCAAGCTCAAGACCGCCTCCGATTTTCGCGGCAAGAAGATCGCGACGCCGCAATTCGGCAATACGCAGGATGTTGTCGCGCGCGCGTGGCTGAAGGCGGGCGGCTTGAAAATCACGCAGACCGGCGGAGATGCGCAGGTCATTCCGACCGCCAATCCGGATCAGTTGCTGCTTTTCAAACAGAAGCAGCTCGATGGCGTGTGGACTGTCGAACCGTGGATATCACGGTTGGAGACGGAGGCCGGCGGAAAGGTTCTCGTCGACGACCATGATGCCATCACAACCGTTCTCGTCGCGCGCGCCGACATCGTTTCGTCGCAGCCTGACCTTGCCCGCAAAATGACTGCGGCAAACCGCGAATTGTCGGAGTGGATCGTAGCGCATCCGGACGAAGCCCAGAAGCTCGCCCAGGACGAACTCAAGGCCGAGACGCGCACAGATTTCTCGGAGACGCTCCTGAAAAAGGCATGGAGCCGCATCAAGATTACCTCGGATATTTCCGCCGGCGCACTCAAGAGTTTTGTTGCGAGCGCCCAGTCCGTCGGCTTCTTGCGCGGTGCGCCCGACATGACCGGATTGATTGCGAAGCCATGACAACAGCCGATAGCCAGGCGTCACCGCCGGCGAAGCTCGTCGTCGAGCACGTATCGAAATGGTTTCGGTCCACACGCGCTGATGTGCAGGCGCTCGACGACGTCAACATCGCGGTCGCCGAAGGCGAGTTCATCTGTCTCGTTGGCCCCAGCGGCTGCGGAAAGTCGACGCTGCTCGACATCATTGCGGGCCTCACGATGCCGGATAAAGGCCGGGTCCTCGCCGACGATCAGCCTGTCGTCGGCCCCGGCCGGCATCGGCTCGTCATGTTTCAGGATTCCGCTCTGTTTCCCTGGCTGACGGTGTTCGGCAACGTGATGTTCGGGCTCAAGCGGACGCCGGATTTGACCCGCAGGCAGCGCAAGGAGATCGCCACCTATCACCTGCGGATGGTAGGGCTTGAGAAGTTCGCGAAATCCTACGTGCACGAACTGTCCGGCGGCATGAAGCAGCGGGTTGCGCTGGCCCGTTCGCTGGCGCCGGATCCACGTGTGCTGCTGATGGATGAGCCGCTTGCCGCGCTCGATGCGCTCACGCGCGAGCAGCTCTATCAGGACATTCAGGATATCTGGGAAAAACGTCGCAAGACCATCATCCTGGTGTCGCACAATGTGCGTGAAGCGGCCTGCCTCGCCGACCGCGTCTTCGTCATGTCGCCCAGTCCGGGACGGCTGCGGGAAGAATTCAGGATCGATCTGCCGCGTCCACGCGACGTCAACGATCCGAAGGTGGCGCTGGTGGCGCAGCAGATAACGGCCGCGCTCAAGGGCCATATCGGCACACCGATGGGAGCATTGGAATGAAACGTTTCCTGGTCGTCTGTGCGTTCTTCGCTGCGCTGATCGGAATCTGGCAGGCAGCGACGATGACGGGCCGCTGGTCGCCGGTTCTGCTGCCGCCGCCGCTTGCCGTTGCGGACTATCTCTGGGCCGCCACGGCCGACGGGACGCTTCTCGATGCGGCGCGGGTGACGATGCAGCGGCTACTGATCGGGTATTTCATCGGCATCTTCCTCGGATTGCTGCTCGGCATGCTGACCAGCACGTCCGATTATTTCGAGGATACGATCGGTGCCCTGGCGCTCGGACTGCAGACGCTGCCGAGCGTCTGCTGGGTGCCGCTGGCGTTGCTATGGTTCGGACAAACCGAAACGGCCATGCTGTTCGTCGTGATCATGGGCACGCTCTGGTCGGTCGTCTTGTCGACAGTGGCGGGTGCACACGCGATACCTCCGATTTATGCGCGGGCGGCGCGGACGATGGGCTCGGAAGGTTTCGACAAATGGACGCGCGTCATCCTGCCTGCGTCGCTGCCCTATGTCGTCAGCGGCATGAAACAGGGGTGGGCGTTCGCCTGGCGCTCGCTCATGAGCGCGGAAATCTTTGTCACCATCCTCACCGGCTTCGGACTGGGCAACCTTCTTCAGTATGGCCGCGAGTTGACGGCCATGGACCAGGTCATCGGCGTCATGATCGTGATCGTGGCGATCGGCCTTTTGGCCGATAAGGTCCTGTTCTCCCCGTGGGAGCGTTTCCTGCACCGCCGCTGGGGCACAGGTCTGAAATAAGAACCTAAGATAAGAAAAAGGCCCGGGTTTCGCCCGGGCCTTCGCAATTTTCAGTGTTTGAGCCGGAATGGACTAAAAGTCCATTCCGCCCATGCCGCCGCCCGGCATCGCCGGAGCAGCGCTGTTCTTCTTCGGCACTTCGGCGACCATGGCTTCGGTCGTGATCAGCAATCCGGCGACCGATGCGGCGTTCTGCAACGCGGCGCGGACCACCTTGGTCGGATCGATGATGCCCTTCGAGACCATGTTCACGTATTCGCCGCTCTGGGCGTCGAAGCCGAAACCATACTTGTCGTTCTCGAGGATCTTGCCGACGATCACCGAACCATCTTCGCCCGCATTGAGGGCGATCTGACGGGCCGGGTAGCTGAGCGCCTTGCGGACGATCTCCACACCCACCTTCTGGTCGTCGTTCGCGGTCTTGACCTTCTTGAGGGTTTCGCTGGCGCGCAGGAGAGCGACGCCGCCGCCGGGAAGGATGCCTTCCTCGACTGCCGCGCGGGTGGCGTGCATGGCGTCATCCACGCGATCCTTGCGCTCCTTCACCTCGACTTCGGTCGCACCGCCGACGCGGATCACCGCAACGCCACCGGCGAGCTTCGCCAGCCGTTCCTGCAGCTTTTCGCGATCGTAGTCGGAGGTCGTCTCCTCGATCTGCGCCTTGATCTGCGCAACGCGATCCTCGATCTCCTTCTTCTTGCCGGAGCCGTTGACGATCGTGGTGTTTTCCTTGTCGATCATCACCTTCTTGGCGCGGCCGAGCATCGAGATGTTGACGTTCTCAAGCTTGATGCCGAGGTCTTCGCTGATCGCCTGACCACCAGTCAGGATCGCGATGTCCTGCAGCATCGCCTTGCGGCGATCGCCAAAGCCGGGGGCCTTGACGGCCGCGACCTTGAGGCCGCCACGCAGCTTGTTGACGACGAGCGTGGCAAGGGCCTCGCCTTCGACGTCTTCAGCGACGATGAGAAGCGGCTTGGCGGTCTGTACGACCGACTCGAGCAGCGGCAGCAGTTCCTGCAGGCCCGAGAGCTTCTTCTCGTAGATGAGGATGTAGGGATCGTCCATTTCAACGCGCATCTTGTCGGCGTTGGTGACGAAGTAGGGCGAGATGTAGCCGCGGTCGAACTGCATGCCCTCGACCACTTCGAGTTCGGTCTCGAGCGACTTGGCTTCTTCAACGGTGATAACGCCTTCGTTGCCGACTTTCTTCATCGCATCGGCGAGGAAGCGGCCGATCTCGACGTCGCCGTTGGCAGAGATGGTGCCGACCTGGGCGATCTCTTCGTTCGAGGTGACCTTCTTCGAATTGGACTTGAGATGCTCGACGACGGCGTCGACGGCGAGGTCGATGCCGCGCTTGAGGTCCATCGGGTTCATGCCGGCGGCAACCGACTTGGATCCCTCCTTGACGATGGCCTGGGCGAGCACGGTGGCGGTGGTGGTGCCGTCACCGGCGAAGTCGGACGACTTCGAGGCGACTTCGCGCACCATCTGTGCGCCCATGTTCTCGAACTTGTCTTCGAGCTCGATTTCCTTGGCGACCGTGACACCGTCCTTGGTGATGCGCGGGGCGCCGTAGCTCTTGTCGAGCACGACATTACGGCCCTTCGGGCCGAGTGTGACCTTCACCGCATTGGCGAGGATGTCGACGCCGCGCAGCATTCTGTCGCGTGCATCGACGGAAAATTTAACTTCCTTGGCAGCCATGGCTGGATGTCTCCTGAAAATTCAAATCAGTTCTGTTGCCGCTCTCGTGTCGATCGCGCTCTGTGCATTTGAGGCTGATGAAGCCTTGCCGCAGCCGGTCGCCATGCGAGCAGACATGAAAAAAGGCGCCCGATCAGGCCGCCTTCTTGCTCCGGGCTGCGCCACCTTCGAGCACGCCCATGATGTCGCTTTCCTTCATGATCAGGACTTCGACGCCGTCGATCTTGACCTCGGTGCCTGACCATTTGCCGAACAGGACGCGATCGCCTTCCTTGACGTCGACGGGAATCAGTTTGCCCTGCTCATCCCGGCCGCCCGGTCCCACGGCGACGATTTCGCCCTGCTGCGGCTTTTCTTTTGCGCTATCGGGAATGATGATGCCGCCGGCGGTCTTTTCCTCGGCATCAAGGCGCTTGACGACGACGCGGTCGTGAAGCGGACGAAACTTCATGGTGTCCTCCATAGTGTTGGAATAGTCGGTTTATGAAAAAAGGGCGTCTGGGCCATCTGGCGGATGCTGTCATCACATCGGTGTGTCGTCGTGGAGATAGCCCTCGAAAAAGGGGCTACAAGCCCCTGCCGCGGATTTATTAGCACTCTCGGAAGCAGACTGCCAGCCCGTCGCGGCAGCAGGAAGGCTTCCGCACGGAAATAGCGTTAACGCCGAAAATAGTCCTCACATCAATAGCTTGCATGGCGATTTGGATCGCGTGCCGGGCCGTTCGGCTGTCGGCGCGCTGGTGAGCCTGCAGCCGCGTGAGGGTGGGAAACTCGCCATCGCGGCGGGGCGGTGGGAAACTCGCCGCGCCATGCCCCGTGCTGTTAGCAGACTCCGGTAATTGCTGCTAATGCATTGAAAATAAACATATTATTTACTTTAAAGTCTTGCAATAGGCTGCTCAGATACGAAGATTGTCCGACGGAATGGAGGGCATGATGGTTTCGTCTGACTTCGAGAAGCAGGTTTCGGGATATGGGCTCACCACGGCGGAGATCCTGTATCGGCGTCCCGATCATCCCTGGCTGCTGCAGGCCTATGTCTGGCAGGATTACGATCTCTGCCCCAACTTTCCGGTCCTGCAGAAATTTTTGACCTTCTGGCAGGAGAAACTGGACGGCCCGCTGCATTCGGTCCAGATCGCCCATGCGCGCCTGATCAAGCCGGCCGAATTCCGGACCGTCGACGGCGTGTTCAGGCTGCACTGATCAGGCTGTTTCGCGGGCTGTCGTCGGATTGCGGACGAGCGCCAGCGCCACCTTGGGCGCTTCGATGCGATTGCGGCCGTTGGCCTTCGCACGATAGAGCGATTGGTCGGCGGCCGACATCAGACGCGTCAGATCGTAGCCGCAGTCCTGCGCACTACAAATGCCTGCACTCACCGTCGCGCGCACGCGTTTGCCGGCAAACACCCAAGCGGTCACTGAGAAGTCCATGCGAATGCGGTCCGCCAATTCTTTCGCATGCTCGGGTGCGAGCTCCGGAAGCAGCAGAACAAACTCTTCGCCGCCGAGACGGGCAAAAATTTCCGATCCTGAAAACCGGGCCTCCGCGACACGACAGAACGCCGCAAGGATATCGTCGCCGACCTGATGGCCGTGCGTGTCGTTGATCGCCTTGAAGTGGTCGAGATCGAAAATGACAAGCGACGCCGCCGCATGACGCCTGCGACAGTCGTCGAGGCTGAGCTGGGCGTTATCGATGAACCCGCGTCTGTTGGGGATGCCTGTCAGCGGGTCGATGAACGCGGCGCGACGATGTTTGTTTTCGACACGTTCCTTCGCCATCATGATCAGGACGAAAGCCATGCTGACGGAGAAGAAAAGGGCTTCGAAGATTCCAAAGGGCAACCATCTGACGGCAAAAATCGTCGTGTCAGAAGGTAAATCGGCAGCGATCGTCGCGATAACGCGAAGGACGTAAAGGCTTCCATGAAAGGCAAGAAGTGCCATCGCGGGCCAGCGGAACATCAATCTTTCGTGGCGCGAACTCCAAAGCTCCCAAAAGCATAGACATACATAGGCGGTCAGGATCAGGGAGCCGAGCGCAATGCGCCAGGTGATCGAGTGATAGAACGGCTCAATTCCGCAGGCGGCAAGCCAGACGAAAGCCCCGATAAAAACCTGCCAGAAATGAACACTGCGCCCTTCAAACATACGCAAGCCGGCCCATAGCGAGCCGCCACCGGTCGCGATGAGCGCATTGGCGATGTTGATCGACCAGAAATCCGCGATGTGGCCCCGGCTACCGATGAGGGCAATTCCAGCAGCACCAAGAAGGTAAGTGCTCGACCAACACGCGAGAGCCGTAACGGAGCGGTTTTGCAGCCAGGACAAAAACAATAACGCGCCGGCGATCGTCGACATGAAGATCGTCACAACAACGAGCGTGGGAACGTCGAATGACATCGCAGCCTATGAAAATCAAAAACGCAAAAATTCGAGCTTGCCGATTTGTTTTATCCCCACCAGGTTACCGAGGGGTGTAGCCGGTTCCATACAGCATCCAAGACAATGACTGTGCTGAAAAAATCGTAAAGGCGGGACGCGAAATTTTAACGGGCGCTATGCGTGTTCGGCGGCAGACCTAGACCGCGGACCGGTCCTCAAGGCCGGGCCGTATTCTTCCGCCGACGACCGCCTTGAGGCGCGGCTCGGCGATCGCGAGGCGGGCGCTGATCGACAGGGCGGAAACCGGGCGGCCGAAACGGAAGCCCTGCATCATGTGCACGCCGGCGGCCCGCAGGAAGAGGTGCTGTTCGGCCGTCTCGACGCCTTCTGCCGTCACTTTCATGCCAAGACCCCGACCAAGGCTGACCACGGCGTGGACGATTGCCGCGTCCGAGCCTTTGTCGATACTGCGGATGAAGCTGCGATCGATCTTGAGTTTGTCGAATGGAAAACGGCGCAGATAAAGCAGGCTCGAATAGCCTGTCCCAAAATCGTCGAGCGCCAGCCGCACGCCGAGCGCCTTGAGCCGCTGCATGGCGTCGAGCGCCGTGTCGACATTGCTGAGGAATGTGCTTTCGGTGACCTCGAGTTCGAGCCGCTTCGGATCAAACTCGGTTTCCTTGAGCACGCGCTCAACCATGTCGACGAAGTCGGTTCGCCGGAATTGCAGGGGAGAAACGTTCACGGCGACGGTGATGTTCGGCCACGTCTTGCCGTCGAGGCAGGCACGGCGCAGCGCCCATTCGCCAAGACCGACAATAAGGCCGCTGTTTTCGGCAATGGGGATGAACTCCGCCGGCGAAATCTCGCCCCATTGTGGATGCGTCCAGCGCGCAAGCGCCTCGACGCCGAGCACCGTTTCGCCGTTGCCGGCGACGACGATCTGGTAGGCGAGGGAGAGTTCATGCTCTTCGATCGCGTGGCGAAGATCGCTTTCGAGGTTCTTGCGAATAGTGAGGTTTTGATCCATCCCCGCGTCATAGACGCAGGCGCGGTTGCGGCCTTCGTTCTTGGCACGATAGAGGGCGAGGTCCGCGTAGCGCATCAGGTCGGCGGCGCTGCCGCTCTCCTTGTCGATGAGGGCGATGCCGATGCTCGCTCCAATCACAATGTTCTGGCCATTGATGGAATATGGTGTGCAGAGGCTGGCGATGATCCGGTTGGCTATCGCCAGCGGCGTGATGTCGTCATCCCCGGCATGGGTGATGACGGCGAATTCATCGCCGCCCAATCGCGCCACGATGTCCTTGCGCCGCAGCGCCTTGTTCAGCCGCGTCGTCACGCTGCGCAACAATTCGTCGCCGATCGGATGACCAAGCGTGTCGTTGACGTCCTTGAAGTGATCGAGATCGATGTAGAAGAGGGCGGCGTTCCGGGCGCCGTCCGAGACGCTCGTGATGACCTTTACGAGCGTGTCGTTGAAGTAGATTCGGTTCGGCAATCCGCAAAGCGGATCGTGGAGTGCAAGATGACGCAGCTTTTCTTCGCCTCGTGCCAAGGCCAGAGCGGTGCGTTTCATGAATTGCAGCACGAAGGCCACGAGACACAGGAACGAGAACAGCGCGACCGTTATAAACGGCAGAATGCCGCTCAGCACGTCGTTGCCCAGCGGCCGCGGCAGCCAGACATAACTGTCGATGGCTTGATCGTGGTTGTCGCGAAGCGTGAACGTGGCTTCATGCGGGCGCGGTTCGCTCGTGCCGAGCCGGCGCAGATCGTGAAGATTCAGCCGAACTCCCAATTCATGCAGAACCCTGTAATCGATATATTTGACGGAGATGACGATTAGCCGGGCGGCGGGATCGCTGTTGCCCGCCGGTGCAAGGGTCGTTGCCGCGACGATGGCGGCGCGATCGAGGATCCGTTCGACCATCGCGATCTGTCGGCCATAGCCGAGTTGCTCCTGCAATTTCCCGTCGATCACACGGACCGGCGTGGCAGGCGGCTCGTCGCTGCGGCCGCGCATGTACTCGACAACGGGTTGTAGCTCTTCACGCAGGCGGCCGAGTTGATCGGGCTGCAAGGCCTGGCCGGTCTCCTGGTGAAACTTGTCGTCGCGGTCGATCACCGTCACGACGTCATGGGAGAAATAGGTCCGCAACCCGTACGAGATGGTGTGTTCGACCTCGGTCAGGTCGAATTCCGGCGTGTCCTTGTGGACGAATGAATCCCACCGCGCGACGCTGTCGAGTTCGCGCAGGACACGTTCGGAGTGGTTCTTGATCGCGACCATCAGAAGATCGCGCTCCGTCGAAACGGACACTTCGTCAGCCCGGCGCGCTGACGAGATGACGGCGACGACGATACAGACGATAGCGATCGCAACGATCGCGCCGATCGGCAGGATCACATTGAGACGGGCCCGGTCCCAATGCATGGCGGCCGGACTTTTCTCGATTTGCATATTGTCCGGCACGCTGGGACGTCTCCTGGTCGATCTCGAAACGTAAGGAAAAATCCTTGCGATTGCCTTGCTATAACCCGAGCTATTCTTGCCTTGTCCATTCATGCTTTGGGCCGGGATAGCCCAAATGAGCAGGAGGCGGGTGCCGGGCCGACAGGATACGTGCAAGTTATTGGATTTGAGTATTTTTTTGGTCGCATTCGAATTCCACTGAACCGGAAAATGCTCTATGGATTAACGAAACGTTAAGACATCCGGTAACGGGCTGATGCCGCGCGAGGGGAAGCGGCGGGAGCCGGCGGCGAAGAAGGGGAAAGCGGTGACGGCGACTGAAGACAGCGTGAAGGCGCCGATAACGGCGGCGGTCCTCGTCATTGGTGACGAAATTCTCTCAGGCAGGACCAAGGACAAGAATATCGGCTTTATCGCCGAATATCTCACCGCGATCGGGATCGATCTTCGGGAAGTCCGCGTCGTGCCGGACGAGGAGCAGGAGATCGTGGACGCCCTCAACGCTTTGCGGGCGCGTTACACATATGTCTTCACCACCGGCGGGATCGGGCCGACCCACGACGACATCACGGCCGACAGCGTAGCCAAGGCGTTCGGTGTCTCCATCGATGTCGATCCCCGCATCGTCGCCCTGATGCAGCAGCGCTTTGCGGGCCTCGAACTCAACGAGGCGCGCCTGCGGATGGCTCGCATCCCGGCCGGCGCCGATCTCGTGCCCAACAAGATTTCGAGCGCGCCCGGTTTCTGGATCGGCAACGTGATCGTCATGGCCGGCGTGCCCACCATCATGCAATCCATGCTCGAAGACGTGGCGCCGAAGCTCAAGACGGGGCTGCGGGTGCTGTCGGAAACGGTGCGCGCAGACGCCAAGGAGGGCGACATCGGCACGCCGCTTGGCGAACTCGCCAAGGTGCATGACGGTGTGTCGATCGGCAGCTATCCGTTCTTCAGCGACGACGGGCCGAATACGAACATCGTCGTTCGCTCGCGCGATCCGGACAAGCTCGCCGCCGCGAAGGCCGCCGTCGAAGCGATGCTGGTCGACGTCAAGACCAAGCTGAAATCGAAAGCCTGAGCGGCATGCCGCAAGAAACGTCACAGGAAACGTCAGAAAAAACGTCGCAAGACAGGCCGCAGGACGGCCCGAAAGACGCGCAGCAGAAAATTTTCCCCGTCGGCTGGGATCAGTTTCACCGCGACTGCCGGGCGCTGGCGTGGCGGCTGGCGGGCGCCGGGCCGTTTTCCGCTGTCGTCTGCATCACGCGTGGCGGTCTGGTGCCGGGCGCCATCGTCGCGCGCGAACTCAATATCCGCCTGATCGATACCGTCTGCGTCGCGAGCTATGACGGCGTCGGCGCACGCTCCGATCTGCGTCTGATCAAGGACGTTTCCGCGACCGTGCGCGAAGGCGAGCGGCGCGACGGCACCGGCGTGCTGCTGGTCGATGATCTTGTTGATACCGGGCAGACCGCGCGAATCGTGCGCGAGCTTCTGCCCAAGGCGCACTTCGCAACCGTCTATGCCAAGCCCATGGGGCGTCCGCTGGTCGACACCTATGTCACGGAAGTCTCGCAGGACACCTGGATCTATTTTCCGTGGGATACCGGTCTCGCCTTCCAGCCGCCGATCCGCAAAGGCGGGGAGTGAGGCGGCAAGAGCGCTGCGGCAAAGTAATGGTGCCCCCTGCCGGACTCGAACCGGCACGTCCATAGGACTCAAGATTTTAAGTCTTGTATGTCTACCAGTTCCATCAAGGGGGCAGGCCTTCTTCCATACCCGCAATCTCGCGGACATCAAATCCCCCACGGGGATTTCTGCGCATCGCGACAGGGTCAATGGCGGGTTGTTTGCCGTTGCGTCGGCACGCCCATCGCGTGCCAATCATTTGCTGTTCTGGATATTGACCGCTGTGTTGAAGCAGACCGGCTCGCGAAAGCCGCGCGAGACCGTTATCAGGCTCGGGTTTTCGTTCTTCATCGCCTGAAAGAGCGGTTCGGTCGCTCGCCACATCGGCACGTGCCCGGTTGACGGCCCGTCATGATGTCCGGGCATGAAGACGTCCGGCTTATAGGCATGCATGTACTCCACGGCGCGTTTGGCCGCCGTTGCCGACAGAAATTCGGCCGATGACGCGAGGATGCCGAGATCGACACGGCCGACGCGCGCCATCACGGCTTTCTCGAAATCGGTGACCACGCCGCCGCTGTCGCGATAATAGATGCGGAAACCGTCATCGAGCGTAATCAGAAACGCGATCGTGCCTTCGGTGATGACGCGCTGGTCGCTGACGCCGCGCGCCCGCATCGCTGCCAGTTCGGATTTCTGCTCCGGCGTCAGCGGGGGAGCAACGGAATTGATCGCTCCCTGCACGACCTCGGTCACGTGCTTGTCCGGTTGACCGTGACGCGTGAGGATCGGCTCGACGGTGAAGTGATCGAACTTCATCACTTCGTTGCCGCGGCCTGTCACTGTGCGGACCTGCTTCGGATCGACATTCTCGCTGAGCAATTTCTCGGTGGTGAGCGGCGCACCGGCAACCACGGCCTTGGTCCTGTTCGCGACCGACGCCGCGTCCGCCATGTGATCGAAATGCCCGTGACCGAGAAGAAGGAGATCGGCCTTCTTGACATCGGCTGCCTTGAAGCCAAGCGGAAAATACGTGCTGCCGCGATCATACCAGGCATCAAGCAGAATGATGCTGCCTTTGTAGGCAAGTTCAAAATTCGCCTGGCCTGCCCATCGGACGACGAGCGTTTCGGCATCGCGGGGAGCGGCGCCGCCGGTCGACACCAGCGTCTTGGCGTAGCACGCGGGATCGCGTGCCGCGTTCGCGAACGCGGGAGCCGCGTCGACTTTTTCCGATTGATCCGCGCGCGGATCGAAAAAGGGTTCGGCTGAACAAACGGCGGACAGGAAACGGGACATGAGCGAAACACTCAGACACGTCACGACTGCTCGCCGCATGATGCGTACTCCCCCAGGACCGATGGCTCGTTCTTTTTTAGAAGGATATTTGACGAGCCCCGCGGAGGCCTGTCAACGCAATCGACATGTGCCGTGGTGCCGAGGTCGGATCAGATCGGATCAGTTTTCCCCTGCGGACTTAGCACCCCGGGCTGTGGGAACCAAAGTTCCACTGTACTGTTAGGACAAGCACGCATGGGCGTGAACACGGCCACCGACTCGAATCGGTTTGGTGTGTGGGGCAGGGGAGCATCTTATGAACGTCCTGATCAGTATCCTGATTACGTTTCTGGTCATCATCCTCGTTCTTTATCTCGTCGCGCGTCTGCCGATCGATGGGCGGGCGAAGCAGATCATCAACATCATCGTCATCATCATCGGCGTGCTGTCGCTGCTGCGCTATCTCGCCGTCTTCTAACGGTCATCTTGGCCTGCCGCCGTTTTGGTCGACAGCGCCAATGCGCGATCGACCATCAACGGCGCGGCGCCGAGATAATTTTCGGGATCGGTCAGCCGTTCGAGCGCTGCCCGATCAAGGTGGCGCGTGACATCGCTGTTCTTCGCTAAAACTTCGGCGAGCGTGCCGCCGTCGTCGCTGACCGTGCGGCAGGCCGCATAGACGATGTCATGGGCCTGCTGACGACCGATGAAGGGCGCCAGCTCCATCATCACGGCTTCGGCGACGATGAGGCCCGCGGTGATGCCGAGATTCTGCTTCATCCGCGCCGCGTCGACGATCAGGCCGCCGAGCATGAATTTTGCTTGGTGCAGCGCGCCTGCGGTGAAAATGAAGCTTTCGGGAATGGCGATCCATTCCGCGTGCCATGGCCCGGTCGCGCGCTCGAAATCCTGGATCATCGCGTCGAGCATCAGTCCCGCATGCTGGCGGACAGCCTTTGCGGCCGCGAGCATGAGTTCGCTCGAAATCGGATTGCGTTTTTGCGGCATGGTGCTGCTCGCGCCGCGGCCTTGTACGAACGGCTCGTAAACTTCGGCAAATTCCGTCGAGGCCATCAGCATGATGTCATAGGCGACCTTGCCGAGTGAGCCGGTGACCAACCCCAAAAAATTGAGGACTTCCGCAAAGCCGTCGCGCGCGACATGCCAGGTCGCGGCCGGCATGCCGAGCCTGAGTTCGTCCATCAGCGCAGCCTGAACGTCGAGTCCACGATCGCCCAGTGAGGCCAGCGTGCCGGCCGCGCCGGCAAATTGTCCGACCAGCACACGCGGCAACATCTGCGCGAGACGCTCGGCATGGCGGTCGAACATCGTCAGCCATATCGCCGTCTTGTAACCGAAGGTGATCGGAAGGGCCTGTTGCAGATGGGTGCGGCCGGCCATCGGTGTGTCGCGATAGCGCCGCGAGAGGTCCGACAGGATACCGCGCAATTCGCGAAGGTCGTCGCCGATCACAGCAAGGGCATCGCGTAATTGCAGCACCGTCGCGGTGTCCATGATGTCCTGCGTCGTCGCGCCCCAATGCACGTAGCGCCCCGCTTCGCCGCACATGTCGACGAGTTGATGCACCAGTGGCAGGATCGGATAGCCGACGACATCGGTTTCCTCACGCAAGCGATCGAAATCGAGCGCAGATGCATCGCAACGTGTTGCAATCGTTTTGGCGGCCCCTGCCGGAATCACGCCGCATCGCGCTTCGGCTCGGGCGAGCGCGATCTCGACGTCGACGTATCGGGCCACAAGCTCGGTATCCGAGAAGATCGCGCGCATGCGCGGCGTACCGAACGCGTCGCGAAACAGAACGGAATCGATGATGGTGCTCGCCATGGCAGCCCGCTCTCTCTTTCATGCTGATGCAAAAACAACATCAGGACCAGCATACATGACCGTCCCGGTCGCTGGGCAATAGCGACGAAATGATTACGGCGATGCAGGCCCGTCGCACCGCCAGCCATAGAGCCAGTCGTAGTGCGCGAGCATGCCGTCTCCGCCGCGCAGGCGCATGATGGTGTTGCGGATCGCCGCTGGTATGCCGCCGACATGGTAGAACGTGCCGTTGCGCGCCGCGGCATTCTGAACGCGGCCGGTACGCGCGCGGCGCAGGTTTTCGTAACGGCGCAGTGCGGCGGGCAGATCGCTGTTTTGTTGCAGGCAAACGCCAAGGACCGCCGCATCCTCGATCGCCATGCCCGCGCCCTGTGCAAGAAACGGCACCATCGGATGCACGGCGTCGCCGAGCAGCGTCACCGCGCCGCTGCCCCATCGCTCTTGCGGCGGCCTGTCGTAGAGCGCCCAAGTCTGCCAGCCAGTTGTTTGCCAGTCTGATGCTGCCGCCAGCAGGTCGCGCGCCGACGCGGCCCAGGCGCGTGCAGGAAACTGCGCGAGCAGATCGGCCGTCGTTCCGTCGCGGCTCCAGCCGGATTCGCCGTGTGCGCTTTGCGTCACCGCGACGATATTGATGAAGGCGCCGGCCTTGACCGGATAATGGACAAGGTGCGCCTGCGGACCGAGCCAGAGATGGATGTGGCGATCGCGCAAAGCTGGCGGCACGGCGTCGAGCGGCACCAGCGCACGCCACGCCAGGCGATGACGAAAGCGCGGTCGCTCCGCGTGGCCGAGCACGCCGCGCACCGCCGACCAGAGGCCGTCGGCGCCGATGAGCGCGATGCCCGTCTCGGTTCGACCTCCGGCATCACGCACCGTGACCCCAGCCGCGTCGGCAGAAAAATTGTCGAGCCGCCAGCCATTGACCACAGTGATCGCGGCATTCGCCATCGCCGCATCACGCAACACGGACACAAGGTCATGCCGGTGTGCGATCCAGTAGGGCGCGCCGTAGCGCCGCGCCACATGCTCGCCGAGCGGCACGTGTGACAGGGCTTCGCCTGAACGTGCGTCGCGAATGCAGATTTCGTCGGGCGCGATACTGACCGGCCGCAGTCTATCGTGCTGGCCGAGGTCGGTGAGGACCGCAGTGGCGTTCGGCGTCATCTGGATGCCGGCGCCGATCTCCTCGATCCGCTCCGCCTGCTCCAGCACCATGACCCGATAGCCAGCCCGCGCCACCGCCAGTGCGGCGGTGAGGCCGCCGATACCGGCACCGGCGATGATAATCGGGGAGGGTGCTGGCACCGGAAGGCCGCGGCTCAGGCCGCGGCGGGCGCGTCCATCGCGCATTCCGGCGGCTTGGCAGCATGGGGAGCGAGCGCGGGATTATGCCGATAGAGGGTCGAGCAGTAGGGACAGATGATGTCGGTATCGTCGCCCATGTCGAGGAAGACATGAGGGTGATCGAACGGCGGCATGGCGCCCACGCACATGAATTCGCGGGCGCCGATCTCGATCACGCTGACGCCGGGATCATTTTGAAAATGCGGGACAATTTTGTCGGCCATGGAGCAACCATCGATGCGGCAAGGGGTGGCAAAGGATGTGGCGCGACCTTATCCGCGGCCGCCGCCGATTCCTAGAGCCACCCCCTGCGTGAACGCCCACAGAGATGCTATTTTGGGTCGAGAATGGGACATGCGCTGGCCTTTCAACGGTCAGCGCCGGAACGCCAAGTCCCGGACCAAGTCCCGGGGAACAAATGTCAAGCTCCCGGGAACTTTCGGAACACGAGGCTTTCAGGATTATTATCCTTTGACGGGCGCCTGTTCGAGGCCGGAAACCCGATGACGCTGAACGCGACGCGAGAGACATGAGAAACAGATACCGGATCACTGTGGCAATGCTTGCCGTGGCGGCGTGCGCGGCTGCGGCCGTCGTCATTGTGCCGCATGGCGTCGATGCCGGCGTGGCGCTCGCCCATCGCGACGATCCGGTCGCGCTTGCCGATCGCGCCCTCGACCGGACATTCGACGCGGCGCTGGCGCAGCGGGAAATCGACAGGGCGCTGGCCGCTCACGACCCCGAACTGGCGCAGAGCTTTGTCGCGCTCGCCCGGGATCGCGGCGTCGCGCTGCCGCCCGACACTGTGACCCGCGTCGACAAGGCAGTAGCAGAGGCCGCGACCGCCACGGCGACGGCCAACCGTTTCGCGCACGGGTTCATCACCGGTGAGCCTGACGACGGAGCCAGCCTCGCCGGCACCGCCGTGGGCGATCTTTTCGTCTTCGGCGACATCCGCGATGCGGTGCGCGAAGGCGCAAAAATGGCGTCGGGTGAAGAGGCGGATAAACTCGTGCTCGGGCTTGCCTGCGTCGGCATAGCGATCACGGGCGTCACCTATCTTTCGCTCGGCTCTGCGGTGCCGGCGCGCGCCGGTCTCACGGTGATCAAAGCCGCGCGCAAGGCCGGCCGCCTCAGCGGCGCGCTCGCCACATGGTTCGGGCGTTCGCTGCGCGGCGTTATCGATTGGGGCGCGATGCGGCGCGTGTTCGCCAACGCCAGCATCACCGAACCGGCGCTGGCCATGCGCTCGGCCCGCGAGGTCGTGAAAGTCGAAGAGGCCGGCGGCCTCATGCACATGGTGCGCGACGTCGGTCATATCCGCGCAAAGGCCGGCACGCAGGCTGCGCTCGATAGTTTGCGTGTGGCGGAAACGCCAGCCGAACTTGGCCGCGCCGCAAAACTCGCGGAGAAAGAAGGCGTCAAGACGCGCGCGATCTTTCGGACGGTGGGACGCGGCGCGCTGGCGCTGTCCGCCGGTGCATTCAGTCTCGCAAGCTGGCTGTTCTGGGCGATCCTGACGGTGTTCGGTCTTGTCGCCTCACTCAAGGCCGCGGTCGAGCGCGCAACCGAGCGGCATCTTTTGCGGCGCAAGCAGAAAGCTGCGCGCGCCATCCTGCGCCGTGAGGCCGTCGCGCTTGCGGCACACGCATAAGTCTCCGGCGCTGTCGCGATCCCTATCATCGACAAACGTGCGGTGTTGCCAGCGCCCTTGCGAGATTGTAGGGCAATGAGCCATCGCAACACGGTGCGCCTCGCCGCATTCGTTTTTCATCCCGCATCGACAAAAGTTCAGCGCAGCAACCATGGCAGTCTATTCCCACGACGGTATCGATCTCGATTATGTCGATGAAGGCGAGGGCGATCCGGTCGTTCTGGTCCACGGCTTCGCGTCCTCAAAAATCTTCAACTGGATTGGACCAAGCTGGATCACGACGCTGACGCGCGCGGGCTACCGCGCGATTGCGTTCGACAATCGTGGCCATGGACAATCGAGCAAGCTTTATGATCCCGCCGATTACGACGTGCGGGTGATGGCTGAGGACGTGCGCGGCCTGCTCGATCATCTCGGTCTCGCGCGCGCCGACATCATGGGTTATTCCATGGGTGCGCGCATCGCGGCGTTTCTCGCGCTGCGCCATCCGGATCGCGTGCGCTCCATCATCCTTGGTGGCCTCGGTATTCGACTGGTCGACGGCGCCGGTCTTCCGGCCTCGATTGCGGATGCGCTCGAAGCCCCCTCGCTTGCCGATGTCAGTGACCCGATGGGCCGCACCTTTCGCGCCTTCGCCGACCAGACCCATTCCGATCTGCGGGCGTTGGCGGCCTGCATTCGCGGCTCGCGGCAGGTGATGGCACGCGAGGACGCCATGCGCATCACAGCGCCGGCGCTGGTCGCAGTGGGGACGAAAGACGATGTCGCGGGTTCCGCGCAGGATCTGGCGGCGCTGTTGCCGCACGGACAGGCGCTTGATATCCCGAACCGGGATCACATGTTGTCGGTTGGAGACAAAGTGTTCAAAAATGGCGTTATCGACTTTCTTAACACGCGTCCGTGAGAGTGCTCCCGATCGGTCCGTGGCTGTGGCACGGCCTGGCCTGTGATAATATGACAATGCCTGCAAAGTGAGTGCGGAGACCGCCATGTCGCAAAACGTGTCACACCAAAAGACGAAATCATCGTCGGTGTTGGGCAAGGTCGATCCCGTCTGGGCGCGGATCCGGGCCGAGGCGGAAGAAATCGTCCAGCGCGAACCTGAACTTGCGACATTCATCTATTCGACGATTTTGCATCACGACACGCTTGAGGGCGCGGTCATCCATCGCGTCTCGGAGCGGTTGGCGCATAGCGATGTGTCGGGCGAATTGATCCGGCAGACCTATTCGGGGGCGCTGGAAGACGAGTCCGGCATTGGTGATGCGTTTCGTGCCGACATCGTGGCGACCATGGATCGCGATCCGGCGACGCATCGCTGCCTCGACCCTGTTCTGTACTTCAAGGGATTCCACGCCGTGCAGACGTATCGTCTGGCGCATTGGCTGTGGAGCAAGAATCGTCGCGATCTTGCCTATTACCTGCAAAGCCGCTCCTCCAGCGTCTTCCAGACCGACATTCATCCCGCCGCCAAGATCGGGCGCGGTATTTTCCTCGACCATGCGACCGGCCTCGTCGTCGGCGAAACGGCGGTCATCGAAGATGATGTCTCGATGCTGCACGGCGTGACCCTGGGCGGCACCGGCAAGGAAAACGAGGACCGGCATCCAAAAATCCGGCATGGCGTGCTCATCGGCGCCGGTGCGAAGATACTTGGCAATATCGAAGTCGGACATTGCGCGCGCATCGCCGCCGGCTCCGTTGTCGTCAAGCCGGTGCCCAACAACGTCACTGTCGCTGGCGTTCCGGCAAAAGTGATCGGTGAAGCAGGGTGCGCGGAGCCGTCACGTTTCATGGATCAGATGCTGCGCAATGATCTCGGCGAATGATCGCGCCGGTATGGCGCATCATGATGCCTTCATGCCGTGGCGTGCCGTCGTCTTGAGGCGGCGCCTGAAATAATCGAACGCGCAACGCGCCGATTTTGACATTGAGTTTCGGGTTGGCGTGGGCCAAGGTCGGCGCGAAACGATGACCGACGCAAAATTTTCGCCGTAAATTATTAAGGAGCGCTGCCGTGGACGCCAAAGAAATCAGACAGCTCGAAGACTATTTCAAACGTCTGTTCGGTAATGCGCAGATGCGCGTGGTTCCGAAGAAGGGCGACGACGCCGACGTCATGGTTGGCGAAGAGCGCATCGGCGGTCTGACTGTCGACGATGAGGACGACGATCGTTCGTACAATCTCGAAATCAAGATCGCGATGCGCGAACGCAATCTCAAGGCACTCGAAGCCTATCTCCAGCACAATCTCGGCAACGAAAATATCCGCGTCCAGGCGCGGCCGAAGAAGAACGATTCCGCCGAAGTCTATCTCGGTGAAGAATACATCGGCGTGCTGTTCTTCGACGACAAGGAAAAGGGCTCCTGCTTTTTCGAGATGGCGATCCTCGGTCTCGACCTCGAAGAGGCGCAGTCCGGCGGCTGAGAATGGGCGTTTACCAACGCCCCATGCATCGTTCCCCGGCCGCAGCGCGGCATGAAATGATGCGCTGCAGACCTGGGGTCCAGCTTTCTTTCAAATTGAACCGCGACCCGCATCTGCCTTGTAGCAGAGGGTGGTCATTGCATCGTGATGTGGGCGTCCTGAATCACCTTGCCCCACTTTGCCGTTTCGTCGACGATAAATTTCCTGAACGCCTCGGGCGACATCGGATTCGGCACGCTGCCGAGTTGCGCAAGACGCGCCTTGATCGTTTCGTCAGCGAGTGCGGCGTTGATTTGCTTGTTGAGCAGCGCCACGATTTCGGGTGGCGTGCCTTTCGGCGCGCCGATGCCCTGCCATGTGCTGGCTTCGAAGCCCGGCAAAGTTTCGGCCACGGTGGGAACGTTCGGCAGCGCGTCGGAGCGTTTCGCAGAGGTCAACGCCAGCGCGCGCACCTTGCCCGCCTTAACGGTCGCGATCGACTCGGGCAGCGGGCTGAACATCACCTGCACCTGTCCGCCCATGAGATCGGTGAGAGCCGGCGCACCGCCGCGATAAGGCACGTGGAGCATGTCGATGCCGGTCTGCAGCTTGAACAGTTCGCCGCCGACATGGGACATGCTTCCGGTGCCGCCGGACGCCATGCTGATCTTGCCGGGATTGGCCTTGGCGTAGGCGATGAACTCGGGGACCGTTTTCGCCGGGACCTTGAGGTTCACCTCCATGACCAGCGGCAGGCTGCTGATCATCGCGACCGGAACGATGTCGCGGATGAAATTGAAGGTGAGATCCTTGTACAGCGTCGCGTTGGCCGTCACCGAACTCGGAATCAGGAGCAGCGTATAGCCGTCCGCCGGCGCGCGCGTGACGACCTCGATGCCGATATTGGTCCCACCGCCGGGCCGATTATCGATGACGAATGTCTGGCCCAGATGCTCCGACATGTACTTGCCCATCAGCCGCGCAAGGATGTCGAGCGCGCCGCCGGGAGGCGTGGGCACGATGATGTGCACCGGCCGCGATGGATAAGCGTCCGCACGCGCAAAGCGCGATGCGGCCGGCAGCGCGAGCGCGCCCGCCGCCAGATGCAAAAATGTTCTGCGGGGAAATGTCATCGATGCCTCCCGGTGTCGTTGCGCCATTTGCGCGAGTTTTTTTCCGGCAGGGGAAGCCGGTTAGCCGCCAAGCGGTTCTGAACGATACTTCGCGCCACGCGGGGGAGGAAAGATAAAAAGCTGGAGGCGTAACGGAATTCCCGAGCAGGAAAGGTCGTCGGTGACAGGCTAGGACGCCGGCGCTTGCAGCGTCTCGAGAAGTTTTCCGATATTCGTTTCGACGAGACGCCAATCCGACAACCATGCACGCGGAAACCGGAACGTCACGGTCGCGCCGGCGACATGGCGTTCGTGCAGGCAGATGCCGGGCGTGTCGGCAAGGCCGGGCCGCGAACACCGCATGCTCATCGACTCGCGCTCAGCCTGCGGATAAATCAGATCTTCGCCCTGATATGGCGTATCGTTGAGAAACGGCTGGATGATCAATCCGTCGCGCTCCGTGGTCGTCGTGCCGATGTAATGCGAATAGATCGTCTGCAGGTTCTGCAGCGGATCGACGGTGTCGCTCGCGGCGATGGTGACGAAGATCCGGTTCATCATGCCGTTCTCCGCATTCTGATGCGTCATGTCGTTTTTGGCTGCTGCCGCGTGCTCGGGGCCGGGCGGGTTGAGCGACGGCCACTGGAAAGCGAGATCGATGCGGCTCTGCGTGCCGGGACGCCGCTGCACCGGCACGCGAATGGCCTCGGGCGGAATGTTGAACGCGGCGTTGCCGACGATAACCGGAATGCTCGGTGCGTTGATCGCCGCCGGTTCGTTCGGCCATTGCGGCCACAAAATATAGGACACGTAGACGACGGCCGCGATCATCAACGCGGCAAAGGCGATGATCGGAAGCAGCAGAAGACTTCGCCGCTGTCTCCGTCCGCGGCTTTTCGCCTGGGGTTTGGCGGGTGCCGCGCGATGAGCGGGGTGGTGCGGTGTGGTCGTACGACGGTTGGCGCTGTTGCTGGCGGCGTAGGCCATCAAAGGTCTCGGGGCGTTGTCAGAGAACGGTATCGAGTGCGAATCATCGCGACTATGCCATGCCGCCGCGAGCGCGCCGCGCGGACAATTTTCGTGCCCCGGCGCGTGGCGTTAACCCTTTCTTAACGTTGTTCTGGCGGTCGCGCCGCGCGTCTGCTGATGTGGCTTGTCTGGTTTTGCGGTGGAGCGGGGCGGCGCGTGTCGGCGGATCATATCCAATCTTTCCTGGCGCTTATGCTCGGCTTTTCCTTCGCCGGATTGTGCGCCAGCGCCTATCAGCTCGTGATGCAGCAGCCGGCGAGCTTTCGTCTGCTGGGGCAGGGGCCGAAGCCGGCGACCTTCGCGGCGATTCCGCTTCTGACATTCGCGGCGCCGTTCATCATCATGCGCAACACGATGCGCGCGCGCCGCGTCATCACGCGGCGGTTCGAGGTGGTGATGATCGCGACCATCGTCGCCGGATTCTGGAGTCTGGTCACCGGCTCCTTCGTCGTGATGACGTTGCGCATCGTCGGCATCCTGCAAGCCTGACGCTTCGTCCATCTCCGATTTGCGTACTCGCGCGGCGCGTTGCGGCGTGCCAGTCTGTGTCCGACTGCATTTGGAAACAGACACGGAGGCGCGTCGCGCATGCCGCTCTATGAGCTTGATGGACAGGCGCCGGAATTCCCGCGCGACGAACGCTATTACGTCACCGACACCGCCGTCGTTATCGGCAGGGTCCGGCTGAAGCAGGATGCGAGCATCTGGTATGGCTCGGTGCTGCGCGGCGACAACGAATGGATTGAACTCGGCGAGCGCTCCAACATCCAGGAAAGCTGCACGCTGCATACCGACATGGGATTTCCGCTGACGATCGGTCCGGATTGCACCATCGGGCACAACGTCGTCCTGCACGGCTGCACGATCGGCTCGTCAACGCTGATCGGAATGGGGGCGATCATCCTCAACGGCGCGCGTATCGGCTGCGAAAGTCTTGTTGGCGCGGGCGCGCTCGTCACCGAAGGCAAGACGTTTCCCGACCGTTCTCTGATCGTCGGCGCGCCGGCCCGCGCGATCCGGACTCTTGACGATGCGGCGGTCGAAAAAATCCGCGGCGCGGCGGATTGGTATGTGCAGCGCTGGCATCAATACAAGAAAGGCCTGCGCCGGATCGATTAGCTCATAAAAAGGGGTGCGGCCGGCTCTCGGGGAAGAGCCGGCCGCGCGCGACCCGGTCGGGGACAAAAGAGGGGGACGGACCGGGTGGCGAAGCTCCTTGTTCAATCTCACATGACGTTTCGCGAAAGCCGATAGGCGCTTTACGGCATCATGCTTTTGGTCTTCCGGCCGTCAGCGGGCGCTGACGGTAGCGGGTGCGGATTTCGGTTCGCCGAGGAGAACCCAGATGTTCTGGTTGATCTGCGACTGCCGCTTGACGAAGCGATAGCCGGTGTCCTGCCAGGCCACGATCTCCTGGTTCTGGTTGTCGAGGATGAACTCGCCCTTGTCGGTCTTGACCGTCAGCACAGCGTGGCCGTCGCCATTGCGGTCCCGCACCACGGTGACGAGCAGCGCCTGGCGCGGCCATCCAGCCTGGATCAGCAGTTTGCGCTTGAGCAGGACGTAGTCCTCGCAGTCGCCGTAGCCGTCATCCGGATAATCCCAGTGTTCGACGACGCCCCAGTGCTCCATGTCGGTCATCGGCTGGACCTTGTCGTTGACCCAGGCGTTGACGCGCTTGAGGTCGGCCCAGCTTTTTTGCGAGAGCACCACGTCGCGGGCAGCAAGATCGCCACCGTCGCATTCGCCACGATAGTCGGCGCAGAATTGCGTCCAGCCCATCGGCACGCGCGTCACTGCGCCTTCGGTCAGAAAAGAACCGTGCTGGGGAATAGAACTCCCGGCAGGGGCGCCGGCGTGCGTAGAGGCTGCGGCCGCGCCGGTCATCATCGTGAGAGTCGCGATCAGAACTGCGCCCCGCAGTATTCGCGATGTATAGAATTGCATTTGACGTCCCCCGTCTTGTTGAGGACATCATTTGCACAGAACTTTTGCAGCGCCGCTAAGTCATGCGAGTGGGTTTGAATAGAACTTCAAGAAAAACAAAATCGAATACGCAGATCATTTGCCGAAAATAAGCGTCGAATTTTATAAATTCGAATTTGCGTAAAATTTTATCTTTAACTGCGCGATCCCTGTGGCCATGCGCTTCACGCGCCCACTCAGGCTGCCGCGTTCATCTTTGACGCCACGCGCGCAATGCGTTGCCGCGCGGTCAGGCGCGTCGCCGGGGTCGATGGGGATTGAAAGGGTGTGGAGAAAGCATGCGGCATTGCCGCAGCGGCGTTTACGCGCCGGTGACGCTATCTTCGACGAAGTCGGGATGCTGCAGCCGCGTGAACTCCACGGCGAAGCCATTCTCGATGTAGCGCACGACGCGGCCCTGCACTTTTCCGACCGTGACGAGGGCGCCGAGCGGAGGCCGGTGCTCGCTGCCGATCGCAGCGCCGGACAACGACAGGTCGATGACCCGGCAAACGACGTTGAGGCCGTTGGGCAGGATCAGATGGCCCATCGAATTGCGCGGCGCGAAACGCCCGTGCCGGCGGTCTTCCGGTAATTGCAGGATCTGGCGGTTGGCGAGCCAGGTCAGTTGTGCGGCCAGCTTGTCGCGCTTGCGCGGCGTGGCCGAAAGAACGAGGGCGAAACCGTCCGGCAGCAGGCGGGCGATCTTGCCTTCGAGCCGCCCGAGATGATCGACATAGGCGACGACGCGCTCGCCCATGCGTCCGCTCACGGTTGCGGTGAGGGCGAGGTCGCCCGGCGACATATTGATGACTTCGCAATCGTATTCCTGCCGGTCCTCGAGCATGAAGCGTCCCTGCAGCGAAAGGCGAACGCGCTGAAAGCGCCGCCGTTCCTGACTCAAGGGAAGAAGCTTGTGTGCGGGGATCGCCATCCCGAAAGGGGACCTGACCTGGTTGTTGCGAAGTCTGCAACCTAGCCGGGGGATGGTTAACGGCGCGTTAGCCGATCTGGATACGTGTCAGAGCATGGTAGCTCTAGAGGCGGCCACCGTCATGGATCGTCAGCGCGCCGCGCGCCCGGCCCGGGCGGAGCGGAAGCGGATCGGCCGATGGCCGCATCAGCCGCATGGTGGCGGAGCCGGAACGCAGGTAGCGCAGCGAGCCGCAGATCAGTTCTTCAATCGGCTGTGCCCCCATCCACGCTTTTGTCGTCATCGGCGACAGGGCACCAAGCGCCCGTCCGCCCACGACGCCGTTGTGGACGAGTGGGAGGAGGATCATTTCGAGTGCCGCGTGCTTCATGTCGCCGGTCCATCCGCCGACGGCGCAGACCAGACCCATGGCCTCGGTCGCAACGGGCCGGAGCATCTGGGAGGTTGCGCGACGTTGCGGCACGGCAAAAAGATCGAGCATCGAACTCCCGCGCAGTTCGCGGCCGAACAGGCCGCAAACCTGCGATCCCGCCAGCCTGAACTGGAACTCGCTCTGCTCCTCGCAAGAGATGATGAACGTCAGCGGCAGCAGTTCGCGAATGTCTCCCGGCGCAATCAATGAGCGATCCGGCGCCGCCGCGCGTCCGCGCTTGGCGTTCCAGTAATCGAAAAGCTGCCGTGTCGTCGGATTCTTCATGACATCCTGTCCCGATTTGACCGCCGTTGTCGCCTTCTGTGCCGTGTCGGGACAGAAGGCGCGGGGCCTTTGTGTTTCGAGAGAAGCAGAGCAGGTGTTGTGCCGTGCCGCGCCGGATGGGGCGGTGACCCATAAGTGCGGCCGATTAGGCTTAACGGCGGCGTGGCTGATGGGGCCGGTGAGGGAACCGCGGCGTTCGCGTGTTCCGGCGGCACAACGCGGAATCCGAGATTTTGCCTTGCCGGACGCGGCCGGGAGCCCTATTTGGGCTGCACCGGTAGCGCGTGATGTGAAAGGTTACTTCTGCTTCCACCAACATCGTGCCCTAAACTATTGGAATCGATCACGTTCATGAATTTGGACGGACTCCCTCCAGACTCGTCGTGATCCAGGAATTCTCGTGTCTTCATCCAACGAACCGGTTTTCAACGTCCCTCGCGCCGTCACTCTGCTGCTGCTGACGCTGGCGCTGGTGCACGTCGCGCGCACCTATCTGTTGACCGAAGCCGAGGACATCGAGGTCCTCGGGCTGTTTTCATTTATTCCGGCTCGCTACACCGCAAGCGTGCTGGGCGATCCTTATCCCGGTGGCGTTGCAGCTCAGCTTTGGACTTTTGTGACCTACGCGTTCCTGCATGCCGATTTCACGCACATCGCCGTGAATTCTATCTGGCTGCTGGCGTTCGGCACGCCGGTGGCGCGACGTTTCGGCGCTGCACGGTTCAGCGTCTTTTTCGCGGTGACGGCCGCTGCTGGCGCACTCGCGCATCTGGCCGGCAATGCCGGCGATGCGGTGCCGGTGATCGGCGCGTCCGCCTCCATCTCCGGGATGATGGCGGCGGCGCTGCGTTTTGCCTTCATGCGCGGTGGCGCGCTGTCGGGTTTCGGCCGTGATGAAAGAGCCTATCGGATGCCGGCGCTGCCGCTTTCGCAGACCTTGCGCAATCCCGCGGTGGTCATTTTTCTCGTCGTCTGGTTCGGATTGAATCTCCTGCTCGGCGTCAGTTCAAATCCGATGGTCGCCGCCGGCCAGACGGTGGCGTGGGAAGCGCATATCGGCGGATTCCTCTCCGGTCTTTTCCTGTTTCCGCTGTTCGATCCGATCCCGCCGCCGGCTGATCGCGACCTGGATTCGGATTCCGATCGGAACGCCGAAACGCCGACGCCATAGCGCGTCAATCCCAGGCTGTATCCGCACTTTTCACAATCACTTCAAACTCTTCAGAATCTGCGCTGGCTGCATGCGACGAAAGTCGGGTGCTCTGGCAGCTTGTCTTCTTGACGCATGCCCCTGCCCGGCGTCATCGTTACGCAACGGTCGAGGAATGCGCGCCGTCTGGTGTGCAACCCGGCTGGTGAAAGGGAGGCGACCATGACGGTTAAGGCAATCCTCGACACCAAGGGCACCGGCGTCGTGACCATTGAAGCCACCGCGACACTCTCGTCAGCGATCGCGCTTTTGTCCGAGCGCAAGATCGGCGCTGTCGTCGTTCTCGAGAACGAGCGTATCGGCGGGATCCTGTCGGAGCGCGATATTGTTCAGGTCATCGCGACACGTGGCGCCGATGCGCTGGCAGCGCGCGTCGCCGATGTTATGACCCGCAAGGTCGCGACCTGCACGCGGAATGAAACGGTCAACAGCATCATGGAGCGGATGACCGATGGAAAATTCCGTCATGTGCCGGTGATCGAGAACGGGCGTCTCGCCGGCATCATCTCGATCGGCGACGTCGTCAAGCATCGCATCGAGCAGGTCGAGCACGAGTCCGCGGTGCTCATGGATTACATCAAGACCGCGTAGATTTAGTTGCGGCGGCTCTAAGCCAGGGTGGCGATGGCTTCGGTGATCGAGTCGATCATTTTCTCCGTCGCCTCGGCGCCGATCGTGATGGCTTCCTGCGCACGATGAAAGTCGAACCAGCCGATCTTGGAGAGATGCGGGCTGATCGTCACGTCGGGTGGATCGCCGGCGAGTCGCGCACGCGATATGCGGTCCTGCATCACGTTGAAGGCGTCGAACATCACGGTACCCAATCCCGGCCTGCCGCCAGCCCCGAGGAGTTGTTTGGTCAAAACACGTTGAGCCGGTATCAGCGTTGTCGATTTGATCGGCTTGTCCTTGGGGGGCGTGTCTTCGACATCGTAGCCGAAATCGACAATCGTGCTGCCGCGGCCGAACAGGTCTGCGTTCAGGTTGACCGCAATCACAAGCCGCGCCCCGAGCGCGCGCGCCGCTGAAACGGGCACCGGATTGACCAGCGCACCGTCGACCAGCCAGCGTCCCGCGATCGGCACCGGCGCAAAGATGCCCGGCAGCGCATAGGACGCGCGCACCGCTTCGACGACGCGCCCGTGCGTGAGCCAGATTTCGTGACCGGTCTTGACCTCGGTCGCGATGGCCGCAAAGCGGATCGGCAGGTCCTGGATCAAAACCGTGCCGAGCGAGGCTTCGAGTTTCGCTGCGAGTTTTGCGCCGTTGATCAGTCCCGATCCGGAGAAGCTGACGTCGAGATAGCTCAGCACGCCGCGCTTGGAGAGCGATCGCGCCCAGTCTTCCAGCGTATCGAGATAGCCCGCTGCAAAGGATGCGCCGGCAACGGCGCCGATCGACGTGCCGACGATGACGTCGGGCTTGATGCCGTGCGCGGCGAGCGTGCGCAGCACGCCGATGTGGGAAAAGCCGCGCGCCGCACCGCCGCCCAGCGCAAGGCCGATGGTGGGTTGTGGCGCCGGCGCGATCTGCGGGCCGGGATCGACCACCGTCGCGTCGGGCTTCTTGCGCGCTCCGAAAAGAGATTCAAAAACCACGCGTTGCCTCTCCAGATAACCGCTTGTTTGCGCGCGCCGCTGTCGGGCTTACGACGCGCTGCCGAAATGCGAGGATATGTCCGCGACGGCCGGTCGCGGCCGGTCTTCCGGGGCTTTGGTGATGCGTCCGATATGAACGAAGCCGGCGATGCGCTCCTGCGGCGACAGCCCGAGCGCGTCGAGCACCGCGCGATCGTAAGCATACCATTCGGTGATCCAGGTCGCCGCGTATCCGAGCGCATGCGCGGCGAGCACGAGATTCATCGTCGCTGCACCTGCGGAAAGAACCTGTTCCCATTCGGGGATTTTGACATGCGGGCCGGCGCGACTCACGACGGCGATGACGAGCGGGGCGCGGGTCAGCCGATTGCGCTCGAAGGCAAGCTGATCCTCGGTCGCATCGGGCCGGTTCTTGTGGAAGACGCGGGCGATGTCATCCCCCGCACGGTCGCGCGCGGCCCCTTCGAAAATGACGAAGCGCCACGGCGTGAGTTTGCCATGGTCCGGCACGCGCGAGGCGATGGCCAGCATCGACTGGATCTCGTCCGGCGTTGGGCCGGGACCCGTCATCTCCATGGGCTTGACCGATTTACGGGTGGTCAGCAGATCGAGCGCTTGCGTCATGTTTACGTCGTCTCCTTGCTGACACGGCACCTAGCATGCTTCCGGCCCATCGTCACCGCGTCTGAGGGAGGGGCCGAGGCTTGAAATTGCCGTGATTCCCCCCGAAAAAGGTGCGTGATGAGGGAAGCCGTAATCTCCATATTTTGCATGGCAAGCAGGACAGCACCGCGGGCAGGGATTCTACCGGGCCGGACACTGGACATGGGCCATCCAGACCTGCGCCATCCAGACCTGCGCCATCCAGACCTGCGCCGTTCCGCGGTTCGCGCGCTGGCGCTTGCCGCCGTGCTTGTGGCCGGTGGGCTGGGCATGATGACGCCGGCACAGGCGCAGTATCAGCCCTCTCTGCTCTCGCCGCCCGGTGCGACACCGCCGCTGCTCAATGGAAGTCCCGGTTCGTCGGGGGCGACCATCGTTTCCCCCAACGGCAGCCTGCCGCGCGCTACGGCGCCGAGCGTGCTGTTGCCGCAGGCCGCGCAGGGGCAGGTCTCCCTGCAGGTCGCCGCGCGCTACGGCGCCCACGATGGTTTCATCAATGGCCCGCTGCACTGGCGCGTCTATGCGGACAAGCCCGACAGCGCCGGCAATTTCAAACTGATCAAGGATGAAGTCGCGCCCTATCCGACGTTCCTGCTGCCGCCCGGCGGCTACGTCGTGAACGTCGCTTTCGGCCTCGCCACTGCGACGAAGGCCGTCCAGCTTCGTTCGCAAAACGTGCGTGAACCGTTCGACCTTCCCGTCGGGGGCATCAAGGTCGAGGGCCATGTCGGCAATGCCAGCATTCCGAAGAACCAGATCTCCTTCGACATCATCAAGGGCAGTCAGTTCGAGCCCGGTGAGAAGAAGCCGGTTGCCGACGACATTTCGACCGGCGATGTCGTGATGCTGCCGGCCGGCACCTATCACGTCGTGTCGAGTTATGGCGACGCCAATTCCATCGTGCGTTCCGACGTTCGCGTTCAGGCCGGAAAACTCACCGATGTCACGGTCAATCATCGCGCCGCGATCGTCACGCTCAAGCTTGTGAAGCAGAAGGGCGGTGAGGCGTTGGTCAACACGGCATGGTCGGTGATGACGCCGGGTGGCGACGTGGTGAAGGAATCGATCGGCGCGTTCCCGCGCTATGTCCTGGCCGAAGGCGACTACCGCGTGGTCGCCCGCAACGAGGGCCAGGTGTTCGAGCGCGGCTTCAAGGTGGTCGCCGGCGTCGACGGCGAAGTCGAGGTTGTCGCGCGCTAGGATGGTGTCATGGCGACCGCCAAGGATGTCCGTCGGATTGCGATGTCGCTCGCGAGCACGGTCGAGGCGCCGCATTTCGACCGCGCCGCGTTCAAGGTGAAGCGCATTTACATGACGCTCGCCCCCGACGGCAAAACAGCCAACCTGAGGTTGACGCCCGACGAGCAGGAATTCAAATGCCTGCTTGCGCCGGACGCTTTCGCGCCGGTGCCGAATGCCTGGGGCAAGAACGGCGCCACCACCGTGACCCTGTCGGCGCTCGACGCCGCGGAATTGCGCGCCGCAATGGAAATGGCATGGCGCCATGCCATCCCGGCTGCGCCAGCGCGGGCGAAACGGAAAGACGGGGCGAAGACATAGAGTTTGATCCGGCTTCGCTGATCAGACTTGTCGACGCGCGAATTACTTTTGATGCTTGCCGACGAAAGCCAGAACGGCGCGGTTGAACATCGCCGGCCGCTCCCAATAGACGGAATGTCCGGCCTCCGGCACCACCATCACCTCGCAGTCGGGAATGCGCGTGGCCATCATCCGCGCAATCGCCGGCGGCGTGATCAGATCGGCATCGCCCGAAATCAGGAGCGTCGGCACTTTCACTGTCGTCAATGTTGCGTCGGTAATTTTGTTGACGCTCTTCTGCCGATACTCGGTGCCGACCAGCGCCGTGTGCTCCAGTTCGAGCCAGCGCTTCGCGCCCGCCGGATTGGCGGCCCGATAGGATGGGCCGAGTTCACGAAACTGCACCGGCATTTTCGACCACCCCGCGGGACGGATGACCTTCGCTGCTTCGAAGATTTCACCATCGCGCACGCCGGCGGAATTGCCCGCAATCGTCAGGCTCAGCAGACGGTCGGGATGGGAGAGCGCAAAATCCATGGCGATGGAGCCGCCCGCCGCCGAGGCGACAACATGAAATTTCGGCAGTTTGAGAAAGGCCGCGAGATTGTTGAGGTCGTCCGATCCCGTGCCGGGATTGTCCTTGTCATAGGGGGCAGATTTCAAATAGCCGCGCCGCGAATAGGCGATGACGCGGTAGCCGGCCTTTGCGAACACAGGCTGCTGATAACCCCAGATCATCGCGCTGCCGGAGGCCGGATGCATCAGGACGATGGGTTCGCCATCGCCTCCGGTGTCCCAATAATAAAGATTCGCGCCAGGAACGGCGGCCATGCCTTCCTTGATGCCAACTTGCGGCGGCGGCACCGGCATCATGAGATCCGACGTCTTCGAATCCGGTAACGCATCGTCGTTCGCATGCGCCGTCATCGCGCCTCCGGCGGCATAAGCAGCGGCGACCACTCCGCCGCGCAACAGGCCGCGCCGGCTCAGTCTTGCGGGTCCTTCGGCGCGATTACGCGGTCGCTTTCGCTGTTCGCCCGCCATGTCGATTCTCCCGCTCGCTTTTCTGTCCGGTTCTGTGGCCGGAGCGAGAGGAATTGTGCGTCAGCGTCACGCGGTCTGCCAAGGCCTTCTTTCTGATCAAGACATCTGTTTGGTCGTGAGGCCGCGCCGCAGGTCCGGCGCCAGCGCTTCGTCGGTCAGCGCGGCCAGCGCGTCATCGAGCGCCATCACCGTTTGTCCTTCGCTGCCGAGACGTCGCACCGAGACCATGCGCTCCGCGGCTTCCTTCTTGCCGACGACGAGCAGCGCCGGAATTTTTGCCAGCGAATGTTCACGCACCTTGTAATTGATCTTTTCGTTGCGCAGATCAATCTCGGTGCGCAGTCCCGCGCGTTGCGCGGCGGCGAGTACGTCGCGTGCGTAATCGTCGGCGTCTGACGTGATCGTCGCGATCATCGCCTGCGTCGGCGCGAGCCAGAGCGGGAAGTGCCCGGCATAATGCTCGATGAGAATGCCGGTGAAGCGCTCCAGTGAGCCGAACATCGCGCGATGCAGCATCACCGGCGTCACCTTGTTGGAGTGATCGTCGATGTAGAACGCGCCGAGCCGTCCCGGCATGTTGAGATCGACCTGCACGGTGCCGCATTGCCAGTCGCGGCCGATGGCGTCGCGCAACACGTATTCGAGCTTCGGCCCGTAGAACGCGCCTTCGCCCTTGTTGAGCGTCCATGGCCGGCCCGACGCCTCCAGCGCCTGCATCAACGCGGCCTCGGCCTTGTCCCACAGCGCGTCCTCGCCGATGCGCTTCTCGGGACGGTCGGAGAATTTGATGCGCACGTCGGCGAAGCCGAAATCCTCATAGATCGACAAGATGTCGTTGTTGATCTTGAGCGTTTCCTCGGCGATCTGCTCCTCGGTGATGAAGATATGCGCGTCGTCCTGCGTGAAGGCGCGCACGCGCATCAGCCCGTGCAGCGCGCCCGACGGTTCGAAGCGATGCACCTTGCCGAATTCCGCGATCTTCATCGGCAGGTCGCGATACGACTTCAGCCCGTTCTTGAAGATCTGGATGTGGCCTGGACAGTTCATCGGCTTGACGACGAAGGTGCGTTCGTCCTCTTCGCGCGTCTGCGTCATGAACATGTTTTCGCGGAACGTCGCCATGTGGCCGGACGCGACCCACAGCGATGAATCCATGAGCTGCGGTGCGTTGACTTCCTGATAGCCGGCTGCGTTCTGGCGGCGGCGAATGTAATTTTCCAGCGTCTGGAACAGCGACCAGCCTTTCGGATGCCAGAACACCGAGCCGGGCGCTTCCTCCTGGAAATGAAACAGGTCCATCTCGCGCCCGAGTTTTCGGTGATCGCGCTTCTCGGCCTCTTCGATCTGTTTGATGTAGGCGTCGAGTTCGTCCTGCTTGGCGAAGGCGGTGCCGTAGATGCGCGTCAGCATCGGGTTGTTGCTGTCACCGCGCCAATAGGCGCCGGCCACCTTCATCAGCTTGAACGCGTTGCCGACCTTGCCCGTCGAGGTCATGTGCGGGCCACGGCAGAGATCGAACCAGTCGCCCTGCTTGTAGATTTTGATCGTCTGGTCGGCGGGAATGGCGTCGACGAGTTCGACCTTGAAGCTCTCCCCTTTTTCCGCGAACACGCGTTTGGTCTCGTCGCGCGACCATTCCTCCTTGGTGAAGGGTTTGTCGCGCGCGATGATCTCGCGCATCTTCTTCTCGATCGCGGCAAAGTCTTCCGGCGTGAACGGCTCGTTGCGGAAGAAGTCGTAATAGAATCCGTTCTCGATCACGGGACCGATGGTCACCTGCGTGCCGGGCCACAGCGTCTGCACCGCTTCGGCCAGCACATGCGCGGCATCGTGACGGATGAGTTCGAGCGCGCGCGGGTCCTCGCGCGAGACGAACTCGATCTTTGCGTCATGCGCGATCGGATCGGACAGGTCGCGCAACGCGCCGTCGATCGTCATCGCCACGGTGCGCTTGGCCAGCGAAGGCGAAATGCCCTTGGCGATGTCGAGGCCAGAGATGTTTTCGGGGAATTCGCGGCGTGCGCCGTCGGGGAAGGTCAGCGTGACCATTCAAAACTCCTTGTTGCTCACTCGCTGCCTACGAATGCAGGTAAGCGTCATTTCGTTACGACGCGGGAGATAGCGCGCGGACGAGGGGAGTGCAACCGGCGGGGATCTGAGAATATAGCTCTAATTTGATGGTGGGGTCGATTTTTGCGGGAATTAGATCGATCCGCGGTTCTATCGGTTGGAAGTAATAGCGAATCGGATGAGATTTTCCTCGCGGCCAATACAGTGGATATTTAGCCAAAGCAGGCGAACCTTCGCCGACTTCGTTTTACGATTCATAGCGATTAAACCTCACTCCTTTAATTGAGTAAAATCTTGATGGATTGGATTCTGTCGTGAACGACATTGTATTTTATCAAACCTCCTTACAAGAAGCTCGAGAATTAGCGGACCTGACTAGTCTGATAAGTGATATGAAGCAAGTTGCAGATTTCACAAAACTCAACCTTTCTCTGTCAGAAGAACAGGAAATTCCAAAAATTGCTTTGTTCAAAGCAGCGTTAATTACTTATAGAAGATGCTTTACAAGCGGAGTCCGCTCTCGTCTAACGAGGGATGACATAATTAGCTTACCCGGAGAGCCGGGCGAATTTCATGACTTAGTACGCAATCTGACTGATAAACTGATCGCTCATTCTGTGAACCCATTTGAAGGCGCACTGGCAGGTGTTGCTGTCCAAGACAAATCAATCATAGGCACCATCTCTTTTGGAGTTGAGTTGTGCGGTTGGCAGCCAATAGGCCTAAGGCAATTGGCTATACTCGCAGACATGATCGTTCAAAAAGTTCTCACGCCGAGATTAGAAAAGGCCAAGGAAGCCTTGCTTGCTGCGGCAAAGGCCATTCCCATTGGCGAAATTACTTCAACGCCAGTTATTCGCTATACCGCCCCAGTTCCTGATCAAGCGGGGAACAGGCGCGCGTAACGTTTCGCGACCGGAGTGGCTTTTTAATGCCGAAAAACGAATTTGAATAATCATTCCTGTTGCGTTTTTACCCTTGAGGGAGAGGGTTTCAATTCGACCAGCCGAGGATTCAACAGACTTCGCCGCGCCTTCCAATGCAGTTCATTCCCCATCATTCACGCCGCGCCAGCGGCCGTAGCGCCAGGGGCGCCACCAGCGTGCGCCGGGCGGACGGGCGAGCGGCACGCGGTCGATGCCGTGGGTGCCATAGGGGTGACATCGCAGCAGCCGCGCGAGCGTCATCCAGCCTCCGCCCCACAATCCGTAACGGGCGAGCGCCTCGTCGCCATATTCGGAACAGGTCGGCAGGTGCCGGCAGTGGAAGCCGACGAGCGGCGAGAGCGTGTAGCGATAGCCGGCGATGAGTGCGCGTCCGGCGCGCCGCGGCAGGCCGCGCACGAGGCCGCCCCATTTCCGGGCGAGGCGATTCACACTTTGGGCGGAAGCGTCCATGGTCTTAATTCTAGCGCGTATTCCGCAAAAGTGGGGACCGGTTTTGCGATCAGAATATGCGCAAGACATTGAGCGCGAGCATTTTCTTACGGCTAACCGGATTCCACTTGGCCGGAAAATGCTCTGGTGGCGAAGGCGCCCATCCGCGAGAGGTCATGCGTCCGCCCGCCGCCGCGAAGCGTTGCCGCTGCGCCACATGCGCGCACAATGTCACGCTCGGACCGTCATGCAGACGTCGTGATGCTGGACCGCACCCGGCTTCGTCCCTCATGATGATCGCCAGGGGACGAATCGCGGCATGAGCTTTGCACGGTATTTGGTGCGGGGCGCCCACCGGGGGGTGGGTGAGCAAGCGGCGGGGGAGCCAATGCTGGTCGAGGCCAGGCGGCGTTTCGCATGGGTGGCAGTGTGTGCGGTCGTCGGCGTTGCTGCGGGGAGCTTCGCTGGCGCCGCGCCTGCCTCCGCGACCGATGCGCGCAGTCTGCCGATGACCTTCTCCCTGCACACGCAGCAGCCTGCCGCCGCCTGCCAGCCGCATTGCCAGACCTGGGTCGCGGCCGTCGGCGCGGTGACGAGCGGGACGCCGCAGGTTTTCACGGACTTTTCCAAACGGCATGACCTGCACGGCGCGACTGTCGTGCTGGACTCGAGCGGAGGATCGGTGCTGGGCGCGCTTGCGCTCGGCCGTTTGATGCGCGCGCTCGATGTCACCACCACCGTCGGTCACACCATCGATACGACGGCGGCAAATGGGAAAGCCGACGGCAGCAACGGGGCCGGCAAGGCCGAAGTGTCGCCTGTCGCCGATTGCGAATCCATGTGCGCCTTCCTGCTGCTCGCCGGTACGCATCGCTACGTGCCGCCGCAGGCGCGTGTGATGGTGCACGAGATCTGGCTCGGCGATCGCCGCGACGATGCGACGGCGGCAAGCTATACGGCGGAAGACCTTGTCGTCGTGCAGCGCGATATCGGCACGCTCGCCCGCTACACCATCGATATGGGCGGCGGCGGCGCGCTGCTGGAAACGGCTTTGCGCATTCCGCCGTGGGAGCCGATGCGCAGCCTCACGCGCGCCGAACTGCGCAGCATGAAGCTCGACACCGAGACGCCGGCTGATGCCGACAGCAATGCCGATAAGAACGCCAGCAACGACGAGAACTCGGCGCAGGCCGCCCCGCACCGCGTCAGCCTGGCGCGCGAAGAGGGCGTTTCGGAGGAGGGCTGGACGCTGAAGGAGGGCGCGCGCGCGCCTTCGTTGCAGCGCTGGCATCCGCTCACCGTCGAGAGCACCGAGATCGGCGGCTTCCGGATCGCGCTGAACTGTGCGCCGACGGCGGGCACCTACACCGTCACCTATCGCGAGCGGCGCGCGCTCGACGACAGCACGGATGGCCTCAAAATGGTCCGGCTGTGGCTCAGCCACACCGTCGTGATGCTTGACGTGCTCTCCTCGCAGGTCCAGCCGAGCGACGGGACGTTGCTCACCGTGGCGCGCGGCGAGATGACGGCGTCAGCTTTCAACGATTTTGCCGAAAAAGGCAGCCGGTCGCTGATCGTATCGACGCAGCGCGGCCCCTTCGAGACGCGCATCCGCATCGGCAATACCGGGCTTACGCAGGCCTGGCCGCAGATTGCTGCCGCCTGCGGTTCGAACGCGACGGCAATGCGCAGTCAGCAGCATGCTGAACTCGCGCCGGCGGCTGACGGCCAGCAGACGAAATCCGCGCATAACGATTAGAGCGATAGCGAGCGGCAGGGATTACTCGGCCGCCGCCGCGCCGCGCTTGCGCTCGATCTGGTCGATGGCGTCGACCACGGCATCGAAGGTCAGCATGGTCGAGGCGTGTCGCGCCTTGTAGTCGCGCACCGGTTCAAGCACGGCGATGTCGGCCCAGGGGCCGTCGGCAGGCGGCGCGCCGTTATCCTTCAGCATCTTGCGCACGGTTTCGCGCAGGGCGCGCAAGTCGCCGGCTTTGGCGCCGACCACGTGCCGCGCCATGATCGAGGATGACGCCTGGCCGAGCGCGCAGGCTTTCACCTCATGGGCGAAATCGGTGACGGTGTCGCCGTCCATCTTCAGGTCGATGGTGACGGTCGAGCCGCACAGCTTGGAGTGCGCCTTGGCGCTCGCATCGGCATCCGGAAGCCGGCCGATCCGTGGGATATTGCCCGCCAGTTCGAGGATTTTGCTGTTGTAGACGTCGTTGAGCATGGAAATGTCTTGTTTCTGGCGGCCAAACGGGCTTGCAGTCCGATTTGTGACAGACCGGTTTCCCCCGGAGCCGTCCCATCCTATATAGGGGCTTGGTTGCCGCGGCGGAATGCCCGTCGTCGGTGGCTGTCGTCCCAACCTCCCCGGAAATCCTGCCGGGAGGGCGTGACGGTGTGATTGCCGCGAACGGAGACCCCACGCATGGACGCTATCATCAAGCCCTGGCCCGGCCAGCCGGCGCGCAGCGAAAATCAGCCGCAGACGGCCGAGCCGCTGTCGGACCATGTGCGGGCCGCGCCAAAGCCTGTCGCCAACCGGCCGAGCCGCGAGACGGCGGAAGCCGCCGTGCGCACGCTGCTCGCCTATATCGGCGACGATCCGCAGCGCGAGGGTCTTGTGGAGACGCCGAAGCGCGTCGTGGCCTCCTTCGACGAATTGTTTGGCGGCTATACGCAATGCCCGGTCGAGGTGCTCGAGCGCACTTTTGGCGAAATGGGCAATTACGATGATTTCGTGCTGGTGCGCGACATCGGCTTCAATTCGCATTGCGAGCATCACATGATGCCGTTCAAGGGCGTCGCGCATATCGCCTATATGCCGAACGACCGCGTCGTCGGCCTGTCCAAGCTCGCGCGGCTCACCGACATCTTTGCGCGCCGTTTGCAGACGCAGGAGCACATGACCTGGCAGATCGCCACCGCGATCGAGGAAATCCTCAAACCGCGCGGCGTCGCCGTGATGGTTGAGGCCGAGCACGCCTGCATGTCGGATCGTGGCATCACCAAGCCCGGCTCCTCGACCGCGACGTCGCATTTCACCGGCCTGTTCCGCGATGACGTCAATCAGCAGGTGCGGTTCATGACCATGGTCCGCGCGCCGCAGCGCTGATTGTTTTTTCCGGTCAGACTACGCGCAAGGTCATAGGCGAGCAGTGCCGTGAGCGATCACACTCAACAATCCGATGCTACGGCCGAGCGTGAAGAGGGCGTCACGTTCAGCCCGAAATTCGGCCCCGATGGTCTCATCACCTGCGTGACCACGGACGCGCTGTCCGGCGAAGTGCTGATGGTCGCGCATATGAATGCCGAAGCGCTGCGCCGCACGATCGATACCGGCGATGCCTGGTACTACAGCCGCTCGCGCGCAATGCTGTGGCGCAAGGGCGAGACCTCGGGCCATACCCAGCGCGTCGTCGAGATGCGCGTCGATTGCGATCAGGATGCCGTGTGGATCAAGGTCGAGCAGAAGGGCGAGGGCGCCTGCCACACCGGCCGCCGCTCGTGCTTCTATCGCGTGGCGCCGCTTGGCGCGGCTGATGCGGCCAAGCTCGAATTCGCCGACGCCGTGCGCCGCTTCGATCCCGCGGATGTTTATCGGAAGAAATAGATTTTTTCTGTCATGCCCGGGCTTGACCCGGGCATCCATCATACTTCGCAAAAAAGATGGATTGCCGGATCAAGTCCGGCAATGACGAATGGGATCGATCGCCGGATCATGTTCGTCAACGTGATGACTCGGTGGTTTGCACCTGCGCCAGCAGACGCTGCGCGCGCAGAAGATGCGGCTGGTCGAACATCACGCCATCGACGGCAACAACGCCTGCGCCACCTGCTTTGTGGAAGGCCTCGACGAGGGCATGCGCGTGGGCGATCGCTTCGGCGCTCGGCGTAAACACAGCATTGATGATTGGCACCTGATCGGGATGGATCGCCAGCCGTCCCGTAAAGCCGTCGCGGCAGGCCATTTCGGTATCGCGCCGCAAACCGTCGGTGTCGCGGAAATCCACATAGACTGTTTCGATCGCCTGCACGCCCGCTGCCGCCGCGCCATAAAGACACAAAGAGCGGGCGAGACGATAGGGGGCTGTAAGTTCGCCGTCGTCGTCGCGATTGGCGCGCGCGCCCAATTCCACCGAAAGGTCTTCCGGTCCCCACGTCATGCCGCGCAGCCGCTGGCTTGATCCCTTCAACGTACCGATTGCGAAAAGCCCGGCGGCCGATTCGATCGCCTGCGCCACGATGCCGATATGTCCCTGCGGCAGACCGGCAATCGCCTCGCGCGCTGTCAGCTTTGCATCCGCATGAATGACCGATGCGCCGCCTTCTGCCTTCGGCAACAGAATGGCGTCGGGCTTTGCCGCGACGATGGCGTCGAGGTCGTCGTCGATCAGGCCTGTATTCAGGCCGTTGACGCGCACGAGAAGGCGCGGCCGTGATGCGTGCGTCTGTGCCTCATGGAGAAACGCGGCGGCGGCGGTGCGCGCGGCGTTTTTGCGATCGGGCGCAATGGCGTCTTCCAGATCGACGATGACGGCGTCGGCGCCGCTCGTGAGCGCCTTCTCCAGTTTGCGCGGACTGTCGGCCGGCGTGAACAGCAGCGAGCGCATCATGCAACGACTGTCCGCAGACGCATGAACACCTGCCGTTTGCATGTGGCGACGAGCGTGTCGTTCTGATTATAGGCGCGGTGGTGCAATTCGAGGATGCCGGCATCGGAACGCGAGCGCGAGGCGCGCTTGCCGATGATTTCCGTCGTGCAATGCACGGTGTCGTTCTCGAACAGCGGTGCCGGAAACCGCACCTCCGTCATGCCGAGATTGGCGATGGTGGTGCCGACCGTGAGGTCGCTGATCGATATGCCGATCATCAGGCCGAGCGTGAACAGCGAATTCATCAGCGGTTGGCCCCATTCGGTCTCCTCGGCGCAGAAATGGCGGTCGATGTGCAGCGGCTGTGGATTGAGCGTCATGTTCGAGAACAGCATGTTGTCCATCTGCGTCACCGTGCGGGTCAGGCGATGGACATAGAGGCGGCCGACCTCAAAATCCTCGAAATAGAGGCCGCCGCGCGGATGGCGTTCGAACGGTTCAGACATCGTTTAAAAACCCTTAAGAAAGCGCCGGCCGGGCCGTCGCGTTAACACACTGTTTACCATAACCGGCCGATGGTGCGGCATGAAGTGAGAGCGTGATCCGCCGCGAAACCGGTATCCGCTTTCGCGGATCGCGCTCCTGTTGAGACAAGGCGATCGACGTCGTTTCACGGGCGAGAGGCCGCAAGGCGATGGACCCCATCAATCGGTTGGCCACGACGACGCAGGGCGCGCTGCAAGGTGTGCTCGGGCAGGTCACCGGCGCGATCAAGCAGGCTGCGCAGGCGACGGGCGCGAGCTTCGACTATCTGATGGCGACGGCAAAAGTTGAGTCGAACCTCAATCCGAGCGCGCAGGCCTCGACCTCCTCGGCCGGGGGACTGTTTCAATTCGTCGACCAGACCTGGCTGACGACCGTGAAGGAGCAGGGCCCGTCGCTCGGCTACGGCCGCTATGCCGACGCCATCACGCGCGGCACCGACGGCGCCTACACGGTGTCCGATCCGGCGATGCGCAACGCGATCATGACGCTGCGCGACGATCCCGGAACGAACGCGGTGATGGCGGGCGCTTTCACCAATCACAACGCGCAGATCGTCGCCGACGCGATCGGCCGCAAGCCGACCGACGGCGAACTCTACATTGCGCATTTCCTCGGCGCGTCGGGTGCTGGCAAGCTCATCACGCTTGCGGCGACGCAGCCGAACGTGCCGGCAGCGAACGCCTTTCCCGGTGCCGCTGCGGCCAATCGCTCGATCTTCTACGACCAGCAAGGGCAGGCGCGGAGCGCCGGCAACGTCTATGGCGAACTCGTGCGCCGCCATCAGGCCGCGTCGCAGGCGGTGTCGGGTCTGCAGGTCGCTGCATCGATGACGCCGCCGGCCGTGCGCCTGTTGCCGGTCGTGAACGGCGTCACCGCGACCGACACCATGGCGACGGCGCAGGCCTATGCTGGCGATGCGCAGCAAGGACCACGGCAGATTTTCCATTCGCTGTTTTCGACCGACGGATCGCGCGCGCCGGTCTCGTCGGTGGTTGCAAATCTCTGGGGCGGCAATGCCGGAGCATCCAACCTGACGCCGACGACTTTGACGACGGCCGCGGCCGTTCCGACCCTTTTGCCTCCCGCCATTCCCGCGCCTGTCGCGCCGCCGGGGAGAATCATACCGGGCAAAGTCGCTCCAGCCACCACGGCCAGCGGACCGGCCGGCGTCCGCGGCCTGTTCGGGATCAAGGGCTGAGACGGTTTGCCTGAGCGCGCCTGTTGACACCTCTCCCCGCTGGGGAGAGTTGAAGGTGACTGGACGCCGCGATCAGATGAAAGCGTCAAAGCTGCAAAGTCGAAAGCTCTTGGGTGAGGGGGCTCGCCACATTTAGGCTTTCCGCGACGTAAAAATCTATGGTGAACCCTTTGTTAAAGGGTCGCCCGTAGGATGTGACTGTCGGCTGATGACGCCGACGCCCGAGGCTGTCCAATTCGGGCGTGTTTCAGTAACAGTCGCGTTGCAAACATGATTGTGCGTCAGTTCTTGCAATGGATGCGAACCGCGCCCGCGCTCGACCGGGCCGACGGGACCGCTGCTCTCGCCCGCGCCTTCCTTTATTCCGATCTGTCGGACGATGACCGCGCCGTGGCCGAAGGCGCGATGCTGGTCATGCTCGACGATTCCTCGCCGCTGGTGCGCGAGGCGCTGGCCGAAGCGCTTTGCGCGCACGAGGACGCGCCGCCTGCGATCATCGATGCGTTGCTTGGCGACCAGCCCCATATCGCCGCCATCATCCTGGAATCCTCGCCGCTGTTCGACGACGCCGATCTCGTCGACATCGTCGCGTCGGGCACGTCCCCGGCGCAATGCGCCGTCGCGCGCCGGTACGAATTGCAACGCGCGGTCGCAGCAGCGATTGCAGAAGTGGGTTCAGCCGAATCCTGCCTCGAATTGATCGAGAACGAAACCGCCGACATCGCCGCATTCTCGCTTTCGCGCATGGCGACGCGGCACGGTCATCTGTCGGCCATTCGCGAAGCGCTGTTCGCGCGCGAAGATCTTCCCGCCGCGGCGCATCAGGCGCTGGTTGCGAAACTCTCCGAGACTCTTGCCAGCTTCGTTTCCGGCCGTGCCTGGCTGGACAAGGACCGCGCGCGCAGCGTGGCCCGCGAAGCCTGCGAAAAAGCGACGATCACACTGGCATCGGAAACCGCGCCGCTCGATGTCGCGCCGCTGATCCGGCATCTGCGTGCGACCGGCCAGCTCACGGCGGGCCTGCTGCTGCGTGCGCTGCTGTCCGGCAATATTACGCTGTTCGAGCAGGCGCTCGCCGACCTTTCACAAATGCCGCTGCAGCGCGTGACGGGTCTCGTTCATGGACGCAGCAGCGGTGGTTTCCGCGCGCTCTATGAACGTGCCGGCCTGCCGCTGTCCGCCTATCCCGCCTTTCGCGAAGCGATTTCGGCAATGCAGGACGATGGTTTCTATATGGACGGTCGCGGGACCGCGCGGCTGAAACGGCGGATGACCGAACGGGTGCTGGCGCGCTGCGAGCACGCAGCGCTGAGCGGCATCGAACCGCTGCTGTCGCTCTTGCGCCGTTTTGCCACCGAAGCTGCGCGCGAGGAAGCCCGCGCCATGTGCGAGGATCTGGTGTCCGACGATTTCATTTCCGTGTCGAACGCCTTCATCGCTGACCGCGATGACTTCGTCGCAGTTCCGGAGCCAGTTGTCGCTGTGTCGCAATATGACGACTCGGCACTGTTCGGCGACGACGCAAGAGTGCTGCACGCTATCGATTATGATGCCGCTGGCTACAATGCCATCGACTTTGACGCCATCGGCCAGGAAGCCAGCAACGATGATGGTTCCGATGCCGAGGCCAACACCATTGACGTTTCCGATGACGATGGATTCGGCGCGCTGGTGATCGAAGACGCGCGGCGCGTCGCGGCGTAATTACGCAAGCATGAACGAATAGGAGCAGCGCGCCTGTTACGAACCGTCGCGCGGCTTGGGCGACAGCCCGGCGATGCCGTCGAGATACTCGGGACGATGCCGGTTTTCGTGGATGAGGAATTCGTCCGTCACCTCGCGCAGGCGGCGGATCAACTGATCGACGACCGGATCGCTCGCATCGGTTTTCGTGCGAATGATCGCGCGCACGGCGTCGACATGCTGATCGACGAGCGTGATGGGAATCCGGCGCATATCCGGGGTGTGTTCGACCAGCCGGCAAAGACTGTCGGCGATTTCCGCAGCACCTGGATAGCCGAACGTCGCCGCGGCACCTTTGATGTCGTGCGCGGCGTGAAAGAATTCTTCGTGGGTCTGCTTGATGAAGCCATGCGCCTTGACGTGGCCGCGCGCGTCTTCCAGGCGGCCGACCTCCTCATCCATCCAGCCGGCGAATTCGCTCGAGAGTTCGGCCAGCGCTCTTTCCGCACGCGCCACCGGATCGTCCGGATCGCTGTCGGCGATCTGCGAGACGTGCTTGCGTAGCGTGTTCGGCGTTTGAATGACTTCGTGGTCACCCATCGTCCGTGTTATCGGCACGTCTCGCATGATGGCCATGGAATTTCCTGGGCTAGTCGACGATCTTGGCCTTTTTGGCAAGCGCCTGCTGGTTGATGACATCGGCCTTGCCGCCCTTGCGGCGCTCGGGACCCGTATAACCCGTGTTCATCCCGCGCCGGCGATCGGGGCCGAAATAGGTTTTCGTCTTGATGAAGGGGCGGGGATTGGCAACGACATTGAGGATGCGCTCGTAAAGCAGCTTTGCCGAAATCGGCTTTGCGAGAAATTCGGTAATGCCGGCATCGCGCGCCGCAATCACGCGGCGTTTTTCCGAATGACCGGTCAGCATGATAATCGGCACATAGGGGTTACTGTTGGCGCCGGGCTGGCGGATCATCTGCGTCAGCTCCAGCCCGTCGAAGATCGGCATCACCCAGTCGGTGATGATGAGGTCCGGAAGGTGGTGGGTGAAGGCCTCGAGGCCGGCGGCACCGTCTTCGGCTTCATAGACCTCGCGCGTCCCGAAGCCATGCAGCAGCGTGCGCAGGATGCGGCGCATATGCGCATTGTCGTCGATGACCAGGAAGCGGAGGCGGTTGAAATCGATGCGAAGCATGTGGAGAGGCTGGTCCAAGCGTCGTGCCCGACGGTAGCGGCGCGCCGTTAACGTTTGGTTTAGCAACACGGCGGCGGCAAGGCGCCACAGATGCTTTTGCCTCTCGTTCTCGGAATCCGGAGAATGTCCTCTCTGGCGATGGGGAGAACCAGGATGGCGGTCTCCGCCTCCCAATCTCGCAAAAGGATAGGCTAATACCCGAATTGCTCGCGCAGGATGCGTTCGTCGAGGCTGTGGCCGGGATCGAACAGGATCGTCATGGCGATCGAGGCGTCCATGCGGATCGCGACCGACCGGACGCCGCGCACCTCGTCGTGGTCGGCGACGGCCGCGACCGGGCGTTTGTCGGGGTCGCGGACCTCGATCGTCACCCGCGCCTTGTCGGGCAGCAGCGCACCGCGCCAGCGCCGCGGGCGGAACGGGCTGATCGGCGTGAGCGCCAGCAGTGAGGCGTTGATCGGGATGATCGGTCCCTGCGCCGAGAGATTGTATGCCGTGGAGCCGGCCGGGGTCGCCACCAGCACGCCGTCGGCGGCAAGTTCAGGCAACCGCTCCTCATCGTCGATGAGGATGCGCAGCCGTGCCGCCTGATGCGACTGCCGGAACAGCGAGACTTCGTTGAAGGCATAGAACGTCGCCGTTTTGCCGCTCGTGTCGGTTGCTTCCATCAACAGCGGATGAATCACCGTGGTGAGCGCGGCACGCAGCCGCTCCTGAAGATTGTCGGCGTCGAACTCGTTCATCAGGAAGCCGACGGTGCCGCGGTGCATGCCGTAGATCGGCTTGCCGCTGCGCATATGGTCGTGAAGCGTCTGCAGCATCAATCCGTCGCCGCCGAGCGCGACGATGACGTCGGCTTCGGCCGGATCGACGCGGCCGTGGCGGGCGACGAGCGTCTCGCGCGCCTCCTGCGCCTCGGGTGCCGGGCTTGCGACGAAAGCCAGCCGGTCGTAGTGGGAGGAGTTCATGGTTGAAAGAGAACCTCGGTCGGTCGCGGAAGCTGAAATCCTGAGGGCATCCCCGCGTCCGCCCGCCGGAAAGGGACTTCGATGGAACGTGCCGTTTTCGTCTATACGACTTTTCCGTCCCTTGTCGAGGCGGAGGAGGCCGGCCGGGCGCTGGTCGAAGCGCGGCTCGCGGCCTGCGTGAACATCCTTCCCGGCATGATTTCGCATTATCGCTGGGAGGGCGAGATCGCGCGGGCTGGGGAAGTGGTGATGCTGGTCAAGACGCGCGCCTCGCTCGCGGAGCGCGTCGGCGTCGCGGTCAAGGCGCGGCATGCCTATTCGACGCCGGCGATTCTCGTCCTGCCGATCGAGAGTGTCGACGAGGCCTATCACACCTGGTTGATGGCCGAGACTGGCGACGCGCCGGAATAACGCGACCGAACATTCGGTTTGCTTCTGTACGCACATCCGGACGTCGCGCAATGTGCCGTTCTGCTCTCTTGCATCGAATTGACGCAATTCCGCCATCGCGCAACCCGGAGCCTGAATGCAAAGGCATACGGGCGCGTCATCTCGCATTCACCTAGCTGAATGGCAGGTAGCGTCGCGCTTCAGATGCGGTTCACAGCCACCGTCCCAGGATGGGCTTACGGTCGGCAGACACGCCGATCGATCGTTCCGGAGCCAAACGCATCAGCGGCTCCAGAGCATGAGGCCGAAGCACGCGAAGCGGTCTTCGGAAATCATCATGCTCCCTATCGTGATCTGAGGATGACGACGATGTTCAAGACAGTCGCTGCCGCGCTCATCGCTGCAAGCATGATGACCGCGCCCGTATTCGCAGCCGGCAATGCCACGAAGACGACAGACTCGGCCCAGGCTGTCGCGCCGACCGGCGCGAAGACCAAAGCTGCTGCCGTCAAGACTCACCGCACCCACGCCGCCAAAAGCCATGTGAAGCGTCATGTGGTGAAAAAGCATTCTGCCAAGCGCCACGTGGCGAAGAAGCACGTTGCCAGGAAGCATATTTCCAAGAAGCACGTGTCGAAAACGCTGGCGGCGAAGCGGCATCTGGCGAAGGCGCACAAGCCTGTCGCGCGCAAGCATCTGGCCCATAAGCATATGGCCCGCACGGCGCTGCGCCACAATGCGACTACGCATGGCAAGTCGTTTCGTGTTGCCAAGACGATGACCAAGACCGCGAAGAATTCAAAGCGGACGCGTATCGCCCGCTAACGAGGTCCGTGATTCCGGCCCGATTCTTGGACAGCGCGGATCGGGTTGGCGTCACGAACACCCTGCTTGCGGGCGTCTCGGGATTTCGGTTTCGAGGCCCGCAAGCTGGACCAATTGGGAGGAGGCCGGCGCGAAAACGGCTTCCTCCCTTTTTTGTTTTCGTTTCCCGGGCGCAGCGCAAAACGCAGTTGTATGCTGCAGACCCGGGACCCAGCTTTTTGTAGCGAAGAAGCGGCGGATTACGCTGCGCTAATCCGCCCTACGAGGTCACGAGGCAGTCGTTTGTAGTCTGTAGGGCGCAATAGCGAAGCGTATTGCGCCGTCGAAGCTGTCAGGTGGTGCGCATGCCTCGTGCTGCACCGCGTGCGGGGAAAGAGAAATTTTTTGAGCCTTCTCAGTCCAACTTATATTTCAGGCCGGCGAAGGCCATGAAGCCCGGTGCGCGGTAGGAGAAAATCTCTTCATATTGCCGATCGAAAAGGTTTTCTGCGCGCACATAGGCGGTCAGTTGCTTGGTCACGTCGTAGGACAGCGACGCGCGCAGGATCGTGGTGCCCGGCAGGTTGACGATCTGCGTGCCGAAGAGATTGAAGAAGTCATCTTTTCGCGTGCTGTTGAAATGGGCGCCGATCGTGGCCTGTGCCCGATGGTCGAGGAACCAGGCCGTCACTTCAGCCGAGCCCGAATGCGGCGGCCGCCGGATTTCCTCCGTGCCGAAACTGTCCTTGGCATTGGTGTAGGTGTAGCTGCCTTTCACATGCAGCCAGTCTGTGAGGGCGAGATCAGCACTGGTCTCCACGCCGCGCCGCGTCGCCGTCCCGTCGCCATTGACATAGACGAAGCCGCCACGCGCCGCGTCGAACGTCAATTCGATCTTGTTGGTGAAGTCGGTGGAGAAGTACGTCACGTCGATGACGGCCAATCCGTGCAGCAGCGACTGCTCGACGCCGGCATCCCAGCCGATCGATTGCTCCGGAGACAGTCCCGGATTCGACAGATTGAAGGACGAGCCGAACAGCGCGAACACGTCAGGGTCCGTGATGCCCTTGCCGATGCTGGAATGCACGCGCGTGCCCCATTGCGGAAAACGCTGCGACAGCGCGAAGCGCCAGCTATCGGCGTCGTTGAAGCCGCTGTTGTAGTCGTGGCGATAGGCGCTCGACAGCGTCGTGCTCGTCGGCAGGTCGAGCACGTATTCGCCGGCAAGTCCCGTGCGCTTCTTGTTGTAAGGCGTCGACGATCCGAGCTGCACATAGTGCTCCTGGCGATTGTCGATAAAGCCGGTGATGCTGTGCTTTTCGCCGCCGAAAATATGAGTGTCGAACAGATAGGTGGATTTGTAATCGAGATTTTGCCGCGTGCCGTCGGCGCCGAAGTCCGCCGTGGAGGACGTGGAATAATTTCGCGTATGCTCCTGGAAAATCTTGTAGTCGGCCGACTGGATCCAGTGGCCGTCGAGCAGCGTCAGTGTCGGTGTGACACGGCCGGCAACGCTGCTGTAGGTATAGCGGCCGGGTCCGTCGACGATGAAGCCGGTGAACGGTCCGCCGGAGAAATCCTGCGGATCGGTGTCGGTGAAGCGGCTTTCATAGCGGAAGACGCTTTCGAGATTGAGATAAGGCGTGATGTCGGCGCCGCCCTTGAACGATGCCGATCCGGCGCCGCTGCCGTCGCGCTCGCTACCGAAGCGCGAAATGTTGTAGCCGCGCGTCGTGTAGTCGCTGAAAGAGACCGCGCCATAGACCGGTCCTCTTGCACCGCGCGCGCTGACCGAGCCGGCGGCGAGGCCGTTGCTGCCGACTTCGACCTTGCCGTTGACCGCGCCTTTCCTGAGGCCCTTGCCCGATAGAGTCGTGATTGAGATCAGGCCGGAGTCGGCGTTCGCACCGTGGATGCCGGACGCCGGTCCGCGGATGACTTCGATGCGTTCGATGTTGTCGGTCGTGAGATCGGCGAAGTCGAAGCCGGGAAATCCGGTCTGGTTGACCTCGATGCCGTCGATCAAAACCATGAGCTGGCGGCTTTCCGATCCGCGGATGCGCACGGATGTCACCGCGCCGCGACCGCCCGACTGGTCGACTTCGACGCCGGGCACGCTGCGCAACGCGTCGGCGACCGTGGGCGTGTTCTTCGCCCACAACTCGTCGCCATTGAGCACGGTGACGCTGGCGCCGACATGCGAGGCCTCCATCGGTATCTGATCGGCGGAAACGACGATGGCCGGCAATTCGTCGGCGCGCGCGATCGAAGACGCGAGCAGGGCGGCGAGCGGCAACGCCGCTGCCGTCGCGAGACGACGGGATCTCAGAAGATAATCGGATAGTGACAAGACAAACCCCCACAGCGTTGAACATGTGCGGAGGCGGAAGCACGCGAACGCGCGCCGCTTCGATCAAGGTTTGTCGCTTGCGACCTTTGGACTGCAGGATGAAAATCGCGACGCAACGCGCCCGCTTGTCCCAAGCGGCCCGTCAGCGGAACGATCCAAACCATGCGGGCCAAGGCTGCCCCTCCGCATCGTTTACAAACGTCACCGCTGCGGAAAGACCGCTCCTGCGCACGCCCCGCGCGCCGGAAGGATGACACAGGAAGGCAGGTCTCCTGGCTCACGGGTCACTGTCCTGTCTCCGCCTTCCCGAGCTTGCGCTCAGTGGCTTGTGGAGAAGGACTCGCCGCTTACAGTTGCGGGGGCAGCTCCGGAAAGGGTCAAGCGCGACCGGTCCGGATTCCCTTTTGGCCAGCATTCACCGGCACACCTTCATGTCATGGACAGCAAACGACGGCGCGGGGGCGGTTGTCAATGCGCGGCATGGCGCGGGGGCAAAGATTCCGTGGCGTGTGGCTTTCAGTCCGTCGCTCGGAAAATCCGCCGTCTAATAGATTCCGGGAATCAGCCGCGCCGTGCGCGCGCGGAGCGCCTCGTATTCGCCGCCGAATTGCGAGACGAGCAGCCGCTCTTCGGCGTTGATGCGTCCGATGATCGGCACGAGATTGAGCACCGCGAGAATAACGCCGACGCCCGAGCGGAATGACAGCGCCCAACCCAGCGCATTCACCAGCAGGCCGAGATAGCTCGGATGGCGGATGACGCTATAGATCCCAGTCGTCACCAGCGTATGCCCCGGCTGGATCGCCACCAGTCCGCTGAAGCGATTGCCGAGCACGAACACCGGCCACAGCCGCAAGACGCCGCCGGCGATGAACAGGACGACACCGATCCAGCGCACGGTATCGCCATCGAGAGTCCAGAAATCAATCCGGTCCGTGTAGGCGGGCAGAAAGGCGCTCAACACTCCGAGCAACACGAAGGCGATAATCACCCAGCGGTTGGAGCGGTCTTCCCGCTCGCCGGAACTGATATTTCCCTTGGTGAAGCCCGCAGCCGCGGCGAGCAGAACCGTGGTGATCGCAATGACGGTCAGTGCGGGGTGGGAGAAGAATGCCGCAAACCCGCCTTCACCGACAACAGCGATGGCGAGGAAGACGAGTGTCATCACGATGGAAAGGACAATGAGCTTGGGCGATGCCATGGGTTGTCTCGCTTGTGCGGATGATTCCCCATTATAGCAGCGTGCTCTGCGCGGCTGCTGGCCGCCTCGGAGGGATTCGAACCCCCAACCCCCGGATTCGAAGTCCGGTGCTCTATCCGGTTGAGCTACGAGGCGTGCGCGGAACGTTTGCGATCCGGGCGCACACAATCACAGCGATGGGGCCAAGGTAAAGCCCCGGCAGAGCGATTCATCATTTGTGCGTTGCTCCGCCCGCGGTTGTGCGGCGGCGGAACTGGGATTATAGCCGGATCACCATTTCAAATCATATGTCGCGGATCATTGGCCCACGCTGAGGTTCGCCAAATCCTGTTCATCGTATCCATGGACGACGCCGTATCACACGGAGCGCTGCCTCCGGTTCATCGTCCGACAGCGCCGCTGCTGTCATTGTGGCTGTTGTTCCTGCGGGTGGGACTGCTGTCGTTCGGCGGCGGCGTGCCCGCGCTCACCTATCGCGAGCTTGTCGATCGCAAGGGCTGGATCAACGACGGCGATTTCCTCACCGGCCTGACGCTGGCGCAATTCCTGCCCGGCGCTAATCCGGTCAATCTCGCGCTTTATTTCGGCTACCGCCTGCGCGGCTGGATCGGCGCGCTGGTGAGCGCTTGCGGTCTCATCATGCCGGCGTTCTGCGTGATCATGACGCTGGGATTTCTCTATCGGCATTTCGGAACGTTTTCCGGCACGCATACGATCCTGCTCGGCATCGCCTCCGTCGGCGTCGGCATGACGGTGGCGGTTGGCGCCCAGCTTGCCAAGCATGTCGCGCGCAGCGTGCTGCCGGTGCTCATCGCCATCGCGATTTTCGTCGTGGTCGGCGTGTTGCGCTGGCCGACGGTGCCGGTCGTGCTGGCCGCGGCGCCGCTGAGCGTTCTGCTGGCTTATGTGATGGAGCGACGGCGGTTGACGAACGCCGGGCCGGCGGACGGAGCCTGATGGACAGACTCGTTTCGCTCATCGTGATGCTGGTGCCGCTGTCGCTGATCTCATTCGGCGGCGGTCAGGCGATCATCGCCGACATCCAGCATCAGTCCGTTGCGGTGAACCAATGGATGACGAACCGCGAATTCACCGACCTGTTCGCACTGTCGCGCAGTTCGCCGGGGCCGGCCAGTCTCATCGTGGCGCTCATCGGCTTCCATGTTGCGGGATTTGCCGGCGCGCTGGTCGCGACGTTTGCGATCTACGTGCCGTCGTCGCTTCTCGTCGTCGGCGCCACTGCGCTGTGGCATTGGGCCAAGGATTCGCCATGGCGCTCCGCGATCGAGCATGGCCTGGCGCCGATCGCGCTCGGCCTGATCTTCGCCGGCGTGCTCGCCGTGGTGCGCGCGGCGCAGATGAATGTCATGGGCCTCGTTGTTGCGGCCGTGTGCGCCGCCATTCTCTATTTCACCAAGCTCAACGCCTATTTTCTGATTTTTGCCGTCGCCGCGCTTTATGCGGCGATGGTCTTCTTTCCCATGCCATTTTTTGCAGCATGATATGGCCAGCCCTTGACCACGCGGCGGCGGCTTGAAATTGTCATGCGCAATGACACAAGAACACGATGCGGCGCGGGCGGAAGCAGAGAGCAGGGTCGAGGCGGCCGGCAGCCACACGGCCTCGCACGCATCTCCCCATGTCACCTTGAAAACCATCGCGCTCCTGTTCGTGCGCATTGGGCTGACCTCTTTCGGCGGCGGCATGATGGCGTGGATGCACCGCGAGATGGTCGAGACGCGCCGCTGGTTCGACGAGCAGACGTTCCTGTCCGGCTGGGCCATTTCCCAAGTGATGCCGGGCGCGACGCCGGTGAACCTCGCGATCTATTACGGCTATCGCATGCGCAAGGGACCGGGCGCGCTGGCGGCGCTGCTCGGGCTGCTGCTGCCCACCTTCGCTGTATTCACCTGTTGCGGCGCGCTCTACTGGATTTTTGGCGCCAACCAGGCTGTGCATAACGTGCTGGTCGGCATGGCCGCGGTCGGTGTCGGCGCGACTTTTGCTATCGGCATGAAGGTGGCGACCACAGTGCCGCCGACAGTCTCGGCAGTGCTGATCGCGATCGCGACGTTCGCGGCGGTCGGCATCCTGCACTGGCCGCTGGTGCCGGTCGTGCTTGTCGCCGTGCCGACCAGCATCTTCGTGACCGCACGGTTCGGATCATGATCGATCACCGTCTCATCGGCCTGCTTCTGGTTTTCGGTCCGCTGTCATTCTTCTCGTTCGGTGGTGGACAGGCGATCACCGCCGACATCCAGCATCAGTCGATCGTCGTGCAGGGCTGGCTGACGAACCAGGAATTCACCGACGTGTTCGCCATGTCGCGTGCGCTGCCCGGGCCGACGACACTGATCTCCGCCCTCATCGGCATGCACGTCGCCGGCTTTCCCGGTGCGCTCATTGCCGCGCTGGCGATGTATGTGCCGTCGTCGGCGATGATGTATGCGGCGACGCGGCTGTGGCACAATCGTCAGGACTGGCGCTGGCGCGCGCCGATCGAACGCGGCCTGGCACCGGTCGCAGTCGGGCTGATTTTCGCGGCGGTACTGACCGTGGTCCAGGCCGCAGGCCTGAGCTGGTTCGGGATTTCCATCGCGCTTGTCTGTGCGGGACTGATCTTCTTCACCCGCGTCAGCGCCTATATCCTGATCCTGATCGTCGCCACGGTTTATATCGGGCTGCAATTCGTCTGAGGCGCGAGGTGAAGGATTTTTAGCGCGCCCCCGGACGCGGCAGCCTGCGGTGGCGCGGCGATTTGCTGCCGTCGCAGTCGCGCAGAAATTGCGACATCTCGTCTTCAATGGTTTTCAGACGAGCCAATGTCGCGGCGGGAAGAGGCCGCCGTGCGGATTGCCCCGCGTTGAAATCGGAAATGAATTTCTGCGCCAGCAGCTCGAATTTGCTTTGATCAAACATATCCGCCCCCGAATGGTCATGGCGTACCGCGAGTCGGGGGAGGGGTCCGAGTCATAAATCTCCACCATCCCGCGGATTCAGCCGCGATTCGCGGTTGACAGAATCGGCCTTTCGTCGTCCTCCGCGACGGAGACTCGGCTGCACGCGGTGCGATGCCGCCGCGACCATGGCGGCCTGAAAAAGGCTTAACCTTTCATCGGAACACCGTTACGACAGCGCAATACCTCCGCCATGGAGGCGGCGGGGTTGTCGTGCTCACATTCATTTTCACATTGATCGGTCTTGCGACGTCGTTATCGACGCGTGCGGTCGATCCGCTTATCACGCCGATCGCGCACGAATTCGTCGTGCCGGTGACGAGCGCGGCGCTGTTGTCGTCGGTCTATTCGCTCGCCTTCGCCGTCGGCCAGCCGCTGTTTGGCCCGCTCGGCGATCACTACGGCAAGACGCGCATGTTGCGCGTCGGCCTTTGGGTGCTGGTCGTCGGCGGAATGGCGGTGGCGTTCTCGCCGGTGTTCTGGATGCTGCTCGGATTCCGGTTACTCTCGGGCCTTGCTGCAGGCAGTGTGACGCCGGTGACGATGGCGGTCATCGGCGACCGCTACCATGGTCCCGCCCGTCAGCTCGCGGTCGGTCGGTTTCTGACCGCCACCCTGAGCGGCCAGCTCTTCGGCGTGAGCCTGTCCGGCTTGCTGGCGGTGACGATCGGTTGGCGCGGCGTGTTCGTGCTCATGGGCGTGGTCGCCATCTTCGCCGCCATCGGCGCGATGATCTATCTGCACGAAGAAAAGACGGAGCGGCCGCCGCCGCTGCGGTTCGCCGATGTGATGGCGAGCTATCGCTCAGTCTATCGCAATCCAAAGGCCATCTTGTGTTTCGGCACCGTATTTCTCGAAGGCATCGCACTGTTCGGGCTCACGCCCTATGTCGGTGAGATCCTCGAGCGCGGCCATCTCGGCGGTCCGGCGCAGGCCGGCATCGTGCTTGCGGGCGTTGGCGTCGGCGGATTGATCTTCTCGCTGACGCTCAAATATCTGCTGCCGTTCATGAGCCGCACGACGATGATGGCGGTCGGCGGTGTGATTGCGATGGCCGGGCCGCTCGTCCTCGCGATGCAATGGCAGTGGCCGATGCTGACGGTGTTTTTCACCATCACCGGCTTCGGCTACATCATGATGCACAATTGCATCCAGACGGAAGTGCTGGAACTTGCGCCGACGGCACGCGCTTCGGCTTACGCCATGCACGCGCTATGGTTCTTCACCGGGCAGGCGATCGGACCGGTCATCTTCGGTGCCGGCTATCACGCCATCGGTCTTGCGATGCTTTGCGTCAACGCCGCCATTTTTGGCCTGACAGGGGTGGTGATCTCTCGCTTTTTCAAGGCGCACGCGGGGTTCGAGACCGAATAAGGGCCTGCAGCGGGCGGGAACCGCGCGAACAGGGGCTTTGACCGCGACGGCCGGCTCCTTTATGGAATTCGCAGCGCGCCGGCTTAGCTCAGTTGGTAGAGCACCTGATTTGTAATCAGGGGGTCGGGGGTTCGAGTCCCTCAGCCGGCACCAAAAATATAATATGGTTAGCTTCCAAAACTGTTTTCGATGCGAAAGCAGTTTTCATCCGTTGGCAGTCTGTTGGCAGAAAGTCGCCAAACGGGGGAAGCTGACTGCCTTCAACTCAAATCGAATTTTCAACCCGGAAGCCCAAGACGCCACAGCCGCAGGCGGTCGATACCGTTTTCGCTTTCGCGCTGGACTCCGCAGAACTTTTCCGAATGCCAGCGCAGTTCAAGTAATTTGCTTTGCGATTGATCGTGGCCGGTGTTGTTCAGAACCCGCGCCGGACATGGAATCGAAAGGCTTCCATGCCCGTCACCATGCGGGGCAGGGCGGACGCCGTAACGCACCGGCAGAGGTCGGCACGCGGGATCGCTTTCCATTCATGAAAAAGCCATCCGAGGGACGGCTGTTCGTCATTTTTTCAGTCGATTCAATCGCGTTATAAGCTTCGACCCCAGCCCGCTAGGAACTTGCATGGCCGTCTTGCCGATTTCTGAGGATCACGAACGCGGCCACAATTTCATTCTCGTTCTG
>Ga0310811_10000386_pt1 | contig 60327 bp, 59 predicted proteins | sample YCmetagenome_FD_207642 | JGI IMG/M metagenome (GOLD analysis project Ga0310811, IMG submission 207642) | Soil microbial communities from experimental microcosm in Duke University, North Carolina, United States - YC | ecosystem: Engineered > Artificial ecosystem > Soil microcosm > Unclassified ... | reverse complement strand
TCTTCAGGGTCTCGGCCACTTGCGCCTCCTAGAGGGGGTGTGGGGTACGTCCCACCTTGCACAGGGAATGTGCGCTCTGGCCTCCCATGATCACCCCTCGGGGGCGAGTTGACCACTGGTTCGCACGGAAAACTCCAATGGTATTCCCGGCGTACCTGCCGGTTTCCTGCGGGAATACCACGGAATATCCTGACAAAACGCCCACCCCGTTATGAGACTGTTACGGAGGGCAATCGACGTTCTGTCGGATACCGGGAACAGGCGTCCGCTCAGCGGCACAACGTTCCCGCTCAGACGGCCTACGCGAGCGCCACCAGGTCCCGGTAGCCGTCGTTCCAGAGGTCCTCGACCCCGTCCGGCAGCAGGATCAACCGCTCCGGATTGAGGGCGTCCACCGCGCCCTCGTCGTGTGTGACGAGCACCACGGCGCCCTCGTAGGTGCTGAGCGCGCCGAGGATCTCCGCGCGGCTGGCCGGGTCCAGGTTGTTCGTCGGCTCGTCCAGCAGCAGCACGTTCGCGCTGGAGACCACGAGCGTCGCGAGCGCGAGCCGAGTCTTCTCGCCGCCGGACAGCACCGCGACCGGCTTGTCCACGTCGTCGCCGCTGAACAGGAACGAACCGAGGGTCTTGCGCACCTCGACCAGGTCCAGGTCCGGCGCCGCGCTGCGCATGTTCTCCAGCACGGTGCGCTCCGGGTCCAGCGTCTCGTGCTCCTGCGCGTAGTAGCCGAGCTTCAGGCCGTGGCCGGGCTCGACCCCGCCGGTGTCCGGCTTCTCGATCCCGCCGAGCAGCCGCAGCAGCGTGGTCTTGCCCGCGCCGTTCAGGCCAAGGATGACCACCTTGGAGCCGCGGTCCACGGCCAGGTCGACGTCGGTGAAGATCTCCAGCGAGCCGTACGACTTGGACAGCCCGGACGCCATCAGCGGGGTCTTGCCGCAGGGCGCGGGCTTCGGGAAGCGCAGCTTGGCCACCTTGTCCGAGGCCCGCTCCGCCTCCAGACCGCTGATCAGCCGCTCGGCCCGGCGCGCCATGTTCTGCGCGGCGACTGTCTTGGTCGCCTTGGCCCGCATCTTGTCCGCCTGCGCGAACAGCGCGTCCGCCTTCTTCTCCGCGTTCGCCCGCTCCCGCTTGCGGCGCCGCTCGTCGGCCTCGCGCTGCTCCAGGTACGCCTTCCAGCCGACGTTGTAGATGTCGATGACGCTGCGGTTGGCGTCCAGGTGGAACACCTTGTTCACGCAGGCCTCGACCAGCTTCGCGTCGTGCGAGATGACGATGAAGCCGCCCTTGTAGTTCTTCAGGTAGTCGCGCAGCCAGACGATCGAGTCCGCGTCCAGGTGGTTGGTCGGCTCGTCGAGCAGCAGCACCTCGTTGTCGCCGAACAGGATCCGGGCCAGCTCGATCCGGCGGCGCTGTCCGCCGGAGAGCGTGCCGAGCGGCTGGTCGAGCACCCGGTCGGGAAGTCCCAGACTGGAGGCGATCACGGCGGCCTCGGACTCGGCCGCGTAGCCGCCCGCGGCCAGGAACGCCGTCTCCGCGTTGGCGTACCGGCGCATGGCCTTGTCGTGCTCCGCGGCGTTCGCGCTGCCCATGGCCTTCTCCGCGGCGCGCATCCGGCGCACCGCCTCGTCAAGGCCGCGCGCGGAGAGGATCCGGTCGCGCGCGATGACGTCCAGGTCCCCGGTGCGCGGGTCCTGCGGCAGATAGCCGACCGGGCCCGAGCTGTGGATGGCGCCGGCGGCGGGCTGGCCCTCGCCGGCGAGCATCTTCGTCAGCGTGGTCTTGCCCGCGCCGTTGCGTCCGACCAGGCCGATCCGGTCGCCGGGACCCACCCGGAAGGAGGCGTCCTCCAGCAGGATGCGGGCGCCGACGCGTACTTCGACGTGGGAGGCAGTGATCACCGCACCATCCTACGGGACGGGGGCGCGCGCTCTCCTCGGAGTTTCCACCGGACGGCGGCGGACGTGTGCGGGTGCTCCGGCGTTTACTAGAATATTGATTCACCCTGCACACGGAGGAGGGCTCCATGCCCGTCGTTGTGCCGCGGCTGCACGTCCCGTTCGGGACGGATCTGCACCCGGCGACCGATTCCGCGCGGGTGGCGACCGAGCGGTGGGCTCGGGACTGCGGACTGACGGCCCGTCCGGAGCTGCGTGCCCGCCTGACCGCGACCGCCCCCGCGCGGCTGGCCGGACGGGTCGCGCCGTACGCGACCCTCGACGGCCTGCTGCTGAGCGCCGCGTGGGCGGCCTGGCTGTTCCTGTTCGACGACGAGTACTGTGACGAATCGGACATCGGCTCCGACCCGGCGGCGATCACCGAGGTCACGGTGTGGCTGCTGAGCGCGCTGGAGACCGGGCAGGCGGGTCCGGGCGACGTGTTCGGCGGCGCGCTGGCCGACCTGAGCCGGCGGCTGCGCGAGCTGACCGGCCCGGTGCAGTGGGCCAGGTTCACCCAGGCGGTCACCACGTACTTCTACGCGCTGGTCTGGGAGGCGACCTGCCGCCAGCACGGCACGCTCGCCCCGCTGCACGAGTACGTCCGGATGCGCAGGCACAGCGGCGCGGTGGCCACCTGCCTGGCCCTGATCGAGACCATCAACGGCTTCGAGCTCGACGACCGCGCCTGGTACGACCCGTCCGTGCGGGCCTGCTGCGACGCCGTGGCCGACATCATCTGCTGGTCGAACGACATCGTCTCCTACCGCAAGGAGGAGAGCCGGTCGGCGGACGTGCTGAGCCTGCCGACGGTGCTCGCGCACCAGCACGGGATGACCGAGCAGCAGGCGCTGGACCACAGCGCGGTGATGCTGGAGCGCCGGGTGGCCGACTATTACGCGGCCGAACGCCCGCTGCTGGCCTCCGGCAATCCCGGCCTGATCCGCTTCGCCTCCGACCTGCGGCATTGGATCGCCGGGAACCTGGAGTGGTCCTACGAGACCGGCCGCTACCGGGTCGCCGCGTCGTAGGCGCTCAATCGCAGCGGCACCGTGTCCGGGTGCAGCGTCGTGCGGGCCACGGCGCGCACCCGGCTGCCCGGGACCGGCTCCAACCGGTAGCGGGCCGCCACGGCGCAGAGCACGCTGTAGATCTCAGTCCACGCGTAGCCCTCGCCGAGGCAGCCGCGCGGCCCCATGCCGAAGGGCAGGTAGTAGGCCGCGACGAGGTCCGGATCCGGGTCGATCCAGCGGTCCGGGTCGAAGCGGTCCGGGTCCGGGAACGCGGCCGGATCGCGGTGCAGGCCGTAGAAGTTGAGCAGCACCTGGCTGCGCGCCGGGATGAGGGTGTCGTTCATCCGCACGTCGTGCAGCGGGCGGCGGCCGAGGATCCAGCCCGGCGGGTAGAGCCGCAGGATCTCCTTGACGAAGCGCTCGGTCAGCGCGAGCCCGCGCATCTCGGCGACGGTCGGCGCGCGGCCCCCGGTCACGTCGAGCACCTCGGCGCGGATCCGTTGCTGGAGTTCGGGATCCGCGGCGAGCAGGTGCAGCGCCCAGGCCATGACCCCGGCCACGGTCTCGGTCCCGGCGAGCAGCAGCGTCATGATCTCGTCGTGCGCCTGCGCGTCGGTCAGGCCCGTGCCGTCCTCGTCCACGGCCGAGAGCAGGATGGACAGCAGCGTCGGACGCTCGTCGTCCCGGTGGGCCTGTTCGCGGTGCCGGGCCACCATCCCGTCGGCCACGGCGTGCACGGCGGCGAGGGACTGCTCGAAGCGGCGGTTGCCGGGCGTGGGCAGCCGTTCCAGGGTCCTGATCGGCAGCAGGGCCCGGCGGCCGGCGCCGGAGAGCAGTTCCGGCAACGATGTCATGACCTCGTCCGCGTCCACCGCGGAGCCGGACATCGAGTGCGCGACCAGGCGCATGGCCAGGATCCGCATCTCGGCGGCGGCGTCCAGCACGGTGCCCGCGGCCGCGGCCGGGGTCCAGCGCGCGTCCAGGTAGTCAGCGGTCTGATCCGCCATGTCCAGCGCGTAGCGGTCCACGGCGCTGTGGTCGAAGGCCGAGCGCACCAGCTTCTTGTTCCGGCGGTGCGTCGCCCCGCCCGAGGTGCCGACGCCGTCGCCGATCAGGGACCTGAGGGTGTCGAACTGGAAGCCCTTGTCGTAGTCCGCCGCGTCCTGCACCAGGACCGTGCGGATCAGGCCCGGATCGGTCACCAGGTACGCGCGCACCGGGCCGAGCCGGGCGATGGTCACCGGACCGAGGCGGCCCGCGCCGGCCAGCAGCGCGAGCGGGTCGCGCAGCAGCGCCGGGGCGTGGCCGAGCACCGGCCAGGCGCCGGGCAGCGGCGCCGCGGCGGCGTCGGTCGGCTCGGCTGCGGCGAGGGGGGCGGCGTCGGGCGCCGGCATCTGACGGTCCATGAGAAATTCAACGCTAGCGCGTTCGACGGGGACCCGGAAGGAGCGGCCGGAGCGTGTCGGGGGGCGCCGTACGGCGCCCGATTTTCCACTCCCGAGACCTGATTCTTCCCGAAAAACGACGCCGGAGGGCGACGATGCGGCTACCGTATGGCTGTCAGCGGAAAACGAGGAGGCGGTCGATGACGCCATCCGCGAGCGATCCCCGCGCGGCCCAGGGCCCGGGCGGGGTGGCCACGCTGCCCCCGAACGGCGGCGACCGTCCCGGCGGTCCCCGCGAGGCGGGGCGTCCCGGGCGCCCACGGTCCGGCGTCGCGGCGCCGCGGCAGGGCGGCGCCGGGGGTTGGGACGAGTTCGGCTTCACCCCCAGCGGTTTCGACGCCGCCGCGGGCTTCTACAACTGGGTGCTCACCGACGGCGAGGTGGTCTGCGACGACCAGACCTACCAGCTGCACGGCCTGGTGCCCGATCCCGCGCTGCGCTTCGAGGCCTTCCTCGGCCAGGTGCCGCCGGAGGACGTGGCGGACCTGCTGGAGATGCTCGACCCGCTGCTCGCGCGGGTGGGCGACTACGTCTTCGAATACCGCGTGCAGCTGCCGGACGGCCGGATACGCACGCTGGAGACCCGCGGCCGGGTGATCGCGGACCCGGCGACCGGGGCGCCGAGCCGGATGATGGGGATCATCACCGACGTCACCGAGCGGCGCGCGGCCGAGCTCGAGGCGCTGCGCCGGGCGGCGGTGGCGGCGCGGATGCAGGAGGTCACGGCGGGACTGGCCAGCGCCGGTTCGCTGGCCGAGCTGCGCACCGCGGTCACCTCGGCGCTGCCCGCGCTGGGCGCGATGGGCCTGCTGGTGACGGACGCGGGCCAGCCGGCCGAGGTGATCCTGGAGGCCGGGGACCTGGGGATGGCCGCGGGCCGGGTGCGGATCGGCCCGGACGGCCCGGTGCGCACGGCCGCGGCGAGCGGCGATCCGCTGTTCTTCACCGAGGCGGCCGAGCTGCGCCGCCGCTTCCCGCAGTCGGTGGAGGCGATGCGCGCGACCGGCGCCGTCTCCTCGGCGGTGATTCCCATAGGGGGCGTGCCGCGGATGCGCGGTGTCTGCATGATCGGCTTCGACGGTCCGCGCAGTTTCGACGCGTCGGAGCGGGCGTTCCTGGTGCTGGCGGCCAGCGCGATCGGCCAGGCCGTGCACCGGGCCAGGATCCACGACATCGAGCTCGCGCTCGCGATGGCGCTGCAGGGCGGCATGCTGCCGCGGTCCCTGCGGCCGGGCCCCGGCGTGGAGGTCGCGCACCGCTACGAGGCGGCGACCACCGGCATCCAGGTCGGCGGCGACTGGTTCGACGCGGTGCATTGCGTGGACGGCACGACGCTGCTGATCATCGGCGACGTCGAGGGACACAACGTGCAGGCCGCGGGCATGATGTACCGGCTGCGCACCACGCTGCTGGCGTACGCCGGGCAGAGCTCGGACGTCAGCGCGCTGATGCAGCGGGCGAACACTTTCGTCTGCGAGGCGAACGAGGACGCGGAGTACCCGCTGTTCGCGACCTGCCTGCTGGCGCTGATCGACCCCGCGGCGCGCACGATCGCGGTCAGCCGGGCCGGGCACATCCCGCCGGTGCTCGCGGTCGGCGAGGAGAAGTGCTCGGTGCACCACAACGAGCCCGGCGTGCCGCTCGGCGTGCTGGAGAACTACACGTTCCCGGTGTCCACGGTGCCCTACTCCCCCGGCTCGGTGCTGATGCTGTGCACCGACGGGCTGCTGGAGAGCATGGACAACAACCTGGACAAGGGCCTGGACCGGTGCCGCGCGGTGCTCGACGGGCAGCGCGAGGAGAAGCTGGACACGGTCGCGGACGAACTGCTCTCCGCGAACCGGCCGGCCGGCGACGGCCCCTGGAAGGACGACGTCGCGCTGCTGGTGGCCCGACTCGGCTGATCTCCGCTGGGTAGGATCCGAAGTGCCGATTCGGATCCTACGAGGGGACATTGAGTCATGGCGGAGAAGCTTTCCGGCTGCGCGGCGCTGGTGACGGGGGCGTCGAGCGGCATCGGTCAGGCCACGGCGGCCGAACTGGCCTCGCTGGGCGCGCACGTCGTGGCGGTGGCGCGACGCAAGGACCGGCTCGACGAGCTCGTCGCGCGGATCGAGGCGGCGGGCGGTTCGGCGAGCGCGATCGTCGCCGACATCACCGACGAGGCGGCGGCGCAGGACGTGGTGGCGCAGACCGTGGAGCGGCAAGGCAGCCTGGACATCCTGGTCAACAACGCGGGCGTGATGCTGCTCGGCCCGACCGCGGAGGCCAGCGTCGAGGACTGGAAGCGGATGGTCGACCTCAACGTCCTCGGCCTGCTCTACTGCACGCACGCCGCGCTGCCGCATCTGCTGACGGCCGCGGAGAACGGCCCGCGCCGCGTCTCCGACCTGGTGAACGTGAGCTCGATCGGCGGCCGCACGGTGCGTCCGGGCAGCCAGGTCTACAACCTCACGAAGTGGGGCGTCGGGGCGCTGAGCGAGTCGATGCGCCAGGAGCTCGCGGCGAAGCACGTGCGCGTCTCGGTGATCGAACCCGGCGCGACCCGCACCGAACTGCAGGAGGCGAACCGCCCGGAGATCCTGGCGCAGATCCGCAGCCGCCAGGACGGTTTCGAGCTGCTGGAGCCGCAGGACCTCGCGGACGCCATCGGCTACATGGTGACCCGTCCCCGGCACGTCAACGTGAACGAGATCATGGTCCGCCCGACCGAGGTCGTGTGACGTGGCCACCTACTACGACGAGATCACCCCGAAGCTGCTGAAGTTCATCGAGAAGCAGAACATGTTCTTCGTCGCGACCGCGCCGCTCGGCGACGGCCGGGTCAACGTGTCCCCCAAGGGATACATCGACACGTTCAAGGCCCTCGACGCGCACACCTTCGCGTACCTGGAACTGTTCGGCAGCGGCATAGAGACGAAGGCGCACCTGCGCGAGAACCCGCGGATCACCATCATGTTCTGCTCGTTCGACCGCGAGTCCAACATCGTGCGGCTCTACGGCACCGGCCGCTACGTGCGCCCGGACGACCCGGAGTTCCGCGATTTCGCGCCGCACTTCAACCTGGAGCACCCGGGGCTGCGCGGCCTCGTCGTCGTGAACGTCGAGAGCACCCAGGCCTCGTGCGGCTACTCCGTTCCGTACATGGAACTTCAGGGCGAGCGGCCGGTGCTGGACACCGTGCACGGTCGCCGGCAGCCGGAGGAGTGGGCGCAGCGCGTGGCCGAGGTCAACAACACGAGCATCGACGGCATGCCCGGCCTCGACCCCGACCACCCGCTGCCCACGGACGTGCCGCGCACGTACGCGTAGCGGCTACTTGTCGTAGGCGTGGCCTTCGCGGACCCAGTACTCGAATCCGCCGATCATCTCGCGGACCGGGTAGCCGAGCTTCGCGAACTCGAGCCCGGCCTTCGTCGCACCGTTGCAGCCGGGGCCCCAGCAGTAGGTGACGACGGACGTGCCCGCCGGGATCAGTTCGGCGGCACGCTCCGCGATCTCGCGTGTGGGCAGGTGGATCGCGCCCGGTACGTGTCCCTTGTCCCACGCGTCGCGGGAGCGCGAATCGACGACGACGAATCCGGGGTCGCCGGTCTGCAGGGCGACGTGCACGTCGGCGACGTCGGTCTCGTAGGCGAGCTTGGCGGCGAAGAAATCCATGGCTGTCATGGGATTCAGCATCGCGGCCCGGCGCTGCGGCCAGAAGTGGCGCGAACGCCATGGTTCGCTAAGATCACGCCATGCTCCGCATTGGACGTTCCGCCGGTCCGACCGTGGCCGCGTACCTGTTCGAGGGGATGTCGGCCTTCGAACTCGGCTGCGTCACCGAGGTTTTCGCCCTGCCCCGGCCGGAGCTGGACGTGCTGTGGTACGAGTTCAAGGCGTGCGCGGAGACGCGGCGGCCGCTGCGTGCGCTGGGCGGATTCAGCCTGTCCGCCGAGTACGGCATGGACGATTTCACCGCTGCCGACACGCTGATCGTGACCGCCGTGCCGGACGTGCGCGGCGAGATCCCGCCCGGACTCGTCGCCGCGCTGCGTGACGGCTACGAGCGCGGCGCGCGCATCGTCTCCATCTGCTCGGGAGCCTTCGCGCTGGCCGAGGCGGGCCTGCTGGACGGTCTCGGCGCGACGACGCACTGGCGGTACGCGGACGTGTTCCGGCACCGTTTTCCGCGGGTGCGGCTGGATCCGGACGTGCTGTACGTGGACGAGGGCAGGGTGCTGACCGGCGCGGGCAGCGCGGCCGGGCTCGACCTGTGCCTGCACCTGATCCGGCTGGACCACGGTTCGGCGGTGGCGAACGCGGTGGCCCGGCGGCTGGTGCTGCCGCCGCACCGGGACGGCGGGCAGGCGCAGTTCATCGAGCCGGTGCCGCGCACCCGGACCGGGGACGACGGTGTGGCCCGCTCGCTGGACTGGGCGCTGGACCACCTGGCCGGGCCGATCGCGGTGGCCGACCTGGCGCGGGTCGCGAACCTCTCGAACCGCAGCTACCTGCGGCACTTCGCGCGCGCCACCGGCACCTCACCGCTGCGCTGGCTCGTGCACCAGCGGCTCGCGGCGGCCCGCGAGCTGCTGGAGACCGGCGACGCGTCGATCGAGCAGGTCGGCGCGGCCGTCGGGTTCGCGGACCCGGCGACCTTCCGGCACCACTTCACCCGCGCCGTCGGCACCTCGCCCTCGGCGTATCGCCGGACCTTCCGTCAGGAGCAGCCCGTGATGTCGAAGTTGGGGTCCGGCTCGGCCAGTTCGTCGTAGTCCGTGCCGACGCCGCGCCAGGCCCAGGTCTCCACCGAGCGCAGCCGCGCGCGGCAGGACAGATGCTGGTTCAGGGCCTCGGCGATCATCGCCTCGACCGGCACGCTGTCGTCCTGAGCGGCCAGTTCGACGCGGTTCCAGAGCTGACGGGGGATGCCGACCGACACCTCGAGCAAGGATTCCATGGCGTCCATGGTGCGCAGCCGGGCGCCCGGGCCACGGAGACATTCCGCACTTGCACTCGAAGGAGTGATCCGGCCCCGCGTGTCCGCTATTCGAGGGCTGAGAGCAGGGCCCGGAGATGGTCGGCGAGCACCGAGCGGTCCGCGGGCGGCAGGTGGCCGAGCGCCTCGCTCTGCACGACCAGGCCGGCCGCGACCGCGCCGTCGACCACCTCGCGGCCCTTGTCCGTGAGGCACGCCTTGAGCGCGCGGCGGTCCGCCGGGTCCGGGCAGCGCTCGATCAGCCCGGCCTTCTGCAGCTTGTCCAGCCGGCCGGTCATCCCGCCGGTGGTCAGCATGAGCGACTCGGCGAGCGCGGTCGGCGAGAGCGAGAAGGGCTCGCCGGCCCGGCGCAGCGTGGCGAGCACGTCGAACTCGCCGCGGCCGATCCCGAAGGGCGCGTAGACCTGCTCGATCCGGTCGCCCATCGCGCGCGCGAGCCGGTAGATCCGGCCGAACACGGCCATCGGCTCGGTGTCGAGCTCGGGGCGCTCCCGGTGCCACTGCGCGGTGATCCGGTCCACCGCGTCGGGCGCGGCGGGGCGGGCGGAGCTCTCCAGTTCGGGGGCCATGCCTCCAGTATGCCAGATACCCACAGTGCTAAGTAGTTGCCAGCTAAGTTGCTTAGCACTAAGCTACTTCCATGCAAGCTTCCCGGACGCGCCTGACGCTCGCCACCGCCGTGGCCCCGCTGACCTGGGGCAGCACGTACGCGGTCACCACCCAGTGGCTGCCGAGCGGCGAGCCGCTGATCACCGCGACGGTGCGCGCGCTGCCCGCCGGGCTGCTGCTGCTCGCCGTCACCCGCAGGCTGCCGCGGGGCGTCTGGTGGTGGCGCGCTGCGGTGCTCGGCACGCTGAACATCGGCGCGTTCTTCGCCCTGCTCTTCGTCGCCGCGTACCGGCTGCCCGGCGGCATGGCGGCGGTCCTCGGCGCGATCCAGCCGATGATCGTCGCCGGGCTCTCGATACCCCTGCTGCGGCAGCGGCCGAGCAGGCTGACGCTGCTGGCCGGGGCGGTGGGCGTCGGCGGCGTCGCGCTCGTCGTGCTCCAGGCGGTCGCGCGGCCGGACCCGATCGGCGTGGCCGCGGGGCTCGGCGGCGCCGTCACGATGGCCACCGGAATCGTGCTCGGCAAGCGCTGGGGGCGGCCGGAGGGCGTGAGCGTGCTCACCTTCACCGGCTGGCAGCTCACATTCGGCGGCCTGCTGCTCGCCCCCGCCGCGCTGCTGCTCGAAGGCGTGCCGAGCCACCTGACCGCCGTCAACATCGGCGGCTACCTCTACCTCGCCGCGATCAATACCCTGCTGGCGTACTGGCTCTGGTTCCGCGGCACGGCGGCGCTCGCCCCGACCGCGCTGTCGTTCCTGAGCCTGCTCAGCCCGGTCGGCGCGGCCGTGATCGGCTGGCTGGCGCTCGGCCAGCAGCTCAGCCCCCTGCAAACTCTCGGGCTGGTCCTCGCCCTCAGCGGCACCATCCTGGGCCAGCTCCGTCCCACCACACCGTCCAGAAAGGCAGTGTCGCCATGTCCGGAATTCTCGAAGAGGCCTACCAGCGCTTCCACACGACGGGTCCCGAGTTCGACGGCGGTCTGACGAACCACGGCCCGATGGCCGTCGAGGCGATGGCCCGACACGGCCACGAAGGCGCAGTGCACGCCTGGATCGACTGGTATCAGGACCGCCTCGACGACGTGCCACGCGGCCTGAACCCGGTCACGGACGAGAACTGGCGCGAGGCCCTCGGCGACATGACGCGCGTCGCCGACTGGACGACGTACATGCTCCGCGAGGTGCAACTGCGTCCGTGGCGCGAACTACTCATTGAATGGTGGCCGCGGCTGATCCCCGGAATCATCGCCGGATCCACGCACGGCGTCATCCGGGTCGGGCACGCGGTGCGTGCGCTGGCCGAGGATGAGACCGCTACCGGGCCACGGCTCGAAGAGTTCGCCTACGCCCTCGCGTACTGGGCCGCGCGCTGGAAACTGCTCGGGGTCAGCACTCCCCCGCGCTTCGGGACCGCCGAGGCGGAGGCGGCGTTGGCCGAGGTCCCCGGCGTGGCCGAGCAGAAGATCAGCATCACGCACCGGCTCGGCCAGCTCGCCGACACCCCCGGCTTTTCCGCCGCCTTCGACGCGCTGCGTACGCCGGAGACCCCGCAGCAGGCGGCCGAACTGCTGGCCGCGGTCACGGACGCGGCGGTGCGCGACTATCTGCTGCGCGGGCACGCGAACCCGGTCATGCTCGTGCACGCCTCGACCGCGCCGACGGCCGTGCTGCGCACCCTCCCCGTGCTGCCGACGGAGCTGTGGATCCCGTCGCTGGACGCCGCGTGGCTCGCCACCACGGCCGTCACCGCCGCCTATCGCAACACGCAGGCACCCGCCGAGGAGATCGCCGAAGTCGTCGCGCAGACCGAAGGCGCGCAGGAGACCTTCGACCGCGCCGTGCGCCACCGGGACGAGCACGTTGTGAAGCTCGCGGACGCGGCCCTGGACTCATACGAGCGCACGGGTGGCGGCGACGCACTCGCCGCCGCCACCCGTGCGACCCTGATGATCAAGCAGGAATGAACACCGCGTCAGAACGACGGACCGTCAGACGTTGAAGCCGAGGGCGCGCAGCTGGTCGCGGCCGTCGTCGGTGATCTTGTCCGGGCCCCACGGCGGCATCCAGACCCAGTTCACCCGGAAGTCGCTCACCAGGCTGGAGGTGGCCGTGCGGATCTGGTCCTCGATCACGTCCTGCAGCGGGCAGGCCGCGGAGGTGAGCGTCATGTCGATGACCGCCACGTTCGCGTCGTCCACGGTCAGGCCGTAGATCAGGCCCAGGTCCACCACGTTGATGCCGAGCTCGGGGTCCACGACATCGCGCAGCGCCTCCTCGACATCATCGACCGCGGCCACGCCGCCGGCTGTCTGCTGCTCGCTCACTGCTCTGTCTCCTTCGTCGTGGTCGCGAGCGCCTGGGCGGTGGCGTCCTTGAACGCCATCCAGGACAGCAGCGCGCACTTCACCCGGGCCGGGAACTTCGAGACGCCGGCGAACGCGACCGCGTCCTCCAGCACGTCCTCGTCGCCCTCTTCCGCGCCCTTGGACTGCATCAGCTCCAGGAAGGCGTCGCCCACCTTCAGCGCCTCGGCGACGGACTTGCCGATCACCAGGTCGGACATGACCGAGGCCGAGGCCTGCGAGATCGAGCAGCCCGCCGACTCGTAGGACACGTCGCGGACCAGGGCGTCCTCGCCGCGCTGCGGGTCGGTCAGGTGAACCCTGAGCGTCACCTCGTCGCCGCAGGTCGGGTTGATGTGGTGCACCTCGGCGCCGTACGCGTCGCGCAGCCCCTTGTGGTGCGGGTTGCGGTAGTGGTCCAGGATGATCTCCTGGTACATCGAGTCCAGCTTCACGGTGCTCTAACTCCCCTCTGCTCGTCCCTCAGGCCCCGAAGAAGCGCTTGACGTACTCGAGGCCCTCGACGAGCGTGTCGATCTCCGCCTTCGTCGTGTACACGGAGAAAGACGCTCGCGTGGTCGCCGGAATTCCGTAGCGCACGCAGACCGGCCGGGCGCAGTGCTGGCCGACCCGCACCGCGATGCCCTGCTCGTCGAGCACCTGGCCGACGTCGTGCGGGTGGATCTCGCCGAGGCCCGCGACCTCCAGCGTGAACGAGATCGCCGCGCCGTGCGCCTCCGCGGTCTCCGGGCCGATGATCCGCAGCCCCTCGACCGTCTTGAGCCGCTCGAGCGCGTACTCGACGATCTCGTGCTCGTGCGCGGCGACGTTCTCCATGCCGAGCGCGGTCAGGTAGTCCACGGCCGCGCCCAGGCCCACCGCCTCGGCGATCGGCATGGTGCCCGCCTCGTACTTGTGCGGGATCGGCGCGTAGGTCGAGCCCTCCATGGTCACGGTGCCGACCATCTCGCCGCCGCCGAGGAAGGGCGGCAGCTCGTTGAGCAGCTCGGCCCGGCCCCAGAGCACGCCGATGCCGGTCGGACCCAGCATCTTGTGCCCGGTGAAGGCGACGAAGTCGGCCCCGAGCGCCTGCACGTCCAGCGGGATGTGCGGGGCGGACTGCGAGGCGTCCACGACGACGATCGCACCGACGTCGTGCGCGCGACGAACGATCACGTCGAGCGGGTTGACCGTGCCGAGGATGTTCGACACGTGCACCACCGAGACGACCCGGGTCTGCTCGTTGACGATCTCGTCCAGGTTCGACAGGTCGAGGCGGCCGTCGTCGGTCAGCGTCAGCCACGCCAGCTCGGCGCCGGAGCGCTGCGTGGTCAGCTGCCAGGGCACGATGTTCGAGTGGTGCTCCATCTGCGTGACGACCACGCGGTCGCCCGGGCCGAGGCCGTACGGCTCGCCCGCCCAGCCGAGCACGCTCGCGACCAGGTTCAGCGCCTCCGAGGAGTTCTTGGTGAAGATGACCTCGTTGCGGTCCGGCGCGTTGATGAACGCCGCCACCTTGTCCCGCGCGCCCTCGTACAGCGCCGTGGCCTCCTCGGCCAGCGCGTGCACACCGCGGTGCACGTTGGCGTGATGCAGGCTGTAGTAGTCGCTCATCGCGTCGATGACCTGGCGCGGCTTCTGCGAGGAGGCCGCCGAGTCCAGGTACACCAGCGGCCGGTCGTCGCCGACCTTGCGCTCAAGGATCGGGAAGTCCTTGCGGATCAGATCCACGTCGAGGGACATCAGGCTACTTCCTTCACTCCGGTGTACTTCTCGTAGCCCTCGTCCTCCAGCACCTGAGCCAGCTCGGCGCCGCCCGACTCGACGATCCGCCCGCCGGCGAACACGTGCACGTAGTCGGGCTGGATGTACTTCAGGATCCGGGTGTAATGCGTGATGAGCAGGGTGCCGACCTCGCCGGTCGCGCGCACCCGGTTGACGCCCTCGGACACGACGCGCAGCGCGTCCACGTCCAGGCCGGAGTCGGTCTCGTCGAGCAGCGCGATCTTCGGCTTGAGCAGTTCGAGCTGCAGGATCTCGTGCCGCTTCTTCTCGCCGCCGGAGAAGCCCTCGTTCACCGAGCGCTCGGCGAAGGAGGAGTCCATCTGCAGCTGGGCCATCGCGGCGTTGACCTCCTTGACCCAGGTGCGCAGCTTCGGGGCCTCGCCGCGGATCGCGGTCGCGCTGGTGCGCAGGAAGTTGGCCACGGACACGCCGGGCACCTCGACCGGGTACTGCATCGCCAGGAACAGGCCGGCGCGGGCCCGCTCGTCGACGGTCATGGACAGCACGTCCTCGCCGTCGAGCAGCACCTGACCGCTCGTCACCGTGTACTTCGGGTGACCGGCGATCGAGTAGGCGAGCGTGGACTTGCCGGAGCCGTTCGGGCCCATGATGGCGTGCGTCTCGCCCTGCTTGACCGTCAGGTCGACGCCCTTGAGGATCTCCTTCTGGGCGCCTTCGGCGTCCACGGAGACGTGCAGGTCGCGGATTTCCAGAGTTGCCATCACAGCTCCACATTCGTGGCGACGTAGATGACATCGCCTTCGATCTTGGTCGGGTAGACGGGGACGGGGTCGACGGCCGGCAGGCAGGACGGCTTGCCGGTGGCGAGGTTGAAGGTCGAGCCGTGCAGCCAGCACTCGATCTCGCCGTCGATGATCTCGCCTTCGGACAGCGGCACCTCGGCGTGCGAGCAGGTGTCGAACAGCGCGTGCACCTTCTCCTCGGAGGTGCGCACGACCATCACCGCGACGTCCCCGATCTCGCAGCGCTCCGGCCGGTCCGGCTCGAAGTCCGCGACACTGCCGACGGCCTCCCACTCCGGCTCGACATGACGGCTCATCGGGCGAGCTCCTGCGCCAGTTCGGCGTCGACCTTCGCCATCAGCTGCTCTTCCAGCTCCGGCACGCCGATCTGCCGCACCACGTCGGCGAAGAAGCCGCGCACGACCAGGCGGCGCGCCTCGTCCTCGGGGATGCCGCGGGCCTGCAGGTAGAACAGCTGCTCGTCGTCGAAGCGGCCGGTCGCCGAGGCGTGCCCGGCGCCGACGATCTCGCCGGTCTCGATCTCCAGGTTCGGCACCGAGTCGGCGCGGGCGCCGTCGGTCAGCAGCAGGTTGCGGTTGAGCTCGTAGGTGTCGGTGCCCTCGGCGGCGGCGCGGATCAGCACGTCGCCGACCCAGACCGTGTGCGCGTCGGCGCCCTGCAGCGCGCCCTTGTACGTGACGTGCGAACGGCAGTTGGTCACCGAGTGGTCCACGAACAGCCGGTGCTCGAGGTGCTGGCCGTCGTCCGCGAAGTAGAGGCCGAGCAGCTCGGCGTCGCCGCCGGGGGCCGTGTAGCGCACGTTCGGGGTGATCCGGACCAGGTCGCCGCCGAACGTGACGTTGACCGACTTCACGGTCGCGTCCCGGCCGACCAGCGTGTTCTGCTGCGCGAGGTGCACGGCGTCGCGGTCCCAGTCCTGCACCGAGACGAACGTGACCTTCGCGCTGTCGCCCACGATCAGGTCCACGTTCGCCGAGCGCGCGCCGCTGCCCTTGTGGTCGAGCACGATCACGGCCTCGGCGAACGGCTTCACGTCGAACACGATGTGCGCGTACGCGGTGCCGCCGTCGCCGTGCACGTCCAGGCGCAGCGGCTCGGCCAGCACGGCCTCCTTCGCCACCGTGACCACCGTGACCTGCTCGGCCGCGGCGAACGCGAGGGCCGCGGTGCGGTCGATCGGCGCGCCCGCCTTACGAGCCCGCGGGTCGTCGCTGCCGACGACCTCGGACGTGGCGCCCTCGGGCAGGTGCAGCTCGATCTTGTCGCTGCCGTCCGCGGCGGCGCCCTCGTGCAGCTTCGCCAGCCGTTTGAGCGGGGTGAAGCGCCAGTCCTCCTCGCGGCCGCTGAGCGCCGCGAAGTCGGCCGGGTCGAAGGAGGTGGGCCGCTCGCCGCGGGAGGCGAGCACCTCCGAGTGGGTGCGCCCGGTGCCGGGACCGGCGAGCGGAGCTCCGGAGCCGGGCCGCGCGACGGACACGGCCGCGGCGGTGCTCGCGCCCTTGGTCTGCTCAGGCTGTGACGACATCAGTGTTCTTTCTCACGGGAGGTGCGAGGCGGGTGGTGGACGGGACGCGGGTCAGCCGACCGCGCCCTCCATCTGCAGCTCGATCAGCCGGTTGAGCTCCAGCGCGTACTCCATCGGCAGTTCCTTGGCGATCGGCTCGACGAAGCCGCGCACGATCATCGCCATCGCCTCGTCCTCGGTCAGGCCGCGGCTCATCAGGTAGAACAGCTGGTCCTCGGAGACCTTCGAGACGGTGGCCTCGTGGCCCATCGTCACGTCGTCCTCGCGCACGTCCACGTACGGGTACGTGTCGGACCGGGAGATCGTGTCCACCAGCAGCGCGTCGCACTTCACGCTGGACTTCGAGCGCTGCGCACCCTCCTGGATCTGCACCAGGCCGCGGTACGAGGTGCGGCCGCCGCCGCGGGCGACCGACTTGGAGACGATGTTCGAGGAGGTGTTCGGCGCCGCGTGCACCATCTTCGAGCCGGCGTCCTGGTGCTGGCCGGGGCCGGCGAAGGCGATCGAGAGGGTCTCGCCCTTCGCGTGCTCGCCGAGCAGCCAGACGGCCGGGTACTTCATGGTGACCTTGGAGCCGAGGTTGCCGTCGATCCACTCCATGGTCGCGCCCTCGTGCGCCGCGGCGCGCTTGGTGACCAGGTTGTAGACGTTGTTCGACCAGTTCTGGATGGTCGTGTAGCGGGCCCGGGCGCCCTTCTTCACGATGATCTCGACGACCGCGGAGTGCAGCGAGTCCGAGCTGTAGATCGGCGCGGTGCAGCCCTCGAGGTAGTGCACGTACGAGCCCTCGTCCGCGATGATCAGCGTCCGCTCGAACTGGCCCATGTTCTCGGTGTTGATCCGGAAGTAGGCCTGCAGCGGGATCTCCACGTGCACGCCCTTCGGCACGTAGATGAACGAGCCGCCGGACCAGACCGCCGAGTTGAGCGCGGCGAACTTGTTGTCGCCGGACGGGATGACCGTGGCGAAGTGCTCGCGGAACAGGTCCTCGTGCTCCTTGAGGGCCGTGTCGGTGTCCAGGAAGATCACGCCCTGGCGCTCGAGGTCCTCGTTGATGGAGTGGTAGACGGTCTCCGACTCGTACTGCGCCGCGACGCCCGCGAGCAGCCGCTGCTTCTCGGCCTCCGGGATGCCCAGCTTGTCGTACGTGTTCTTGATGTCCACCGGCAGGTCGTCCCAGGAGGTGACCTGCTTGTCCGTGGCGCGCACGAAGTACTTGATGTTGTCGAAGTCGATGCCCGAGAGGTCGGCGCCCCAGTTCGGCATCGGCTTGCGCTCGAACAGGCGCAGCGCCTTGAGCCGGAAGTCCAGCATCCACTGCGGCTCGTTCTTGAGCGCGGAGATCTCGCGGACCACGGCCTCGCTCAGGCCGCGCTTCGCCGTGGCTCCGGCTACGTCCGGGTCGGCCCAGCCGAACTCGTAGTTGCCGAGGCCGGCGAGCTCGTCGTGCGTGGTGGTCATGAAGCGTCTCCTTCAGATCCGGGGTGCTGGATCGGGTCCGGGGTCCCGGCACGCTGGCGTGCGACGGCGGCCGTCGGGATGAACGTGGTGCACACGCCGTCGCCGTGCGCGATCGTGGCCAGGCGTTGGACATGGGTGCCGAGCAGTTCGGCGAAGACCTGCGTCTCCACCTCGCACAGCTGCGGGAACTGTTCGGCGACGTTCTGCACGGGGCAGTGGTGCTGGCACAGCTGCTCGCCGGGGAGCTTCTCGGCCTCCCGGGTCGAGGCGGCGTACCCGTCCGCGGTCAGCGCCTCGGCCAGCAGCCGGGAGCGCTCGTCGGGGTCGGCCTCGGCGAGCACGTCCTGGTAGCGGGCGGCGAGGTCGGCGAAGCGGCGGCGGGCGAAGGCGGCGACCGCCTGCTCGCCCCCGGTCTCGGCGATGAAGCGCAGCGCGTCCACGGCCAGCGCGTCGTAGTCGTGGTGGAAGACCGCGCGGCCGGAGTCCGTCAGGGCGAAGACCTTGGCGGGGCGGCCGCGGTGGCGCTGGCCGTACACGCGCTGCTCGCGGGCCTCCACGAGTCCCTCGGCGAGGAGAGCGTCGAGGTGCCTGCGGACGCCCGCGGGGGTGAGGCCTAGACTGGAGGCCAGTTCGGCGGCGGTGCGCGGGCCCTCGGACAGGATGGCGCGGGCCACCCGGTTCCGGGTCGCCTGCCTCTCCTCCTGCTCCTCGAGCATGCCCACGTTTTTCACAACACCAGTGTGCGCTTATTCATTTCCGCGCTGCAACTAAGGGTGACCTAAGTCGTGCCCCTGGTGCCGGGGCGCGCGGATTGCCCACGTAAACTCGGCGCCATGCAGCAGACCGAAGCCGCCGTGGAGATCTCCGGCCTGGTCAAGCGGTACGGGGAGAAGACCGCTGTCCAGGGCCTGGACCTCGTGGTCGAGCGCGGCGGGCTCACCGCGGTGCTCGGGCCGAACGGCGCGGGCAAGACCTCCACGATCGAGTGCTGTGAGGGATATCGCACCCCGGACGGCGGACGGGTGCGCGTGCTGGGCCTGGACCCGATCGCGGACGCGCCGCGGCTGCGGCCGCGGATCGGCGTGATGCTCCAGTCGGGCGGCATCTACCAGGCCGTCCGGGCGATGGAGATGCTCCGGCACGTCGCGAGCCTCTACGCCAATCCGCTGAACGTGGACGAGCTGGCCGAACGCCTCGGCCTGGACTCCTGCGGCAGGACCTCCTTCCGGCGGCTGTCCGGCGGCCAGCAGCAGCGGCTCTCGCTCGCGCTCGCCGTGGTCGGACGCCCCGAACTGGTCTTCCTGGACGAGCCGACCGCGGGCCTGGACGTGCAGGCGCGGCACGCCACGTGGGAGCTGATCGAGCAGCTGCGCGCGGACGGCGTGACCATCGTGCTCACCACGCACCTGCTGGACGAGGCCGAACGGCTCGCCGACAAGGTGGCGATCATCGACAGCGGCCGGGTCATCGCGTGCGACACGCCGCAGCGGCTCGCCGACACCACGCGCGACCGGGACTCCATCCGCTTCGACGCGCCCGCCGGACTCGACCTGACGGCGCTGTCCATCGCGGTCGCCCCCGCGCAGGCGTCCGAGCCGGTCGCGGGCGGCTACCACGTGACCGGCGACATCACCCCGGACACCCTCGCGGCGACGACGGCGTGGTGCGCGAGCCTCGGCATCATGCCGCGCAACCTGCAGATCGAGCAGCGCAGCCTGGAAGACGTCTTCCTGGACCTGACCGGACGGGAGCTGCGCTGAGATGAGCGCCGAGACCCTACCCAAGCAAGCCGCGAAGCCGATGGGAGGCCGCGTGCTGGGCACACCGGGCGACTTCCGGCCGGACCCGCGCCCCGCCCCCGTCGGCCGGATGGTCCTGGCGCAGGCCCGCTTCGAGACGCGGCTGCTGCTGCGCAACGGCGAGCAGCTGCTGCTGGCCATCATCATCCCGGCGATGATGCTGGTCGCGTTCGCCGCCGAGCCGCTCGGCACCATCACCGGCGGCACCAGCCGGATCGACTACTACGCGCCCGGCATCATCGGGATGGCCGTCCTGTCCACGGCGTTCACCAGCCAGGCCATCGCCACCGGCTTCGAGCGGCGCTACAACGTGCTCAAGCGGCTCGGCGCCACGCCGCTGCCGCGCTGGGGCCTGCTCGCGGGCAAGTCGCTCAGCATCCTGATGGTCGAGTGCGTGCAGATGGCGCTGCTGATCGGGATCGCGCTGGTGATGGGCTGGTCCCCGCACGGCGACCCGCTCGCGGTGCTGCTGTTCCTCGCGCTCGGCACGACGGCGTTCAGCGGCCTCGCGCTCTGGCTCGCCGGTTCGCTGCGCGCGGAGGCGACCCTGGCCGGGGCGAACTTCCTGTTCCTGGTCTTCATCGGCCTCGGCGGCGTCGTGGTGCCGCTGAGCAAGTTCGGGCACGGCGCGCAGTCGGTGCTGCAGTTCCTGCCGATCAGCGCGCTGACCAACGGACTGCGCGACGTGCTGCAGGGCGGCTCGGCGATGCCGTGGGGCCCGCTGGGCATCCTGGCCGCCTGGACGGTCGTCGCGATCGCGGGCGCGGCCCGCTTCTTCAAGTGGGAGTAGGGCGAGCGTGACCCAGCAGGAAACCAGGATCCCGGCCGCGCGCGCGTCCGCCGAACAGGTCGCGCGGCGGCTGCGCTGGCGGCCGACGCCCAAGCAGGTGGAGTGGGCGTGCTACGCGGCGCTGCTCGCGAACACGCTGATCGTGATCACCGGCGGCGCGGTGCGGCTGACGAACTCGGGCCTGGGCTGCCCGACGTGGCCGGAGTGCACCGGCGGCTCGCTCGTGCCGGTCAACACGCTCGGCTACCACGGCGTGATCGAGTTCACGAACCGGATGCTGACCTACGCGGTGACCGCGGGCGTCGGCGCGGCGATCCTGGCCGCGATGTTCCAGCGCCCGCGCCGCCCGATCCTGGTGAAGCTGTCCTGGCTGCTGTTCGTCGGCGTCGTGCTGCAGGCCGTCGTCGGCGGCATCACCGTGCTGACGAAGCTGGCCCCCGAGTGGGTCGCCGCGCACATGTGCGTATCGATGGGCATGATCGCGGTCTCCTACGTGCTCTGGATCCGCTCCCGCGAGGGCGACGGCCCGGTCGAGCTGCTGACGAAGCGCGAGATCTTCTGGCTGGCCCGCGTCCTGGTCACCGCCACCGCCGCCGTGATCGCCGTCGGCACCCTCGTGACCGGCACCGACCCGCACGCCGGCGCGAGCGACGCCAGCAAGCGCCTCCCGTTCAAGGCCCTCGACATCACCCAGGCGCACGCCGACCTGGTCTTCATCGTCATCGGCCTCACCGCGGCCCTGTGGTTCGCCTTCAAGGCCACCGACGCCCGCCCGGAAAGCCTCCGCGCCGTCCGCGACATGTTCCTGGTCCTCATCCTCCAGGCCGCGATCGGCTACACCCAGTACTTCACCGGCCTACCGGCGTGGATGGTCCTGCTACACATGACCGGCGCCTGCCTGACCTGGATCGCGGCCCTGCGCGTCCTGATGTCGCTACGCGTACGGCACTGACGTGGGAGTGCTAGAGGACCTCTTCTCCCTGAAGGGCCGAGCAGCCCTGGTCACCGGCGGCAGCTCCGGAATCGGCTACGCCATGGCCGAAGCGATCGCAAGAGCCGGAGCGAGAACCGTCCTGCTCGCCAGACGCGAAGCCCTCCTGAAAGACGCCGTCGACCGAATCACCGCCCAGCACGGCGAGGCGCACGCCGTGGTCGCCGACATCACCGACCGCGAACAACTCGCGAACGCCGCCGAACAAGCGGTGGAGCTGGTCGGCGAGATCGACATCCTCGTCAACTGCGCCGCCAACATGTTCCGCCCACCCCTGGCCGACCTGACGACCGCTCAGTGGGACGCCCAGTTCCAGGCCAACGTCGACGCGCCGTTCCTCCTAGGCCAACGCTTCGGCCCCAAGATGGCCGAACGCGGCTGGGGCAGGATCATCAACGTGGGCTCCCAGCAGTCCGTCTCCGCCTTCGGCAACAGCGGCGGCTACGGCGCCGCCAAGGCAGCAGTCGCCGGCCTCACCCGCTCCCAAGCCGAGGCCTGGTCCGCCCACGGCGTCTGCGTCAACACGATCATCCCCGGCTTCGTCCTCACCCCGCTCACCGCCGAGACCGCCCAGGACCCCGACCGCGTAGCCGCCCTGGCCGCCCGCCACATGGTCGCCCGCAACGGCGTCCCCGAGGACTTCCAGGGCGCCGCCCTCTTCCTGGCCTCCGACGCCGCCCGCTTCGTCACCGGCCAGATGCTCTTCGTCGACGGCGGCTTCTCGGTGCACTGAGGCGCCGTCAGACCCCCGCCTCGGCGAGGAAGAAGCGGCCGGTGCCGGTGAGCAGGACGCTGGCGTCGGCGGCGGAGAGGAAGCAGGACTGGCCGCGGACGAGGACGAAGTGGCCGTCGGGTTCGGTGCCGCAGCTGACGGAGGACTCGCCGTCGACGCAGAGCAGGACGCGGGGGCCGCCGTCGCCGGGGACGGTGAGGGCGGCGCCGTCGGACAGGGTGAGGCGGCTGAGTCTGAACTCGGGGACCGGGGTGTCGAAGACCTCGATGCCGGGGGCTGCCTGACGGGCCGTGAGGACGGGCACCTCGACCTCGGGGTCCAGCACGCGGGTCAGCTCGGGAATGTCGATGTGCTTGGGGGTGAGGCCGGCCCGGATCACGTTGTCGGAGTTGGCCATCAGCTCGATTCCTACGCCCTTGATGTAGGCGTGGATGCCTCCCGCGGCCATGAACAGGGCCTGTCCGGGCTCGACGACGCGGTGGTTCATCAGCAGTGAGCAGACCAGGCCGATGTCCCGGGGGTGGTCGGCGTTCATCCGCACGACGGCGTCGTACGAGGCGGCGTACGGGCCGCCCTTGGCCGCCTCGACGCCTGCCGCCTCCACGGCCTTGGCGGCCAGCGACTCGCGGCTGTCCTCGGGCCAGGTGAGCAGCGCGGTGAGGGCGTCGGCGACGCCGCGGGGGGTCGGGTTGGCGCGCAGGTTCGCGACGAGTTCCTTGAGTTCCGGCAGGTCGAGGCCCTCGATCGCCTCGGCGGCCTGTTCGGCGTGCCGCAGGCCGGCCAGCACCTCGAAGGGGGTCAGGGCGCAGAGGATCTCCGGCTTGGGCCAGTCGTCCACGTAGACCCGCTCGCGCGCGTCCCGCGGCACCCCGCGCTGCTCCTCGCGCGCGAAGCCCGCCTCGGCCTGCTCACGCGTCGGATGCAGCTGCACGGACAGCGCCTTGTCCGCGGCGAGCACCTTGAGCAGGAAGGGCAGCCGTCCGCCGAATCCGGCGGCGACGCGCACGCCGAGTTCGAGGGCCGGGTTCGCGGCGATCGCGGCGGTCAGCGTGCCGGTCACGCCGGTCCGGGTGAGCACCGACGGGGCGCTGGGGTGCGCGCCCATCCACAGCTCCGCCTGCGGTCCGGCGCTCGGCGAGGGTTCGCCGAGCAGCTCGGCGATCGCGGTGCGCGATCCCCAGGCGTAGGGCTGGACGGTGTTACCCAACAGATCCACGCGTGGACCTCCATGACGACGGTTCGGCTCTCCGGCGCAGTGCGTCGCAGACTTTACCGACACGAACTGAACGAACGCTCAACTTAACGTCGGAGCGGCCTTCATCGTTTCAGAATCGACGCACCAGCGGGTCGATCGCGAGGAGGACGAACAGCAGCGCGAGGTAGCTGTTGGAGAAGTGGAACATCCGCATGGGCTTGAGGGCCACACCGGTCACGCCCTTGCGCGCCTGCCAGTGCAGCTGGTGCGCCACGACGAGGAACGCGAGGCCGAGCACGCAGGCGCCGACGCCGTAGACCCACCCGGTGTGCGCGACCGGCCAGACGGCCAGCGAGCAGGCGACCGTGGCCCAGGTGTAGAGCATCATCTGCCAGGCGACGTGCCGTTCCGGGGCGACGCAGGGCAGCATCGGCACGTTCGCGGCGGCGTAGTCCTCGCGGTAGCGCATGGCCAGCGACCAGAAGTGCGGCGGCGTCCACATGAACACGACCAGGAACAGCACGACCGGCGGCCAGGCCAGGTGGTCGGTGACGGCGGTCCAGCCGATCACGGTCGGGAAGCAGCCCGCGGCCCCGCCCCAGACGATGTTCTGCGAGGTGCGCCGCTTGAGGATCATCGAGTAGACGACCACGTAGAACACGTTCGCGGCCAGCGCCAGCATCGAGGACAGCCAGTTGACGGCGAGGCCGAGCCAGAGCGTGGACAGCACGCCGAGCACGAGGCCGAAGACGACCGCGGCGTTCGGCGTGACCGTGTGCATCGCCAGCGGACGGCGGCGGGTGCGGCGCATCTCGGTGTCGATGTCCCGGTCCACCCAGCAGTTGAGCGCGTTGGCGCTGCCCGCCGAGAGGTAGCCGCCGACGGTGACCGCGACGACCGTCCACAGGTTCGGCACCCCGCCCTTGGCGAGGAACATCACCGGAATGGTCGTGATGATCAGCAGTTCGATGATCCGCGGCTTGGTGAGCGCCACGTACGCGCGCACCGTGTCGGCGAGCGTGACCCGGCCCGGTTCGGCGCGCTCCGGCGCCGGTGCGGTCGTGACCGGAGCCGCCGGGAGGGAATCCACCGCAGTCACCAGCGCACACCCCAGCTTCTCGTCTACTCCTCGTCGCCCGGAGTTTTCCGAGGACAGCGAAACTCTAGACCGTGCCCGACACGAGCCCGCGCCCGGGTCGGGTGAAACGCCGTAGACGGGTGCCCGCACGCCCGTTTCGGCACCTTCACACTCGCTCAGACCACTGCACATGAGTTGACGGCCCTGAGCGGGGTAGGGTGGTGCCGACATAACAGATTTCACAGCCTCCGCCGCGCGGGGAATGGGCCTTGCTCCGGCCGTCTGGAAGGGTCGTGCGGACCCGTCCCGACCCGAGCGCCGCCCGGTGGGCAGCGTCGCCTCCACCCCGAGGACGACGGCTCCGCACCCAAGGAAGGACGCGCGCGTTGAGCGAGCTGCCCGCTGTTTCGAACTCCCCGTTCTCGTGGACCGATCTGGACCGCAGGACGGTCGACACCGTCCGCGTGCTGGCCGCGGACGCGGTGCAGAAGGTCGGCAACGGCCACCCCGGCACCGCCATGTCACTGGCCCCGGTCGCCACGCTGCTGTTCCAGAAGCACCTGCGGCACGACCCGGCCGACGCCCAGTGGGCGGGCCGGGACCGCTTCGTGCTCTCCCCCGGGCACTCCAGCCTGACGCTCTACATCCAGCTGTACCTCTCCGGCTACGGCCTCGAGCTGTCCGACCTGCAGGCCTTCCGCACCTGGGGCTCGCTGACGCCGGGCCACCCGGAGCACGGGCACACCGTCGGCGTGGAGACCACCACCGGTCCGCTCGGCCAGGGCCTGGCGAACGCGGTCGGCATGGCGATGGCGGCCCGCTACGAGCGCGGCCTGTTCGACCCGGAGGCGGCCCCCGGCACCTCGCCGTTCGACCACACGGTCTACGCGATCGCGTCCGACGGCGACCTGGAGGAGGGCGTCACCTCCGAGGCCTCGTCCATCGCGGGCACCCAGAAGCTCGGCAACCTGGTCGTCATCTACGACGACAACCACATCTCGATCGAGGGCGACACGAAGGTCGCGTTCACCGAGGACGTCGTCAAGCGCTACGAGGCGTACGGCTGGCACACCCAGTCGGTCGAGTGGACCCGCTCGGAGACCGACGTCGAGGGCTACCACGAGGACGTCGAGGCGCTGCACCGGGCGATCCTGGCGGCCGAGGCGGAGACCGACCGCCCGTCGATCATCCGGCTGCGCACGATCATCGGCTGGCCGGCCCCGACCCTGCAGAACACCGAGAAGGCGCACGGCTCGGCCCTCGGCGCGGACGAGGTCGCGGCCACCAAGACCGTCCTCGGCTTCGACCCGGAGAAGACCTTCGAGGTCTCCGACGAGGTCCTCGGCCACGCCCGCGAGGTCGTGACCCGCGGCGCGGCGGCCCGCGCCGAGTGGAACAAGGGCTACGAGGCCTGGCGCGCGGCCAACCCGCAGCGCGCCGCGGACTTCGACCGGATCGTCGCGCGCGAGCTGCCCGCGGGCTGGGACGAGAAGCTGCCGGTCTTCCCGGCGGGCAAGGACGTCGCCACCCGCAAGGCCTCCGAGGCCGCGATCCAGGCGATCGCCGAGCAGCTGCCCGAGTTCTGGGGCGGCAGCGCGGACCTGGCCGGCTCGAACAACACCACCATCAAGGGCGGCCTGTCCTTCCTGCCGTACCTCGAGGAGGGCGGCGAGTTCGGCGGCTCCTCCCCGTACGGCCGGATCCTGCACTTCGGCATCCGCGAGCACGCGATGGGCTCGATCCTCAACGGCATCGCGCTGCACGGCAACACCCGCCCGTTCGGCGGCACGTTCCTGCAGTTCTCCGACTACATGCGCCCGGCGGTCCGGCTCGCCGCGATGATGCAGGCGCCGGTCACCTACGTGTGGACGCACGACTCGATCGGCCTCGGCGAGGACGGCCCGACGCACCAGCCGGTCGAGCACTTCGCGGCGCTGCGGGCGATCCCGGAGTTCCACTTCGTGCGCCCGGCCGACGCCAACGAGACCGTCGCGGCCTGGAAGGCGACGCTGGAGCAGCGCGGCCCGGTCGGCCTGGCGCTGACCCGGCAGAACGTGCCGACCTTCGACCTGGACGCGCTGGGCGCGGCCGTGAGCGTCGAGGAGGGCGTCAAGCGCGGCGGCTACGTGCTGGCCGAGGCCACCGGCGGCGCGCCGAGGGTGATCCTCATCGGCACCGGCTCCGAGGTGCAGCTCGCCGTCGCGGCGCGCGAGGCGCTGGAGGCGTCCGGCGTGCCGACCCGCGTCGTGTCGATGCCGTGCACCGAGTGGTTTGACGCGCAGGACGCGGGATACCGGGAGTCCGTCCTGCCCGCCGCCGTCAAGGCCCGGGTGGCGGTCGAGGCCGGTATCGCGCAGCCGTGGTACCGCTTCGTGGGCGACGCGGGCCGCATCGTCTCGCTGGAGCACTTCGGCGCCTCCGCCGACTACAAGAAGCTGTACACGGAGTTCGGGATCACCGCGGACGCCGTCGAGGCCGCGGCGCGCGCGTCGCTCGCCACGGTCGAGGCCTGAGGAATCAAGGGGAGATAGCGAAATGTACGAGAACCTCAAGAAGCTGTCCGACGACGGCGTCTCCATCTGGCTCGACGACCTGTCCCGGGACCGGATCCGCACCGGGAACCTGGCCGAGCTGGTCCGGGACAAGCACGTCACCGGCGTGACCACGAACCCGACCATCTTCCAGAAGGCGATCTCCGGCTCGGCCACCTACGACGACCAGGTCAAGGACCTGGCCGTGCGCGGCGTGACCGTGGACGAGGCGCTGCGCATGATCACCACGCGCGACGTGCGCGACGGCGCCGACGTGCTGCGCCCGGTGTACGACGCCACGAACGGCGTGGACGGCCGGGTCTCGATCGAGGTGGACCCGCGGCTGGCGCACAACACCCCGGCCACGATCGCCGAGGCCAAGCAGCTGTGGTGGCTGGTCGACCGCGACAACGTGCTGATCAAGATCCCGGCGACCAAGGCCGGCCTGCCGGCGATCACCGCGGTGCTGGCCGAGGGCATCAGCGTGAACGTCACCCTGATCTTCTCGCTGGAGCGCTACCGCGAGGTCATGGACGCGTTCATCGCCGGCCTCGAGCAGGCGAAGGCGAACGGGCACGACGTCAGCAGGATCCAGTCGGTCGCCTCGTTCTTCGTCTCGCGGGTGGACACCGAGATCGACAAGCGGCTGAAGGCCGTCGGCGGCGACCAGGCGACCTCGCTGCTCGGCAAGTCGGCCGTGGCCAACGCCCGGCTCGCGTACGAGGCCTTCGAGGAGGTCTTCGCCGGCGAGCGCTGGGCCCCGCTGAAGGCGGCCGGCGCCACCGCGCAGCGTCCGCTGTGGGCCTCGACCGGCGTGAAGGACCCGTCGTACAAGGACACCCTGTACGTGGACGACCTGATCGTCGGCGGCGTCGTGAACACGATGCCGGAGGCCACGCTGAACGCCGAGGCCGACCACGGCGCCCCGAACGGCGACGCGGTGCGCGGCACCTACGCCGACGCGAAGAAGGTCATCGAGGACGTCGAGGCGCTCGGCATCTCCTACGACGACGTCGTCCAGCTGCTCGAGGACGAGGGCGTGGAGAAGTTCGAGGCGTCCTGGAAGGAACTCGTCGACGCGCTGCAGGCTGAGCTGACGAAGCTCGGGAGCCAGGCGTGAGCCCAGTCGGCAGGGACGGCGACGTCTTCTCGCCGTCGATCATGCACCGGCACCTCGACGAGGTCGAGCACGCCGGCACGGACCTGGCGAACCCGCTGCGGGACGCGCAGGACCGGCGGCTGCCGCGGATCGCGGGCCCCTGCGGCCTGGTGATCTTCGGCGTCACCGGCGACCTGAGCCGCAAGAAGCTGATGCCGGCGATCTACGACCTGGCGAACCGGGGGCTGCTGCCCCCGGGCTTCGCCCTGGTCGGCTTCGCCCGGCGGGACTGGGCCGACCAGGACTTCGCGCAGGTCGTCTACGAGTCGGTCAAGGAGCACGCGCGGACCCCGTTCCGCGAGGAGGTCTGGAACCAGCTGGCCCAGGGCTTCCGCTTCGTGCCCGGCGAGTTCGGCGACCCGGCGGCGTTCGAGGAGCTCAAGCAGACGATCGACGAGCTCGACCGGCTGCGCGGCACCAACGGCAACCACGCGTTCTACCTCTCGGTGCCGCCGAAGTTCTTCCCGAACGTGGTCAAGCAGCTCAAGGAGTCGGGCCTGTCCGACGGCGGCGACGAGTCCTGGCGCCGGGTGATCATCGAGAAGCCCTTCGGCCACGACCTGGCCTCCGCCAAGGAGCTCAACCGGGTCGTCGGCGAGGTCTTCGCGCCCAAGTCGGTCTTCCGGATCGACCACTACCTGGGCAAGGAGACGGTGCAGAACATCCTGGCGCTGCGCTTCGCCAACACGATGTTCGAGCCGATCTGGAACCGCAACTACGTCGACCACGTGCAGATCACCATGGCCGAGGACATCGGCATCGGCGGCCGCGCGGGCTACTACGACGGCATCGGCGCGGCCCGCGACGTGATCCAGAACCACCTGCTGCAGCTGCTCGCGCTGACCGCCATGGAGGAGCCGGGCTCCTTCGAGGCGGACGCGGTGTTCGCGGAGAAGGTCAAGGTGCTCTCGGCGGTGCAGCTGCCGGAGGACCTGGGCAGGCACACCGTGCGCGGCCAGTACACCGGCGGCTGGCAGGGCGGCGAGAAGGTGCTCGGCTTCCTGGAGGAGGACGGCATCGCGCCGGACTCCATCACCGACACCTTCGCCGCCATCAAGCTGGAGATCGACACCCGCCGCTGGGCGGGCGTCCCGTTCTACCTGCGCACCGGCAAGCGGCTCGGCCGGCGCGTGACGGAGATCGCGGTGGTCTTCCAGCGCGCCCCGCACCTGCCGTTCACCGACACGATGACCGAGGAGCTCGGCCAGAACGCCCTGGTCATCCGGGTGCAGCCGGACGAGGGGATCACCGTGCGCTTCGGCTCCAAGGTCCCGGGCACCTCGATGGAGGTGCGCGACGTGTCGATGGACTTCCAGTACGGCGAGGCGTTCACCGAGTCCTCCCCCGAGGCCTACGAGCGGCTCATCCTGGACGTGCTGCTCGGCGACGCGCCGCTGTTCCCGCGCACCGAGGAGGTCGAGCTCGGCTGGGAGATCCTCGACCCGATCGAGAAGTACTGGGCGGAGAACGAGAAGCCGGCCCAGTACCCGGCGGGCACCTGGGGTCCGGCCGAGGCGGACGAGATGCTCGCGCGTGACGACCGCGTTTGGAGAAGGCCGTGATCATCGATCTTACGGACACCACGTCGGGCAAGATCGCCTCGACGCTGGTGGCGGCCCGGCACAAGAGCGGCACCCCGACGACGGGCGCCGTGCTGACGCTGGTGGTCTCCACCGAGGAGCGGCACCACTACGACGCGATGAAGGCGGCCAGCCGCGCGGCCCGGGAGCACCCGGCCCGGATCATCATCGCGATCGGCCGCCCGGACACCACCCGCACCCGGCTGGACGCCGAGGTGCGCACCGGCGACGAGAACGGCCCCGGCGAGGTCGTGGTGCTGCGGCTGTACGGCGAGCTGGCCACGCACGCCGACTCGGTCGTGCTGCCGCTGCTGCTGCCGGACGTCCCGGTCGTCACCTGGTGGCCGGACGAGGGCCCGGACGCTCCGTCGAAGGACCCGCTGGGCGCCTTCGCACAGCGCCGGATCACCGACGCGGCTGAGTACTACAAGCCGATGACCAAGCTCGTGGCGCGGGCGGCCGGCTACCAGCCGGGCGACACCGACCTGGCCTGGACCCGGCTCACCCCGTGGCGCTCGATGCTGGCCGCCGCACTGGACCAGTTCCCGCGCACGGTCACCTCGGTCGCGGTCTCCGGCGAGGAGGGCAACCCCTCGGTGCGGGTGCTGGCCGTGTGGCTGCGGCAGCGGCTCCGCGTGCCGGTGACCCGGACCGCGGACGAGGGCCCGGGCATCACCTCGGTCGAGCTGATGACCGAGGACGGCCCGATCCGGCTGAGCCGGCCGGACGGCGAGCTGGCCACGCTCTCCATCCCGGGCCAGCCGGACCGCCCGGTGGCGCTCAAGCGGCGGGAGACCGCCGAGCTGATCGCCGAGGAGCTGCGCCGGCTGGACCAGGACGACGTCTACGCCCGGATGCTGGCCGAGGTGGACGTGCCGTTCACCGAGCCGCTGAACGTGGCCGGTCCGACGGTCGAGAAGGCCGCCAAGGAGGCGGCGCGCCTCGGCGAGCCGGCTCCGGTGGTCGTCGACGAGGCCGGGGAGGCTGACGAGGCCGGCGACGGGCCCGCGGCGGACGCCGGTGCCCCGACCGGGGAGTCGGCTTGACTGCCGCGCGCGCCGGAGCCCGCGTCCTGCGCCACCCGTCCGGCCCGGTCCTGGCTTCGGCGGCGGCGGCGCGGCTGGCGACCAAGCTGATCGACGTGCTGGCCGAGCGGGACGTGGCGCATCTGGTGCTGACCGGCGGCACGATCGGCATCGGCACGCTGGCCGCGCTCGCGCAGCTGCCCGCGCGCGAGGCCGTGGACTGGGGCCGGGTGCACCTGTGGTGGGGCGACGAGCGCTTCCTCCCCGCCGGGGACAAGGAGCGCAACGAGACCCAGGCCAGGGAAGCCCTGCTGGACGAGCTGCCGCTGAACCCGGAGTTCGTGCACGTCATGGCCCCAAGCGACGGCCCGGACGGCGACGACGCGGCGGCCGCGGCCGAGCGTTACGCCGTCGAGCTGGCGACGGCAAGGACGCACCGGAGTTCGACGTGCTGCTGCTCGGCATGGGCCCGGACGGCCACATCGCCTCGCTGTTCCCGGACCACCCGGGCACCCGCGAGATCGCGCCGTCCGCGATCCCGGTGCACGACTCCCCCAAGCCGCCGCCCGACCGGATCTCGCTCACCTTCCGCGTGATCCAGGCCGCGCGCGAGGTGTGGGTCGTGGCATCCGGGGCCGAGAAGGCCGAGGCCGTGGCACGCGCGCTCTCCAGCGCCGACCAGGTGCACACGCCCGCGGCGGGCGCCCACGGCACGGAGGCGACCCTCTGGCTCGTCGACGAGGCCGCAGCCGGCCTGCTGCGGTAGTACGTGCGTTGAGTGGGCCCCCGCAGTCCTGACCGCGGGGGCCCACTCTTCTGTGTTCGGGGTCTGCGGGGCGGGGCTCACGCGGGACGGTCGCCCCCCTTTACAACAAAGTCTGCAAAGTGTACGTTTTGTACATGTCAGAGACAGTGACCCTCACCGACGCGCGCACGCGCCTCGGAAATCTGGTCGCCAAGTCGCACCACGGCGGCGAGATCATCACCATCACGCAGCACGGCACGCCGGTGGCGGCGATCGTGCCCTACGAGGTGCTGGAGTACTTCCGGCGCCGCGAGGACGAGGCCGACATCGCGCTGGCCGAGCGGATCCTGGCGCAGGACGACGACGTCGTGCCGCACGACCAGGTCAGGAAGCTCCTGGGAATGGACGAGGACAGCTAGGTGCCCCGTCACAAGGACAAGGAGACCGACGAGGAACAGCGCAGGACCTACTGGATCGACTGGAAGCCGGCCGCCATCGACGCGGCGACCCTGCTGTACCGCGAGGACAAGCTGGGCGCGCAACTGGTGCTGACGGCCGTGTACGAGCTCGGCGACAACCCCCGGCCGGGCAACAGCGCCAACCTCGGCCGGGGCGGGCTTCGCCGACTGCTGCTCGGCTACTACCGGGTGCTCTACAAGGTCTCGGAGAAGAACGCGACGGTCACGGTCATCATGGTGGCCAAGGCTCCGCATCCGCAGTGACAGGCAGTACGATGCACCCTGCCCCGGCCCTCGCCGGGGCCGCGCGTGGAGAGCGAAGCCGGTGTGAATCCGGCACTGTCCCGCAACGGTGATCCCTGTTCCCCGGGGAAGTCCGGTCGCCTCTCGGCGCGCGCACGCTCAGCCAGCCTCGATGGAAGGATTGGCCCGCGATGCCTCGCGCCCAATTGTCCGCGCCCGAAATCCCCTCGTCCCGATGGCGTTCGGCGGTTCACGCCCTCGAGCCTCGCGAATGGGGCCGCCTCGGCCTGATCGCCCTGGCCGTACTCGCGATCAACGGCTTCGGCTGGGGCATCTACGTCTTCACGGTGATGCCGCATCACTTCGCCTACGCGAAACTCGGCGTGGGCCTCGGCGTGGCCGTCACAGCGTGGACGCTCGGCGCCCGGCACGCCTTCGACGCCGACCACATCTCGGCGATCGACAACGTCACCCGCAAGCTGATGTCCGAGGGCACGCGCCCGATCGCGGTCGGCTTCGCGTTCGCTCTCGGCCACTCCAGCATCGTCGTCGCGGTCGGCGTCGGGATCACCGTCGCGGCGAAGGCCGTGTTCGGCGCTCTCGTCGACCCGAATTCGACCTATGAGACGCTCGGCGGCACCATCGGCACGGTCACGGCGGCGAGCTTCCTGTACCTGATCGCCGCACTGAACCTGATCGTGCTGGCCGGGATCGCCAGGGTGTTCAAGCAGATGCGGCGCGGCGACCTCGACGAGGAGGAACTGGAGAAGCAGCTCCAGGCGCGCGGCCTGATGTGGCGCTTCTTCGGCCGCTTCATGCGATCGATCACGAAGAGCTGGCAGATGTACCTCGTCGGCTGCGCCTTCGGCATCGGATTCGACACCGCGACCGAGGTCGTGCTGCTCGCGGCCACGGCGTACGCGGCGACCAGCGGCCTGCCGTTCTACGCGGTCCTCGCGCTGCCGCTGCTGTTCTCCGGCGGCATGACCCTGTTCGACACGCTCGACGGCTGCTTCATGAACTTCGCCTACGGCTGGGCCTTCGCGAAGCCGGTCCGCAAGGTCTACTACAACCTCGTGATCACGGGGCTGTCGATCGCCGCCGCGTTCATCATCGGCACGGTCGAGATGCTCGGCGTGCTGACCGGCGAGCTGCATCTGTCCGGCGGATTCTGGGGCTTCATGGCGGACTTCGACATCAACAGGGCCGGATTCACCATCGCCGGCCTGTTCGCGGCGACGTGGATCGTGGCCGTGCTGGTGTGGCGGTTCGGGAGGATCGAGCACCGCTGGACGAAGCAGGAGACCGCGGACTAGTCCGCCGGCTGCGGACCAGTCAGGCGGCTACGCGATCAGCCGAGCGGACGCGGCGCCCAGTCGAGCCACACGCCGTGCATTCCGGCCGCACCGAGGCGGAAGCGCCGCTCCCGGCCGCCGAGGTAGACGACCGCGCCCAGCACCTCGTGCACGTCCTTGCCTTCGGGCGCATCCGGATCGGGCTCACCGCTGAACAGGCCGAGCCCGATCCGGTGCGCCTCCTTGATAATGAACACCAGGTCGCGCCGCGCACCGAGCTCGCGGACCAGCCGGACGAGCTCCTCGCGGCCCTCCGGGCTCCAGTGCGGCAGGCTGTTCGAGACGAAGACGCACGGGATCGCGTTGTCCGCCACGGATTCCACGGCGTCGGCCAGGATGCGCACGGCGTCGCCCTTGCGCAGGCGCACCGGCCGCCGAGCGGCGTGCGCCAAGGCCGCTTCGAGCCGGGCACGGCGCTCGGCGTGCTCGGGCCACACCAGGGCGCGCAGCCAGGCGCACGCCTCGGGATCGGTCGGGCTGAGCGGATTCAGGTCCAGGCCGACGCGCGAGGAGACCCGCAGCGGCTTGGTGACGAACGGCGCGAGCTGGTCCGGCCTGCACGGGCCGTGGATCGGGCAATGCAGCGCGGGAACGCCGTCAGCGGACGCCTCGCCACCCTCCAGCACCGTGCCGTCGGCGAACTCGTAGCGGAAGTCGTAGCGGTCCGCGTGCAGCAGCAGGCCGGCGCTGGGGCCGATCTCGATCAGCCCCAGCGGGCGCCGCGTCGTCGCCTGCACCCAGCCGAAGGCGGGCAGCAGCTGCGCGCTGCGCTGCACCTCGTTCGTCTGCGTCTCGCCGTTCGCCAGCAGCGGATCGATCTCCGCGCGGTGCGCGGCGACGAACTCGACGAAGACCTTCGGAAGGTTTCCATCCGGCGCCCGGGAACCGCCCAGCGAGGGGTAGTACTCCGCCAGGGACTCGTTCGGGTGATCGAACAACACCCGGTGCACCGACGCGAGGAGCAGGTTGGGGATCCGCTGCCGGTGCGGCGCCAGGCCGAGCACTTCGACGAAGTAGCCGCGCGCGGCGAGGTCGTCCGAGACGTACTGGGTCAGCGCGGTGTAGAGCGGGGAGCTGTCCCGCACCTCGCGATCGATGAAGATCTCGAACCTGCGCGTGGTCTCGTCCCAGTCCGCCATGGGCCGATTCTAGGCGGCGGAGGAGCTCAGATCTCGCCGCGCAGCTTGGCCAGCGCCTCGGCCAGGATGGCCTCGCCGTCCTCGTTGCTGCGCCGCTCGCGCACGTACGCGAGGTGCGTCTTGTACGGCTCGGTGCGCGGCGGGGCCGGGGGGTTGTCCCGGTCCGGGCCGGCCGGGAAGCCGCAGCGCGGGCAGTCCCAGCTCTCCGGGATCGCCGCGTCGCTGGCGAAACTCGGCCGAGTCTCGTGCCCGTTGCAGCAGTAGAAGGTGATCCAGACGCGCGGCGCGGTGTCGCCCCGCTCGGCCTCGCCCATGGGGCCGGCGCCGACCCGGCTGCCGCGAATCGCGTTGCCACTAGCCACTTTTATCCGTCTCCCTGCCGCAGACCGCGTAGTGCTCCACCGTCGCCGTACAAAAGGCGCGATGCACCAGTGTACGAGCGTTAGGTCAGACGCGGGTGCGCATCCCCCCGGTTCCGCCCGATATCGGAGCGGATTCGCCCGGATCTGTCCTACTTGTAGGCGATTCCGATGCCGACGATGCAGGCAAGCCAGATCACCGAGAGCACGATCGTGATGCGGTCGAGGTTCTTCTCGACCACCGAGGAACCGCCGTGCTGCGAGGTGAAACCGCCGCCGAACATGTCGGAAAGTCCGCCGCCCTTGCCCTTGTGCAGCAGGACGAACAGGATCAGCAGCAAGCTGGTGATACCCAGGATGATCTCAAGGGTGAGGATCACGGGGCGCTTCTCTCTCGGTGGACGGCCGGCGGTTGCCGCGGCGTGCGGCAACCGCCTCAGATTACCTGGTCCGGCGGGTGCGAGACCAGTAGCCGTCTCTCATGGTCAGGCGACCGCGGTGTCCCGGTAGCGCACGATCCGGACGAAGTCCTCCGGGTCCAGTGAGGCGCCGCCGATCAGCGCGCCGTCCACGTCCTTCTCGGCCATGATGCCGGCCGCGTTGGAGCCCTTGACGGAGCCGCCGTACAGGATGCGGACGGCGTCGGCCGTCTCGGCGTCGTACAGCTCGGCGAGCTTCGCCCGGGACGCGCCGATGACCTCCTGCGCGTCGGCCGGGGTGGCCACCTCGCCGGTGCCGATCGCCCAGACCGGCTCGTAGGCCAGCACGGACTTGCGCAGCTGCTCGGCCGTGAGGCCCGCGATCGAGCCGGTCAACTGCTCGACGCAGTGCGCGACGTGCTCGCCGGACTGGCGCACGCTCAGACTCTCACCGAAGCAGATGATCGGGGAGATCTCATGCTTGAGCGCGATCGCCGCCTTGGCCGCGACCTCGGCGTCGGTCTCGCAGTGGTACTCGCGCCGCTCGGAGTGCCCCACGACGACGTAGTCGCACTTGAGCTTCGCCAGCATCGCGGCCGAGATCTCGCCGGTGTACGCGCCCGACTCGTGCTTCGAGACGTCCTGGGCGCCGTACTTGATCTTGAACTTGTCGCCGTCCACCAGCGTCTGGATCGAGCGCAGGTCGGTGAACGGCGCGAGCACCGCCACCTCCACCGCCGCGTGGTCCTTGTCGTTGAGGGCGTAGGCGATCTTCTGAACGTGGGCGATGGCCTCGAAGTGGTTGAGGTTCATCTTCCAGTTGCCCGCCATCAGCGGGGTACGGCCGTTAGACATGGATTCCTTTCCGAGCACCAGTTGCCCGGCTGTGAATCACCGGGGTGCGCGTCGAGCTCAACTTACTCAGCCTTCCAGAACGGTGATGCCGGGCAGGGCCTTGCCCTCGAGGTACTCCAGCGACGCGCCGCCGCCGGTGGAGATGTGGCCGAACGCGGCCTCGTCGAAGCCGAGCGCGCGCACGGCCGCGGCCGAGTCGCCGCCGCCGACCACGGTGAAGGCCGGGGAGTCGAGCAGGCCCTGCGCCACGGCCCGGGTGCCGTTCGCGAAGGCTTCCATCTCGAACACGCCCATCGGGCCGTTCCAGAACACGGTGCGCGCGTCGGCGAGCTTCGCGGCGAACAGCTTGCCGGACTCGGGGCCGATGTCCAGGCCGAGCCGGTCGGCCGGGATCGCGTCGGCGGCCACGACCTCGTGGTCGGCGTCCGCGGCGAAGGCGGTGGCGGCGACGATGTCGACCGGCAGCACGATCTCGACGCCCGCGTCCTTGGCCCGCTCCAGGTAGCCGACCACGGTCTCGAGCTGGTCCTGCTCGAGCAGCGACTTGCCGACCTCGTGGCCCTGGGCCTTGAGGAAGGTGAAGACCATGCCGCCGCCGATCAGGATCCGGTCGGCCTTGTCCAGCAGGTTGTCGATCACGCCGAGCTTGTCGGAGACCTTCGAGCCGCCGAGCACGACCACGTAGGGCCGCTCGACGTTCTCGGTGAGCTTCTTGAGCACGTCCAGCTCGGTGGAGATCAGGTAACCCGCGGCGGAGGGCAGGTCCTCGGCGATGTCGTAGACCGAGGCGTGCCGGCGGTGCACGGCGCCGAAGCCGTCGGAGACGAAGAAGTCGGCGAACTTGGCGAGCTCGTCGGCGAACCTGCCGCGCTCGACCGCGTCCTTGCTGGTCTCGGCCGGGTTGAACCTGACGTTCTCGAGCAGCGCGATCTCGCCGTCCCGCAGCGCCGCGACGGTCTCCTGCGCGCAGGCGCCGACGGTGTCGGTGGCGAACGCGACGGGCTTGCCGAGCAGCTCGCCCAGGCGGACCGCGACCGGGGCGAGCGAGTACTTGGCGTCCGCCTCCGGGTCGACGCCCTTCGGGCGCCCCAGGTGCGCGGTCACGATCACCTTGGCGCCGCGCGCCAGCAGCGCCTGCAGCGTCGGGACCGAGGCGCGGATCCGGCCGTCGTCGGTGATGCGGGTGCCGTCGAGCGGGACGTTCAGGTCGGCACGCACCAGGACGCGCTTGCCGGCGACGTCGAGGTCGTCAATCGTCTTCATCTGTAACCCTCTGAAGTGAGAATGCTTCAATCCGACGAAGGCCCGCACGACCGGGTGAGGTCATGCGGGCCCGCAGTGCTACATCAGGCTGCGTGTGACGGTCAGAGACCGGCGCCGACGTGCGTGATGAGGTCGATGAGGCGGTTCGAGTAGCCCCACTCGTTGTCGTACCAGCCGACGACCTTGACCTGGGAGCCCTGGGCGATGGTCAGGGTGGAGTCGAAGATGCAGGAGGACGGGTCGGTCACGATGTCCGAGGAGACGATCTCGTCCTCGTTGTACTTCAGGAAGCCCTTGAGCTTGCCCTCCGAAGCGGCCTTCTTGAACGCGGCGTTGATCTCGTCCTTGGTGGCCTCACGGGAGAGGTTCACCGTCAGGTCGGTCACCGAGCCGGTGGGGACAGGCACGCGCATGGCGAAGCCGTCCAGCTTGCCCTTGACCTCGGGGATGACCAGCGAGATGGCGCGCGCGGCGCCGGTGGAGGCCGGGATCACCGAGAGGTTCGCGGCCCGGGCGCGGCGCAGGTCGATGGTGCCCTTGCGGGTCAGCGCGATCTGGTCCTGCAGCTGCTGCTCGGTGGTGTAGGCGTGGACCGTGGTCATCAGGCCCTGCTCGATGCCGAACTCGTCCAGCAGCACCTTGACCAGCGGGGCCAGGCAGTTGGTGGTGCACGAGGCGTTCGACAGGACGTGGTGCGTCGCCGCGTCGTACTCGTCGTGGTTCACGCCCATGACCAGGGTCTTCGCGTCGCCGGTGGCGGGCGCGGAGATGATGACCTTCTTGGCGCCGGCCTCGAGGTGCTTGGCGGCGTCGTCGGCGTTCGTGAACAGGCCGGTGGACTCGACGACGACGTCGACCGCCAGCTCCTTCCACGGCAGCGCCGCCGGGTCGCGCTCGGCGAGGACCTTGATGGCCTTGCCGTTGATGACCAGGGAGTCCTCGGTCGCCTCGACGGAGCCCGGGAAGCGGCCCAGGACGGAGTCGTACTTGAGGAAGTGAGCCAGGATCTTCGGGCTGGCGAGGTCGTTGATGCCGACGATCTCGATGTCGGCGCCCGACGCCGCAGTGGCCCGGAAGAAGTTACGGCCGATACGGCCGAAGCCGTTGATGCCAACGCGAACGGTCACGAAGGTCTCCTCTTTCGAGCACCTTGTACGAGGGCCCCATTGCCGCCGCCGTGGTGCATGTGATTCCGACTACATTCGGTCTCAACCTACAGCCAGGCATGCCGGTGCGACCACCCGGCCCGGCATGTGGAATTACCCGCTGGTAGCAAGCGTGTTTCCGGCAGGTTGAATCTTGTGCGCCAACGAATCGTCAGACGTCGGCGACCCCGGCCGCGGCGAAAAGCTCCGCCGTCAGGCAGGCCTCGGTCCCCGGAATACCGAGGTCGGCGGCACGGCGGTCGGCGAGGGCCAGCAGCCGGCGGATCCGCCCGGCCACGGCGTCCTTCGTCAGCGGCGGGTCGGCGAGCGCGCCCAACTCCTCCAGCGAGGCCTGGCGGTGCTCCAGGCGCAGCCGCCCGGCGAGCGCCAGGTGCTCCGGCGCGTTCTCGCCGAGGATCTCCAGCGCCCGGCCCACCCGCGCTCCGGCGGCCACCGCGGCCCGCGCGGAACGCCGCAGGTTGGCGTCGTCGAAGTTGGCGAGCCGGTTCGCCGTCGCCCGCACCTCGCGGCGCATCCGGCGCTCCTCCCAGGCGAGCACCGAGTCGTGCGCGCCCAGGCGGGTGAGCAGCGCGCCGATCGCGTCGCCGTCGCGCACCACGACCCGCTCCACGCCGCGCACCTCGCGGTTCTTCGCCCCCACACCGAGCCGGCGGGCCGCGCCGACCAGGGCGAGCGCCGCCTCCTGCCCGGGGCAGGTGATCTCCAGGGCACTGGAGCGGCCGGGCTCGGTCAGCGAGCCGTGCGCGAGGAACGCGCCGCGCCACGCCGACTCGGCGTCGCACACGGAACCGGCGACGACCTGCGGCGGCAGTCCGCGCACCGGGTGCCCGCGGCCGTCCACCAGGCCGGTCTGCCGGGCCAGCGCCTCGCCGTCGCGCACCACCCGCACCACGTAGCGGCTGCCGCGGCGCAGACCGCCGGGCGCGATCACGCCGAGCTCGGAGGTGTGCCCGTAGATCTCGGAGATGTTCTTGCGCAGCCGACGTGCCGCCGCGGCCGCGTCCAGCTCGGCCTCGATCACGATCCGGCCCTGCACCAGGTGGATCGATCCGGCCAGGCGCAGCAGGGTCGCGGTCTCGGACTTCCGGCAGCACGGTTTGACCACCGTGAGCCGGCTCAGCTCGTCTTTGACCGCCGCGGTCATCGCCATGGCTACGCGGCCTCCTATCGGTACAGGGCGGGATGGGCTGCCATCCAGGTTAACGGTCAGTGACCACCCTCGGGCCCGGATACGCCTGAAGGATCACCGGCAGGGATGACCCACGGACGGATCATTGATCGGATTCTCGCCCGGAGCGCCGCCGCCGGAGGCGGTCAGGCGACGGCTCCGGTGCGCGCGCCCGCGAAGATCGCCGCGATGGCCGCGGCCAGCCGGACCGGGTCGTGGTACGGCTGCTCGCCGCCCGCCGCGACCGCCGCCGTGAACACCTCGGCGCCGACCGAGGCGGCGACCTCCTGGAGCTTGCGCTCCTCGTGCGGCTCGCGCAGCGAGGACGGATCAACCAGCACCGCGTCCAGCCGGAGCTCCGGTGCGTGCGCCGCGAGCACCTCGACGTGGTCGGCCGGGGTGAAGCCGTCGGTCTCGCCGATCTGCGGCCCGAGGTTGAGCACCAGCAGCCGCTTGGCGTCGGTGCGCAGCAGCGCCCGGGCCAGCTCCGGCACCATCAGGTGCGGCAGCACGCTGGTGAACCAGCTGCCGGGGCCGAGCACGGCCCAGTCCGCCTCGTCGATCGCCGCGACCGCGTCCGGCACGGCCGGCGGATCCTGCGGCAGCAGCTGCACGCTGAGCACCTCGCCGGGCGTCTTCGCCAGCGAGTGCTGCCCGCGCACCGTGCTCACCCGCAGCGGATGCCCCTGGTCCACGCCGCGCACCTGCGCCTCGATCTCCAGCGGCACGGCCGCCATCGGCAGCACCCGGCCGCGCGCGCCGAGCAGCCGGCCGACCCAGTCCAGCGCCGCGACCGGTTCGCCGAGCTCCTCCCACAGGGCGGTGATCAGCAGGTTGCCCAGGGCGTGCCCGGACAGGTGCCCGGAGCCGCCGAAGCGGTGCTGCAGCGCCTTCGCCCAGGTCCGGCCCCACTCGTCGTCCCCGCAGAGCGCCGCGAGCGCCATCCGCAGGTCACCGGGGGGCAGCCCGCCGAGCTCCTGCCGGATCCGGCCGCTGGACCCGCCGTCGTCGGCCACCGTGACGATCGCGGTGAGCCGGTCGGTCAGGGTTCGCAGGGCCGAGAGGCAGGCATGCATGCCGTGCCCGCCGCCGAAGGCGACCACCCGCAAAGCGCCGTCGCCCTGCGGGGCCTTGCCGTCTCGCTGTTCGCTCACTCACGCCCTACGTCCCGGTGGACCACGGTCGTGTCCACGCCGTCGCTGCTCAATCGCGCCGCGAACTGCTCGGCCATCGCGACGCTGCGGTGCTTCCCGCCGGTGCACCCTACCGCGAGGGTCACGTAGCGCTTGCCCTCCTTGCGGTACCCGGCGGTGATGATCCGCAGGGTCTCGCTGTAGGACTCGAGCAGCTCCTTGGCTCCGGGCTGGGCCAGCACGTAGGCGCTCACCTCGGGGTCGAGGCCGGTGCGCGGGCGCAGCTCGGGAATCCAGTGCGGGTTGGGCAGAAAGCGTACGTCGAGTACGAGGTCTGCGTCCACCGGCAGCCCGTACTTGAAGCCGAAGGACATGACCGTGGCGCGCAGCCCGCCCTCGCCGTTCTCCCGGCCGAACGCGGCCTCCAGCGCCGCGCGCAGCTCGTGCACGTTCCGGCTGGAGGTGTCGATCACCAGGTCGGCCTCGCCGCGCAGCTCGCGCAGCAGGTCCCGCTCCAGCTTGATGCCGTCGGTGATCCGGCCCTCGCCCTGCAGCGGGTGCGGCCGGCGCACGTTCTCGAAGCGGCGCACCAGCACGTCGTCCGCGGATTCGAGGAAGACGATGCGGTGCCGAAGCCCGGTGGCCTCTATGTGGGACAGCGCCTCGTGCAGGTGCTCGAAGAAGGACCGGCCGCGCACGTCCACCACGACGGCGATCCGTGGCACCGAGCCCTGGGTGCGGGCGGCGAGGTCCACCATCGTGGCGATCAGGCTCGGGGGAAGGTTGTCGACCACGAACCAGCCGAGGTCCTCGAGGACCTTCGCCGCGGTGGAGCGGCCGGCGCCGGACATCCCGGAGATCACCACGAGCTCTGGCGGCTCCGGCGAATCGGGTGCCTCATCGACCTCGTCGTTCATGGTGAACCGCCTTTCCCCCGGAACGCTTCGCTGTCCATGGTCTCCGCCCCGCGCGCGAGCCGGTCGCGCGCCGGGCCGCGCCCCGAGTCTATGTCCCTTTCGCTTCAGTTTCCGCCATCTTCCAGAAGCTCACCGGTCGCTGTGTTGACCGCCGCCGGACGGTTGGAGGAACGGGAGCGTTCCGCGAGCGCCTCGTGCAGCGCGGCGGCCGTGGCCTGCCCGAACCCGGGCACCGCGGCGAGCTCCGCGACGCTGGCGGCCCGCACCGCCTTGACCGAGCCGAAGTGCTTGAGCAGCGCCTTGCGCCGCACCTCGCCGAGCCCCGGGATGCCGTCCAGCAGCCCGCCGGCCGTCATCGCCTTCGAGCGCCGCTGCCGGTGGAAGGTGATCGCGAACCGGTGCGCCTCGTCGCGGACCCGCTGAAGCAGGTAGAGCGCCTCGCTGGTACGCGGCAGGATGACCGGGTCCTGCTCGCCGGGCAGCCAGATCTCCTCCATCCGCTTCGCGATGCCCGCGACGGCGACATCCTCGATGCCCAGCTCGGCCAGCGCGCGGGCCGCCGCGGCCACCTGCGGCGCACCGCCGTCGACGAGCACCAGCTGAGGCGGGTAGGCGCTCCGGCTGAGCGGTTTGTCCTCGCGGGCGTAGGAGGAGTCGGCGTCGGAGGAGTCGGAGTCGAAGGAGGTGGCGTCCGAGGAATCGGCGTCGGAGGAGGCAGCGTCTTCAGCCTCGCGCACGAACGCGCCGCTGCCCGCGTCTCCGAGCCCGGGCACGAGCCCGCCACTTCCCGCACCTTCAGTCTCGTGCACGAACTCGCCGTTCTCCGCGCCTTCCAGCGCGGGCGCACCTTCCAATGGAGCCATTGCGGGCCTGTTATCTTCGAGTTCCGCGTCCGGCAGCAGCGCCTCGCCCGACTTCGCCGCGTCCGCGAGATACCGCTTGAACCGGCGGCTGATCACCTCGTGCATGGACCGGACGTCGTCCTGCCCCTCGACCGTCTTGATCGTGAAGCGGCGGTACTCCGACTTGCGCGGCAGCGCGTCCTCGAACACGACCATCGACGCCACGACCTCGGCGCCCTGCGTGTGCGAGATGTCGTAGCACTCGATGCGCAGCGGCGCCTGGTCCAAGCCGAGCGCCTCGGCGATGTCCTCCAGCGCCTGCCCACGCGTCGTCAGATCCGAGGCCCGCTTGGTCTTGTGCAGCGCCAGGGCCTGCTTCGCGTTGCGCTCGACGGTCTCCATCAGCGTCCGCTTGTCGCCGCGCTGCGGCACCCGCAGCTCGACGCCGTAGCCGCGCAGGCCCGCCAGCCACGCCTGGACCGCCTCGGCGTCCTCCGGCAGCGCGGGCACCAGGATCTCCTTCGGCACCGCGTCCGGCTCCTGGTCGCCGTAGAGCTGCTGCAGGAACTGGCCGACCAGGCCGCCGGTGTCGATGTCCTCGACCTTCTCCACGACCCAGCCGCGCTGGCCGCGCACCCGGCCGCCGCGCACGTGGAAGACCTGCACCGCGGCCTCGAGCTCGTCCTCGCAGATGCCGACGACGTCCGCGTCCGTGCCGTCGCCGAGCACGATCGCGTTGCGCTCCATGGCCCGCTGCAGCGCGCCGAGATCGTCGCGCAGCCGGGCCGCCTTCTCGAACTCGAGCTCGGCCGCGGCCTGCTTCATCTCCTGCTCGAGCCTGCGGGTGAACCCGGCGGTCTGCCCCGACATGAAGGTGCAGAAGTCCTCCGCGACCTTGCGGTGGTCCTCGGGGCTGATCCGGCCGACGCACGGCGCCGAGCACTTGTCGATGTACCCGAGCAGGCAGGGCCGCCCGGTCAGCGTCGCTCCGCGGAAGACGCCCTGCGAGCAGCTGCGCATCGGGAAGACGCGCAGCAGCGCGTCGACGGTCTCCCGGATCGCCCAGGCGTGGGCGTACGGGCCGAAGTAGCGCACGCCCTTGCGCTTGGGGCCCCGCATCACCTGGACCCGCGGGAACTCCTCGTTGAGGGTCACGGCGAGGCTCGGATAGGACTTGTCGTCCCGGTACTTGACGTTGAACCGCGGTTCGAACTCCTTGATCCAGGAGTACTCGAGCGCGAGCGCCTCGACCTCGTTGGCGACGACGGTCCACTCGACGGACGTCGCCGTCGTGACCATGGACTGCGTGCGCGGATGCAGCGAGGTGAGCGGTTGGAAGTAGTTCGACAGCCGGGAGCGCAGGTTGACGGCCTTGCCGACGTAGACGACCCGGCCGTACTGGTCGCGGAACCGGTAGACCCCCGGCTGGGTCGGAATCGTGCCGGGCGCGGGGCGGTAGGCAGTCGGATCGCTCACGGTGTCAGCCTACGGCTTCGCACTGACAGGCGGTCCCGGGCCGGCGGGTGCGCGCCCGTGGCCCGGGACCGTGGTCGACCTGATCCGGTGGGGGTGGTGATCAGGCCCCGTATGTGATGGTGGAGCCGGCGACCGTGACGGTCTTCGAGGCGAGCGGCGAGGAGGCCGGGCCGGTGATGACGGAGCCGTCCTTCGCGCTGAACTGCGAGCCGTGGCACGGGCACTGGATGACGTTGTTCTGCACGGACGAAACGGTGCAGCCCGCATGGGTGCAGATCGCGGTGAACGCCTTGTACTCGCCGGCGCTCGGCTGCGTCACCACGATGTTGTTCGTGGTGTCGATGTAGCCGCCGTCGACCGGCACCTTCGAGGACGCGACGGTGGACGACGAGCCGCCGCCCGCGGCGGCCGCGGTCTGCGCGGCCGAGCCCTGGGCGGCGCTGTTGGAACTGCTGCAGGCCGCGGCGGTGACGCCCACACCGGCGACGGCGACACCGAGCGCGGTGGTGCGCAGCACGGTACGGCGGTCGGCGGCGGGCTGGGACTGTTCGGCCATCTCGTTAGCGCTCCTTGGATCTCGGATGTGCGAAGCCCGGCACACGGCTTGCCGTGTCGCCCGGTATGCGCACCTTCGACGCGCCAGCGTACCCGGCCCCGATGTGGATCGCGGGACCAGGGCCCGGTACGGCGACGCCCTTCACGGCCAACTCACGCAACGCGCCGACGGCCGGTTCAAGGTCGCCGGTTAAGAATTTCCTGAGCCGGCCGATCTCCCCGACCGAATCGACACAGGTCGGGGCGATTCGGGCGGGTTCGGAGGCGCCGACTCGGGCTCTTCACGACGCCGCGGGACGGCCGGGTTGGGGCAGCGGCTCCGCTCTTCACGACGCCGAGTGGCGGCCGCAGCCGCAGCTCTCCTCGACGCCGCGGGACGGCCGGGCTCGGCGAGCCGGTCTCGGTCAGCCGAGCAGCTCCTTGAGGAAGCGGCCGGTGTACGAGTCCGGGTGCGCGGCGATGCGCTCCGGGGTGCCCTCGGCGACGACCGTGCCGCCGCCTCGGCCGCCCTCCGGGCCCATGTCCACGATCCAGTCCGCGGTCTTGATCACATCGAGGTTGTGCTCGATGACGATCACCGAGTTGCCGGTGTCCACCAGCCGGCCGAGCACGCCGAGCAGCTTGCGGATGTCCTCGAAGTGCAGGCCGGTGGTCGGCTCGTCGAGCACGTACACGGTCCGGCCGGTGGAGCGGCGCTGCAGTTCGGAGGCCAGCTTGACGCGCTGCGCCTCACCGCCGGAGAGGGTGGTCGCGCTCTGGCCGAGCCGGACGTAGCCGAGGCCGACGTCGTTGAGCGTGCGCAGGTGCCGGGCGATGCCGGGGATCGCCTCGAAGAACTCGACCGCCTCGGCCACCGGCATGTCCAGCACGTCCGAGATGGTCTTGCCCTTGTAGTGCACCTCGAGGGTCTGCTCGTTGTACCGCTTGCCGTGGCAGACCTCGCAGGGCACGTAGACGTCCGGCAGGAAGTTCATCTCGATCTTGATCGTGCCGTCGCCCTGGCAGTTCTCACAGCGCCCGCCCTTGACGTTGAAGGAGAAGCGGCCCGGCAGATAGCCGCGCACCTTCGCCTCGGTGGTCTCCGCGAACAGCCGCCGGACGTGGTCGAACACGCCGGTGTAGGTCGCCGGGTTGGACCGCGGGGTGCGGCCGATCGGCGACTGGTCCACGTGCACGACCTTGTCCAGGTGCTCGACGCCGTCCACCCGGGTGTGCCGGCCCGGGACCTTGCGCGCGCCGTTCAGCTCGCGCGCCAGGTGGGTGTAGAGGATGTCGTTGACCAGCGTGGACTTGCCGGATCCGGACACGCCGGTGACCGCGACGAAGCAGCCGAGCGGGAATCTGACGTCGACGTCCTTGAGGTTGTGCTCGCGCGCGCCGTGCACCGTCAGCATCCGGTCGCGGTCGATCGGGCGGCGCTGCTGCGGCACGTCGATCTTCATCCGGCCGGAGAGATACGCGCCGGTCAGCGAGTCCTCGGACTCGAGCAGGTCGGAGACCGGGCCGGAGACCACGACGTGGCCGCCGTGCTCGCCCGCGCCCGGGCCGATGTCGACGACCCAGTCGGCGACCTTGATGGTGTCCTCGTCGTGCTCGACGACGATCAGGGTGTTGCCGAGGTTGCGCAGCCGGACCAGCGTCTCGATCAGCCGGTGGTTGTCCCGCTGGTGCAGGCCGATCGAGGGCTCGTCGAGCACGTACAGCACGCCGACCAGGCCCGAGCCGATCTGCGTGGCCAGCCGGATGCGCTGCGCCTCGCCGCCGGCCAGGGTGGCCGAGGCGCGGTCCAGCGAGAGGTAGTCGAGGCCGACGTCGACCAGGAACTGCAGCCGCTCGTTGACCTCCTTGAGCACGCGCGCGGCGATCTGCGCCTCGCGCTTGCTCAGCTTGAGGTCGCGCAGGAACTGCGCGCACTCGCCGACCGGCATCGCGGCGACCTCGGCGATGGACCTGCCGCCCTCGGTGAACTCGCCCTTGGTGCGCCCGCCGAGGGTCGCGGCGAGCACCAGCGGCTTGAGCCGGGTGCCCTTGCAGGCCGGGCAGGGCGCCTCGCGCATGTACCCGGCATGCCGCTCGCGGGAGCTGTCCGACTCGGCCTCCGCGTGGCGCCGCTCGATCCACGGGATGACCCCCTCGAAGCCGGTGGAGTAGCTGCGGGTGCGGCCGAAGCGGTTGGTGTAGCTGACCGTCACCTTGTGGTTGTGGCCCTGCAGGATCGCTTTGCGGGCCTTGGCCGGGAGCTTCTTGAACGGCGTGTCCATGTCGAAGCCCAGCTCGCCGGCGAGGCCCTCGAGCAGGTGGCCGAAGTAGTCGTTGGCCTGCCCGGAGCCGGACCAGGGGGCGATGGCGCCCTCGTTCAGCGTCATCTCCGGGTCCGGGATGACCAGCTCCTCGTCGACCTCCATCCGGATGCCGAGGCCGGTGCACTCCGGGCAGGCGCCGAACGGCGAGTTGAAGGAGAACGAGCGCGGCTCGAGCTCCTCGAAGGACAGGTCGTCGTAGGGGCAGTAGAGGTGCTCGGAGTACATCCGCTCGCGCTGCGGGTCGTCCTCCGGCAGGTCCACGAAATCGAGCGTGATCATGCCGCCGGCCAGCCGCAGTGCGGTCTCGATCGAGTCGTTCAGCCGCCGCTTGGCCGACTCCTTGACCGCGAGCCGGTCGATGACCACCTCGACGGTGTGCTTCTCCTGCTTCTTGAGCGTCGGCGGCTCGGCGAGCTGGATCACGACGCCGTCCACCCGGGCGCGGCTGTAGCCCTTGGCCTGCAGCTCCTTGAACAACTCGGCGTACTCGCCCTTGCGCTCTCGCACCACCGGGGCGAGCACCTGGAAACGGGTGCCCTCGTCGAGCTCGAGCACCCGGTCGACGATCTGCTGCGGGCTCTGCCGGGTGATGATCCGCCTGCACTCGGGGCAGTGCGCCCGGCCCGCGCGCGCGTAGAGCAGCCGCAGGTAGTCGTAGACCTCGGTGATCGTGCCGACCGTGGACCGAGGGTTCTTCGAGGTCGACTTCTGGTCGATCGAGACCGCGGGGGACAGGCCCTCGATGAAGTCGACGTCCGGTTTGTCCATCTGGCCGAGGAACTGCCGCGCGTACGCGGACAGGGACTCGACGTAGCGCCGCTGGCCCTCGGCGAAGATCGTGTCGAACGCGAGCGAGGACTTGCCGGAGCCGGAGAGGCCGGTGAAGACGATCAGGGCGTCCCTCGGCAGGTCGATGGAGACGTCCTTGAGGTTGTGCTCCCGCGCCCCCCGCACGATCAGCTTGTCCGCCACTGCTCTGCTCCCTGGGTTTTCTCGGTCACTGGCCTGCGGCGATTCCCCGTCCCCCGGCAGCGCGAGGCCGAGGAGAAACCACCTCGCTCCATCGTAGGCGGGCCCACCGACAGAAATGTGCCGTCCGGTCGAACCCGGGTGGGCCGGCGGAGCCGAGCGTGGCGGCGCGGGCCCCGGATACGCCAGAGTAGAGCCATGGCAACCGACCCGAACGGCATCCCCGTGCCGGATCCGACCGAGACCCTCGCACGGGTCGTCGAGTCCACGGCCCAGCTGATCGCCACCGCCGAGCAGTTCGACGACGCGGCCGTGCGCGAACCCTCCCTGCTTCCCGGCTGGACCCGCGGCCACGTGCTCACCCATCTGGCGCGCAACGCCGAGGCCGTAGGCAGACTGCTGACCTGGGCGGCGACCGGCGAGGAGACGCCGATGTACGCCTCACCCGAGGCCCGCGACGCCGAGATCGAGGCGGGCGCCGGACGCACCGCGGCCGAACTGCTGGCCGACGTACGGCTGACCGGCGAGCACTTCGCCGTGCAGGCCGCGCGGCTGACCGACGAGCAGTGGCAGAACGAGATCATGGGCCGCCGCGGCGGAAAGCAGCCGGCGGGCCGGCTGCCGTGGTGGCGGCTCGAGGAGATCCTGATCCATCACGTCGACCTGAACGTGGCCTACTCCCCCGCGCACTGGCCGGAGTACTTCACCGAGCCGGAGCTGCGGATGATCGCCGAGCGGTTCTCCAATCCCGTGTTCACACCGGAGTCCCCGGCGTTCCGCCTGCTCTCGGAGGACGAGGACGGCACCGACGACCGCGTATACAGCGTTCTCTGCGCCCCCGACGACGCCGAGGTCCCGATCGTCCGCGGCCCTTCGGCCGCGCTCGTGGCGTGGCTGATCGGCCGCAGCGACGGCGACGGCCTCAACGTGGAGCCGCACGGCCCGCTGCCCCAGCCGCCGACGTGGAAGTAGCGGCCGGCGTGGTTCGGCGGCCGGGCAGGCGCAGCGGCCGGGCTTACAAGTTCGAGATGCAGAAGTCGGGAGCAGAGAGATGAACTACCACGGAAACGTCACCGTCGGCGGCGCCCCCGACGTACGCGAACTGGCGGAACTGGTCATCACCAAGGTGGCCGTCGGCCCGTACGACAACAACGCGTACCTGCTGCGCTGCCGCTACAGCGGCGACCAGCTGCTGATCGACGCCGCCAACGACCCCAAGACCCTGATCCGCCTGGTCAACGGCTCGCTGGCCAAGGTCGTGACGACCCATCAGCACGGGGACCACTGGCAGGGCCTGGCGGACCTCGTCGAGGCCACCGGCGCCGAAACCCTGGCCGGCCGCCTGGACGCCGACGGCATCCCCGTCCCCACCCGCACCCTCGTGGACGACGGCGACGAGATCACCTTCGGCGACGCCCGCCTCCGCGCCATCCACCTCACCGGCCACACCCCCGGCTCCATCGCCCTCCTCTACGACGACCCCAAGGGCCACCCCCACCTGTTCACCGGCGACTGCCTGTTCCCAGGAGGTCCAGGAAAGACAACAACTCCGGCGGACTTCAAGTCTCTGATGGACGGCATCGAAGCGAAGATCTTCGATCAGCTTCCTGACGAGACCTGGGTCTATCCGGGGCACGGGAACGACACGACGCTCGGGGCCGAGAGGCCGAAGCTGGCGGAGTGGAGAGCCCGCGGCTGGTAGTCATCCCCCTGGACCGCACCAGGAGCGTGGGCGAAGGGCGCTCGACGTGAGCGGCATCACAGACACGTGTGGTGCCGCCGCCGTCGGAGCCGACCGTCTGACCTCGTGGTGAAGACCCACGTTGCCACCTGGCAGCCGCGGCGCCCGCTGACCGCGGACGAGGTGCCGGCTGACCACGGACGAGGTGCCCGCTGACCGCGGACGAGGTGCCGGCGTACATCAAGGACGCGTGCGGCATGCTTGGGCGCCGTGTGCCCGACGCGGTAGCCGATCCCGGGTTCCCGGCGCAGTTCGCACAGGCCGGCGAGTACAGCACCGAAGACTGCGGCGTGATGATTGCCATCCGCCGTCGTCAGTAACCCCCACAGACTCCCCGGCCGGGTGCTGCATACGCGAGTGCGGCGTCGGCCGGGGTCAGCCCTAAACGGCTCAGTCCACCGACATGCCCTGCGGATGCCCGACATAGCGTGAATCCATGCCTGTACACACCCCTAGCTTCCACTACGCGGCATTCGACTACAACCAATCCAGCGCCAACCTGTGGACCACTAAGAGCGTTCACAAGTCGCTGCCCGACATCACCCGAGCGACATTCGAGGACGGCCTCAGCATCCTCGGCGAATACGGGTGGGACCTGGTGAGCACGGTGCCGATCAACAACCGCGGCAACGTGCTGGTCTTCAAGCGTCCGGGTGAGAAGCCTGCACGCTCGCTGCCATCACGGTCCGAGGAAGCGTTCATGATCTTCGATAACGAGCAGGCCGAATGTCAGTGAGAGGTCGCCGTCGGTCGCGAATGCCGGACGGCACCTTTTCGGGTCAGTGTTTCATGACGGCGACGACGCCGAGGATGACGCCGCGAGCGCGAGCAGCACGAAGAACGACATCGCCTTGCGGATCGAGTTCAGGTAGATCGCGGAACGCTCCTCCGGACTCATCGCGGCGAGCTTGCTCGTTCGAACTGTCGCGGTTGTTGTACTGGAGCACCTGCGTCCGGACCCCGAACGGTGAACGGTTCGCGTCCCTGTACGAGGGAGTCGGCAGCAAGATCTTCGACGTTCTACCTGACGAGACGTGGGTCTACCCCGGCCACGGCAAGGACACGACCCTCGGCGACGAAAGCCGCACCTGGAGGAGTGGAGGGAACGGGGCTGGAAAGGAGTGCTCGGTCCCCACTGGTCGACCGGCACCGCTGGTCGGCGGGTACGTAGCGGCATCACGGATCTGCGTGGCGCCGCTTTCTGCCGGGATCGGTGGGCACGAGGTAGCCCGGTCAGCCGTCAGCGCGAGTGAGATGCGGCGATTCCCGCGATCGTGGAACGTGGGCACGGGGAGACCCTGCCGCCGAACCGCACTCGACGCCGAGCAGGAGACCGATCATGGACCCTGAGATCACCACCTCCGTCGAGCGCGCGAGCACAGCGTCGGGTGAGGTCGAGGCGAAACTGACGATCTCGGAGTTGCGGGGGCTGTTACGCGAGGCGGCAGCATACGAGCGCGCCCAGCGTCCGGTCGCGGTCCAGGAAGCGCCGACCCGTTTCAATGCGCCCGCGCACGAAGGGGTGGACATCCGCATGCCGCCACCCGGTGAAACCGAGTACGTCACCGTATTCGTCGATCGTCCGCACAACATCTGGCCGCTGCTCTTCATGGTCTCCGGCTGCATCGGCCTCGCTGCGTGCGCCGCAGCCGCCGCGACCGGCAGCCAGTACGCACTGCTCGCCTTCTTCGCCGCCGTCGCCGTCTGGGGCACGAGCGCTTACCAGCTCGTGTTCAATCGACGGGGATAGTCGCCGGTAGGACAGGTCATAGCCCGCTTGGCGGATGTGCGTTCGCGCCCCGCCGCGTGCGGTCGTTTGCTAGACACATGGAGCGGCCGAAGTTCGTAGATCATCCTGAGCCGAACATCGTGCTACGCGGCGGACCACTCGACGGCGGTCGCGCTCGCGTTCACAACTGGGAGGCGGTCACGCTCGATGCCGGGAGCGAGCGGTGCGTGTATCGGCCGAACGGTCAGCTGGATACCGAGTACCCTACGCTGAACGTCTACGTCTTCGATCATGTGGAGACGGACTGACAGCGTTCTGTCGGCTCAGGGTGCCCCGCTCCCCTACGGCACGTCCCACACGAACCGATGTGTGTGGATGCCGAAGTACGTGAACGTCTCCACGTGCGTGACTCCCTGCACGGCCTTGATGCGGTCGTTGACCACGGCGAGGAGCTCGGCGGGGGTGTGGCAGACGACTTCGACGAAGAGGTCGAAGGCGCCTGCCGTGAGGACTACGTAGATGACTCCTTCGCAGGCGGAAATGGCGTCGGCGGCGGCGCGGATGTCGCCGTCAGCGCGAACGCCCAGCATCGCCATGGTCGGTAGGCCCAGGGCGATGGGGTCGGTCACGCCCACCACGCGGACGACGCCGGTGTCGATGAGGCGCTGAACTCTGGCGCGGGCGGCAGGGGCGGAGAGGCCCACAGCCGGGCCCAGGTCGGCGTAGGACACTCTTCCGTCGTGTTGCAGCGCCCGCAGGATCTGCTTGTCGGTGTCGTCCAGGCGCGGGGTGGTCATGGGGGCGAGGCTACCGGGTGGCCGGGGCCGGGACGAGCTCGGCGACGGCGGCGTCGAACAGGCGGGTGTGCAGGTCGACGTCCTGCTCGGTGGTCGCCGGGGACATCAGGGCCATGTTGTGGAACGGCGTCATCAGGATGCCGCGGTTCGCGAGGTAGGTGTGCAGGTAGTCGTCGAGCTCCTGGTCGTGCACGGCGGCGGCCTCGGTGCCGGTGCGGGGGGCGGGGTCGGCGAAGCGGTATTCGACGCGCGCTCCGAGCCTGGTGACGGACCATGGGAGGTTGTTCTTCGCGATGACGGCGGCGACGCCTGCCTCGAAGCGCTCGGCGAGGGCGCGCATGTGCTCGAAGGCCTTTTCGGTGAGGACTTCGCCGAGGGTGGCGCAGACGGCGGCGGTGGAGAGGGCGTTGCCGGCGAGGGTGCCGCCGACGCCGCCCATGTCGACGAGGTCGAGGTCCTCGCGGCCGAGCAGGCGGTCGGCCAGCTCGGCGGACAGGCCGTATGCGCCCGCGGGGATTCCGCCGCCGATGGCCTTGCCGATGGTGATGACGTCGGGGTTCAGGCCCCAGGCCTTGGTCGCGCCGCCGGGGCCCGCGCAGAAGGTGTGCGTCTCGTCGATGATCAGCAGGGTGCCGTAGCGGCTGGTCAGCTCCCTGACCCCGTCGAGGTAGCCGGGCTCGGGCAGCACGATGCCGATGTTGGTGAGCGCGGGCTCCATCAGCACCGCGGCCACGTCGCCGTGGGCCAGCTCGCGCTCGAGGCCTTCGAGGTCGTTGAACTCGGCGACGCGGCTGGTCTCGGTGACGGCGACCGGCGCGCCGACGTTGCCGGGGCGGGGCACGCCCTCGGTGCCGGGATCGGTGACGATCAGCGACTCGTCGACGGAGCCGTGGTAGCAATAGCTGTTGACCAGGATCTTCGGGCGGTCGGTGACGGCGCGGGCGAGGCGGATGGCCCATCGGTTGGCGTCGGTGGCGGTCAGCGAGAAGGACCAGCGGGGCAGCCCGAAGCGGCTCGCCAGGTGCGCGCCGGCGGTCTCGGCCTGCTCGGTCGGCAGCATCACGGCCAGGCCGCCGAGGTCCTCCACGCGCCTGCGCACCGCCTCGGTGACCGCGGCGGGGCTGTGGCCGGCCATCGAGCCGGTGTCGCCGAGCGAGAAGTCGACGTACTCGTGGCCGTCGATGTCGGTCACGTGCGCGCCGCGAGCGGTGGCGAGGTAGAGCGGGAAGTGCGCGGACGTCTTGTTCATCCAGGTCATCGGCACACGGCCGAAGAGCGAGTCGGCGCTCCGGTACGCCGCCGCGGAGCGCGGGTTGCGCTCGGCGAACTGCGCCTGCTCGAGTTCCAGCAGCGTGCGGAGCCGGGCGCGGCCGACGCCGCTGACGCCGGGGACGACGGATGTGGACATTCGGAGGTACCTCCTCGGGGACTGATACGAGGAAGCTACCAATGAATCGAAAGGGGAACAAGGACTAGGCGAACGAATCTTTCGTGGCGGTGGGACATTGCGGAGCCGAGGGCGGGGAACAAGTGGCCCTCGGGGCTTGTTGGCGCTGACATGAGCAAACTCGGTACCACTGACCTCGACGTGTACGGGCTCTGCCTGGGCGGGAACGTCTTCGGCTGGACGGCGGACGAGGCGTCCTCGTTGGCGATCCTGGACTCCTACACGCAGGCCGGCGGCAACTTCATCGACACGGCCGACACGTACGGCCACTGGGTGAACAAGGAGGGCGGCGTGTCCGAGCAGGTGCTCGGACGCTGGTTCGCATCGCGCGGCAACCGCTCCTCGATCGTCCTGGCCACGAAGGTGGCACTGAAGAAGAGCCGTCCGGGCCTCGCCGCGGCGAACATTCTCGCGGCGGCCGACGAGTCGCTGGAGCGGCTCGGCACGGACTACATCGACCTCTACTACGCGCACCGCGATGACCCGGATGTGCCGCTCGAGGAGACGCTCGGGGCGTTCGACGAACTGGTACGCGCGGGCAAGGTCCGCTACATCGCCGCATCGAACTACACCGCGCCGCGGCTGGCCGAGGCGCTGGCGGTGTCCGAGCGGGAGGGGTTCGCTCGGTACAGCGCGCTGCAGAACCACTACAACCTGCTTGAGCGTGCCGAGTACGAGGCGGACACGGCGCCGTTCCTGGCGCAGGAGTCGATTCCGTCACTGCCGTACTTCGGGCTGGCGCGCGGCTTCCTGGCCGGCAAGTACCGGCCGGGTGTGGAGGTCGAGTCCGCGCGCGCCGAAGGTGTGGCCCAGTACCGGAACGAGCGCGGTTACGCGACGCTCGCGGTGCTGGACGAGGTCGCGGCGGCGCACAAGGTTCCGGTCGCGTCGGTGTCGCTGGCGTGGCTCGCCGCGCAGCCGACCGTGGCCGCGCCGATCGCCTCGGCGCGTACGGTGGATCAGCTCGCTGAGCTACTGCCGAGCGTGGGGCTGACGCTTTCGGCGGAGGAGATCGCGGCGCTGGACAGCGCGTCGGCCTGATCGGCTGGGGTTGGTCAGTTCAGGAAATCGAGTGCGAGGGGGCCCGCGACGCTTCGGAACTCTTCGAAGTAGGCGTGGCGGGCTCCCTCGATCAGGTGCAGGCGCGCGTCGGGGATGCGGTCGGTGATCAGCGGGGCGTTCGCGGCGGGGTTGAACACGTCGTCGGCGCCGTGCAGCACGAGGGTCTGCGAGCGGATGGCGGGAAGCAGTTCCCAGGCGTCGTGGCCGGCGCTGGCACGCAGGTGGTGCCGCCGCGCGTGGTCGGGCATGGCCGGGTCGCCCATCGTCTGGTGCGGGCCAGGGCGCTCGGCCAGCCAGGCGGGCGTGTACATGAGCTCGGCCAACGCCTGGCGTGCGGCGGTGCGGTCGAGCTGGGCCAGGGATCGGCGGACGGCGTCGCTGCGCTCGATGCCCTGTGCGCCGCCGGGGGACGTGCAGCCGAGGATCAGCTTGCGTACGCGCTGCGGGTAGCGGCCTGCGATGACCTGTGAGGTGCGGCCGCCCATCGAGGTGCCGTAGAGGTCGGCGGATTCGATGCCGAGGTGGTCGAGGACCGCGAGAGCGTCCTGGGCGAAGATCCCGATGCTGTAGGGGACGTCGGGCTTGTCGCTGTCGCCGGTGCCGCGGTAGTCGAGCGTGATCGTGGTGCGGACGTCGGCGAAGTCGTCGCGTACGCCGTCCCACCAGTGGTGGTTGTTCGCCTGGCCGGCGAGCAGCAGGAGGGGCGGTCCGCCGCCGCTGATCTGGTATGCGATGTGAGTGCCGTCGGGCGCCTTGGCGAAGCCTGATTCGGTCAGGGGAGTCATGCGATCGACTTCGTCATGAAGACGCTCAGCGGGTCCGGTGTGTAGTCGCCGAAGGGGTCACAGGGCTCGAAGCCCGAGCGGAGGTAGAGGGCACGCGCGGGGGCGAAGAAGTCTTCGGCGCCGGTTTCGAGGCTGAGCCGGGTCAGGCCCATGCGTACGGACTCGGCCTCGATGTGCGCGAGGATCCGCGCGGCGACGCCTTGGCGCTGGTATGCGGCGGAGGTTCGCATCGACTTGATCTCGGCGTGTGCCGCGTCGATGCGCTTGATTGCGCCGCAGCCGACGACCCGCTCGCCGTCGCGGAGGGACCAGAACGTGATCTCCGGGCTGCGCAGGCCGTCGAGGTCGAGGGCGTGCATGCTCTCCGGGTTCGGCGTCACGCGCCGCATCTCGGCTACGTGTGACTCCAGCAGTTCGATAATGTCGGGGCTGCTCAGGTCGTCGATCGCGATCTCCACGCCGTCATGTTATCTAGGGGACGTCACGTGAATCTCCCGCTCACCTGCGAGTGCCTGCTGACCCGGACGACCGGGGCGGGAGTCACCGAGATGCTGATCGGACTGAAGAAGACCGGATTCGGGCTCGGCAAGCATGTGATGCCAGGCGGGAAGGTGGAGCCGGGCGAAAGCCTGGAGGACGCCTGCGCGCGGGAGGTACTCGAGGAGACCGGCCTGACGGTCGACGCCGATGACCTGGTGCCGCGCGGCGCCGTGACGTTCAGGTTCCCCACGAAGCCGGAGTGGGACGTGTTCGTGGCGATCTTCGCGTGCGATCGGTTCGAGGGTGAAGTCGTCGAGACCAAGGAGCTCGCTGCGCAGTGGTTCCCCGTGGGCGCGCCGCCGTTCGAGCGGATGTGGGACGACGCGAAGTACTGGCTGCCGATCGTGCTCGCGGGACACCAGCTCGACGCCGAGATCACACTGAACGACGACAACGAGACTGTGGCGGACGTGCGGTACGCGAACGAGCACGACGGGCACGACGACGCTTAGGCGCCGCGGGCCGGTGCGACGCATAGTGTTCCACGTGGAACACTATGCAATCCGACGCATGGTTATGCAGCCCGAGGGTTCAGGACGATGGCGATGACGCGGTCGATGGCACGCGTGAAGATCGCATCGGGGGCGAGGTCGGGTGCGCGGTTGGCGCTCGCCGCGAACGTGGCCGCGAGGTGGGGGTATTCGCCGGTCGCGGCAGCCTGGCCGAGGTAGGTCACCAGTTCCGCCTGCCATTGCTCACTGCCGCCGGCCTGGCGCTGGTTCGCCTCCCATTGGGCGTACATGCAGATGGAGCTGTTGAGCATCGCGAAGAGCTCCATCTTGGTATCCGGGGGCTGATCGCTGTCGGACATGACGGCCAGGAAGAACTCCGTGCAGCGCAGCGAGTTCGGGCCGATCGTGGGTCGCGTGAGGATGAGCGCGGGTACCCACGCGTGACGCCGCATCGCGGCGAGGCCCTGCTTCGCGAACTTCAGCAGGTCCGCGCGCGCATCGCCTGACGGGGTGTCGGGCAGCTCCCACTCCCCCGCGACCGCGTCGAGCATCAGGTCGAACAGCTGCTCTTTGGCCGGCACGTAGTTGTAGAGCGACATCGTGCCCGCGCCGAGCGATGCTGCGACCTTTCGCATGGACACGGCGGCCAGGCCCTCGGCGTCGGCCAGCGCGATCGCGGCCGCCGCGATGGCGGCGCGGCTGTGCGCGGGCGCCGGACCGCGGGCGCTGCGCTCCGGGCGCAGCCAGATCAGCTCGGGCCGATCGGTCGTCATGCGAAATCACCTCGGACCGAGTCTAGACAGGACGTACACCGTACGCAGTATGCTCGAATCATCGAAACAGCGTACGACGTACCTAGAAATGCCGCCGGCCGTGCGCAATGTCAGCACGCACGGCCGGTGAGGCGGGAGCGGAAAGATGTCAGACGGAGGCGAACTCGGGCTGCTGAACCTCGTCGTGTCCCGCGGCGTCCTGCGGCACGTGCTCCGCGGCCCCGTGCTTCGGGAGCAGGAAGACCAGCAGGAACGAGACGGCGGTCAGGCCGAGCGCGATCTCGCAGATCAGCTTGGCGGCGTGGACCGCCGGGGTGGGGTCGGCGTAGCCGTGCGATCCGAAGGCGTTGAAGAACACGGTGCCCAGGACGGCCACGCCGAGCGCCGCGCCGAACTGCTGCACACACTCGAGGACGCCGGAGGCCGAACCGATCTGGGACGTCTGCACATCACCGAGGACCAGGTCGAACAGCGGCACGAAGATGGCACCCATACCCAGGCCGTAGACGACGAGCGGCGCGGCCATGTCCCAGCCGGTCACGCCGGCGCCCGCCTGGTCGAGCACGAGCAGGAAGCCGACCGTGCCGACGGCCATCACGGCCAGTCCGATGTGGATGATGCGGCGGCCGAGCCCCGCTCCGACGGTGCTGCTGAGCGCCGATCCGACGAAGGCGCCTACGGCCATCGAGAGCGACGTGACACTCGCGTGCATCGCGCTGTAGCCGAGGCCGAACTGCAGGAACAAGCCGAAGGCGAGCGAGAATCCGACGACCACGCCGAAGAAGGAGAGGATGAACACGAGCCCTGAGGTGTACGAGCGATTGCGGAAGACGCCGAGGTCGATCAGCGGGCTCCCGTCGCGGCGGCCGAGCGCGCGCTGCCGCAGCGCGAAGAGCGCGAACACCGGCACGCTGCCGATCATCAGCGCGAAGCACCAGGCGGGCCAACTGGTCTCGCGGCCCTCGATCAGCGGGTAGATCAGCATCGTCATCCCGGCACCGCCGAGCAGCGCGCCGGCCAGGTCGAGGCGCGCGCCGCGGGCGGAGGGCACGACGTCCGGCAGGACACGTCGGCCGACGATCAGCGTGTAGCCGCCGAGCAGCAGGTTGATCAGGAAGACCGCGCGCCAGCCGGTGCCGAACAGGTTCGCGTTGACCAGCGCCCCCGCGACGACCGGGCCGAGGATCGTGGACAGTCCGATGGCCGGGCCGAAGATCGCGAAGGCCTTGCTCAGCTCCTTGCCGAAAAGCTCCTTGAGCAGGCCGAAGCACTGCGGCACCATCATCGCGGCGATCACACCCTGGACCGCGCGGGCGGTGATCAGCGAGGTCGGGGACCAGGCGAAGGCGCAGGCCACGGACGCGGCGGTGAAGCCGACAGCGCTGCCGAGCAGCATCCGGCGGCGGCCGTACATGTCGCCGAGGCGCCCGCCGACGAGCAGGCCGGCGGCCAGCGCGAGCGTGTAGGCCGCGGAGAACCACTGCAGCGCGGCGGTGCTGCCGCCGAGCGAGCGGTGGATCGCCGGACCTGCGATGTTCAGGATCGTCGCGTCGAGCAGGTCCATGAGGGTCGCGGCGAGGAGCGCGGACAGTCCCAGCCACTTGCGGGGGTTCACGGTCGTTGTCGTCATGCCTTCACGGTAGGAGCCTATTAGGCACGCTTGGTTCCTGATTGAGGAGCAGACTGAAAGACATGTTGGAGACTTCGGCGCGACTGCTCCGTCTGCTCTCGCTCTTGCAGACACCGCGCGAATGGACCGGCCCGCAGCTGGCCGAACGGCTCGGCGTGAGCGCCCGAACCGTGCGCAACGACGTCGAACGGCTGCGCAATCTCGGCTACCCGGTCGACGCCACGCGTGGCGCGGTCGGCGGCTACCGGCTCGGCGCGGGCGCGCAGCTTCCGCCGCTGCTGCTGGACGACGAGGAGGCGGTCGCCGTCGCGGTCGGGCTGCGGACGGCGGCTTCGGGGTCGATCTCAGGTATCGAGGAGACCTCGCTCCGGGCGCTCGCGAAGGTCGAGAAGGTGCTGCCCTCGCGTCTTCGCAGGCGCGTCAACGCCCTGCAGACGTACGTGGCCTCGGTATCGACGAACGAGAACTCGCCGCGCGTGGACGCCAGTGTGCTGACGGAGCTGACTGCGGCGTGCCGTGACCACGAGCTCGTGCGCTTCGACTACGAAGACCGCGGCAAATCCGGCAGCCGACGGCTCGCCGAGCCGTACGGCCTGGTCAACTGGGGACGGCGGTGGTACCTGGTCGCATGGGACCGCGACCGCGAGGACTGGCGCACCTTCCGGGTCGACCGGATGGCGGTGAAGTTCCCGCCGGGCCCGAAGTTCCCGCCGCGCGAGCTGCCGGATCAGGACCTCGCGCGGTACGTCTCCGAACGCGTCTCGGCCGCGCCGAAGCGCGTGACAGCGAAGATCACCATCCACGCGCCGGCCGCGGCCGTCGCGGAGCGGATCCCGAGCCACGTCGGCACGATCCAGAGCGTCGATCCCGATACCTGCGTGCTGAGCAGCGGAAACGATGACGCCGACATGTTCGCCGGCTATCTCGGCATGATCGGCTACGACTTCACGGTCACGTCGCCGCCCGAGCTCGTGGACGCGGTCCGCAGGCTCGGGCGGCGCTACGCGAAGGCAGCGGACGGCTAGATGACTGATCGGGTTTCGTTGCGTGGGGGTGGCGAAGCCGCCGAGTCGCTGCGGATGATCACGAAGGGTGTCCAGGCTGTCTAGCGAAGTACCACTCTGACCTGGGAGTTCGCTATGGGCATCGACCTGGACACCCTTCTGATTGCACTCTACGTGGAACTGACCGACCGCATCGTGCCTTCGCTGGAATCCGCCCCGGACCGCCCGGGGCGGCCGCCTGAGGTGACCGACGCCGAGCTCGTG
>Ga0310811_10000385_pt1 | contig 60334 bp, 54 predicted proteins | sample YCmetagenome_FD_207642 | JGI IMG/M metagenome (GOLD analysis project Ga0310811, IMG submission 207642) | Soil microbial communities from experimental microcosm in Duke University, North Carolina, United States - YC | ecosystem: Engineered > Artificial ecosystem > Soil microcosm > Unclassified ... | reverse complement strand
CTCGCGCGTAGTGGGAATCTTTCGTCAAGCAGGTTTTCAGTGGGGAGGAACCTGGCAGGGAAGACGTCGCGATCCTATGCACTTCCAATTCTGCACGGGATATTGAGTGCTTTCACCACAGAGACACAAAGGCACAGGGACAACCTAAAATAAAAGTTTTTCTGTGTCTCTTTGAGCCTTTGGTGAAAATTAAGCTGCAACCTTTGCGAACGTTTCCAGTTGCCGCAGATGATTGATGTCGTGCCCAGCCGCGATCTCCATCAGCGTCTTAAATGTCTCTTGCCCGCGTTCGGGATGCTGGCAGGTTTTTGCCAGCTGCTCGGGCGTGAGTTCACGAATCAGGGCAAGGTTCCAGTTGCGCAGCGCCAGAAAAGTGGCAAGGGCCTGGTCGGCGTCGTACGCTTCGTAAGTTGTCGCCCACGAGTCCTGATCGAATGGTTGGACCGTGTGGTTGTCGAGAGCAAGCGTCTGCCGATAGCGGAACCCAAAAGCCAGATCGCAATCCGCCAGATGAATGATGATCTGCCGGGGGCTCCACTTTCCCGGCGCAATCGGCTGATTGATCCTCGAGGCGCCGATAGCCGTAAACAAATCGGCCAAGCGGCGACCCGTGGTCGAAAGCACAGCCAAAGCATCCTCGTTACCGAGGTAGGCAGCATAAGGAGTGTTCGGATTGGGCATGAAAACAAAGTAGCAGAATCAGGCGTCAGTCGTCAGGGGTGAGCTTTGCGCTCTAGGCTCTGGGCTTTGAGATTGGCGCTGTCTGGCGTCCTCTCAACCAGATTCTGACCATACGAACCAAACGGCGATAGATTGGTTTGTTGAGTACCCAACAGCCTAAAGCCCAAAGCCTGAGTTAAGATGTTCCTCACGCAAGCAAAGGAGTCCCATGTCAGAACCCACCTATGAAGAACTGAAAGCTCGCCTGGCTGAACTCGAGAAGGGAACCAAGCGCACCGGCAGCATGGATTTTCGTGTCGGTGAGAAGGGCGGCGTTAGTGTATACGGGCTTGGACGCTTTCCGGTCACTCTCTACTACGAGCAATGGATTCGCTTGCTGGACGCTTCCGAGAAGCTGCGCGAGTTTCTTGAAGAGAACAAGTCGAAGTTGAAGTTGAAGGGGCAATAAACGTCGGCAGGCGTGCCTCGGAGGCCTAAAAGCTCTTAACCGCAGAGTGCGTAGAGAAAACCCGCCGAGGAGGCAGAGATTCCGAACAGTTCTAGCACTTGTTTTCGCTGCGAACTCGGCGGAAATTCTCTGCGGTCTCTGCGGTCAAAAGCTTTTCGAGCTTCTAAAACAACGCCAATTGCTCGCCATGCGAGATGGATGCGGGCTTGGTCCAGCGTTCTTCTTTGAATCTGTACTTGGCACGAAGGCTACTAAACAGTTCAGAGACTCTCTTCCGGTAAGCCGCGGGTAAGAATGCCCGATCTTTGAAGCGCTTGTCGTACTCCGGGACCAGCTTTGGAAAATGCTCCGTCAGGAACGGCAAAAACACCGATGCCGAGCATGGTTTCAGAAACAATGGATTCGCATAGATGTAAGCTGCCTTCGCCTCAGCCGCTGCCTTAACCACCGCTTCGAGTTGCCGGGGTGCGTCTGTGATTCCTGGCAACACCGGCGCGCAGATTACTCCCGCGCGAATACCGGCGTCCCGTAACTTGTGTAAAGCCTCCAGCCGCAGGTCGGGACGTGGCGCTCTTGGTTCAAGAATTCTCGCGAGTTCAGTGTCAGCGGTTGTTACTGTGAAGTTCACGGTGAGTCGATTCTGTCGCGAAATTTCCTTCAGTACATCGATGTCGCGAGCGATCATTGCGGATTTCGTCACGATCCCCAGGTCGAATCCCGCATGGCGTGCAAATTCCTGCAAAATCGCTCGCGTGATCTCGAACTTCTTCTCGATGGGCTGATAGGGATCGGTGGCGGTTCCAAGAGCGATTTCCTCACCCGGTTTAACCTTCCGCAGTTCCTGACGCAGCAGGTCTGCGGCATGCTGCTTGGCGTAGATCTTGCGTTCGAACTCCACGTTATCGTGAATTTCCATGAACTCGTGGGTGTAGCGTGCATAGCAGTATTTGCAGGCGAATTCACACCCCCGGTAGGGATTGATAGTCCAGGTAAACGGCATTTGCCGTTTGCTGACGCAGCGGTTCAGAAGCGACCGGACGGGAAGCGTGAAATATTCCACTTCGTGTCCGTTCCGGACATTCTCACCATGAGCCGCTAATCGCGCAATTCCGACCAGTCGGGGGCCGGCGTCGGGAAGCAGGGGAAGGGGCTGAGGCATAATATTCGCCTTTTATTCGCCATTATACACCCTGCCAAAGGTTTCTTGAACAACCGGCTACCCAGCCGCGGCTGCTCTGTGACCAACCACCACAGCCTCTTCCATCTGGCGGAACAGATCGCCGATTGCCCCCGGGCTATGGGACATGAAGAGCGTATTGCTCTTGTCTTGGGCGCCGATCTCTTTCATGGTGTCGAGGTATTGCGTGACCAGTACCAGCATCATGACATCTTTCGGGCTTGTGCCCTCCACAGCTGCCGAAAACGCTTCCACCGACTGCTTGAGTCCCTCGATGATTGCCTTACGCTGATTGGCGATGCCTTGGCCTTGCAAGGCTTTACTTTCGGCTTCGGCTTCCGCCTGCTTCACCTTCAGGATTTTCTCAGTTTCGCCACGCGCGCTGGCCGCAACCTGCTCACGTTGTGCCGCATTGATTTCGTTCATCGCAGACTTAACTTTTTCGTCGGGCTGAATGTCGGTGACCAGCGCCTGATCGATGGCGTATCCGTAAGTTTGCATTACGTCATCAAGGCCTTCTTTGATGGCGATGGCGATGTCAGACTGCTGCAGGAAAGCGTCATCCAGGTTCATCTTCGGTACATGGCCAAGGATTACGTTAAAGACATAAGAAGAGATCTGCTGCTTCGGGTTTGCCAATTTGTAGAAGGCCTCATACACCTTCTCGGGAATCACGTGATATTGAACGGATACAGGAATCTTCACGAATACGTTGTCCTTCGTCTTGGTTTCTACGTCGAGCGCGAGTTGCTGCACGCGCAGATCAATGCGCCCAGCGATCTGATCGAGCCACGGCAGTTTGAAATTCATTCCTGCGCTGGCCACGCGTAGAAACTTGCCCATGCGCTGAATGACCACAGCCTCGGCCGTTCTTACCTGGAAGAAACCACTGAGAATCGTGCCCAGCAGGAATATGCCGGCAATTCCGTAGAAGATGAACAGAAAAGTTTGGGAAGCATCCATCGCGAAGTCTCCTGAGCTCTGTGAACGGGCTAAAGAGCGGAATGCGAGGAATGATAGCTGTTTGGACCGGTACGCACAATTGGATTCTTAGGAACGGAATCGCACGCATTCCCTGGCGATGGCCCAGTCTTCCTGGGCGCGAATCACCAGCACGCGGACCTTCGAATCGGTCGATGAGATCTCTGCGTCGGACTTCAGGGAAGAATTCTTGACGGCGTCCATCTGAATTCCGAGAAAGCTGAGTTTCTCGCAGGCAGCAGCGCGGACCTCAGGCGAGTTCTCTCCGATTCCCGCGGTAAACACAAGCGCGTCCACGCCGCCAAGTGAAGCGGCCATGGCCCCGATTTCCTTCGTTAGACGATGGATGAAGATGTCAAATGCGAGCTTTGCGCGATCGTTTCCTGCGCGCATCGCGGCAACGATGTCCCGCATGTCGCTGGAGAGACCAGAAATACCAAGCAGCCCGGATTCGTGGTTCAGCGCCTTGTCAACGAATTCAGGCTTGGCCATATCTCTCGGGTTACGCCTCGGATCCCACAGGTCTCCTCTGAGTAGCTGGACGATTATTCCAGGGTCAATCGAGCCCGAGCGTGTTCCCATCATTAAGCCTTCGAGGGGCGTGAAGCCCATGGTCGTATCGATGCTTTTGCCGCCGTCAATCGCACAAAGAGAGCAGCCGTTGCCGAGATGGCAGGAAATGATCTTCAGCGTTGCGACATCGCGTTCCAGCATGCCCACGGCACGGTGTGCGCAGTATTCGTGATTGATTCCATGGAAACCGAAACGACGGATGCCCTGCTCGTACCAACTATAGGGCCCGGGATAGACATGGGCCTTGGGCGAAAGTGTGCGATGGAAGCCGGTATCGAAAACCGCGACTTGCGGAACGGTGTGGAATAGTTTCTCGGCGAGCTCAATGCCGTCCAGGCCGGCTTGGTTGTGGAGCGGTGCGATAGCTCGAACAGCTTCGATTTCCCGCGTTGCCTCGGGCGTGATGCGGACTGGTTCGGTGAGCTTCGCGCCGCCGTGGACGATTCGATGGCCAACGATCTCGACCTGGTTTGCAGAATTTAGAACTGCGGTTTCGCTATCCCAGAGATTCTCGATCATTGCCGCAACGGATGCGCGATGAACTCCCGCCTTCCCCTCGCGGCGGATTTTCCGGCCTGAGCGATTGCGGATTTGCAGTTCTTCTTTTTCGCCGTCCCATTCCAGCTTGCCTTCCCAAAGCGGCGGAGCCGGGGCATTGCCGGACTCCGGCCCAAGTTCAAACAGCGCGCTCTTCTGACTGCTCGAGCCTGAATTGAGAACTAAAATTTTCATATGTGAACGTGTGGCACAGGCGGCCCGCCTGTGCGTGTTTGAACTCATCGCTTCCGGCCGGATTACTCAGAGCGGGCACAGCCGAGCCGGCTGTGCTACATGAGCTGTGCCACGCGCCTCACCCCTCCCACTTCCAGTCGCGAATTTCCGGCAAGTCTTCGCCGTGAACGCGGATGTACTCCTTATGCTCCACCAGTTTGTTACGGAGATATTGCTTGAAGTGTCCGCCGACGCGCTGGAGTTTGGGAACACGGTCCACCGCATCGCTCGCGAGATGGAAGCGGTCGAGATCGTTCAGCACCGTCATGTCGAATGGCGTGGTTGTCGTGCCTTCTTCTTTGTATCCGCGGACGTGGAGATTATCGTGGTTGCGACGGCGGTAGGTCAGTCGGTGGATCAGCCAGGGATAGCCGTGATAGGCGAAGATAACGGGCTTATCCGCGGTGAACAGGGAATCGAAATCATGGTCTGACAATCCGTGCGGGTGTTCGGTGGATGGCTGAATGGTCATGAGGTCAACCACATTAATCACGCGAATCTTCAGATCAGGGAAATTCTTTCGCAGGAGATCAACGGCCGCCAAAGTCTCGAGTGTCGGAATATCGCCGGCGCAGGCCATGACCAGATCCGGCTCGGCATTGCTATCGCTGCTCGCCCAATCCCAAATGCCGATGCCATTGGTGCAGTGCTCGATGGCCGACTCCATGTCGAGCCACTGCAGTTCGGGCTGCTTGCCGGCCACGATCACATTCACGTAATGCCGGCTGCGCAGGCAATGGTCGGCAACCGAGAGCAGGCAATTGGCGTCCGGGGGCAGATAGACGCGAACGACGTCGGCCTTCTTGTTGACCACATGGTCGATGAAGCCTGGGTCTTGGTGCGTAAAGCCATTGTGATCCTGTCGCCAGACATGAGAGGTCAACAAATAGTTGAGGGACGCAATCGGGCGGCGCCATTCGATATTTCGTGTCACCTTCAGCCATTTCGCGTGCTGGTTGAACATCGAATCCACGATATGAATGAAGGCTTCGTAGCAGGAGAAAAATCCATGACGCCCGGTGAGCAGATATCCCTCAAGCCAGCCCTGGCACATGTGTTCGCTGAGTATTTCAAGCACTCGGCCGTCGGGCGAAAGATGTTCATCTACCGGCAGGATGGGCTCCATCCATTCCTTTCCGCTCACTTCGTACAGCGCTTCCAGCCGGTTTGAGGCATTTTCGTCAGGTCCGAAAACACGGAAGTTTTTCGACTCCATGTTCAGCTTCATCACGTCGCGCAGGAAGCCGCCTAGCACGCGCGTGGATTCCGCGAGTTTTGATCCTGGCGTTTCGACTTTGACCGCATACTTTCGAAAATCAGGCATTACCAGATCGCGGAGCAGCACACCGCCGTTGGCATGCGGGTTCGCGCTCATCCGCCGATTTCCCTTCGGTGGTAAATCGGCAAGGTCAGGAACCAGTTTGCCGCGCTCATCAAACAGCTCTTCCGGACGATAGCTGCGCATCCAGTCTTCGAGGATTCTGAGGTGCTCAGGTTTGTGTTGCGGATCTGAGACCGGCACCTGATGCGCGCGCCATGTGCCTTCCACGGGCTTGCCGTCGACGACCTTCGGCCCCGTCCAGCCTTTCGGGGTGCGGAGGACGATCATGGGCCATTCCGGCAAGCTCGCCTTCTTGCTTTGGCGGGCATCACTCTGAATACCGCGAATTTCCTCGACGATGTGATCGAGCGTGACCGCCATGAGCTGATGCATCTGGTCCGGCTCGTGCCCTTCGAGGAAATAGGGTTTCCATCCATAGCCGGTGAAGAGTTTCGTCAGCTGGTCATCGCTCATGCGGCCGAGGATGGTTGGGTTGGCAATCTTGTATCCGTTCAGGTGAAGGATTGGCAGGACAGCCCCATCTCGAACTGGATTCAGAAACTTGTTGAGGTGCCAGCTTGTCGCCAGGGGGCCGGTCTCGGCTTCGCCGTCACCAACCACGCAGCAAACCAGTAGCTCGGGATTGTCGAATGCGGCGCCGCTGGCATGGCTCAGGGAATATCCCAGCTCTCCACCTTCGTGGATTGACCCTGGGGTCTCGGGCGCAGCGTGGCTGGGAATGCCGCCGGGGAAAGAGAACTGCCGGAAGAGTTTCTGAAGCCCGTCTTCGTTCTCCTGAATATTTGTGTAGAGCTCGGTGTAGGTGCCTTCGAGGTATGAATTTGCAACCATTCCCGGCCCGCCGTGGCCTGGACCACAAACGTAGATCGCGTCGATGTCGTACTTCTTGATCACGCGATTCATGTGCGCATAGATGAAATTTAAGCCTGGCGTCGTACCCCAGTGTCCCAGCAAGCGCGGCTTGACATGCTCAAGTTTGAGCGGCTCGCGTAACAGCGGATTCGCGTACAGGTAGATCTGTCCGACGGAAAGATAATTGGCTGCGCGCCAGTAGGCGTGAATCTTAGAAAGCTCGTCCTGAGATAAGGGCTGGGTTGCAACGCCGGGAAGGGAATTCAGGGTGGTGGTCATAGCTGCACCTCATCACAATGATGAACCTAAGGGCAGCCGGTTGTCTCGGTAGAGGAAAATTAAAAGTTGGTGAATTAGGGTTGGTTCTCTCCGCGTCCTCGGCGAGAACTCGGCGAACTCTGCGGTTGAAGGCTTTTGGTGCTTCCTGAAAAGCTTCTAACCGCAGAGTTCACGGAGAAATGCGCAGAATTCGCCGAGAAAACCTGGGCGTTTACTTCTTCGGCGTTAGGTCGCAGGCTTCGTGCACCCGGTTCAGGTCTAATCCCGCCGGGGAGAATTCGGCGATCTTCGGGCCGTCCGGCGTGCGGAATTCAATTCGAAACAAGTGGGCACCGATTAATTCGCGCGTCGTGCCCTTGTCCATCGAAAGGAAGTGTCCATTGACCCAATTCCAGCCGTGATCGCTGTGATTGCCATCGGCGCGAACGCGCACGCGCATTTGCGGTTGCCCCCAAAAGCCAGGCCAGTCAGGCCGCGAGAGCCGCACGTTGGGACGAAAATCAGCCAGCTTGAGCTTGCCGTCGGTGCAGTAAAGGATCACGCGGGCCTGTTCGTCTCGGTCTCCGGTGTTCGCAGCAGGAAGTTCGAAGCGCACACGTTTGGACGTGGTCATTGGATCTTCAGCGCGATATTCCGTCCAGTTCCCGCCAGCGCTGGTGCCGGCATCATACCGCTCCTGGTCAGGATTTTGGTCAGGGTCGCTTTGAGGGCGTGGTCGGCCTTGAGCACCCAGCATGATCGCCGACAAAATTACGAAGACGACTGCCGCACGGATGAAGCGAGTGAATGCCTGCTGGCGACCTCTGGTCATGGCAAGTGGCACGGGGTTTATTCACCTCGATTGTGATGTGACTCCAACTCTACTGCTTAGCAACCCGCCACAGTTGCTAAAGTTGCGCTTTATAAGGCGTTCTGTTTCGGGAAAGTACATCTGGAAATCCCATATCAGGCAGTAACGCACCTTCGTTTTCTCGCTTTCTTCTTTCGTCCGGTAAGCCTCCGGCGATGATGGCATCGGGCCGCGGCCTGGGCCGCAACGCTCTCCAGGAGGATATTCGGAATGAAGCCAGCTACCGCTCGCGTGAGCCAGGTTCGTCGGGCAATTGCAGCGATTCTAACGCTCAGTTTGCTGCTTGCGATCGCTGCGTGCGGTTCGGGGTCGGGAGGAAGCTCAGCGCCGCGCACGCTCGCTTCAATGGTTATCACGCCGGTGAATCCGTCGGTAGTGGTCGGCAGCACTACGCAATTGACTGCTACCGGGACTTATTCCGACGGCTCGACCAGCAACCTGACCAGCTCGGTCAACTGGACGTCCTCCGATCCCTCAGTTGAAACCGTGAGCAATTCCGGTCTGGTGAGCGGCGTGGGGCTGGGAACGGCCATAATCACTGCAAGCTCTGGAGGTGTAAGCACTCTTACAAATCTAGCAGTAAATCCGGCGCTGGTTTCCATCGCGGTTACCCCCTCGACGCCGTCTATCCCAGTCAACGGCACTCAGCAATTTATCGCTACCGGAACTTACAGCAACAGTAGTCAACAGGATATTACCGGCAGTGTCACGTGGTCTTCCTCGGATGGGAATGTGGCGACGATGACCAACTCCGGACTCGCGACCGGTGCTGCGGCAGGGAGTGTGACCATTCACGCAGTATTTGGAAACGTGGGAGGCTCTACGACTCTGACCGTAACTCCCATTCTGGTTTCGCTTGGCGTGACCGCGGCCGATCCCGTTATTGACATCAACACCACAACCCAATTCACCGCCATCGGCCATCTCAGCGACGGCAGCGCTCAGGATTACACCCAATTGGTCAGTTGGTCAGCGCCGGGATCGATCGCTTCGATCGACAACAACGGACTTGCGACTGGACTTGCCATCGGCATGGTTACGGTCACAGCATCGGTTGGATCGATTTCGGGCAATGCCAGTCTGCAAGTAACGGCTCCGACGCTGCTGTCAATTCTGGTCACACCAGACAATGCTTCGGTTCCCTTGGGCATTAGCGATCCCTTCACTGCCACCGGCGTGTTCAGCAATGGGGATACTCAGGAGCTGGCGGCAGCAGTATGGAACTCATCGGATCCCACGGCGGTTTCCATTGATTCTTCGGGTCTGGCACAAACCTTGGCGCAGGGGCCGGTGACGATCAGCGCGACCTACGGTTCTGTGACTGGAAATACTACGTTCACGGTCTTGCCGGCGGCACTAGTTTCCATTTCACTGAACCCATCTGCTCCATCCATTGCCCTGGGCACCACGGTACAAATCACACCGGTCGGGACCTTCACAGATGGCAGCACTCAGACGCTGACGTCAGTCCTGTGGAACTCGGATGATCCGAGTGTGGCGTTTGTTGCGGTCAACGGAAGCGGCACAGTGAACGGCAATGCCATTGGTTCGGCCAATGTGTCTGCAACTTCCGGCTCGGTCACCGGTTCAACCTCCGTAACAGTGACTCAAGCGGTAATCAGTTCGATTGCGGTCACACCTTCCACTGCGACCATTCCTGCCGGCCTGACTCAGCAATTTACCGCGACCGCAACTTTCACCGACAGTTCAACCCAGGATGTCAGCACGCAAGCGACCTGGACCTCTTCGTCCGGCAGCGTGGCCACAGTAAGCAGTTCAGGTTTGGCTACTGCAGTTGCGGTTGGGGTTTCGACCATTACCGCCAGCATGGGTGCGATCTCTGGCGGTGCAACTCTGAACGTGGGGCAGGCGCTTCTGCAGTTCATCACCATCATTCCGCAGAACGCCACCATGGGCAAAGGAACCAGCCTTCAGTTCACCGCAACCGGTAACTATAGCGACAGCAGCACACAGGACCTTACCTTGCTGGTCAGCTGGGCGTCATCCGACTCGACGGAAGTTTTGATCGACAACACTGGACTCGCGACGGGGCGGCAATTTGGCACGGTAACCATAACCGCCGTCCTAGGAGCTATCAATAGTTCAACTTCGGTTACTGTGAACAAGAACCCGCTGATCGGAATTGTGATCACGCCGGTCAATCCGACGATCAGCGTTGGTCAAACGCAGCAGTTCGTCGCAACCGGCCATTACTCGGATGGAAGCACACAAGACCTGACCAAGACGGCGCACTGGAGTTCGTCGTCCTCGGGCGTTGCGACGATCAATAACGGGATCAGCGGAGGCGGTCTGGCAACTGCTAAAGGCGTCGGCGCAACAACCATCACGACGACGTTCCAGGGAGTGAGCGCCACGACAACCCTGACGGTGAACTGAAGATTGTGGCTTATCGAACCTGGTCTGATTGAACCTGATCGGGACCTGGGGTGTCCCTGGGGTGCCCCGCTTCTCGCCGCCTTTGCGAGAAGTGGGCAGGCTTCCTACACCCATCCTCCATCAATCACAAAGTTCTGTCCGGTGATGGCCGAGCTGTCATCTGAACCAAGAAACAGTGCCAGCCGTGCTACATCTTCCGGCAGAAGCTCGCGCTTTAAGCTTTGCCGCTGCATTATCTCGGCCACATACTCCGGCGTCATCCACAGGCGCCGCTGGCGTTCAGTCATGATCGCGCCTGGGGAAATACAGTTCACGCGAATATTTTCCGCTCCCAACTCCTTCGCCAAGGTGCGGGTAAGACCAACGATGCCGGCCTTGGCGACCACATAAACCGGCAGTCCAGTGGAAGGAATCATCCACGCAATCGAACTCATGTTGATGATGGATCCTCCGCCTGCTTTCTTCATTCCCGGCACCACCGCCTGAGTCACGAAAAACTGATGCCGCAAGTTGACCGCGATGCGTTCGTCCCAATACTCGGGTGTGACTTCTTCAAACTTGTGCCGGTCGTCACGCGCCGCATTGTTTACGAGTACTCGAACCGGCCCAAGTTTCTCTTCGATTTCGGCAACTGCTTTCCGCACCATGCCAGTGTCGGTGAGATCGCAGTGCAGGCACAGGAGCGAATGAGGCGATAACTCCGCCTTCAGCTTCGCGGCACACTGGTCGTCAACGTCAACCAGCGCGACCTTTGCTCCCTGGAGCGCGAACTGTTCCACCATGGACGCGCCTATTCCGGAGGCACCCCCGGTGATCAGGACGACCTGGTCGTGCAGACTGGGATATTGTGCGGGTTGGGACATGCCTGGCATGACTCGCCAGTATGTTACCGCGAAGGCTGGAGGCGAGACTCAGCGACCAGGCGAGAAGGGTTACATAAGAATTCTCGCCAGCGGTGTAGTTACCACCGCTGGCGATGTTTGCCTCCGGGTCACCGCTCCCCCGACCGATGACCATCGGCATACGAAAAGCTGTTGGCCGAGATGCTGTCCACAGGTTGATGTCAGCATTTCCGCCTACAACATGGAAAGCGTGGTCCGCGGGGAAAGTCCGCCACTGAATTGTTGAATTTTTGGGAATCGGGTTAGGATCTAGGCCGGGGTAGCTGGCTGCTGCTGTGTCATGCAGTGGATAGCGCCGAACCCCCAGATCAGGTCTCCGCAGTAGATAGGCACGATGTCGCGGTCGGGGAAGATGTCAACAAGGATATCGAGGGCGACTCGGTCGTTAGGATCATTGAAAACTGGCACGAGCACTACGCCATTTGCGATGTAGAAGTTTGCGTAGCTTGCTGGCAGACGGCGGCCTTCAAAATGGACCGGGGCTGGCATGGGAAGATCGATTGTGGCCAGGGGTTTGCCATCTTCTGTCGTAGCGTCGCGAAGACGGCGAATGTTCTCTCGGAGAGCCTCGTAGTTGTCGCTTTTAGGGTCCGCGTCTACGCAGGTTACGACCGTGTCAGGCGAAACAAAGCGGGTGATGTCGTCGACATGTCCGTGGGTGTCGTCGCCGACAACTCCTGATCCCAGCCAGATCACGTTTGAGACGCCGAGGTATTGCGCGAAGACCTTTTCATAGTCGCGTTTCTTCATGCCTGGATTTCGCTGCTGCACCCGGCTCATCAGGCATTCCTCGGTAGTGATGAGCGTGCCCTCGCCGTTGACCTCGATTGAGCCGCCTTCGAGGACGACGCGCTGCTTGCCGAACATAGGCCGGATCTCGTGGGCGGCTGCAGCATTTGCTATCAAGCTGCCGATCTTTTCGTCGAGCTGCCAGTTGGGGTATTTGGCCCAGGCATTGAAGCGCCACTTGATGGCGAACGGAGCTGGCTGTGGGGGCTCGGGCGTCCCTGCTCGCGCTTTCGGGTGGCGCAGGGCCTTCGGCCCTGCGTTGATTTTACTTGGCTGATCAGGGGCTTTAGCCTCTGAGGTCTCACGGGCGAGGGCGCCCGCGGCACACGGGAACACAAAGGCGCACCCGGAATCTCTCGTCCAGACACGATTCGTGGGCCAGCGATGAAACCGGACATTCTCATTCAAAGCATGGGCACGCTTTAGCGTCTGGCGCGCTTCTTTCTCCGCAGCCGCATCTTTGACAATCAACTCGACGCGCTCATGCCGGCTCAGGTAACGAATGATCTCGGCGTAGACCCATGGGATCGGCTCAAACTTTCCCGGCCAGTCGAGCTTGTAATGGGGCCATGCCAGCCACGTGGCCGCGTGAGGTTCCCATTCGGCGGGCATGAGCAATTGAATTTCAGATGAAGGTGACGGAGGCATGACTCAGTCGATCATTCTGCTGGTGATTGGCGCATAGGCGTCGATCCGGCGGTCACGCAGGAAAGGCCAGTTCCGGCGAATGTCTTCGAGCGCGCGCAGATCAACATCTCCGATAAGGATTTCTTCCTTGTCGTGAGAGGCGAGTGCAATCACGCGTCCGAATGGATCGGCGAAGAACGACCCGCCCCAGAACTCCAGTCCTTTGCCAGTAGCTTTGTTTCCGCGCACGTCGCCTTCTTCGAATCCCACGCGATTCACGACTGCGACATAGACACCGTTGGCGATTGCGTGCGCGCGCTGGATGGTCTGCCAGGCATCGTACTGCGCCTGGCCGAATTGCTCTTTCTCGTCAGGATGCCAGCCGATCGCTGTGGGATAGAAAAGCACCTGCGCTCCCTGCAGCGCTGTGAGGCGCGCGCCTTCGGGATACCACTGATCCCAGCAAACCAGCGTTCCCACCCGTCCAACATTTGTGTCAAAAGCTTTGAAGCCGAGATCGCCGGGAGTGAAGTAAAACTTCTCGTAATAAAGCGGATCGTCGGGGATGTGCATCTTGCGATAGATGCCTCGGAGACTGCCGTCGCTGTCGATCATTACTGCGGTGTTGTGATATACGCCCGGCGCACGCCTCTCAAACAACGAGGCGATCAGAACAACTTTCAGCTGTTTTGCGACTTCGGACAGGCGAGCGGTCGTAGGTCCGGGGATCGGTTCGGCCAGATCGAACAGCGCGGCATCTTCGCGCTGGCAGAAATACTGCGTCTGAAAAAGTTCGGGCAGGCACACGATCTGCGCGCCTTTGGCCGCGGCCTGATGTACGCGGTCAATTGCACGCTGCAGATTTTTGTCGGGCTCCGGCGTCGCCGACATCTGCACCAGGCCCACGCGAAACTTGTCTGGCAAAATTCCTCCTTGGAAGGGAATAGCATAACAACTGATACTCGCTACTGCCTACTAGCAATCACCTCACGTGTAGCACAGGCGGCCCGCCTGTGAAAGCTGCACAGCCGAGCCGGATGTGCCACATGGCTTGTGACTAGTAGCTAGAAGCCCGCAGCTTCAGCTAAAGTAATCCTTTCGCATTCATACCGAGGGACTCATGAAGCACGACAATCACGATGGCGCCGGCATAGACCGCAAGCTGCACAATCCGATTGAAGATCGCCTGATTCCGCTCGAACCGCTGGATCTGAACAAGGTCCGCTCGATCGACGATCTGGTTCGAGCAATGTCGAACACAGCATTCACCGGGCGTCAGCTCGGCGAGGCTGCTGACGTGCTCGAAGCAATGGCACGCGACGAAGATTGCTTTGTAGTGATGACTCTCGCCGGCGCAATGACAGTTGCCAAGCAGGGCTTGATCATCGCCGAGTTAATCGATCGCGGGATCGTGAACGCGATCGTTTCAACCGGCGCGCTCATGGCGCATGGCCTTGTCGAAGCGACCGGGCGCTCGCACTTTCGCTACAACCCAGATGTGCCCGATACAGAGCTCTATGAGCAGGGCTACAACCGGGTCTACGACACGCTCGAGCCGGAACAAAATCTGGATGACGTCGAGCACGTCATGTCAGAGGTACTGGAGAACTGGGACCACTCCGACGTGCTGTGCTCGTATAAGCTCAATAACAAAATCGGCGAGTTTCTGGCGAGGCGATCGAAAGAGCAACGCGGAATATTGAAGTCGGCTTACGACCAGGGTGTGCCGGTCTTCGTACCCGCATTCACTGATTCAGAGCTGGGGCTCGATGTCGCACTGCACAACCGCATGCGCGAGGGCTCCGGCCGCCACAAAATTCGTTTTGATCCATTCGAGGATTTGGAGCACTTTGCTTCAACCCTTTTGCGCCAGAAACGCCTGGGAATTTTCACCATCGGCGGCGGCGTTCCGCGCAACTGGTCGCAGCAGTTCGGGCCGTTCATCGAGTTGCGCCATCGCCGATTGGGAGAAAACCTGCCGCTTAAACGTTATCACTATGGCCTGCGCATCTGCCCCGAACCGGTGTATTGGGGCGGGCTCTCCGGCAGTCCTTACAGCGAGGCGATTTCGTGGGGCAAGTTTGTACCTCCCGCGGAGGGTGGCCGGTTTGGAGAAGTATTCGTGGATGCGACTGTGGGACTGCCACTGATTGTGGCGGCGGTGCTGGAGCGGCTAGGGAACGGCAAGCGCCCCGGCAAGAAGAAAGAGAAAGCCTCAGCACGACGTTAGCTCTCCGCTTATTTCTGGATATCTGGGGCGAAGGTTACCTTCGTCCCATCCCTTTCTCTACCTAATCACCCACGATCTACTGCTATAAACTGACGCGACTTCCCCAAAACTGAGCCTATTCCCGCTGAGGGACCATGCTGATTCCCATCCGGCACGAGAACATGTCAGCCCGGCGCTGGCCGGTCGCGACGTTTGCGTTGATTGCCATTAACATCGTCGTGTTTCTGGCGACTTTCCAGACGATTGAGGGCGATACCAAGCAACTCGGGGAACTGAAACTACACATCGTGCTGCTCGCTGCGACGCATCCGGAACTGAACACTTCGCCAGAGGTGGCGGAAGTTATCCGCTCGGTCAAGCAGCAATATCCCAAAGATTGGGCGGAGCTGGCGAACCCGCATCGCCGTGCGGTTGACGAGTGGGACCGGCAAATGCTTCAGAACCAGGACGAAGACGAACTGCAGGACGAAATGAACTCGCTGTCAGTTCAGCTGCAGCAGACGAAAGAAAACTCTCTTACGGGAAAATATGCTTTCATTCCGGCTCATCCCAGCGCCGTCTCATACGTCACGGCAAATTTCCTGCATGGCGGGTGGATGCACTTGATTGGGAACATGTGGTTCCTGTGGCTGGCCGGATTTGTGCTCGAAGATTTTTGGGGACGCTGGCTCTATTCCGCCTTTTATTTGATCGCAGGCGCCGCCGCCATGCAGTTCGACGCATGGCTGAATGCCGGCAGCACGGTGGCGACTTTGGGCGCATCGGGGGCGGTAGCCGCACTCATGGGTGCTTTCCTTGTGCGCTTTCCAAAGATGAAGATCGAGATGCTTTGGTGGGTCTTTCTTCGGCCCCGTCGTTTTAAAGCTGCGGCGTACTGGCTGCTGCCGGCGTGGCTGGCAATGGAAATTTTCTACGGTTCAGTCTTTGGCCAATCGACAGGTGTCGCGCACTGGGCGCACGTCGGCGGCTTTATTTTTGGCGCGGCGGGCGCTTTGGGGCTGCGCTATTCGGGTCTCGAGCAGAAAGCGAATCAGAAAATAGAGTCCGAACTGACTCTTCAGAGCGATGCCGAAATTCAGCGAGCAAACGATTTGATCGATGCAGGCGAAATCACACCTGCCGCAGAGATTCTCAACCACTACCTGTCAAGAAACCCGAATTCGCTGGATGCCTGCAATCTTCTCGTTATCATTTTGAGGAAGAAGGGTGACACAGCCACGCTGACCGAGATGTTGGCTCGGCTCTGCGCAATTCACCTGAAGGCCACGGAGGATGAACTTGCCTGGAAGTGCTACGAAGAATTCCTACAGGCTGGAGGGCAGGCGCCGGCAGCAGCGACCTGGCTCGATTTGTGTCGCGCCGCCGAGAAACTTGAACATTTTGATCGCGCGCTTTCGGAATACGAAAAGTTGGCCGCAACACATCCCGCGGAGCGCCAGTCGATTCTTGCCCAACTTGCGGCCGCGCGCCTTTGCCTGAAACGCCTGAACCAGCCTGAGCGAGCGCTTCAGTTTTTTGAAGCCGCTGCAAAATCGCCGGTTCCGCACCTGGATTGGGAGCAGAGTATTACGGCAGGAATCAGGGAAGCGAACGCAGCGATGTCGCACACAGCAGTAGCCGGAACGTTGCGCTAATCGAAAATAAAGATCGCCGCTGCGATTACGGTGGTCCACAGCCCGCGCTTGTCCCCAACTGCCGACTGCGTCACGTTAGCCGTGCGTACGATCTTGTTCGAGATGCGGTAGATCTCTTTCTTTTCGTCCCAGGAGCGGTCGGGATCGAACTCGACGTTCAAGGTCGTAGCCAGCATTTCCGCGGCGAGTTCTTCGGCATAGTCTCCGGCGGAATCTTCGGTTTCGCCGAAAGAATGGTGCTCGCTCAGGTAGCCATAGGTATTGCGGTCGGCTGGAATAGCCACACCGATACTTGCGGCCAGCAGCCGGTGCGGTTCACGCGTGGAATTCTCGGCGACCACCGAAAACACAACCTCGCCGGGATTCAGGTAGGGAAGTCCCTGGGCTCGCGAGATCAACTTGCATTGCGGCGGAAAGATGGAAGAAACCCGAACCAGGTTTTGGGCCGCGATTCCGGCGTCGCGCAGCGCCAGCTCGAATGACGTCAGGCGCTCTTTGTGCTTACCGACCCCCTTGGTGAAGAAGATCCGCTTGGGGACCATGTCTTTGGACAATTCAGAAACCCTCCGGGTTTTTGAGTGAATGAATCGTCAAATTTAACACACGACTTCAGCCTGCAAGTGTGAAAAGTAAAAGAAAAAGTGCCGCTCGGGGTTCGGCCGGAGCGGCACGTTCTACTGGTCGTAGAATTGTGGGTCTAAGGTTTAGTGACTGCGCTCACCTCGATTGACTCTCCCTCTGCGGTACCGGTGATCTTGGCTTGCTCTCCAGCCAGTTCACTCAACTTGTCCTGAGTTGCTTTGTCAGTCGTCTTCAGGCTGTAAACCTTGTCGCCGACGACCAGGGCATAACTCGATCCCTTCTGGACGCAAGCGCGGGCGCAGTCCGCTTTCTTGCCCTCCATCATGTGGCTGGCGCCGCACATAGAATCGCTGACTTCGCCGGTGAAAGTCTGAGACTTGCCAGCCCCGAGCGCCAACATCGAACCGCCAACAAAAACAACCACCTTCAAACTCCGCATTTTCATTAGAATCACCCTCGCAAGATGAAGTATGTTCGCCGACAGCCCGATCAGCTGGGCATGTTGAAAGTTTAGCGAAGCGCATCCCTCGCATTTGTCAGAAAAAGGTTACTTCGGCACGAAATGCAGGGCCACTGAGACCGTCTTCTCATCCTCATCTACTGCTTCTTTTGAGACTACGTCATAGGGAATTTTCAAACCAACGTCGTGGTACATCACTTTAAAAAATCTCTGGCGATAGCTATTGTCGTACGGTTCGCCCTTCTTCAACTGCCACTGCTCGGTCATCTTCTCCGCATTTTGCGGCGGGATCCCGTCAATCGTGAGATCGCCCATGCGATAAAGATCGCCTTCGCTCACCTTGAGTTCATAACTGACGGACGAGGAGGTGTCATCCATTTCCGGCTGCGCCTCGACGTGAGCGACAATGTACCCTCTGGTTCCGTAAAGTTTCTCTACTTCCTCGATGTCTTCCGCGAGCTGCACCGCGTTTACCGGCTCCCCGGGTTTCAGGTGTATCAACGGCTGCAATTGCTCGGAAGACAAGGCGGAGTTTCCACTCCAGCGCGATCGGACGACCTTGTAGGCGATACCCGGCGTGACTGGTACGGTCACGTTAACTACAGTCTGCGGCCCATCGTCCGTGACTTTGGCCTCGGAGTCGGCAAACTTCGCCTTAAGGTATCCCCGCGAAAGGTACACAGGAAGAAAGTTGTGTTGTTCCTGAAGACTCATCTTGCTACGCGAATATTCCTGCTTGGAAAGCGGCTTAGCAGCGTCGCGCAGTGCAGGCAGCTCGGTTTCGGAGGCGCCAGCGAAATCGATTTCATTAATTACGATTGGATGAAGCGCGACTTTGTAGATGTACGAAGTCACTGGCCCGTTCAGTTCGGCTGCCGGCAGATAGTCAGCCTCGCCGAAGATCTTGCGCTGGGCCAGAATGTCTTTGAGATTCTCAGCAATCCGATCCGTCAGATTGCCGCCGGCGGGCACGCGGCCATCGAACAATGGCATCCGGGATTTAAGCAATGACAAAAGCTCGGAGTTAGAGAACCACACGAAGTTGTCGAATAGAACTGGAACGAGTTTGTCATTCTCCCGGACTTCGAGATCGAGATTGCAACCCGCGTTCGAGTACTGATACTTGTAGCTTAGATTTGCGAACAGTCCGGTTTCGCCCAGCTTCTGAGCTGCCGCCTGGAACTCGGTTTCGCCCGCGTATTGTCCGAGCTTCAGCCCGGAGGCAGCGACCACTTCATCTTCCTTAAAATGCTTCAGGCCTCTTACATGGACCGATAGGAGCTTATAGCTGAGTTTAGACTTCCCGGAATTCTGTGCCAGGACAACGACGCAAACCAGGAAGATACCGTAGGAGAGAAGAAAGCAATGGCGCACGCGGCGAATTGTATAACAGCAGGCCAACCATCCCGGGTCCGCGACTGGTGCGACCCTGCGAATCAATACCTCGTGAACAAGGAAACAATCCTTGTTAAAGTAAGGATATGGCAAAAGTGACCAGCAAGCTTCAACTGACGGTCCCAAAAGCGGTGGCGGACCAGTATGGCATTCGCCCAGGCGACGAACTGGAATGGGTTCCGGCGGGGGACAGCATTCGCATTGTGCTGCTAAATAAGCAGCAATCCACGCGAAGCCGGCTTACGCTGGAACAAAGGCTTGAGATTTTTCGGCAGTCGACGGAACGACAGCGCCTTCGCAACGAGAAGTACTACAAGGAGCACGGGGTTCCGAAAAAGGACGCAGAGAGAGACTGGAAAAGAGAGGACCTATACACCCGTGGCTTCCCTCGTTGATGCCAACGTCTTGGTCTATTGTTTTGATCCTCGCTCGAGGAGGAAACAGCGTACTGCTATCGAGATTCTGGACGAGGGTTTGAGGAACGGCGATCTCCGCCTTCCGCACCAGGCCTTGGTCGAATTTGTGTCTGCGGTCACCTGGGCCCGCTCTGGTTTTAAACCGTTACTGAGTGAGTCGGACGCACGCAGAGAAGCCGAGGAATTCCTGATCGCGTTCGAAGTTCTGTATCCCAATGATGCCCTGTTTCGCACCGCGTTGCGTGGTGCCGCTGCGTACCAACTCTCCTGGTTTGACGCACACATGTGGGCATACGCTGAGCACTTCGGCCTTGATGAGATCATTTCAGAAGATTTTGAGAACGGCAGGCTGTACGGAAGCGTGCGTGTACGGAATCCCTTCATCACTTGAAGCCGATCAGATCAGTGTTTTCCTGATGCCACCGTCTCTGCGGTTTTGCTTTTCACTGCGATATCAATGAACGCCAATGCGGCGCGGCTAAGCGCTTTGTCTTTGCGGAAGACCAGGGCGAGATCGCGACGGATCTGAAGGTCGGCAAGGGGAATTGCTGCGAGGACCTTGGCTTGAACATCTTCCGACGCGTGCGAGCGCGGAATGAACCCCACGCCAACGTCAGCAGCGACGAAGCGTTTGAGCAGTTCACTGGAGTCGAGTTCCATGGTGACTCGCGGCTTCAGCTTGTTCTGATGAAAGAGATTGTCGAGCGCATCGCGGGTGTGCCCCACCTTCGGCATGACCAAAGGATACTGGGCAATGTCGGAGGCGGTTGCCGCTTTGAGCTTGGCGAGAGGATGCTTCGGCGGGACGATGAGAACCAGTTCGTCCTTATGGATCAAGACTGAGGTGAGTCGAGTGTCGGTCACCGGCATCGAGACTACGCCGAAGTCCACCGAGTTATCGATGACCGACTCAAGAACCTTCGAGTAGTCGGCACGCTTGATATTCACAGAAACATCGGGATACTGCTTTTTGAAGTGCGCAAAGACTTCGGGAAGGATGTGGAGGCAGGTTCCTTCGTTCGCGCCGACCACGATTTCGCCGCGCGGCACACGCTCGGTCTCGGCAATAGCGATCATTGCTGCCTTGCGCGCGTCCAGCGTCTCTTCGGCAAATTTCAGAAACAACTTGCCCGATGCAGTGATGGAAACCTTCCCGCCCGAGCGATCGAGGAGTTTCGCTCCGACCTCTTCTTCCAGGGAGCGAATCTGCGAAGAAATCGCCGGCTGCGTTCGAAAACGCTTCTCCGCAGCGCGCGAGAAGCTCGATAGCCGCGAGACTTCAATAAAAGTTTCTAGTTGGTCGAAATCCATGAGAAGCAGTCAGCACTCAGCATGCTTTGCGAAGAATTCGAACAGGCTGCAAAGAAAGTCAGGCCAAAACGCCCGCACTCAGCCTGGCTGAATGCTGAGTGCACAATCCTTATTCCTCATAATCGGCGATTATCTGCCCCATAAAAACAATCAATTTCCCCGCGTCCAGCGCGGCAAATACACTGTGATCGCCTGTGCTGTTTGAAAGATTGTAGCAGGTGTACAATTCTCCAGATTCCCGAGAAAGCTTTGATCTTAATGTTGTTGGCTGACGGCAGTGTGTCCGAAGCTTCAACTTCAGGGGACCGCCCGACTTCCTAAAGGAGCATTCCAAAATGTCAGATGCAAAGACCGTCCTGGAATTCGCGAGTAAAAACGGGGCCAAGTTGCTTGACCTCCGCTTCACGGATCTCCCAGGGTTGTGGCAGCACGTTTCTTATCCTATCAATCAGTTAAGCGAAGACTCGTTCGAAGACGGCTTCGGCATGGACGGTTCGTCCATTCGCGGCTGGGCGGCGATCAATGAAAGCGACATGCTCCTGGTTCCGGACCCGAAGACCCACATGATGGATCCGTTTACCGAAGTGCCGACGCTGGTTATGGTTTGCGACGCGATTGATCCGCTCACCAAGCAGCATTACGATCGCGATCCGCGCCACATCGCCGAGAAGGCCGAGCTTTACCTGGCCTCGACCGGTATCGCCGACAAAGCGTACTTCGGCGCAGAAGCCGAGTTTTTCATCTTCGACAACATCCGCTTCGATCAGCGCGAGCAACACGGTTTCTATTTCATCGACGCCGAGGAAGGCCGCTGGAACTCAGGCCGCGAGAATAACAATCTCGGATATCGTCCGCGCTACAAGGAAGGCTACTTTCCGGTGCCGCCGATGGATCACTACCAGGACCTGCGCACCGAGATGGTCATGACCATGCAAACCTGCGGGCTGGACGTTGAGTGCCATCACCACGAAGTTGCGACCGGCGGGCAGACTGAAATCGATCTGAAGTACGATTCGCTGGTGAACTCCGCCGACCACATGCTGCTTTATAAGTACATCGTGAAGAATGTTGCCAACCAATACGGCAAGACTGTGACCTTCATGCCGAAGCCGATCTTTCAGGACAACGGCAGCGGCATGCACACCCACCAGTCGCTGTGGAAGGGCGGCAAGCCGCTCTTCGCTGGCGACGGCTACGCTGGACTTTCACAGATGGCCCTGTGGTACATCGGTGGATTGATCAAGCACGGACCGGCGCTGGCGGCGATCATCGCTCCCACGACCAACTCCTATAAGCGCCTGGTTCCGGGCTTCGAAGCTCCGGTCAACCTCGCCTATTCGCGCCGCAACCGTTCGGCAGCTTGCCGTATTCCGATGTACTCGGCTTCGCCGAAAGCAAAGCGCGTGGAGTTCCGCCCGCCAGACCCGAGCTGCAACCCGTACCTGGCGTTCTCGGCCATGCTCATGGCGGGACTGGACGGAGTCGAAAACAAGATCGAACCCGGCCAACCGCTCGACAAGGACATTTACGATCTGGGTCCAGAGGAGCTTGCGAAGGTCCCCTCAATGCCCGGCTCACTCGAAGATGCTCTGGATGCACTCGAGAAAGACCACGCCTTCCTGCTCAAGGGGGACGTCTTCACCGAGGAATTGCTCAGCACCTACATCGACTACAAGCGCTCGAAGGAAGTGGACGCGATTCGCCTGCGCCCGCATCCGTACGAGTTTGCGTTGTACTACGACATTTAGACCTGTAGCACAGACCACGTAGGGGCGGGTGCCTCACTCGCCCAAAAGGCCCGGCGCAAGCCGGGCCTTTCTTTCTCCCAAGTCTTCCAAGAAGGCCTGAATGCGAAATCCGGGGTACTCAGCGGACTTAAATGACCGGTAGTAGCAGTCCCAATAGCTCACAATCCGCTGCTTTGTTCTGTTGAGAAATTCGGGGTTATTAGCCACGAACTCACCATACAGAGTGCGGTCGAGGCTTGGAATTGCCTGTTCGATCACGCGAAGAATTTCGATCACATACTCTCCGGCTAGCTGGATCACAAAGGGTGGAATCCAAGTCTGGTTCACCGAAAGAATCCGCCGGAGGCGTTCTTCGCGAACGAATCCATCCGCGTGGCGACTGAAAAGGCAATCAATGATTGCCAGTTTCTCGGGTGTGGCTAATCGAAATCTGGCGCCGACGGAAACTTCTAACGGATTGTGATAAATGCGCTGCGGGATTGAGACCGTCTCACCTGAAACCCGGACCGAGAATGTGTGGAATGGACGCAGATTCTGTGGAAGGGCAGAGACGGCCTCCTCAGCCTGTTGTCGTAAGATGGAAGGGAATGCCGATGCGAGATCCGCGTTCGTAGTGAAAATGGTCATCTCCAGAACCTAGCAGGGCTATTTTATTCTCGTCGGCGAACGATGGAGATTCATTCAGCAGGTCGGGTCTCGGCGCAGGCGCATCCTATCGTTCGCACGCTTCGCTTGGCAAAAGCCATACAATTGAATCATGCGTGGGGAATTCCGTGAAGCGAAGACCGGCTTCAGCCAACTCTTGCATGCCGCGCTGAAGAACGGACCACAGGTAGTCATGCGAGGTGGTGTCGATGTGGCTGTTCTGGTTTCCTTAGAGGAATGGAAGCCCTTGCAGAACACGGCTCGTCCAACTCTGAAGGAACTACTCCTCGGTTCCGGCGCGCTGGGCGCGAAAATCCCCAAACGTCGTACTTTCCGACGACGCGAGGAAGTCGAATTCGAGTAGATAGGTTCCTCGAGGTTGCTGCCTCCTTTCCCGAAACTGTCCCTATGCCCTTGACGTGCGTACCTCAGGCGCTAAAGCGCGAACATGTTCGCAACGACTTATTGGCACGAGTGGAACTCGTGCCCTTCCCGATCCACTCGACCGAGAGAGTTCAGAAGACTGAAGAGTGTTCCTCAATGAATGCTGGTTCTGAATACAATCCGCCCCTAGTTCTGCCCGACCCACTTGGCGGATGCACTCCCTGCGCAAACTTGCCATCCTGCTAATGGAGGCAAATCAATGGCAGGCTGGAACGAACTTTCAAACGAGATATCACAAGCAATTCAGGCGGTCGGAAAGAGCGTAGTCACGGTTCAGCCGCGCGGAGGCAGAACTTCGAGCGGAATCATTCTTGACGACCACACGATCATCACGACTGCGCGCTCGGTTGCAGACGAATCAATCGTCCAGGTCTGGACTTCTCCCGACGAGTCCGCTACTGCGACGGTCAAAGGCAGCGATGCCAGCACGGATATAGCTGTGCTAGAAGTCGAAAGGAAGGTCGGGCCGGCAGCTGCGTTTGCCGACGATCCGAAGCTCGCGGTCGGCCATCTGGTAGTGGCCATCGCCCGCACCTGGCGCGGCAATCTGGTCGCGAGCGCCGGCATTCTCTCCGGTCTGATGGGCGAGTGGCACACGTTCCGCGGAGGCAAACTGGACGCGTTCATTAGGCCGGACTTGACGCCATATTCCGGTTTTTCCGGCGGCGCGCTTGTTTCTTCAGACCAGAAGATCATCGGCATGAACACGACATCATTGCGTCGGGGTTCTCCGCTCACTGTCCCGTACGCAACCATAAAGCGTGTTGCCGCAGCATTGGCGGACAAAGGCTACATACCAAAACCGTACCTCGGACTGGGCCTGCAGCCGGTGCGGGTCCCCGAGTCCTTGCAGCAGAAGCTGAATCTAACCGACGAAATGGGAGCTTTGGTGGTCCATGTCGAAGCCTCGAGCCCGGCCGAGAAAGCTGGCGTGCTGTTGGGCGACGTCCTGCTACGAGTCGACGGGCAGAGTTTTGGCGTGGGTACGGCTTCGGTGGTTCGTGGTTTGAAGCCTGATCAGAATGTGGAGGTCAGCGGAACGCGCGGTGGGCAGCAATTCTCCGCAAGCGTTCTGGTCGGCGAGCGCCCGCGCAGGCGGCCGTGAATGCCCGATGATGTTCGAGTGTTCGTTCTCACCGGCGACGATCGCGCCGTTCGGAATCTGGTCCGCAGAGTTGAGAAATTGGCAGACTTGAAGGTTACGGGTTCAGGCGTTCTGGGGGCACAGTTTGATCCAGGTCAGGCTGATGTTTTACTCGTTCAACCTACGGATTCAGCTCAACTTTCGGCGAGCTTACGCTCGAACCTGCCCCTCGTCCTCTTGCTAGCTAACCGAACCCTGGGCGACGTTACAGCCGAAGCCGTGCTGCCGTTCGACGCAGATTCAACGCAAATTCGGGCCGCGATATTGGCCGTCGCAGCAGGCTTGCGGTTACAGCCTTCGGCTCACGACCGCGCCAGTATGGATGAGGACGAGCTCGCCTTTCTCGATCCTCTGACTGAGAGGGAGCTCAGCGTACTGAATCTGCTGGCGGAAGGGTTGTCCAATCCCGAGATTGCCAGGCACCTGGGGATTTCACGCAACACCGTGAAGTTCCACGTCAGCTCGATCATCTCGAAACTTGGCGCAGCCTCCAGAACCGAAGCGGTTGCCGTCGGTCTGAAGCGCGGTCTAATCATCGTGTGAGATACGAGATGACCAAAACAAAAAGCCCGGCATTCGCCGGGCTTTTCATCGAAGGACGAGGCTACATCGAGGCTTTCAATCGCTGGACGGAAGGTTCGGTCGGCATGGTATGAAGCCGCGGTAATGCGCTACCGCGTACCTCATGAATCTCAAAGTCCTGGAGGTCTGTAAGGCCGCCAGAGATTGCCTCCAGTGTGGCATTCGACTTGGACAGCACCGAAAGCAGGTGCTTGCGGGCGATCGGCCTGTCCGCGGGGTGGATGTGCGTCCACCACCGTTTCACCGATTCCTGGACGTCACCCTCAGTCTTGTCATTCTCAACTAAGCTATCAATAAGACGGTACACCTTGCTTTTAACTGCCTGATAAGAAACTGAAATCTCCTGCCCCATGTTCTTTTGGTACTCCTCGGGGCAGCTACTTGCACGAGCTTGGCCAAACCCTCGCTTTGATTTAGCGGTACTTATTCCGTCTAACAGGGTGATTTCCTCCCACAACTTGGAGATTCACAGCTCAGGGTATGGTTTTTGGAAGAAAGCTGGTTATTAGGCCAGCACCTCAGTCCGCAATATAATGCGGACTCTTCTTTTGGGGTGGTCTATACACTTTCAACTTTAGGGGGAGGCCTTCATGAAGGCTGGATTCTTTGTTCTTGTAACGATTCTAGCTTCAATTATCAGCGCGCATGCCCAGTCAACGTCCGGCGAACGCATGTTTTTTCCTTCAGACATGTTTTGGGGATATGCCCAATTTGATGTTGCTCCACCCCACAATGAAATCGACCCAAACCTGTGCGCAGCAACCGCCGGAAACTTTGGCGGCAAGAACGCTCCTTGCAACGCTTTTGCCCGCTACATGCTCTCGGGACTGGTGGAAGTACGGCCATTCGGACGCGGTCCGTTTCGCCGCTTCATGCTTTGGGGCGAGCCACACTTCTTATTCGGAAAGAATGTTCCGCAAACGCTTTATACCTGGTCGCTCGATGCTATTGGTGTGGAACACTCCTGGGGAGCGGCTATTTATTTGGGGAAGGGCTTCGAAGCCCGCGTGACTCAGCACTTTCTGTTTGATCGCCTCGGCGCGCGCGACCGTTTCCTGGGTCCTGCCGACCTGGGCACGAACGGCCCTTGGGGACGCTATAACACTATCGGCGTTCGCAAATACTTCGGCAGTCGCAGATGGTAGCCGGCATTCGGCTATATTGAGAAGCTCGGATGGGAGTCGTAACTCCCACTTCCGGCTCAAGTTGCCGATGTCCTTTTCTCCAAAGCCAACTGCCTCTGAATCGGGAACGCTCGCGGGCGTATCGTTCCACGATCCAGTGGTGGCTCACGCGAATCTCGAGCATCTGTCCGCCAACCTGTCGCCTGCGCTTCGCGCGGCCCTTCCCGCCCTGCTCTCTGACGCGCCCGACCCGGACTCCGCCCTTCTTCTGCTGGACCGGATGGCGACCGAATCCCCCGAGACCATTCGCGTGTTGGAAGGCCATCCTTTTTTGGCGCATTACGCAATCGCCGTCTTTGGCAACAGTCGGTATCTGGGTGAAACCCTGGTCAAGAATCTCGACATTTTGCAAAGTTTCCTTCGCGAGAAGAAACTCGATCGCAGTTTTTCTCACGAAGAATTTTCCGAGGCGCTGGCACGCTTCCAGTCGCGCTCCTTCGATCGGGACACCTCTTTGCTTCTGGCTCGCTTTAAACGCCGCGAGTACGTCCGGATCATGTTGCGTGACGTGCTCAAGATATCTCCCCTCGCAGAAACCACCGCTGAGATCTCCGTATTGAGCGACGTTTTGATCGAAGAAGCGCTGCGCGAAGCCGAAAGCGCAATGGAGCGGCGGTTCGGGCTGCCACAGCATCTTGACTCCGAGGGCCGCGCCGTAAACACCCCGTTTGCGGTTTTATCCCTGGGAAAGCTGGGCGGAAATGAACTCAACTACAGCTCCGATATTGACCTTCTCTACCTTTACGGGGATGGCAAGGAACCGCCGTCTGCGTCAATGTCCAACCGGGAGTATTTCGTTCGGCTGGGACAACTTCTCACTGAGAGCCTGTCCCGTTCTACAGCCGAGGGTGCAGTATTTCGAATTGATCTCCGCCTCCGGCCTCAGGGTAACGAAGGGGAGCTTGCGATCAGCCTTTCGAACGCGCTCCGTTACTACGTCGAAACCGCCCACGACTGGGAGCGCCAGGCGCTCATTAAGGTGCGCCATTCCGCAGGACACCTTCAGCTCGCGCGTGAGTTCATCCGCCGTGTACAGCCCCAGGTTTACAGCGAGAAGATCAACTTCGCCGCCATCAAGACCGCGCTGGTTGCCCGCGAGAAGATCGATAAAAAGCGCCGCCGCCAAATCGCTGCCGAGGGCCACGAATCCATCAACGTAAAAATTGATCGCGGCGGGATACGCGACATCGAGTTCTTGGTGCAATGCCTGCAGCGTGTGTATGGCGGTGCCGAGTCCTGGCTTCGCTCGGGAGGCACGCTCTTCTCACTTCACAAATTGCACGACAAGCGGCATATCAGCGGCCACGATTTCCATGAACTGACCTCTGCCTACACATTTCTGCGGCATCTCGAGCATCGGCTCCAACTGCGGCAGGGACAGCAAGTCCATCGCCTTCCAAGCTCCCCCACTGAGGTGCAGGCGTTGCAGCGCTCCATGACCGGCCTCACTCCCGGATATCAGCTTGTAGACCTCGTCTCCGCAGTACGTGAGCGAATGGCCGCGGTTTCAGAAATCTATCGCCGGGTTATCTATCAGCAGGAGACCAGCCGGACCGACAGACCTCAGCATGATGGGTTCGAACTACGAAGCCGGCACGAGGGGGCGTTCGCAGACACTTCCCACTCCCAATTGCTGGAACGTATCGCCGAGGACGCGCCCGGCATTCTTCGCGTCCTCAACCAGCCAGAGTTGAGTTCAGCAGGAAAGAAGAATCTGCTTCGGTTTTTGAGTGCCGCGTATGGCAGCTCCAGGTTCTACACGAGTCTTCTGCGGAATGAACGGAACCTGCTGAGGTCACTGCCTGTTTTTGAGAACAGCGAGTATCTGACGGAAGCACTCGTCCGCAACCCTGAGGAGTTGGAGACTCTCGCTGAAATCCATGGCAATGAATCGTCAAGTTCTGCAGAAAGCTTATTCGAAATCAATGCGTTTATTGGCGAGCAATTTGAAAGCGGAGATCACGTCTTTGAATTCGTGGCCAACTCAACTGCTTCCCTTAGCGAAAGAACCGCACTTCTGCGCCAGCATTTCCGCCACCGCATGTTCGCTTCCGGCGCCCGCGATATTGCTGAACATCGCTCCATTTATGCTTCATTCGCCGAGACCACGTCGGCGGCGGATGCAGCGATTCGTGCCGCGCTCGCACTTGCAGGTGTTCCGAAAGGCTTGGCAATTTTGGCCCTTGGCCGATTGGGTACCAGAGAGTTTGACCTGCTTTCAGATGCTGACCTGCTGTTCGTCTGCGATGAAGGCGCGGACAAGCTGGCGATGGCCAAGTCGGTGGAGCGGCTCATACAAGCGCTGTCTGCTTACACGAACGAAGGACTCGTCTTTCCAGTGGATACACGCCTGCGACCTCGCGGCGCAGAAGGCGAGTTGCTCGTAACACCAGCGCAGCTGCAGGCCTACTTCGCCAGTGAGGCTCAGCCATGGGAAGCCTTGACGTTTACCAAGCTCCGCCCGATTTCTGGAGGGATGGAACTGAGCCGCAAGACGGTTGCAGTCAGCGAATCTTTGTTTTCGCGCTTTGCTGCCGAGCACGATTTCGCCGTCTCGGTACAGGCAATGCGCCAGAAATTGCAGGATGCAAGTGCTCCAGAAAAGAGCATCCGCACTTCAGCGGGCGCACTCTACGACATAGATTTTCTTTCGAGCTTCCTTCTGGTAAAACATGCGATAGTTCCGAAAGCCGGGAACCTTCGCGATCGGATCTGGCGCTGTGCCGCTGCGGGAGCCCTGGATGGCAAAGACGCGGCATTGCTCGACCACGCGGCCGAACTGTTTCGCACTGTAGAGCACGCGATGCGCCTGGTAATGGGACGAAACAGTCGATGGTTGCCTGCGGCTGACCATCCACGTCAGGCGATCCAAAATTTGACATCGAAGATTCTGCGCCGCGAAGTTGAACAAGGATTGGAAGAGGAGTTATTACGAACGTTCGCAGTAGTAAGGGCGATTTACGATCGCGTCCTTCGATAGAGCTCGTGTAGCACGGCCGGCTCGGCCGTCCCCCATAGTCAAAACCGCGAACGCAGCGAGTAATTCCGCACCACACCGAAGCCGGTGACTCCGATGTGTCCGATCGAAAGCCAGCGCTCAAGCTTATGGTGTCCGGTTCGATGAAAAATGTAAGAGATTCCAACTGACGTCGCGGCCCCGGCCGCCTCGAGCGCCGCGAAACCGGCGTGATTGTTCACAACATCATCCGGCAGCAGGATTTCTTCCCGTCCGCGTGCCAGCATGTTGCGGGTGGATGCGTAATCGAGCCCGCGAAATACCGCTACCCCCGAAAAAAGCAGCACATTCTCTCGGTCCCAGAATCGATGCTCTGGAGCAGGCGCAGAGGGCACCGACACTTTACTGCTGTCGGTTTGAGCCTCGGCCGCTGGCACCAGGAGGCAGATAAACCCCAGAATTCTCAACGCACGCATGCCAGATTGTAGCCGCAGGCCTGGTTCATCCGAGCATTTATAATTCTTGTTCTCATTTCGGAGGGATGTTGATGGCGGATTTATTCAACGGCGCGCGTGTCCCGGTTGATGGAGCGCGCATTACCTACAAAGACGGCCACATTCAAGTGCCCGGCAATCCGATTATTCCGTTTATTGAAGGCGACGGCACCGGCCGCGATATCTGGAAAGCCTCGGTTCGCGTTTTCGACGCAGCCGTGCAGAAAGCTTACGCCGGCAAGAAACGTGTGATCTGGTATGAGATTTTCGCCGGCGAGAAGGCCAAGGCAAAATTCAACGACTGGCTTCCGCAGGATTCGGTCGATGCGATTCGGGAATTCCGCGTCGCAATCAAAGGACCGCTGACGACTCCGGTCGGTGGCGGCATTCGCTCGCTGAACGTGACCCTGCGGCAAGTGTTGGATCTGTACTCCTGTATTCGTCCGGTGAAGTACTACAAAGGCACGCCTTCGCCAGTGAAGAATCCCGAGCGCATGGATATTGTTATCTTCCGCGAAAACACGGAAGACGTTTATGCCGGAGTTGAGTGGGAGCAGGGAACTGCCGAGGCCGCCAAGCTGATCGAATTCCTCAACAAAGAAATGCTGAAGGGCGGCAAGAAACAGGTCAGAACGGATTCCGGCGTGGGCATCAAACCGATTTCGATTTTCGCTACGAAGCGTCTGGTTCGCATGGCAATTCAGCACGCTCTTGAAAACGGGCGCAAGACAGTCACTCTGGTCCACAAGGGCAATATCCAGAAATTCACTGAGGGCGCGTTTCGCAAGTGGGGATACGAGCTCGCGACCGAAGAATTCCGCGACAAAGTTGTCACCGAGCGTGAGAGCTGGATTCTGGATAACAAAGACAAGAACGCAAACTTGTCGCACGAAGAAAACGCTGCATTAATCGAACCCGGGATCGAATACGCGCCGCCAGAGTTTCGCAAGACTGTCGCCGACGACGTCCGCTCCGTGCTCGACGGCATCTACGGCACCCACGGCCATGGCGCGTGGAAGAAGAAGCTAATGATCAATGACCGCATTGCCGATTCCATCTTCCAGCAGGTGGTCACGCGTGCCGACGAATATTCCGTGCTGGCGACGCCCAATCTGAATGGTGACTATATTTCGGACGCTTGCGCGGCACAGGTCGGTGGGCTCGGCATCGCGCCGGGGGCAAACGTCGGCGATGGCTATGCGGTGTTCGAAGCCACACATGGCACCGCGCCGAAGTATGCAGATAAAGATGTCATTAACCCTGGATCGGTCATGTTGTCAGGAGTGATGATGTTTCGCTATTTAGGCTGGAACGAAGCTGCCGACCTGATCGAAAGCGGTCTCGAGCGCACCATCGAGAACAAAACCGTGACTTACGATTTCGAGCGGCTTATGCCGGGGTCAACGAAGGTCAGCACCAGCAAATTTGCAGATCATATTATCGAAAACATGGGAGCCGGAGTGCTGAGTGCGGTCTGAGCATCGTGTTTGTCAAATTTGGTAATTGGGTAATCGGGTAATTTCGTAATTTGAACCTGATTTTCGTGACCTCAGTCGCCGCGCTTTTCAATTGCCCGATTACAAAATTACCCAATTACACAATCCGAGGAACTCATTCATGCGAAAGAAAGTAAGTATCGTCGGTTCTGGCAACGTTGGCGCGACTGCCGCACACTGGATCGCTTCGAAAGAACTAGCCGATGTCGTTCTCATCGACATCGTTGAAGGCGTGCCCCAGGGCAAAGGCCTCGACCTTCTCGAAGCCATGCCCATCGAGAAGCGCGACTCCTACATCATTGGCACAAACGACTACGCCGACACAGCCAACTCCGACATCGTCGTCATTACCGCCGGTATTCCGCGCAAACCCGGCATGAGCCGCGACGACCTGCTCAACACCAACTACAAGATCATGAGCGATGTGGTCGGCAAGGTGATCAAGAACTCCCCCAATTGCATTCTGATCGTGGTCTCGAACCCGCTTGATGCCATGGCCCAGGCCGCCTACAAACTGAGCGGCTTTCCTCGCGAGCGTGTGATCGGCATGGCCGGCGTGCTCGATTCCGCCCGTTTCCGCACATTCATCGCCGACGAGTTAAAGGTCAGTGTTGAAAACGTGACTGCCTTCGTCCTCGGCGGGCACGGCGATACCATGGTTCCCTTGGCGCGTTACTCGACGGTCGCCGGAATTCCGATCACAGAACTCATCGCTCCCGATCGCCTCGCCCAACTGATTCAACGCACTCGTGACGGCGGTGCCGAAATCGTAAAGTATCTCAAGACCGGCAGCGCCTACTACGCGCCGTCGTCGGCGACCACTGAGATGGTCGAAGCCATCCTGAAAGATAAGAAGAAAATTCTTCCCTGCGCCGCCTATCTCGAAGGCGAGTATGGAATCAAGGGTCTTTACGTCGGTGTGCCGGTGAAGCTCGGCGCGAAGGGAATCGAGCAGATCATCCAGATCAAGCTCACACCAGAAGAGCAGTCTGCGCTGAATAAGAGCGCAGACGCGGTGAAGGAGTTGGTGGGAGTCATCGGGGTGTGAGGTCGTCTCTCGCGCTGGTTCTTTCGCTTCTACTGCTCACGGCGTGCCACAACAAGGCAGCGCCTACTCCAGTCGATCAGCCTCGACTGCCAGCGAATGTCAGAATGCAAGATGTGACGCTCCAGAGCTCAGCTCTTGGTCGTCCCATGCCTTACCGCGCGATCTTGCCGTCCGCGATCCCTTCCGGACAGGAACTGCCGGTTGTTTACCTTCTTCATGGCGGGGGAGGGAACTTCCGCGACTGGTCTAACTATTCCGACATAGCTCGATTTTCCGTCGAGGGCCTGATCTTAGTTATGCCCGAGGGCGAGTCGTCATACTACGTCAACGCCGCCGACCGGCCGAAGGATCGGTTTGAGAATTACATTGTCGAAGACCTCATCGCGGATGTTGAGAGTAGGTTTCCGGTCGCCGGAGGCCGTGCGAACCGTGCGATTGTCGGAGTCTCGATGGGAGGCTTCGGCGCAGTCACATTGGCTATGAAGCATCCTGACCGTTTCGCTTTCGTGGGTGGACTTAGTTCCGCAATCGACGTCCCGAGCCGCCCGTTTTCACTCAAGCGAATTTCTCAATATCGCGGACACGCTCAAATATTCGGGCCTTGGGGCAGCCAAACGCGCAAGGCAAACGATCCTTACGTGTTGGTTGAAAAATCAGAACCTTCAAAAGTGCCGTATTTATATCTCATTTGCGGGGAGCAGGAAGGGCTGTTACCAGCAAATCGGAGATTCGCAACCCTGCTTCAGAAATATCACTTCAACTATGAGTTTCACGAAGGGAACGGAGGGCACGACTGGAATCAATGGAACCGCAGGCTGCCGGAGTTACTTCAGGCTCTCCGGCAGCACTTCTTGAATCAGGTGAAGCTGAATTCCTAACTACGCGGCTTTCTGCTGTGCTCTGAATTTTGCCCATCTGGCTCGTTGTGCCGAAGCGATCTTCTTGCGCGCCGCAATGGACAGCGGCTTCCGCGCCGCCGTACCGCTGCTTCCGCGCTCTCTGGCCCGCCTGGCCTTCTGTGCTAAAGACATTTTCCGTCTCGCGTCTACGGAAATTGTCCTCCCACCTGTCCTGCGTGAAGCTACCGATCCATTCAAAGACTCGATCGCCGATATTGCCTGATCCAATTTCTGTACCTGTGTCTGGGCCTTGCTGCGCTCGGCGCGAAGTTGCTCCAGAGCACTTATTAGACTTGTCATTAATCCCCCCTCGGTGGAAATACAGCCTGCCCATTCTAGAAGCACAGTCGCGTTCGCGCCAATCCGGTTCTTGCCAAAATTCTGAGGGTTCGAAAATTCCCAATAAGTTGACCATGGTCATTGACCATAGTAAACTTACATCATGAAAGAAGTGGCCATCTCCGAGTTCAAGGCCAAATGCCTGGGCATCCTGGAAGAGGTCCGCAAGACCCGCAGGCCCATCCGTGTGACCCGCTTCGGCGAGCCGGTCGCTGAAGTGGTGCCGCCTGCGCCGAAAGAGCGGCCGAAGAGGTGGTTGGGTAGCATGTCGGGAACAATGAAAATTACGGGAGACATTGTCGGCCCAATCGGCAGTTTCGATGATTGGGAAGCCTGGAAAGAATGAAACTTCTCCTGGACACTCACATCTGGCTCTGGAGTATCGGTGAACCGCACCGGCTTTCTCGGAGAATTGCCAGGGAGTTGGACAGTTCCGAAAATGAGATCTGGCTTTCTTCGGTCAGCTTGTGGGAGGCGTTCTTACTGCATCGAAAGGGGCGTCTTCACGTCACCAATGATTTCTCCTCTTGGGCGAGAAGGGTGCTGGGTTTGATACCGATCATGGAGGCTCCCCTGTCGTTCGAGGTGGCGCTGGCAATGCCGTCAATTATCCTGCCTCATTCTGACCCAGCGGACTTCTTCCTTGCTGCTACGGCAAAAGCCTTTGGACTCACGTTGATAACTGCGGACCGAAACTTACTTCGCGCCTCTGGATTTGACGTGCTTCCAAACGCATAAAGCACAGTCAAACCCGCTCAATCACCACACCCTGCAGCTTCACATCCTTGTTGGGCCGGTCATTCCTCCCGCGCGCAACATTGGCAATCTTGTCCACGATGTCCTGCCCTTCAACTACTTCGCCGAAGATGGTGTGCTTGCCCGTGAGCCACTGTGTTGGCGCAACCGTGATGAAGAACTGCGAGCCGTTGGTATTCGGGCCGGAGTTGGCCATGGCTAGCTTCCCCGGCTGGTTGAAATTGTGCTGTGAACCGCGGGTTTCGTCCTCAAACTGATATCCTGGGCCGCCCATGCCGGTGCCTTGCGGGTCTCCGCCCTGGATCATGAAATTCGGAATCACGCGGTGGAAGACGGTCCCGTCGTACAGCTTGTCGCTGCTTTTCTTGCCGGTGCTCGGATGCTTCCACTCGCGCTTGCCCTCGGCGAGGTCAATAAAGTTCTGAACCGTCTTGGGGGCCTCTCTTTCAAACAGCCGGCACACGATCGTGCCTTCAGTCGTGTTGAAGGTTGCGTAAGTTCCAGGAGTGCGTGCCATAAGGAATCCTTTCAAGAAATTGCATCATTGAATCATCGGATCATTGAATCATTTGTAAAAAGACGAGGGAGGGGCGCCCCACTTCTCGCCGCTTTTGCGAGAAGTGGGAAAGCTAACCACTCGATTCGTCACTGCTGCTTCGTTCCATTCGGAACACCTACGCGCTTGGGTGCCGGTTTGGGAATTGTCGTCAAACGCGTTCTCGTTCCGGCAACGTGCAGGAAAGTAATCTTGTTAATCGTCACCGGAACGTCGGGACGATCATTCGCTCCACGCGGCATGCGCGCGATCTTTTTTACCAGCTCAACGCTCGCGTCATCGCACTGGCCAAAGAGCGTGTATTTCCCGTCGAGTGAGGGATAAGGCACTTCAGTGACGAAGAACTGCGAGCCGTTCGTATCTGGTCCGGCATTGGCGTAGGCGAGGCGGCCTGGACGATCAAACGTCAGGAGTGGCGAAGTTTCATTCTTGAATTTGTAGCCGGGATCGCCGGTGCCATCGCCCAGCGGATCCCCGCCCTGAATCATGAACTCCGGAATAATGCGGTGAAAGATTGTGCCGTTATAGAGCGGCACACCGTGCACCTTCTTGCCGGTCTTTGGATTGGTCCAGTCTTTAGTTCCCCGTCCCAGCCCAACGAAATTGGCGACACCGATCGGTGCTTTCTCGGGAAATAGAATGCAAGTCAGTTTGCCCGCGGTCGTATCGATAATGGCAGTCGGCGGACCCGCAGGTGCGGCGCTGGCTGGTTTGGTTGCAGGCTTTGTTGCGGGTTTGGTTGCGGTCGTCTGGCCAATCAGTTGACACGACAGAAACACAAGAATGAAAGCAAAATGTTTGCGCATGCGCACCCCAGAAGTGAAAAGCGAACAAGCATTGTACGACATCACTGATTAGTCAAAGCTGCCCTAGCCATTTGAACGCATTCTTCAAGGGGCCGGTCTGTGTCGATGACCGTCTTTGGAAGCGCTATCTCCTCGAATCGCGCCTTGACTTCCAGGTACAACTCGAAAGTGCGATTGGCGGCGATGTGTTGGCGATCTTGCTCCAAGCGGTGCCGAACACTTTCTTTGTTACAAACGCATTCCAATATCCGCCACGGCTGACCAAGCGCCTCGGCGTATCCGCTTGCGCGCTTGGGTTGATACGCCCGCGAAAACGTGCGGCCATCCAGAAATACATAACGCGCAGGATCTTTACGGAAAATGTAGCCAGCGACTTTCAACATCACCGCCATGCAGAAATCGTCCTGCTCGGTGGAGTATTCGATATCGGCAGCAGGGAAGAGGGCGGTGCGGATTTGGTCTTTATCGAGCACCGTCCCGCCTACTTCTTTCGCGAGCGCGCGACTGAGAGTGCTCTTGCCGGTTCCAGGCAGTCCGGCCATCAGAATGAGCATGGGGAAGCATAGCACCCAGCATTCACTAGTTCAGCATTAAGCCAGAACGCAAAGCAGCCACGGATCTGCACGGATTTTCACGGATCAAATGCTTTTTCTCCGTGCGAGTCCACGGAAATTCTTGGCTGCTATTTGGTGTGGCTGAGTGCCGAATGCTGAACTCAGCAAACAGCCCTTGATATACACGAATGCACACGGATTGAAGGTAAAGGCTTAATCCGTGAAAATCCGTGGCTGTTTGTCGGCTGAGTGCTGAATGCTACTGGGGCAGCCCTATGCTCGTGATGTCGAGCAAAGCCTGCGTCGAGTCCTGTTGCGAAGAAACCATTCGCAACTGGCGATAATCTTCGTAGGCGCCCGCAATCATGATGTGAAAGCACCAGTGGCGGCGCTCTTCTTCAGGCTCAATCAGCCCCATTTCCTTGAGGGGCTTCATGTACTCTTCCATCCACTTGATCTGCGCCTTGCTCATGCCTCTGCGCTGCAGGTCGACGGTGAGACCAGCCAGGTGTGACGACGCAGTCTCGCCGGATTCCGGCGCCGCGTTGCGATTATGCCGGCGAAGTTTCTTCTGAACCAGCACGGTCCGCACGGCCGAGTTCACTTGAATCTGATCGTGAAATTCTTTGTAGTACGCATCGCTGATGTCGTTCAGGAAGCTGAGCGTCCATGGACGGCAATAGCGCCGCGCCGGATCAAGCGAAGGCTGAATTCGCAAAGTCTCGCTGGGCGGAATCGATACCAAATCGCCGTTTGTGATCAACGCCTGCAACTGCTTGTCATCGCGAATGCGCGGCAGATTCAGCCGGTTGATTTCGGCGTTCTGCAACAGCAGCGACTCATGCGACGGCTTGAACACCGGGTTCCAGGGAATCCTGCGGATGCGGTGCATCCGATGATAGCGAGGGGAAACCATGGGCCGCACGGCAAATGCCTGGCAGCTCAGGGCCAGAGTAGCTAAAACGAATAGGGCGCGCTTTCGGCTCATCGGTAGATTTGGCAGCAGGCGCTTATTTTAAGCGAGTTCCGAAAAAAACCAAGCCCAAAAATGAACTCTCAACTGTTACTTTAGGGTTAGGGCCGGAACTGCTGCTGATTACCTCCGGTTACTAGTTGTTGCGGACGTGATTTAGGGTGCAGCTAAGATGCCGTTTCCACAGCCCAGGGTGCCGAAGAAGATCTTCTTTGGATTCAATGGGCCCTGGGTAAAACCCTTGACCGGGAGTGGCAAGTTTTTGCGGTCACGTTACGAAAAGTGTCAACAGCAGCAGTCAGCACTCAGCAATTAGCATTCAGCCAAATACCGACCCATTACGGCTCACATCGCTGATTGCGTCCGGTGGGGGCAGGCAAGTCAAAGACTTAGCCACGGATTCACACGGATTTCCACGGATTTCTAAAAATGGGTTGATGAGTGTTAATCCGCAAAAATCTGTGGCGGGTTTTGGTCCGGAGTTTTTGTTCGCAGCTCTTGCTGGCTGAATGCTGAGTGCTGGCTGCTGAGTGCTTGTTTTATCGCCGAAATAGATCCCCGATCGCCTGTTTCATCACCGCCCCGCCGACCTCCGAGATCGACGTGGTCAGGGGAATTTCCTTGGGGCATGCTTCCACGCAGTTCTGAGCGTAACCGCATTCCTGTATGCCGCCATCGCCCATAAGCGCTGCCAGTCTGTCCTGTTTAAGGGCTGCACCGGTCGGGTGCGTATTGAAGAGTCGGACCTGGGAGATTGTGGCTGCGCCGACGAACCCAGTGCTCTCGTTGAATTGCGGACAAACTTCCATGCAGCAACAACACGAGATACATCGCGACAGTGGATAGGCTTCTTCCTGCGCCTGCATGGTTACGCGCGGGCCGGAGCCGAGATCGTACGTGCCGTCAACCGGAACCCAGGCTTTTACGCGTTTCAAATTTTCGAACAACACGCTGCGGTCCACAGCAAGGTCGCGGATGATCGGGAATTTCGATAGAGGCTCGACCCTGATCGGCTGGTCAAGTTTGTCCACCAAGGCCGAGCAGGCCATCCGCGCCTTGCCATTGATCAGCATGGCGCACGATCCGCAGACTTCCTCAAGACAGTTCGAATCGTAAGCAATGGGTGTGGTCGCCTTGCCGTCCCGAGTGACGGGATTGCGAGCAATCTCCATCATCGACGAGATGACGTTCATCCCCGGATGCCAGGCCAGTTCAAATTCTTCCCAGCGAGGTTGGTCCTGGGGAGAGGACTGACGTTTGATCTTGAAGAGGACGGATTTTGCCGGCATTGATGTACGGTTCAAATTTCATCGTAACAAATATCGTCGCCATAATGCTTAGGTCACGGTCCTAACTGCTGCGCCTCAAACTGTACGCTGCTGTTTCCTGCAGTCGCCGTTCCGGCAACTACGATGTTGCCGGAGTAACCTTGCGTCGAGATCGGAAGGCTGGCGAGCCCGTTGATGTCGGACGCGACCGTTGCTTTTGAACTGCTTAGAATGACCGGAGCCGCAGGTTGCGAGATCCCTGCTTCTCCGGCCCAGAAGATGGGCTGGTTTGCCGCGACGCGCCCCACGTAACTGACGAACAGGACACTCGCGCCAAGCACGGGATTCGGAGGGGAGGACGAATCCACCACTCGCACGACGGCGGGTTGAAAAGTCTGGCTCGAAGGAACTACTTGCAGTGTTCCGGCAACCGGCTGCAATTGAAGGGAAGAGGTTGGAACTACCGCGGCGCTGAAAGTTTGGCACACCTTGTTCGCTGGCGCCACGCAAACGCTGACCTGCACCGGTGCCGAAAACGAATTTATCTGCAGAATTACGGCCGTGTTTCCAGCTGCGTCCGTCGGAGCGCTGGATGCGCTAAGATTTCCGCCGCCTTGGATGATCCGAAAGGTCAAAGTGCTTCCGCTGACTGGCACTCCATTCGAAAGCACTCGCGCGTTAACTGGAAGACTCAATGTCGCGCCCTGTGCAATCCAGAACGATGGGCTGAGCAGCGCGAGATCAAGCGGCGATGAGGCCGCAGTCAACGTCGTATTGACCTGCTGCGGAATTGGGTAAGTCGCAGGCGCGAGCTTCGCAGTGACTGTCCCAATTCCAACACTTCGTGGCGTCATCAAAGTTGAGGCCATCCCGCTCGCGTCGGTCAAGATAGTGCAATTTGTGCCGCCTGCACACGCGGAGAACCCCACTGAAGGGGAAGTGAACTGCGCGCTCGCACCTGCAACCGGAGTCACTCCGTCTGCCGCGACTGCGAGGACAACGAACGGAAATGCAGCCTGGCCGCCGACCGTCGCTGTCTGGCTTGCTCCGGAAACGATTTCAATTTGATCCGTTTGCCCGGCTCCGACGGTCAACACTCCAGACATGCTCGAGCTGCCGCCGGTGTTTGTGTCACTCAGCAGGAAGTCATAGACGCCATCAGGGAGCTGAGGCGAGTTCACCAGCACTCGTGTTGTAGAGGAGGCAAGCAGCGGGATGGTCACGCCTGCACTTTGCACTGTAGTGTCGGACTGCAATCCCAGTCCCGTGATCGTCAGAGGAGTGCCGCCGCCAACGCTCGCTCTCGCCGGAGCCACGCTATCGCCATAGAAGACTCTTGCGGCGTAGTCGTAATCTGGCCGGCCGTCACCACGGTAGTCCGCGATTCCGACCCGCTAGGTAGTGGTCAGGAAAACCTGTGCATCCAAACGCGTTTCGGCAAAGTACGAAGTATTAAATGCGGACGGTGTGTTGGCCGGCGCGGGTGTGATCCCGGGATCGGCGATGTCCCATAGTCCGGCAACCGGCATCATCTTTCCTTCCGATTGCTTGCCCGTTTCATCCAATGCGTTCACGATGACCGACAAAGTACGGTTCGCCTGCACGGGAAATTGAAAATAGTCTGTTGCCCCGTATTCGCCCAAAGCCCCGGCCCACTCCCCCGAAGCAGCCAGGGGAACCGGCACCGCATAAGAGGTCGGGCCGTACCATTGCGGCTTTTGTATTGCGCTCGATTGCATCAGCACGTTCTGCTGAAGATTCGCGCCGGGCGTAAGCGTCAGCAGAATCGGCTGCACTGACCCCGACGGTTGTACCTGTCCCGCAGAGCCATACGGGCCAACGCCCGGCGACCACAGAGGATCGAGCGCCTCAACCGTCAGTTGATACTGCGCGCTCTTGGCTCCATTTGGAATCTGCAGCCCCGCCAAGTCAAAAAACCCTGCAAGCGTCTGGTCGTCTGAGCCGAAACGGTTGAAGTCTTGTCCGCTCGCGTCAGTGAAGCCGCTGATCATGTTCCCGGCGTTTCCGACAAATAAGAACCCTGAAACCGACGTGGCGACCACGGTGTGCGATGGCAGTCCGGTTGCCGGATCAATCCAGCGCGCGACTACATTCACTCCTTGCATCGGCTGAGCCGCCAGACCTGACGCATCGGTGAAAAACACGTTGCCCGAGAGTCGGGCTGTGTTCTGAGCAAAAACCTGCTTTCCGGGAAAGCTGCCGAGATTTTGTGCCGTGACTGGATAAAGTCGAGAGAGCGCCGCCTGGTCATCCATTTTCGGCTGCGCAGGATTCACCAATCCATGATTCGAGAAACAAGCAGCAACCGGAACGCAGGAAACCGGATCAATCTCATGCATGACGGGGAACCCGGAGAAATCGGACGCACCTGGCGGGGGAATCCTGGTGATCACGTTCAGGTTTGCCTGCGACCAGTCGAGACCCAAAATTCTTCCTATTACGCGAACCAGGTGATACTGCAAATCCGGAAGCTGCGAGGAGGTTTGCGCGCAATTGCCGTTCAGAATTATGAGTGCGTGAGAAAAGTGGCCACTCACGTCAAGATTATCCACACCGCCAAGAACAGAATTTCCCGCGCAATATACGGAATTGCTCGCGCCCGATCCCAACAGCGCGTCGACCACCGAACCATCCTGGTCGTACACAACGCCAACCGCGGTCGAGGTTGCTGTTGGTGTGATGTCTGCCGGCCCCGTGATCGCGCCGTTAATCAACGTTAAATTCGCGCCGCTGACGTCTTCAGCGAGGTGACCTGACTGCAACATCATGATGGCCGACGTCGGAATCGCGTTCCAGGCGCCGAACGCGTTGGCGACGAGTGCGTCGGCGTTGGGGCCTAACAGGACCGGGCTAAGATCTCCCTGGTCGGTGAAGTAGCTGATGAACGGCTGTGGCCAGGTCAGAGGATTTCCCTTGGCTATCGGGTCAAAGTAACTAACTCCAGCCACGAACTCCGGCCCGCCGGCGTGTGCACATCCCGTCAGCACCAAGAGCAACATCATTCTCCAGGAGATCCGCATCTTCACTCCCGCGCCGCCCTTCTGAGCATCGCGGCCACGACTTTCAAATCAGCTTTGCGGAGGCGCACGTCAGTCGATCTTGGCTCGACTTTGCCATCGCGCTGTATTGACCATCGCCCCATCGCTCCAGCTGTAGGACTGGTCAAGCCCAACTTACTTTCCGGGTGCAGAAACAAAAGAACACGTTCTCCTGCGCGATACCGCTCACCCGCCAGCCAAAGCCCTCCCCATTCGCGGATTTCAATGGTTTCCCCTTTCCTGACACCGCGAACGGCTTCGTCAACGCGAAATGTCACGCGAGTAATTGGAATGCCTGGGCCAGTTTGAACGCCCTGGACGCTGGTTACAGTTCCCGCAAAAATGCGGGCCGAGTCGCGAATCATGCGGCGAAGCAGGGGCTGCGGGACCTGAAGCCCGGATCCGACTGCGGGTGTGCTGGCCCTCGGCACCTGCGCCGCAGCGGGGATTGCAAGGAAGGCAAGAACTGGCAAAAGTCGAACCCGCACTGCGGTCCTCGTTCTAGAGAGGCCCGGCGCTCTGACGGGAGCGGCAGAATTTTATCGCATTACTTCATGAAACTTGTGTGACGAGATCACACTCTGTTTGTGATGAATGAACATTCCGGGCTATCGGCCAGAAGTTTCAATCGCAAAGGCCGCCAACGGTCGCGCAAAGGACGCAAAGTCATAAGCTTCTTTGCCGCCCTGTTCGATTACTTTGCGGTTAAAGGCTCTTGACTACTCCTGCCGCAGAAAAATCTTCTGCGCGGAAAGGTGTGCTCCGGTCAGCAATAGTAAGCCCGAGAGGAACGCCCAGAACATCAGGCTGACCGAAACCGTAAAGGGGCCGTAAACATCCTGAAAGTTCAGCCTCGGCAGCAGAAGAATGTAGGAATACTTCAGAATTTCAGAAAAGAACCCCATGATGATGGCCGCAGACAGGACCGCCCTCGCCGGGACCTTGCCGTTAGGCAAAGCCCAATAAATTAAGAAGAAAATCGCCATACTGGTGATCGTGGCGAACACCTTCGCGGTCAGAAAGCCAAAGATGCGTACCAGCAGAATGTCATGACCGAAAGCGAGGAAACGCAGCAACTGGACGTTCCCGGCGCTGAGCGCGATAGAAATCAGCGCCAGAATTCCGCATGCGAAGGTCAATCCCAGCGAGATCAGTTGATTTCCGATGTAGGAGCGGTTCTCGGGAAAGCGCCACACCCGGTTCAGCGCGACCTCCAGCGGAAGAAAGACTCCGGCGGAGGTGATCAGCAGCATGACCAGCGAAAATGCCTGGGCTTTGTTCCTGGCGGTTGCCAGCGCTTCGAGGTTGCGGATCACGAAGTCCTGCCCGGCGGGGAGATAGTCCCGCAGCAGTTCCTTGATAACGTCGCTCATCGCTTTGGAGTGGAACACCCGCAACGCCAAACTCATCAGCAACAGCACGAATGGGAAAAAAGACAGGATGGCGTTGGCAGCGACCGAAAAAGCAAAGGTGTGAACTTCAGTATGCAGCAGATACTTTACTGTCGACGCAGACAGCCGATAGCAATACCGGAGACGGTTCCAGAAGGAATGCTTTTCGCTGGGCTGAGTAGAACTGGAGGCTGAATCAGGCGTCGCCGGCGGCACAGTTGGTCAATATTATCAAATACTTAAGCAGTGTCAGTTATGGAAGCCAATCGTGCCCGGAAGCAGGTTGTGCCAGGCTTCGGCGAAAAACGATTTAGTAAGTTAATTTTTTCCTTGCTTAAAAGGTAAGTTCCTGAATATTATCTGTTGCCACTGCCTCGGTTTCGAGGCATTGCATCAGATTCGGGCTGATGTTATCTGTGCCACGTCGTCTAAAATCGCGCAATAGGATCGCTCCTCGGCGGCACTGGAGTCTTCTCCAGTAACGTGAGGGGCTTTGTTTTTGGGGTACGCGGCCACCGGACATTACCTGATTAAACCTGTCGCTGTCGCCTGAGGGGGGATGTTGAGGCATAAGGCCTCGCGGGCACTGCGCGGGAATCTATCAACAGAGGCGAAAGGAGTACTTTGTGAGAGAGAAGGGTACAGTGAAGTGGTTCAACGGGGCCAAGGGCTATGGATTCATCCAGCGCTCCACCGGCGAAGATGTGTTCGTTCATTTCTCCGCCATTCAGGAGAACGGCTATCGCACTCTCAACGAGGGCGAGACGGTCGAGTTTGACTTGCTAAAGGGGCCGAAAGGCTTCCAGGCAGCCAACGTCAGCCGCGGCTAACAAAGCCTCGTTCCACTTACGCCCTTCCAGCTTGCTGGAAGGGTTTTCTTGTTTCTGCACTATTCCTTTCCCGACGGGACCTCCACAAGAGAGATGTTTTCTTTCCGGACCTGCTCGTTCATTGCAGGAACATCGGTTTTAGCGATCTCGTGCCACGCAGCCAGTTGTGCTTCCAGTCTTTTGTGCAAGCTGTCGAAAGCTGCGTAGTCCGGCTGAGTGGGCGCCATATCCGCAGCCTCGATCACTGCGCGGAATGAATCGTATTGTTCGTTCAGCATGTTCGGAAATCCAAGATTTCCTTCCGAGCTCTTCATGTTGACCTGCATCAGCTGCTCCTCGACCGGAGACATTTTCTTAACCAGATCATCGATGCCGGCGATGATCGGCTTGCCCTTCTCGCCTTCCTCCCGAATTCGCGACTTCACTACGTCCAGCTGCGAACGGACGCCGCGAATCTGATTGACCGCCGTGTGAAGCGCTTCGATGTCTTCGCGAATTCTCAGCTCGAGTTCCAATTGTTTCTGCAGATCGCCTTCAGAAACGTGCAATCTGGGATCGGCTTTGACCTCGGCTGCCGCCGTCTGGGTCTTGCCACCGACTGTGAGCTTGAGTGTGTAGGTGCCGGCCGTCACGATCGGTCCCTCGGGACCATTTCCTACATAGAAAGCGCCGGGAATTTCCGTTGGGCTCTCAAAACGCAAGTTCCAGGGGAAGCGATTCATCCCGGCCTCGGTCGGCAGCAGCTCCGGCGGTTGCTCCAGGTCAGGCCACTCGGGTGGCTGCTCGGCGCGGTTCTTCGGTTTGCTGGAGTAATGCCGCACTGCTTTCCCGGCATTATCCAGAATGTCCAGAGTGATTTCTTCTTTTGGCACCGCCTTCAGAAAGTAACGCACCATCATTCCATTCGGCGGATTCTCTCCAACCGGGCGCCGCCTGTCGACCGCTTCGGGGAAATTGAATCGATAAGTCGCACCTGGCGCGTACAGGATAACGTCCTGGCTTGCGAGTTGGCTCGTGAGTTGCCGAAGCGGATTCACATCATCGAGAATCCAGAACGATCTGCCGTTCGTGGACACTGCCAGGTCGTCGTCTTTCACGACCAGGTCTGTGACCGGACTCATAGGCAAATCAAGCTGCAGCGATTGCCAATGCGCTCCGTCATCGAAGGAGACATACACGCCCAGCTCTGTTCCGGCATAGAGAAGATTCTTGTTCTTGGGGTCTTGCCGGACCGCGTGTACGTACGCTCCATCGGGAATGCCGGAGCTGATCTTTGTCCAGGTTTTGCCGAAGTCACTGGTCTTATAGATGTAAGCGCGCAGATCGTCATTCTTGTGGCGATCCACGGCTATATAGGCCGTCCCGGCGTCATGCGGCGAAACTTCGATCAGGCTAATCATGCTCCATTCCGGCAGAATCTTGTTCGATGGGGTTACGTTTGCCCAATTCTTTCCGCCGTCGCGTGTGACGTGAATCAATCCGTCATCGCTTCCGGCCCAAAGCAGGTCTTTCTGCACCGGAGACTCCGCAAGCGCGAAAACTGTGTCGTAATACTCAACGCTGGTGATGTCGAGTGTGATCGGTCCGCCTGAAGGCTTTTGCTTGCTCTTGTCGTTTCGCGTTAGGTCGGGGCTGATGGCCGTCCAACTGGTTCCCTGGTCTGTGCTCTTGAAGACAACCTCCGCGGGGGTGTAGAGCACGTTGTGATCGTATTTCGAAACCAGGATCGGTTCGGTCCACTGGAAGCGATGCTCCAGCGTTTCCGCGCCCTGGCCGGAAGTATCGAGCGGCCCCGGAGAGATGACTTGCACCTGCTGCGTTCGCTTGTCAAACCGGGTTACATCGGCTGCTGCATCGCCGCTGGCGTACACAATATTCGCGTCGGTGGGATCGGGGGTGACGTAACCGCTTTCACCTCCGCCAACGTCGTACCAGTCTTTATCTGAAATGACCCACTCATCTGTGTTGCGACTGGCGATTGCAACTGTTGAGTTGTCTTGTTGCGCGCCGTAGAGGAAGTAGGGAAAACGGTTGTCGGCGCTTACGTGATAGAACTGCGCCGTTGGTTGATTGTTTTGCTGGGTCCAGGTCCGCCCCCAATCAACCGAAATCGTGACTCCGCCATCGTTGCCGTTCATGATCCGGTTCGGGTCCGCAGGATCGATCCACAATCCGTGATGGTCCCCGTGAGGCGCCGGAAGCAGCGTGAAAGTCTTGCCTGCATCTGTGGAGCGGAACAGTCCGGTGTTCAGCACGTAGAGTGTGTCGGGTGATCTGGGATCGGCAAAAATGTGCGTGAAATACCACGCGCGTTGCCGGAAACGGCCATCATCATTGATCAGTATCCAATGGTCGCCTCCGTCGTCGGAACGATAAATCCCGCCTTTCTTCGACTCGATCAGGGCGTAAACGCGATTCGAATATCCGCCTGAAACGCTAACGCCGATGCGTCCCATGATTCCATCCGGCAGGCCGTTGCCTTCGAGACGTTTCCAGGTGCTTCCGCCATCGGAAGACTTATACAATCCGCTGCCGGGCCCGCCGCTGTCGAGGCTCCAAGGCGTGCGCATGACTTGCCATAGGCTCGCGTAAACGGTGTTGGAATTATTGGGATCAAAGACCACGTCGATTCCGCCGGTGTGGTCGTCCTTATAAAGCACCTTCTCCCAGTTCTTGCCGCCGTCACGCGTACGAAAGACGCCGCGCTCGGCGTTTGGCCCATACGCGTGTCCCAGCGCCGCAACGAAAACGACATTTGAGTCTTTGGGATCGACGACCAGCGCGCCAATGTGCTGCGTGTCTTTTAAGCCGACGTTCTTCCAGTTCTTGCCGCCATCTACCGACTTGTACAAGCCATCACCGTAGGACATGTTGCCGCGAATACAGCCTTCGCCCGTGCCCGCGTAAATCACGTTGTGATCGGAATCCGAGATTGCGATCGCGCCGATGGATGACGTTGTCTCGTGATCAAACAATGGCTTCCAGGTCACGCCGCCATCACTCGACTTCCATACTCCCCCGGCAACGCCGCCGAAATAGTAGGTCTTCGGATCGCCGGGTATTCCGGCTACAGCCAGTACGCGTCCGCCGCGAAACGGCCCGACATTGCGCCAATGCATTCCTGCAAAAAGCTTTGGATCGTAGGTTTGTGAAATGGTTGGAATAGCAAATAAAACCAGGGCAATGACGACGCGGGCATTGCGCATTGAGCGGATCCTCCGGGGAGTTTGCGACCAGACATCTTACAGGAAAAGAAAAACCGTGCTGTTGAATTCGGCGCACCTGGAGTCCGCGTACCTGGAGGGAGAGGCGTGCGGTAAGCGAACCTAGTGCAACTCGATTGAAACCAGGTCGCCGTCCAATCCCGCGCCCGCCTTGTAGTTTACGTTCACGGGCACGGTTTGCCATGAGCAGGAGAATTCGTTCGCGCCGATGACTGGAACCTCTTTGTAATCCCCAACTCGCAAATGCAGTGTCTTGCCATTGGCCGAAAGCGTGAGCACGGCGCTCGGTGGCTTGGAGCAATCCACCGACATCAGCGTCGCCTTTAAAAACTTCACAGGGCGTTTGTCGAATGAGGGTTCTTTGCCTGCAGGTTTGCCGGCAGTCTCTTCAGTGTTTTCGTCATCCGAGTCGCCGGAAGGCTTGCTTCTCTCCGCCTGTGAGGCATCCTTACTGGCTGCTGCGCTTGCAGTCGACTGCGCAGATGATTCTTGCACCGGGGGCACCCCGTATTTCTCGAGAAAAGGCAAGTCAACCAGGCTCTTCTTCGCGATTTGGGCGATCTGCGGATTTCGACTCTGCTTTAGCCGATCCAACATGGCGGTAGCAGCTTCGAACTTTTTGGCCGCCAGATAAGACTGCGCCAGGCGCAGCTGGTACTGCTCGTTGCGTGGATTCAGTTCTACCGCTTTCTTCATCGCCTCAACGGCCGCATTCGCACCGCCGCCCAGAAGCCTTGCCCATCCGAGCATGTCATAGGCTTCGGCAAAGTCGGGAAATTCCTGAAGAACGATGTGAAGGCTTTCCATCATGTTCGCCAGACCCTGCACCTTGGCGCCGTGCTCGCCCGAGTGGTAGGCGGCGAGCGCCAGGCCCATACGCACCCAAGGGTCGCCGGAGGACAGTTTTATCGCGTCACTGAGTTCTTCAAAGGCTTTCGCAGTCTCGCCCTTTTGCACGTAGGCCCAGGCGAGCGCGCGATGCGCAACCGCGGTTTCGGTTTTCTCGCCGGCAATCAAAGCCTCGAGCTTCTCAATAGCTTTCTCCCGGTGCTCCGGGATGCGGAGCGCCATCTCTTGAACCAGCGCCTCTCCTTCACCCGTCTCCGGCTGTTTTGCACTGGTGGCGACATCGTCGACCGAATACGGCAACGCCATTTGAGAGATGGATGGATCCAATACTCCGTGGTTCGACTGCTTGGCCATCTGCAGGGTGTCCTGCAGGCCCTTGAGCGACCGGTAGTAGTCTTTTACGGTCTTGTCCAGTTCGGCGACGGTCATCCCGAACGCCTGCTGAACTGCTTGCTCAACAGGCGCTTTCTGGTTCTCCACCAGGTCAAAGTATCTACCCACATCGGCCAGGCGATTCTGGCTGAGCAGGTAGTGCACGAAGATCCATGATTGCGCGTAAAACAACGTCCGATGCATGCCCTCCTGGCCATTCACCACACGATTCTTCATCTGGAACAAATCTGGCCAGGTGAGCCAGACCGGATTATTCAAAATCTCTGTGAACGATTTACCCGGACTGCCCGCAAACTGATTCCCAAACAGGTCGGTGTCGGGCGCAGCCGGATTGAGTTCAGGGTCTCCACCCAGTCCCGCTGATTTCGCGCCAAGATATAAAGAAGAAAAATATTCAGCGATCCCTTCGTCGAACCAGGGCCCCGTCGGTGGGTAGTTGAAGTTCAGAAAATAGTGTGAGAGAGGGTGTTCGATCGCGCGCCAACTGTCCGGCTCAGAAAGATTGAGCACGATAAACACGCGGTCTTCGCCGCCCAGAAAAAAACCCGGTGCCTGAGTAGGATTGCCATTCACCAGTGGAGCGACCTGCGCATAGTCTTTGTCGCTGCGCAGCGCGATAATCTCGATCGGCTCTGCCATGCGCAGCCGATTGCGCATCAAGAGTTCACCGAACACCGCGCGCAGCTGCTCGAATCGCGCGGCAACTTCGTGTCCCTGCTTGAGGTTGCCGTCGGTAATGACGATGAAGTGGTCGGAGCTGACTCGCAGCCATTGCGGCTTGTCGGCGGCGCAGGCGCATCGATAACTCAGGATCGCCGCCAGCAAAAGTGCAAAGGAGCCGACGCGAAATGCACAGTACCGCATTTGTCACGATTCTACCCGGAAATCACAGGATGGAATTAAACTGCTTTCCCCGTCCATTTATAATGCCGCGTACAGATGTCTCTTGCCAGCGGTACAAAGCTAGGACCTTATCAGATTGAATCGCCGCTCGGTGCCGGCGGCATGGGAGAAGTGTATCGTGCGCTGGATACGCGCCTGGATCGTGCGGTTGCCGTAAAGATCCTGCCGGAGCATCTTTCCCAAAGTCCTGAGGCGAAACAGCGTTTCGATCGCGAAGCCCGCGCCATTTCGTCGCTGAACCATCCCAACATTTGCGTTCTTCACGATGTCGGCCATCAAAACGGGACCGACTACCTGGTGATGGAGTTTCTCGAGGGAGAAACGTTGGCCGATCGTCTTCTCAAAGGACCTTTGCCGATTGCGCAGATCTTGAAATATGGCGCGGATATCTGCGAAGGGCTTGATCGAGCGCACAAAAGTGGAGTAGTTCATCGCGATTTGAAGCCCGGCAACATCATGCTGACCAAGTCTGGGGCGAAGCTGATGGATTTCGGTCTGGCCAAGAGTGCGCCGGCTATGGCGGCGGCATCCTCATCAAGCCTGACCATGGAGCTGACCACCCCGCTCGCGACCCATCCGCTCACTGCCCAGGGATTCGTGGTCGGCACTTTTCAATACATGTCACCGGAGCAGGTCGAAGGCAAAGAGGCCGACGCACGCAGCGACATCTTCGCGTTCGGTTCGGTGCTTTACGAGATGGCGACCGGCAAGCGTGCCTTTCAGGGCAAAAGCAATCTTTCGGTTGCGTCGGCGATCCTTGAAAAAGAGCCTGAGCCTATTACGACGCTTCAGCCAATGGCTCCTCCCGCACTGGAGCACGTCGTGCGTAGCTGCCTGGCGAAGAATCCCGATGAGCGCTGGCAGAGCGCAGGCGATATAGCGCGTGAGTTGCGTTGGATTGCCAGTGGCAGATCGTCGCAGACAAATATTCCTACACTTGCACGCCGTCCTGGCCATCGCTGGGAGCGATTTGCATGGTTAGCTGTTGCAGTGGTTCTGCTGGCCTCGCTTGCCTGGCTTGCCATGCGCCGGCAGCCACCTGCGCGTGTGGTGCAAGCGGTTCTGACTCCGCCGCCCGGAGTGACATTTGCTCTCAATGGCGACTTTTCTGGTCCGCCGATGCTCACACGCGACGGAACCCGAATGGTCTTCTCCGCCCGTGTTGGAAGGGAGCCGATCTCACTTTACGTTCAGGCCCTGGACACCGGGACGGCTACAAAGCTGGATGGCACGGAAAATTCCACGTTCCCCTTCTGGTCGCCAGACGGAAAGTTCATCGGGTACTTTGCAGACGGGAAACTCAGGAAGGTTCCTGCCAACGGCGGACCGGTGACCGTCCTGGCCGATGCGCCCGGCGGTAGAGGCGGCGCTTGGAGTCCCGAAAACGTAATTGTTTATACTCCCGATTTTCGAGATTCCATTTGGAAGGTCAGTGCTAACGGTGGGACGCCCGAGCGCTTGACTGCCCTTGAGCCCGCCAAGCATTCAACGCATCGCTGGCCTTCGTTTCTTCCCGACGGAAAGCATTTTTTGTTCTTCGCCACAAACCATTCCGGCACAAATCCTGACCAGAACGGAATTTATCTGGGATCTGTGGACAGCCATACGATGAAATTGGTGCTGCCCTCGGACTCGTCTGCCCAATACTCATCGGGATACCTTCTATACCATCTGCAAACCGCACTCATGGCGCAGAAGTTTGACCCAGCCGGCGGGGCCTTGTCGGGCGACCCTGTTCCAGTTGCAGACCACGTGCAGTATGACCTGAGCGTGTGGCGGACCACGTTCAGCGCCAGCGATGAAGGCACCCTGATCACGGTCTCCGGCGAGTCCACTGCAAATACCGAATTACTTTGGGTGGATCGTGATGGCAAGGACGTCGGCTATGCAATCAAAGAACGCTTTGTTGACTTGGGCGGCCCGTTAGCTGGAATGCGGCTGTCCCCTGACGGCAATCGCCTGGCAATTACTGTTGGACAACCGAAGGCGGATATCTTCGCTTTCGATCTGGTTCACGGAACCAAAACTCGTATCACGTTCAACCCGGCGCAGAATATTCAACCGGCTTGGTCTTCGGATGGGCAGAGAATAATTTTTTCAGAGCTTTCCGGATCGAGACTTGCCGCAGGCTCTACGATCCATGCCCGCCCGGCAAATGGCGGTGGCCAGGATGAATTGCTGGTAGGCCCGGAAAGCAACTCCGTCCCAGTTACTTTTAGTTGGCCGCAGTGGTCTTCGGACGGTAAGTATCTCGTTTACAGCAAGGCCAGCGGTCCCTCTGGGGGCTCCATCTGGGCCATGCCCACGAGCGGCGACAAGACCGCCTTCCCGGTGGTACAGCCCCAGTCGCAACAGGGAACGATCCAGTTTTCCAGGCTATCGCCGGACAGCAAATGGCTGGCATACACATCGACTGAGTCAGGCCGCGAGGAGTTGTACATGACGTCTTTTCCTCGAGCTAGCGGACGCTGGCAGATCTCCCAGAATGGCGGTACCGCCCCGGCGTGGCGGGGAGACGCTAAGGAGCTCTATTTCTATGAGTTCTCCGGAGGTCAATTGCAGATCAATGCCGTGGAGGTAGTCGCCAATGGAGAGCAGCTGGAGACGCGGAACTACCGCAAGCTATTTGCCCTTGGCCACGTCATCGCTGGCGGCAACGCAAATTTCGAAGCTACTCCCGACGGGAAACGGTTTCTGATTGCGGTCCAGCCCGATATCGCCGTCGTGCCCATTTCGCTGACGCTGAACTGGACGGGAAAGCTGGGGAAGTAACATTTGCACTGATTAAGGTGTTCCCTTATTATGTGGACATGAACATTACCCTTTCCCTCGATGACAAGCTGGTCAAAGAAGTCAGGAAAATTGCTGTCGATAGGGATACCACCTTGACCGGGCTGGTGCGTGAATATCTGGAAAAGCTTGCAGCCGAGAGCGCAACATCTGGCCGTAAGCGCCGGGAGATTGAAGCACTTGAGCGCAGCTTTAAGCAATTTCGCTTCAACGTAGGCAAGCGGACGTGGAAACGAGAGGATCTATATGACCGTCCGACCCGATTTTCTCGACAGTAACGTCCTCATCTACTCGTATGATCCTAGGGATTCGAGAAAACAAGAGATTGCGCAGAAGCTCGTGCTGCGTGCTATTCAGGGCGACGCCCTTGCGTCCACTCAGGTTCTGGCCGAGTTCGCCTCGACATTACTTCATAAGATGACGCCCGCGGCGCGCCTTGATGATGTCAAGGCTGTGCTCGATACCTTGTCGCCAATCAAACTTGTTCTACCGGATGAGGGAATTGTCCGACGAGCTGTTGAAGCTCGCGCGGCTTATGGTATTCATTTTTACGACGGGATGATCGTTGCCGCCGCCGAACGCGGCGGATGCGAACGAATCTGGTCAGAGGATTTGAATTCGGGGCAGAAATATTTCGGGGTGGTCGTAGAGAATCCTTTTTTAGCTGCGTAGCCGACAGAAGAGCAAAATCACCGGGAACACTAAATGCCGATGTTACCGCGGTGCTTTCAATTGACCCAGAACTAATCTCGCGAATCGCTCAGGCTCTTTGTATGCAAATGGCGTCAAAACGATCCTTGTTCGTTCTGAAGATACGTGCAGTCCGAATCCTACTCGCCTGATCTGTCTTACTTCCGACCATCTGATCTTTTTCGAACCATAAAGTGCCGGTTGTGAAATCCCTTCGTCCCCAACCCGCGTGTTTGCATCGCGGTAGATTTTCCAATAGAACCCTACAAGCATCGCAAGCAGTCCAAGATCCAACAGCACGACCGTCCCCAAACCAAGGTCGCTACCGATCCCCTGGATGGATTGGTATGTAAGGATCCAGCCCATCAAGATTAGAGCTGAGGAAATCAGAACGGAAATACTGAATATGTAAACCCAATTGACTGGGAGGGCTTACCTGTCGCCACCCATGACCGGTGCGGTTAATTCCGCCTTCACGTTCGTCGGCAACTCATCCCCCCTGAAGTACTCTCCATTGGCTGCCTTCATCTCCGGCATGGCCGCGTATGGCTTAGAGTAGTCGTTGTTCGCGTTCCAGAAGAGGAATCCCACCCCGCCTTTGTTCTTGGCGGTCAGAACCTGCACTTCGATGTATTTCGGGGAATAGGTCTTCGTCCGCCAGGCGAATGCCTGGAGCCACGGACGAATTACTGCTCCGCTGCCTTGCGTGATCTTCTCGAATCGGTCCATGGATTCGCCGATAAAGTGTTCAGGAGCGTCCCCAGGCTTTGCAATGTCATCCATGCCGAAAAAGTGTGAAGGATAAATCATGGGCGAGAGCACATCGCAGTATTTCGCCATACGAACGATATCCTGGCCAGTATGCGAGAGGTCAACCGGACGCTGCCACGCCATGATTCCGAACACATCGAGCGACAGGAGCACGCCTGTTGGGTGGAGCGAAGTGTAGGCGCGGCGCAGAAAATCGGCAATGACATCCGCGCGCTGCCATTCCGGATGCGACTTCTGGAAGACAAAGCTCGCGTCTTTTTGGTCCCCCTCGGCAGGGAAGCGGACGTAGTCAAACTGGATCTCATCAGCACCTGCTTCAGCGGCAGCGTGCGCCAGGGCGATGTCATATTCCTGAACTTCCGCCCGCGACGGATCGGTCCAGACCAGCTTGCCGTTTTCGCGCCACGGTTGGCCGCTCGTCCTCGACTTCACCGCCAGTTCGGGATGCGAAACCACCAGCCGCTCGTCCCGGAACATGGCAATGCGGGCGATCGCATGCATGCCTTGCGAGTGCAGGAAATGGGTGTACTTGGGCAGATCGCGAATGTAGGTCTTGTGCGCCCCGAGCAGCGGATGCTCAAAGGGAATATTCACCGTGCCATCGCTATCCTTAATATCGAAGACCACTGCATTCCCACCGGCTGCTCGCCAGCGCTGCACAATCTGAATGCCGTGATCGCTGCCGGCCATCAATCCGGTCAGGTAAATGGCGCGCACTTCGAAGTCTTTGGGGACTACAACGGATTTTTCCGTGATCGGCTTATCCAGAATTCCTGGAATCGTCAGTTCCTCGCCCGCCTTCAGAAATGTCCCATGTACGTCTGAGTTGCTGCCGCGGATCGCCTGCGCAAGTTCAGAAGAAGTGAGGTAAGAACTCTGGGGAAGATAGTGCCGGGCTACAGAAATAACTGTATCTCCACGGTGCGTTTCATAGAGGGTCGTTCCAGGAGCCGCAATTTTCGGAGAGGCAGTTGTTGAACTTGGGATTGTTGCCTTCGCTGGAAGAAGTTGCGCTGCTTGTGGTCCGGAGGCAGCGTTGACCGTACGCAGATGGATCAATCCCAACCCGAATGCGCCTACGCCCAACACGAGAAACAGATTTATTCCATTCCTGCGCAAGACTTTTCTCCCATGAATCTTTTTTTTCGATGGTAGCCATGTGGATTTTCCGCGGCTAGTTACGTTGGCCGCTGGTCGTTGGTCGTTCGTCGTTTTTCGTCAGTGGTCCCCGCCATTTGCCGGTCAACCTTCATTGAAGAGATTCAGCATGGCTTAAACCCGAACTAAGTCATTGCGCAGCTTTACCCACGACCAACGACGAAGGACCAATGACTGGTTCTCCTCCGCTGCGCAAAACATTTCCCTTTACACGATCTTCCCTAAGGATGTACGTGACTCTCTTGACATACCACCTGCATCTAATCGCGTGTAGAACGTTAAGCTTGCGAGGCTGGGTGAGTTGGTCAGGCGCTTGCTAGAGCAGTAAGGACGACAATTTTAGACATGACAAAAATTGTCAATCCGTTGAAAATAGCGGCCTCGCCGTGCAAGCCCGAAAAGGAGAGCTAGGCGCCCCATCATGAAGACGATTGCCAGCACAGTTCTCGATCCCAACCGCAGAAGTAATGACGCCCGGGACTTTGAAACCGCACTTCGCCGAAAGATCGTTGGCCAGGACCAGGCGGTCGAAAAAGTCGTAGAAATTTATCAGATGTTCTTGGCGGGCCTGAACGCTCCCGGTCGGCCCGTGGGAAATCTCCTCTTTTTGGGGCCGACAGGTTCGGGCAAGACGCGGGTGGTTGAGGCGCTTGCCGAGTCGCTGTTCGGGGACGCTCGCGCCTGTATCAAGATCGATTGCGCCGAATTCCAGCACTCGCACGAAATTGCCAAGCTGATCGGCTCGCCTCCGGGCTACCTCGGTCACCGCGAGACGCATCCGCTGCTAACCCAGGAAGCGCTCAATCAGTGGCACACGGACAAGCTCAAGCTCTCAATTCTACTGTTCGACGAGATCGAAAAGGCGTCGGACGCTCTGTGGCAGCTTTTGTTAGGCATCCTCGACAAGGCTACGCTCACACTCGGCGATAACCGCCGCGTGGACCTCTCGCAGTGCATCATTATCATGACCTCAAACCTGGGGGCAGGCGAGATGAGCAACCTGGTCGAGGGTGGATTCGGATTTGCCCCGAAACCCAGCGTGGTAGATGACGGCCTCGACGACAAAATCAACCGCACCGCCGTCGAGGCCGCCCGACGTAAGTTCACTCCCGAGTTCATGAACAGGATCGATAAGGTCGTAGTATTTAAGACTTTACGTTCAGAACATCTCGAATCGATTCTCGAGATCGAACTCGGCATGGTTCAGCAGCGAGTGCTTATGGCTTCGGCTGCCAACCAGTTCGTTTTTTCCTGCACGCCCAAGGTGAAGAGCTACCTTCTTCAAGAAGGGACCGACGCGCGCTACGGTGCTCGTCACCTCAAGCGTGCTATCGAACGCCACCTGGTCTTCCCGATGGCGAATCTTGTAGCAACGGGCCAGATTCGCCTCGGAGATTTTGTTCGGATTGACCTGAGCCCCGAAGGCCGATTGACTTTCGTCAAGGAAGCCGAAGGTGCAATGGTTCCCATGTTGATGGAACGCTACGGTGCTGCCGCGGCTGCACCCACGCTGTCCAGCCGCACCGCGCGTCCCATCGCCAAGCCGAAAGAGTTTACCGCCTCACCTGGTAACGAAACCAAGTAGTTTCCGGTTTGAAGAAAAGCCCGGCTAAACGGCCGGGCTTTTTTTGCTGTGTGTGTGGCGCGGGCGCCCTCGCGCGCGAGGTTTGCTCCGCTTTTCTGCAGTTCGGGGGCGCAGGTATCAGGTTGACGGTTTACCCCGGAGCGCCAACTATCATCGAACATTCGTGTCCAGCAAAAAAAAGCAGCCTTTCCTGCATCGTCACTCCCTGAGCCTCGTCTCGGCCTCGATCCTCATTATTTGGATCATTCTTTACCTGCGTTCTGATCCAGAGACCCACCTCGGGGCATTCTTTGGCAATGCCATCGCGGACTGGACCGGGCTTGTGGTCACGGTGCTGGCCACGAAGTTTATGTACGAGAAGGGATCAATGGAAAGCCGGAAGCCGCCTCAGCATTGGCTTCACTCTGTAAGGCAAAAGCTGGAAGACCACTCCCTCACCATTTTCCTTCTGGTGACAGGCGCCGGATGGGCGGCGGCGTTTGCTCACTCTGACCCGAACTCCCGCTGGGGCCAGGTCGTCGGCAATATCGTTTCAGAATGGACTCAGATTTTCGGAGTGGTGATTCTGACCAAAAAGTTGATCGAAACCAGTTCCAAGGAGAGCAAAGAATAATCTCGCCTACTTCTCGGCGTACTTCACAACCAGGTAAACAAACTCTTTGCCTTCGATCTTCTTGACCCAATGCGGAACCCCGGCTGGAACCCGGATAACATCCCCTTTAGCCAGGTGGTGTTCTTCACCGCTTGAGATGTTCTTGCCCCGAGTCTCCCCGGGACTTTCCGGCGCTCCTCCGACCACAGTTCCACCGGTTACGAACGCGCATCCGCCGTCAATCACGTAAAAGACGTCACCCTGATGGTCGTGCACTTCGGCTTTTCCCGGTTGGGTTCGACGAACCAGGATCCCGGCGTGCTCCGGCGTGCGCTCAATCAGATTGATCTCCGACTCGCCGATCTCGTTCAGCGGAAGTTTGTGAAGGTCGGCGTCCATTTGCCTGGCGGAAAAGTAAACCACCTTGGAAGCATCCTGAGCGGAAAGGGAAGCGGTCAGTGTGAAAAGGACAAGAAGCTGGATACTCTTCAATGGATCCTCCTGGTCAGTTCAACAGCCGATCTACCGTCGCGTAGGCTTCATGTAGAGCAGAATCCAGGGACGCGGCATCCTTGCCTCCCGCCTCGGCCAAGTCCGGACGCCCGCCGCCTTTGCCTCCGACCTTCTGCGCGACCGGCGCGATGACTTTGCCGGCCTGGATGCGGGAGGTCAGGTCTTTGGTGACCCCGACGATGAGGGCGACGTTTCCATTCGTCGCCGATCCGAGCACCACCACGCCTGAACCAATCTTGTCGCGAAGCTGGTCAACGAGCGTTCGCATTTGCGAGCGCTCGAGGTTGTCCACACGATGGGCCAGAACCTTGATGCCGCGAACGTCTTTGATTTTCTCGCCGACGTTGGCAGTGGAAGAAGAAGCAGACTTCATACGCAACTGATCATTCTCACGAAGCAGGCGCTTGATCTCGGCGTCTTTCTTTTCGAGCTCAATCTTCAGGGCTTCGGCCGGAGAAGTGGGAGGCTCTTCGGACGAGGGTGCTCCATCCTTCGCCTGGTTTTGGCGAAGGGTGGGAACCACGAACCTCGACACTACGTTTTCGAGCTCGTGATCTTTTCTGAAGTGGTGCAACGAACCTTCGCCGGTAATCGCCTCAACTCTCCGCACTCCCGACGACACGCTGCCTTCTTTCAAAACCTTGATCAGGCCAATCTCTCCCGTGGCTCCGGTGTGCGTCCCGCCACAAAGCTCAGTCGAGAAATCCCCGATCTTAATCACGCGGACTTTGTCGCCGTACTTCTCCCCGAACAGGGCCGTCGCATGGTATTCATTCACGGCGACGTCGATCGGCACGTTCTCGATGACCTCGACTTTTTCGTTGCGCAGCACTTCTTTATTGATGAGGTCTTCGATGTCCTGCAGCTCTTCGTCTTCAACCGCAGTGAAGTGCGAAAAATCAAACCGCAGATGGTTCGGCGCAACCAGCGATCCCGCCTGCTTCACATGCTTGCCCAACACTTCGCGCAATCCGGCATGAAGCAGATGAGTCGCCGTGTGATTGCGCATAGTGGCTTCGCGGATAGAGGTGTCCACGACAGCGTCAACTTTATCGCCGACGTGTAGTGGTTGTTTAGCGACGACCTGATGGGCGCGCACGCCTTGTACGGGATAGTACGTTCCTTTGACATCAGCGACGACCGCATTCAACTCATCGCTGTACAACGTGCCCCGGTCCCCAACCTGCCCGCCGGATTCAGCATAAAACGGCGTGTGATCGAGAATGACTTCGCCCTCTTCGCCGGACTTGAGCTCCTGCACGCCCTGGCCGTTCCTGATGATGGCCAGTACCTCGCAATCTTCCGATCGGGTTTGCAGATAGCCTTCAAAAACCGATTTCGAAAGCTGCTGATAGGCAGGATTCGCGGTCTGCTTGGCCGCGCCTTTCCAGGATGCGCGAGCACGCTCCCGTTGCTCGGACATCGAGCGATCAAAGCCGGCTTGATCGAATTCAACGCCGCGATCGCGGGCTGCGTCTTGCATGAAATCAAGTGGCATGCCAAATGTGTCGTAAAGCTTGAACGCCTCTTGGCCACTAAGCTGATCTTGCGTCAGCAAAAGCTCCAGCTTTTCCAAGCCGATATCCAGAGTGTGGGCGAACCGCTCCTCCTCAGCTAGCAACGTCTTTGAGACTCGCTCGATCGTTTCATTGAGCTCTGGGTATGCGTCTACCACCAGATCGCGAACGGCGAAGACCATCTCATGCAGAAACGGTTTCGTTTGCCCCAGCAAGCGCCCATGTGTAATCGCCCTGCGGATGATTTTGCGTAGCACATATCCGCGCCCCTCATTCGACGGCAGCACTCCGTCTGAAATCAGAAACGTTGCAGCGCGGGAATGGTCGGCAATCACTCGAAGGGATGCAGCAGACTTATGGCTAGCTGTGCTTTCGCCATCTCCGCCGCTCACGTGGGCACGGGTGCCCTCACCCGTGCTGCGGAGCGAAGCTCCGCGGGTTTCTGCCGAGCGTTGCTCGGCTGGGCGGGTGGGGGCACCCGCCCCTACGTGGGCATTGCTAGTCCCCGTCAGTTGGGCAGCGCGATCAATCAGCGGCACAAACAAATCCGTCTCATAATTCGAGATCACGCCTTGCAGCACGGCTGTGATCCTCTCCAGCCCCATGCCCGTATCAATCGAAGGCTTGGGCAACGGATTCAACTTGCCCGTCGAATCCCGGTCAAACTGCATGAAGACGAGATTCCAAATCTCGACGTAGCGACCGCAGTCGCATCCAAACGCACAATCGCTGTGGCCTTGGTCGGAAGCGGTCGGCCCCATGTCGTAGTGAATCTCACTGCAGGGGCCGCAGGGGCCGGTATCGCCCATCTGCCAGAAGTTGTCTTTCGCTCCAAACTCGTAAACCCTATCTTTCGAAACCCCTTGCGCGACCCACAAATCGTAGGCTTCGGCGTCGCGCGGCACGCCGCCTTCGCCGTTGAAGATCGTCACGAACAGCTTGTCTTTCGGAATTCCAAACCACTCCGCCGAAGTGATCAACTCCCACGCGTACGCGATCGCGTCCTTCTTGAAGTAATCTCCGAACGAAAAGTTCCCCAGCATCTCGAAAAACGTGTGATGGCGGTTGGTGAAGCCGACATTTTCAAGATCGTTATGCTTCCCGCCGGCGCGCACGCATTTCTGCGAGGATGTCGTTTTGTTGTAGTCGCGCTTGTCGAGGCCGAGGAATACGTCCTTAAACTGGTTCATTCCCGCGTTGGTGAAGAGCAGCGTGGGGTCGTTATGCGGAACGAGCGAGGACGAGTGGACGATCCTGTGTCCTTTCTTTTCGAAAAACTCCAGAAACTTCCGCCGAATTTCAGAGCCGCTCATCATGAGTATTTGTAGTATGGCATACGGCCGAAACCGATGTTTGTTCTGGTGCCGCGCTACCCAAACCGCGATCGTAGAAGCCGGAAGCCTGACGGCTGAACCGCTTCCAATTTTTTACATCTTTTAACATCTCCCTCGTCTAGAATGCCGACCGGAGGATCTTGTAT
>Ga0310811_10000383_pt1 | contig 60392 bp, 60 predicted proteins | sample YCmetagenome_FD_207642 | JGI IMG/M metagenome (GOLD analysis project Ga0310811, IMG submission 207642) | Soil microbial communities from experimental microcosm in Duke University, North Carolina, United States - YC | ecosystem: Engineered > Artificial ecosystem > Soil microcosm > Unclassified ... | reverse complement strand
CGGCGACCGCCGGCCACGCCCGACTGGACGGAACTACTGATGAACTTTCCACTGCCCTCAACCGATACGGCCGACCTCGAAAGGCGCACGGGCGATGCCGCCGCGCCACTGGCAGTGCATCGCGGAAGACCGCGGCTCGATCCGGTGAAGGTCGCGCCGTATCTGTTTCTCGCGCCGTTCTTTGTGCTGTTTGCGATGTTTGTCGCCTTTCCGCTGCTGTTCTCGCTGTACCTGTCGTTCCAGAGCTGGGACGCGACTGCGGGACTCGCGAGCATGAAGTGGGTGGGCCTGTCGAATTACACCTTTACGCTGACCGATACGTGGTACTGGAAGTCGCTGTACAACACGGCATCGATGGCGATCATGTCCGGCGCTCCGCAACATCTGATCGCACTGCCGCTCGCGTTCTTCCTGCAGACCGCGTTTCGCCGCTGGCGCAACTTCGTCGTTGCGCTGTATTTCCTGCCGTTCATTACGTCGAGCGTGGCGATCGCGCTGATCTTCACGTCGCTGTATTCGACCGACTACGGAATGATCAACCTCGCGATCACGGAACTCGGCAAGCTGCCGGGCCTTCACTGGATCATTCCGGCGCACCGGATCGAATGGCTGTACGACCCGTCGCACGTGAAGCCGGCGGTATCCGTCGTGATCTTCTGGCGTTATGTGGGCTGGAACACGGTGCTTTACCTGTCCGCGCTGCAAACCATTCCGAAGGAACTGTATGAAGCCGCGCGCATCGACGGCGCGAACGGCTGGCAGCAGTTCTCGCGGATCACGGTGCCGCTGTTGAAACCGATGATCTATTTCGCGGTCACGCTGTCGATCATCGGCGGGCTGCAACTGTTCGAAGAGCCGTTCATCCTGCTGCCGAACGAAGGGATGGGCACCGGCCAGTCCGGCCTGACCACGGCGGTCTATATGTATCGCACGGCATTTCACGATGGCGACTTCGGCACGGCCGGCTCGATTGCATGGCTCTTGTTCGCATCGATATCCGCGCTCATGTGGCTCAACACGCGCATCTTTCACCGTAGCGGCATGAACGAGGAGGGCAAGCGATGAAATCGTCCGGCAACAAGGCCCGGTACACCGGCTACGCGATCGTGCTCGCGGGCGCGGCGCTGATGTTCTCGCCGTTCTACTTCATGTTCGTCTTCGCGACGCACACGAGTTCCGAGATCTTCTCGATGCCGCCGCCGCTGTGGTTCGGCAGCGCGTTCCTCGACAACATGGCGTCGCTGATGCGGCACATCCCGTTCTGGCGCAATCTCGGCTGGAGCTTCTACACGGCGACGCTCCAGACCGTGCTGACGCTGCTGATCACGTCGATGGCGGGCTACGCGTTCGCGATGTACCACTTCCGCTTCAAGAAGGCGCTGTTCGCGGTCACGTTGACGGCCATGCTGATGCCGCCGTTCCTGACGATGATCCCGACCTTCATGACGATGAACCTGCTCGGCTGGATCGATCAGCCGCGCGCGCTGTACGTGCCGGGCGCCGCGTACGCGCTCGGCGTGTTCCTGATGCGTCAGTACATTGCGTCGGCGGTGCCGTCGGATCTGATCGAGGCGGCGCGCATCGACGGCTGCGGCGAGTTCCGCATCTACTGGAGCATCGTGCTGCCGCTGCTCGGACCGGCGCTCGGCACGCTCGGGCTCATCAGCTTCATTCAGGCCTGGAACAACTTTCTGTCGGCGCTCGTCGTGCTGCGTACGCCTTCGATGTACACGCTGCCGCTCGCGCTGCGCATCTTGCAAAGCCCGACGAATTCGGACTGGGGCGCGGTGATGGCGGGGTCCGCCGTCGCGGTCGTGCCGCTGCTCGTGTTGTTCGCATTCACGTCGCGGCGTTTGATTGACGGTTTGACGGCCGGTGCGGTCAAGGCCTGAACCCGGCTTCCATTCACACCATGCCCGCCTGGGGCATGACCAAAGGAATACTGAATATGTCGACGTATCGATTCAAGGACAACTTCGTCTGGGGCGTCGCCACCAGCTCCTATCAGATCGAAGGCGCAGCGCTCGAAGACGGTCGTGGCCAGTCGATCTGGGACACGTTCTGCCGCGTGCCGGGCAAGGTCGTCAACGGCGAGAACGGCGACGTCGCGTGCGATCACTATCATCGCTTCGAGCAGGACCTCGATCTGATGGCCGACCTCGGCGTCGACGCGTACCGCTTTTCGATCGCGTGGCCGCGCGTGCAGCCGGACGGCCGCGGCGCGTTCAACGACAAGGGCATCGCGTTCTACGACCGTCTCGTCGACGGGCTGCTGAAGCGCGGCATCCAGCCGTACGCGACGCTGTATCACTGGGATTTGCCGCTCGCGCTGCAGGAAAGCCAGAGCGGCTGGGAAAGCCGCGATACCGCGTATCGCTTCGCGGACTACGCGCGCAGGATCGGCAGCGCGCTCGGCGACCGCGTCGCGTCGATCGCCACGCACAACGAGCCGTGGTGCACCGCGTGGCTCGGCAATGCGACCGGCTATTTCGCGCCCGGCAACGCCGACCTGAAGAAGGCGGCGCACGTGTCGCACCATCTGCTGCTGTCGCACGGTCTCGCGCTGCAGGCGCTGCGCGCCGACGGCGTGAAGGCGCCGCTCGGCATCGTGCTGAACCAGTCGCCGGCACACGGCGCGACCGACTCGCCGGAAGACCAGGCCGCCGCGTCGCTCGAATACGCGAAGTTCGTGCGCTGGTACATGGATCCGATCTTCAAGGGTGAATACCCGGAAGAGGCGTTGCAGTGGTACGGCGAGAACGGCCCGCAAGAGGTGATCCGCGCCGGCGACTTCGGCATCATCGGCGCGCCGCTCGACTTCCTCGGGATCAACTACTACACGCGCATTTTCGCGAGCGCGTCGGGCGAAAAGCGTCCGCCGGGCGTGCTCGGCTTTACCGACATGGACTGGGAAGTCTATCCGCAGGGCCTGACCGAACTGCTGACCGGCCTGAACGCCGAGTACAAGCTGCCGCCGATCTACATCACCGAAAACGGCTGCGCGGCGAAGGACGTGCTCGACAACGGCCGCGTACACGACGCCGATCGTGTCGCGTTCTACGACCTGCATCTGGCCGCGCTGTCGGACGCCGTGGAAAAGGGCGTCGACGTGGCCGGCTATTTCGCGTGGAGCCTGATGGACAACTTCGAGTGGGCGTCGGGCTACGACAAGCGCTTCGGCATGGTGTACGTCGACTACGAAACGCAGCAGCGCACGCTGAAGGACAGCGCGCTGTGGTATCGCGACATGATCGCTAAGCACGCCGGCGCGGCCGCGTCGCGCTGACCCTCGCACGGACGAACAGGCGAACCACAACCCGCGCGACGGCAACGGCCGGCAGCAGGGCCGCGTCATGCGGGGGTTCCGGCACAAGGAATCGGAGAACGTATCAATGGGCGAACTCGTATTGCGTAACGTCGGCAAGACGTACGACGAAGGCACGCAGGTCATCGAGAGCATCGACCTGCACATTCCGGACGGTCAGTTCACGGTGTTCGTTGGACCGTCGGGCTGCGGGAAATCGACCATGCTGCGCATGATCGCCGGGCTCGAAGAAGTCACCCGCGGCGACATTCTGATCGACGGGGTGCGCGTCAACGATCTGCAGCCCGTGCATCGCGGCGTGTCGATGGTGTTTCAGAGCTATGCGCTCTATCCGCACATGACCGTGGCCGAAAACATGGGCTTTTCGCTGAAGCTCGCGGGCGCGTCGAAGCTCGACGTGCGCGAGGCGGTCGGCCGCGCCGCCGAGATCCTGCAGATCACGCATCTGCTCGATCGCAAGCCGCGCGCGCTGTCGGGCGGCCAGCGGCAGCGGGTCGCGATCGGACGCGCGATCGTGCGCAAGCCGCGCGTGTTTCTGTTCGACGAGCCGCTGTCGAACCTCGATGCGGCACTGCGCGTGCAGATGCGCATCGAACTCGCGAAGCTGCATCGCGAGCTCGGCACGACGATGATCTACGTGACGCACGATCAGGTCGAGGCGATGACGCTCGGCGAACAGATCGTCGTGTTCAACAAGGGCAGGATCGAGCAGGCCGGCGCGCCGCTCGAACTGTACGACCGGCCGGCGAACCGCTTCGTCGGCGGCTTTATCGGCTCGCCGCAGATGAACCTGCTCGCCGCGACGGTGGCGTCCGTCAGCGGCACGCAAACGGTGCTGTCGCTCGCGGGCACGAACCAGCGCGTGGCGTTGCCGGGCCGGCCGGCGCGCGCGATCGGCGGCGACCTGACGTTGGGCGTGCGCGCCGAACACCTGAGCATCGGCTCGCTCGACGAAGGTCTCGCGGCGCGCGTCGAACTGCTCGAACATCTCGGCGACGTGTCGATCCTGCACGCGCGTCTGGACGGCATGTCCAACGCGATCGCGCTGAAGCTCGACAAGCGGGAGGCGGACTACGCGGTCGGCTCGCTCGTCGGCATCAAGGTGGCGTCGTCGTCGGTCACGCTGTTCGACGCGAACGGGGCGGCGGTCGCGTTCGAGCGCCCGGAAATCGCGGCGGATGTGCGCGCAACCGCATAACGTGACATAACGTGCTGATCGTGAGGGTCAGGTGGTGCGATGACGAACAATGCGTTGACGGACAATCCCACCGCGTCGGACGAACCGGGGCGCCGCAGCGGCGACGACCCCGCTCGCAGCGAGCGCGAATCGCCCCGCGACTGGATCGGAAAACTGCGCGAGCCGATCCATGCATCGATCGTGCATTTCGATCCACAGGGCACGTCCGTGCCGCTTTCCGCGGACGATCACTGGAACGCGCCCGCATGAGCCGGACGGCGGCCCGGATAATGGACGGCCGCCTGGGTAAAACACGCATGGCGAGCTTTGGCCTACCCAATTAACATCGATTAACGTTAAGGGTAACGTTTGTATGTCAATCCTTAATAACCGGGTCGATGGCTGACACCCGCAGGCGTCGCAGAACGCTTCGAGTCGTAACGGTTGGGCAGGGTCGATAAAGAGTCATCGGGCGGCAAGAGCACGGTTCCAATGCGTGTGCGCCGTCTCGATGCAAAAACAATAGTGTGAACTTTGAAGGGTGGAGAGCGTGATGGAAAAGCGAGTATCCAAAGCCATTTTCAAGTCCCGGGCCTGCGAACTGTTTCGGCTTGTCGAAACGTTGGGCGAAACCGTCGTCGTCACGGACCGCGGCCATCCGACGATTGAAATCCGTCCTTATCGCAGCAAGCAGGAGAATCCGCTCGAGCTGCTGCGTTCGTCGATCATCCACTTCAACCTGTCGAACGCGAGCGCACCGCTCACGGCCGCGCAGGAGGAGTAATGATCACGCTCGATACGCTTGCACTCGTGTGCTGGCTCGGGCGACAAAAAGCACTGAGCCAGGCCGCGCATGATGCGATCGATCGGGAGCTCGAACGCGGCGAGATCCTGATCTCGGCGATCAGCGCACTGGAAATCGCGGAATTCGTGAAGGCGGGCAGTCTCGCGTTGACGATGGACGCGCGCAGCTGGCTGTCCACGTTCCTGAAGCTCGATCGCGTGCGGCTCGTGCCGGTCGATTCGGAAATCGCGTTTCGCGCGGCGACGCTGTCGCCCGAGCTGACGTCGCACCAGAAGCTGATCGTCGCGACCGCGCGCACGCACGGCGGCGCGCTCGTGACCTCCGATGCGAAAGTGCGCGCGTGTACTTACGTCGAAACGATCTGGTGACGCGCACCGCGGCGATGGCGGACCCGCACCGGGCCCGTCGAGTCGCGCACCACGAGTTCCGCGGGCAGCGTGATGCGCTGCGACGCGGCGTCGATGCCGGCGATCTGCGCGAGCAGCGTATTGACCGCCGACCGCGCCATTTGCTGGAACGGCTGGCGAATCGTGGTCAGCGCGGGATGAAACTGCTCGGACATCGGAATGTCGTCGAAGCCGATCACGGAGATGTCGTCGGGCACGCGCAAGCCCGCTTCGCGCACCGCGGCGATCACGCCGAACGCGCTCTGGTCGTTGGCCGTGAAGATCGCCGTGGGCGGGTTCGGCAGATTGAGCAGATCGGACGCCACATCGAACGCCATCATCTGCGACAGGTCCCCCTCAGCGACGAGCGTATCGTCGCGAGGCAGGCCGAGGCGCGCGAGCGAGTCGCGATAGCCGCGCTGGCGGTCGCGCACGCCTTCGATCGTTTCGTCACCCGAAATGAACGCGATGCGCCGGTGGCCGAGTTCGACGAGATGATCGACCGCGAGACACGCGCCGCCATAGTTGTCGACCGACACCGAAGGAAAGCCGGTGAGCGTGCCGCGCTGATCGACGACGACGACGGGCACCTTCGCCGTGGCGAGCGCTTCGAGACACAGCGATTCGCGCGGCAGGATCGCAAGGATGCCGTCCGAGAATTGCTGAATGAGGCCGAGCAGTTCCTGATGCGTATGGCGGTCTTCGTCGAACACCGTGTAGACGAGCATCTCGCAGCCCGCGGCGCGCGTTGCGCGACCGGCGCCGAGCACGAGTTCGCTCGAGAACTGCGTGTCGAGCGTCGGCGTGATGATGCCGATGATGCCGTTGCGTCCGCCCGAGAGCTTCTGCGCGGTGCGATTGACCACGTAACCGATGTCCGAGGCGATTCTCAGGACTTCGTCGCGCGTTTCGCGCGAGACGCCGGGGCGGCCGTTGAGCGCGCGGGAAGCCGTCATCTGCGACACACCCGCCAGCTTGGCGACGTGCTCAAGCGTGGGGGTTTGCCTTGCCATGCGTGTCGAGGGTGTACGAGAGGCCATATTCAGGTCGATTCGCTATGGACGTTAGCGATACCGTTTGTATTTCGGCTATTCTATCAGACTCCCGCCGGCGTCCGTTATTTCGCCTTGCGCCGAATATCCCGCGGTGTATGGCATTTGTGACCCGTCGTAGTGACCAGGTAAATCCCCCATAGCGGTCTTCCAGACTTACCCATAACATCGCCTAACGTTAAGGCTAACGTTAACGGTAGGGCGGTTTTCAAAAATCCACGAGAGGGGACAAAACATGGCGTATCCGGCATTTGCCAAAGCGCGGTCCATCGTCAGTGCATCGGCACTGGCGTTTTCGTTGTGCGCAGCAGTTTCGACCGCCGTGCAGGCGGAGCCCGTCAAGACGATCACCGCATGGGATCAGCAGACCAACGCGTCGTCGAGCAAGATCCTGCGTGATGCGGCCGATCGCTTCGAAAAGGCGAATCCCGGCTACAAGGTCGAAGAATCCCACGTGCTGAACGAGGCGTACAAGACCAAGCTGAAGGTGTCGTTCGGTGCCGACCAGCCGCCGTGCGTGTTCGAGAACTGGGGTGGCGGCGGCCTGCACGAGTACGTGAAGTCCGGCCAGATCGTCGACCTCTCGCCGTACCTGAACAAGGATCCGGCGTATCGCAACCGCTTCATGAAGGCGTCGTGGGATGTCACGACGTTCGACGGCAAGACCTACGGTGTCGCCGCCGAAAACGCCGCGGCGGCGGTGATCTTCTACAACAAGGAAGTCTTCAGGAAGTACGGCATCACGCCGCCGAAGACGTGGGATGAACTGCTGCACGTCGTCGACGTGCTGAAGTCGCACGGCGTCGCCGCGTTCTCGCTCGCGAACAAGAACAAGTGGACGGGCTCGATGTACTACATGTACCTCGTCGACCGTATCGGCGGTCCGCAGGTCGTGAAGGACGCGCTCGCCGGCAAGGGCAAGGGCTTCGAAGATCCGGCGTTCGTCGAAGCCGGCAAGCGTATTCAGGAACTCGTGAAGGCGGGCGCGTTCGCGCCGGGCATCAACGGCCTGGACTACGACTCGGGGGCGTCGCGCCGCCTGCTGTACTCGGGCAAGGCTGCGATGGAGCTGATGGGTGCGTGGGAAGCGTCGACGATCGCGAACGAAGATCCGGCGTTCTCGAAGGATCTCGACTTCATGCCGTTCCCGACGGTGCCGGGCGGCAAGGGTGACGCGCGCGACCTGATCGGCACGGTGGGTGACGGCTTCCTCAGCATCTCGACCCAGTGCAAGTATCCGGACGCAGCGTTCAAGCTGATCCAGGCCATGACCGACGAGCAGGCGATGCAGGAGCGCGCATCGAACGACCACAAGCTTCCGCCGGTCAACAACGTGAAGATCGACGACCCGATCACGCAGCGTCTGCAGAAGATGCTCGCGGACGCACCGAGCGTGCAGCTGTGGTACGACCAGGCACTGCCGCCGGCGCTGGGCGAAATGCACAAGGACACGACGCAGGCGCTGTTCGGTCTGTCGCTGACGCCTGAGGCTGCCGCCCAGCAAATGCAAGCCGCTGCGAAGAAGGGCGGTTAATCTCCAGTCCCAAAGAAAAGTCCGGCCGGCACCGCGAGATGCCGGCCGGCATACACGCTCGTGAATATTGCACTTTCCGCTACACCTGAACGCCGGCTGCGCCTGTCCTCGCAGACGCTCGTGACGATCGTGTTTCTCGCGCCGTCGCTGCTGCTGCTGGCCGTGTTCCTGCTTTATCCGCTCGTCTCCAGCCTGCGGCTGTCGCTGCTCGACTGGAACGGCCTCGGCAATACCGCCCGCTACATCGGGCTCGCCAACTGGGCGAAACTCGCGCACGACGCCGTGTTCTGGCAGTCGCTCCGCAACAACGTGTTGCTGGCCGTCGCATCGATCGCCATTCAACTGCCGATCGCGCTCGCGCTCGCCGTGCTGCTCGAAAAAGCCGGCCGCGGCTCGCGCATCCTGAAGGTGCTCTATTTCCTGCCGCTGCTGATGTCGAGCGTCGCGATCGGCGTGCTGTTCAAGCAGATCTACGATCCGAATTTCGGTCCGCTCAACGTCGCACTGCAGGCGTTCGGTCTCGACGGCCTCGCGAAGGACTGGCTGGGCGACCCGCATTTTTCGCTCGGTGCGACGATCGCCGTGATCATCTGGCAGAACGCGCCTTTCTACATGATTCTGTTTCTCGCCGGCCTCTCGTCGATGCCGGCCGAGGTGAACGAGGCGGCGCTGCTCGACGGCGCTTCAGAATGGACCATCTTCTGGCGCATCAAGCTGCCGCATCTGCAAGGCACGGTGCGCACGGCGGTGCTGCTGTCCGTGCTCGGCTCGCTGCGTTACTTCGATCTCGTGTTCGTGATGACCGGCGGCGGCCCCGAGGGCTCGTCCGAGGTGATGGCCACGTACATGTATCGCACGGTGTTCAGTTCGTTCCAGCTCGGCTACGGCAGCACCATCGGCTCGGCGATGTTCCTGATCGTCATTACGGTCGCGGCGGTGTCGATGTACTTCACCCGCCGTTATGCAACCGAGGTTTGAACCATGAACAAGAAATTCCGCTTTCCGCGCGTCGGCATTCCGCTTCTCGCGCTGATCTGGCTGGCCGTGACGACGATCCCGTTCATCTTCATGGTCGTGTCGAGCCTCAAGAGCCAGGAAGAGACGTTTGCGACGTCCGTGTGGGCGCCGCCGAGCCAGATCTACTGGGGCAACTACGCGGCCGTGCTGAAGGGGCCGTTCTTCACGTATTTCCGCAACAGCCTCTTTACGGTGGGCGTGTCGGTCGTGGTGATCGTGATCGTCAGCGCGATGGCGGCCTACGTGTTCGCGCGGATGCGCTTCGCGCTGAACAAGACGCTGTTCGGTCTCGTGGTGGCCGGCATGATCGTGCCGCTGCACGCGACGCTCGTGCCGATCTATCTGTTCACGCGCAACCTCGGCCTTTACGACACGCCGTTCGCGCTGCTCGGCCCGTACGTGGCGCTCAGCCTGCCGGTGTCGATCTTCATCCTGACCGAGTTCATGCGCCAGATTCCGCGCGAGCTCGAAGAAGCGGCGCAACTCGACGGCTGCAGCCCGTTCCGCATTTTCTGGCGGATCTTCTTCCCGCTGTCGGGGCCGGGACTCGCGACCGTTGCGATCTTCAACGGCATCGGTCTCTGGAACGAGTTCATTTTCGCGTACATGCTCACGTCGACCGCCGAGCACCGCACGCTGCCGCTCGCGATCTGGGACTTCATGGGGCAATACGCGTCGAACATCCCGTCGATGCTGGCGGTCCTCGTGCTCACGTCGCTGCCGCTGATCGTCGCGTACGCGTTCGGTCAGGAGCGCGTGATCAAGGGGATGATGGCGGGCTCGCTGAAGGGCTGAACTTCAGGGCTGATCCGTTCGCCCCGAATCCGACACGCACATCGCGTCGAAAACGTGCGGGCCGCGCGAGCCCGCACACCGAACTTCGCATACACAGACATGGCAAGCATTTCCCTCACTAACGTACAGAAGTCCTACGCGAACGGCAACGCGGTGATCCGCAACGCCAACCTCGAGGTCGGCAGGAACGAGTTCTGCGTGTTCCTCGGACCGTCGGGCTGCGGCAAGTCCACGCTCCTGCGCATGATCGCCGGGCTGGAAGCGATCACGGACGGCGAACTGCGCATCGACGGCCAGTTGATGAACGACGTCGAACCCGCGAAGCGCCAGGTCGCGATGGTGTTCCAGAACTACGCGCTCTATCCGCATATGAGCGTGTACGAAAACATGGCGTTCGGTCTGCGCCAGGCGAAGGTCGACAAGGCCGTCATCGACAAGAAGGTGCGCAGCGCGGCGGCCGCGCTGCAACTCGACACGTATCTCGAACGGCGGCCCGCCGCGCTGTCGGGCGGCCAGCGCCAGCGCGTCGCGATCGGGCGGGCGATCGTACGCGAGCCGGGCGTGTTCCTGTTCGACGAGCCGCTGTCCAACCTCGACGCCGCGCTGCGCGTGCAGACGCGTACCGAAATCGCGCGCCTGCACCGCGAATTCAGCGAGGCAAGCGCGGTGTATGTGACGCACGACCAGGTCGAAGCGATGGCGCTCGCCGATCGCATCGTGCTGCTGCAGGCAGGTGCTCACATGGAGAAGCACGGCAGCGTCGCGCAAGTGGGCGCGCCGCTCGAGCTGTATCACCATCCGAGGAGCAAGTTCGTCGCGGGCTTCATCGGGTCGCCGAAAATGAACTTCTTCGCCGGCACGATCGTGGACGGCGACGACGGCGGCGTCGTCATCGACCTCGACAGCGGCGAGCGCGTGCGTGCGTGCGTGGACGGCTCGCGTGCGCGCGCCGGCATGAAGGTGACGCTCGGCGTGCGTCCGGAGCATCTGCGCGTGGCGGTCGATGCGCGCAATGAACAGACGCTGGCAAGCCGCGTGAAGCTCGTCGAGCACATGGGCGAGCACAGCTACATTCACGCCGCGCTGACCGGCCCCGGCGCGGCGTCCGTGATCGCGAAGGTCCCCGGCGACAGCCCGCTGACGCACAACGAAGCGGTCAGTCTTTCGCTCGCGCCCGAGGCGTGCCACGTTTTCGACGACCACGACCTCGCGATGCGACGTCTGATCTAGTAGTCGCGCGCGGCTTGGGTCGCGCGCGCTTGCGACGCACCTTTCAAAAAGTACAACTAAATAGACGGAGCGCAGCGCGCGCCGTCCTGCCAATCCCCGGAGAAGCAATGTCGCTTGAACACACCACCGAGGTTCCGCTTTATCGCCGGTCCGATGCGCCGACCGACGCGCGCGTGGCCGACCTGCTCGAGCGCATGACGCTCGACGAAAAGATCGCGCAGCTTCACGCCGCGTGGCTCAAGCTGTCGGCCGACGGCAACCACCAGGCGCGTACCGTCGATTTCGCGCACGGCGCCAATGGACTCACGGTCGATGCGATTCTGGAACACGGCCTCGGCCAGATCACGCGGCCGCTCGGCACGCACACGGTCGATCCGAAGGAAGGTGTGCGCGCGCTCAACGAACTGCAGCGCAAGATGGTCGAAGACACGCGCCTCGGCATTCCGGTGATGTCGCACGAGGAATGCCTCGTCGGGCTGATGATCAAGGACGCCACGCTGTTCCCGTCGCCGCTGAACTATGCGGCGACGTGGAATCCGGCGCTCGTCGGCGAAGTGGGGCGAATCATCGGCGAGCAGGCGCGCTCGATCGGATGCCACCACGGCCTGGCTCCGGTGCTCGACGTGTCGCGCGATCCGCGCTGGGGCCGCACCGAGGAAACGCTCGGCGAAGATCCGTACCTGGTCGGCGTGCTCGCGTGCCACTACGTGAAGGGGCTGCAGGGCGAAAAGCGCGATCTGCTCGCGACGCTCAAGCACTTCGTCGGCCACTCGGCGAGCGAAGGCGCGCGCAATCACGCGCCCGTGCACGTCGGTCCGCGCGAACTCAACGACGTGTTCATGCTGCCGTTCGAGATGGCGGTCAAGCTCGCGAACGCGGGCTCGATCATGCCCGCGTATCACGACATCGACGGCGTGCCGTGTCATGGCGACCGCAAGCTGCTGCAGGAAACGCTGCGCGAAAAGTGGGGCTTCGACGGCATCGTCGTCGCCGACTACGCGGGCGTCGATCTGCTGTACAGCCATCATGCGGTCGCGCGCGACAGCGCGTCGGCAGCGGCGCTCGCGTTCAATGCCGGGCTCGACGTCGAACTGCCGGGACACGAATGCGCGGTCCATCTGAAGGAAGCGCTCGGCCGCGGCGAGATCACCGTGCAAACGATCGATGCGGCCGTGTCGCGCGTTTTGCGCGAGAAATTCCGCCTCGGTCTGTTCGAGCATCCGTACGCTGACCCGGAGCGCGTCGACGTGAAGACCGCGGCCGGCGCCGACGCCGCGTATCAGGTCGCGCTCGAATCGGCAGTGCTGCTGCGCAATGCCGGCGGCGTGCTGCCGCTCTCCGCCGACGGTACGCAGAAGGTCGCCGTCATCGGCCCGACCGCCGACGATCCGCTCGCGCTGCTCGCCGGCTATAGCTTTCCGGTGCACCTGATCAACAGCGGCGAGCAGTCGACCGCGTCGATCTCGACGCCGCTGCGCTCGCTGCGCGCGCGGCTCGGCAACGACCGCGTGATTCATGCGCCTGGCTGCCACATCATCAAGGAGCGCCGCGCGGGCGCGCCGGTGTTCCCGGGCGACGTGTCGCTCGACCTGTCGGGCGACGCGAATCGCGACGACGAACTGATCAGCAAGGATACCGAAGGCTTTGCCGCCGCGGTGGAAGCCGCGCGTGCCGCGGGCGTGGCGATCGTGTTCGTCGGCGACCTCGCGGGCCTGTTCCAGTCGGGCACGGTCGGCGAGGGCTCGGACACCGACAGCCTCGATCTGCCGGGCGTGCAGCAGGCGCTGCTGGAGGCGGTGGTGGAAAGCGGCACGCCGACGGTCGTGGTGATGACGGGTGGAAGGCCGTACAATCTCGGCGGACTCGAAGACCGCATCGCCGCGCAGATCATGGCGTTCGCGCCGGGCGAGCGGGGCGCGGACGCGCTCGCGGACCTGCTCACCGGTCGCGCGAATTTCAGCGCTCGTCTGCCGCTGTCGGTGCCGAAGAGCGCGGGCGCGGTGCCGTACGTGTACAACCATCGGCTGAAGAGCGCCGGAACACCGATTGCGTATCACTTCGGCAGCCGCTATCCGTTCGGGTTCGGCCTCGGTTACTCGGCGTTCCGCTATCGCGACCTGACAATCGCCGATCGTGCGGTGTCGATCGAGGACGGCACGGTCGAGTTGAGCTTTACCGTCGATAATGTCGGCGAACGCGACGGCACCGAAGTCGTGCAGATCTACGTGCGCGATCAGCACGCGTCGGTCGCGCGGCCGGTGCGCGAACTGAAGGCGTTCGCGCGGGTGCCGCTCGCGGCGGGGACGTCGGCACGCGTGCGGGCAAAGCTGCCGGTCGACATGTTCAACTTCACCGACGGCCGCGGCGAGCGCATCGTCGAGCCCGGTGACTTCGACCTGATGGTCGGTAGCTCCAGCCGCGACCTTCATCTGAAGGGCACGGTCACGGTGGCGGGTCAGGCGGTGCGAACGCTCGAACGCAACTGGCGCATGGTGAGCGACGTGGAAATCGTCGGGTAGGCGGAGGTCGTAACGCGGCGGGCCGTGCTCGGCCCGCCGCTCCGTATCTGGTCATACTGGTAACTAGTGGGATAGGTGATGTCGTACGCAATTTATCCGAGCCTCGTGGACAAAACGGTCGTCGTGACCGGAGGCGGCAGCGGTATCGGCGCTGCGATCGTCGAGGCATTCGCGCAGCAGGGCGCGCGCGTGTTCTTTCTCGACGTGGCCGAGCATGACTCGCTCGCGTTGCAGGAAACGCTGCGAGGTGCGAAGCATCCGCCGGTGTTTCGCAAGTGCGACCTGTGCAACATCGACGCGATCGAAAGCACGTTCGCGTCGATCGTCGCGGCGGCCGGCCCGATCGACGTGCTCGTGAACAACGCAGGCAACGACGACCGCCATGAAATCGGCGAGCTGACTGCGAACTATTGGGACCAGCGTATCGCCGTGAATCTGCGGCACCAGTTCTTCTGCGCGCAGGCGGCCGCGCGCGGCATGCGTGAAGCGGGACGCGGCGCGATCCTGAATCTCGGGTCGGTGTCGTGGCACCTTGCGCTGCCGAACCTCGCGATCTACATGACCGCGAAGGCCGGCATCGAAGGGCTTACGCGCGGTCTCGCGCGCGATCTGGGCGATGCGGGCATACGCGTGAACTGCATCATTCCGGGCGCCGTCAAGACGCCCCGGCAGATGGAGAAGTGGCAAACCGAGGAGAGCGAAGCAAAGGTCGTCGCGAGCCAGTGTCTGCGGCTGCGTATCGAGCCGGAGCACGTCGCGCGCATGGCGCTTTTCCTCGCGTCCGATGATGCGTCCCGCTGCTCGGGCCGCGATTATTTCGTCGATGCAGGGTGGTACGGAGAATGACCCTTCCGCTTCCTGAGTGCGTCTGGCCCCTCGGCGCCGAACTCGGCGAGGGACCGCTGTGGCAGGCCGCGGAAAACGCGGTCTGGTTCGTCGATATCAAGGGCCATCGCGTGCACCGGTTGTCGACGGCGACCGGCGAGCAGACAACGTGGGACGCGCCGGGTCAGGTGAGCTTCATCGTCCCGCACGAGAACGGCGCGTTTGTCTGCGGGCTGCCTGGCGACCTTTATCGATTCGATGCGGCGAGCGGACGATTCGACAAGCTGCTCGACATCGAACCGGATCTGCCGGGCAATCGTCTGAACGACGGCTTCGTCGATGCACAGGGGCGCCTGTGGTTCGGCTCGATGGACAACGCCGAGGAAGCGCCGAGCGGCACGCTGTATCGCGTGGACGAAGACGGCATCGCGCGCGCGCAGGACGTCGGTTACGTGATCACGAACGGCCCGGCGATGAGCCCGGACGGCCGCACGCTGTATCACAACGACACGATGCGCCGCGTCGTCTACGCGTTCGACGTGGCCGACGACGGCATGCTGTCGGGCAAGCGCGTGTTCGCGACGATCTCGGGCGACGGCCACCCGGACGGACTGGCGGTCGATGCGGAGGGCTTCGTGTGGGTCGCGCTGTTCGGCGGCTGGCGCATCGAGCGCTATTCGCCCGACGGTACGCTGGTCGCGGAAGTGCCGTTTCCGTGCGCGAACGTGACGAAGCTCGCGTTCGGCGGTGACGATCTGCAAACGGTGTATGCGACGACCGCGTGGAAGGGGCTGTCGGCGGTGGAACGGCAGCATCAGCCGGCCGCGGGCGGACTCTTTTCCTTCCGCTCGCCGGTGCCCGGGCAGAAGCAGTCGCGCTGCACGGTACGCTTCGAGCGATGAGGCAATAAAAAAACCCGGTCGAAAGACCGGGTTTTTTGTTTGACTCGCCGCGCTCGCGCTACTGAATCTTCGCTTGCGCGCGCAGATTCTGTTCGAACCGCTGCAGCTTTTCCTGCTGGATCTGCTGGACGATCTGCGCGCGGACCTGATCGAGCGGCGGCGGCGTGACCGCGCGGATGTCGTCGACGCGGATGATGTGCCAGCCGAACTGCGTATGCACCGGCGTATCGGTCATCTGGCCTTTCTTCAGGTGCGTGGCCGCATCGGCGAATTCCGGCACGAACGCGCGCGGATCGGACCAGTCGAGGTCGCCGCCGTTCTTCGCGGAACCCGGGTCCTTCGAGTACTGCTTCGCGAGGTCTTCGAACTTCGCGCCGGCCTTGATCTTCGCGATCAGGTCTTTCGCCTGCTGCTCGTCTGCGACGAGAATGTGATGCAGGTGATACTCGTTGCCGCCTTGCGCCTTGATCAGGTCGTCATAACGCGCCTTCACTTCGGCGTCGGTCGGCTGGTTGTTCTTCACGAAGTCCTGAATCAGCGCGCGCAGCACGACCGTCTGCTGCGCAACGGCGATTTGCGCCTTCACGTCTGCACGATTCGGAATGCCGCGGCGAATCGCTTCCTGCATCAGGATTTCGCGGTTCACGAGTTCTTCGCGGACCGCCTGCTGCAATTGCGGCGTGTCTTGCTGGCCTTGCTGCACGAGCTGCTGGACAAGCGCGTCGACGCGCGCTTTCGGAATCGGCGTGCCGTTCACGACGGCGATGTTCTGCGCGAAGGCGGGAGCGGCGGCGCACGCAGCCAGCAGTACCCAGAGACGGGTTTTCTTCAAGGTCATGAAAGATCCTGACGGGGCGGACAATAAAAAGGAAATAAAGCGGTGCTACCGGGGCTGCGCACTGGCTTCGTCGGGCGTGAGCGCCGTGATCGCGAGAGCGTGAATGCCGCGCTGCATTGCCTCGGCCAGCGCATCATACACCATGCGATGCCGCGCTACGCGAGGCTTGCCGGCGAATGCGGGCGACACGATCGTCACGCTGTAATGGCCCCCGGCAGCCGCGCCGGCATGGCCCGCGTGCTGCGCGCTGTCGTCGCGAATGTCGAGCGAGACGATGTCCGGCAGCGCCGCGCGCAACCGCGTTTCGATCAGTGCCGCGCGTTCGGCGGGGCTCGCATGGAGGAACGCGTCGCTCATTCTTCCTCCTTGATGTAACGCGACAGCCACAGGCTTTGTCCGACGATGAACACGACGAGAATGCCGGTCGCGCCGAACAGCTTGAAGTTGACCCATGCGTCGGTCGAAAAGTGGAACGCGACGAACAGGTTCAGCAGCCCGAGCAGCACGAAGAACACCGACCACACGACGTTCAGTTGCGACCACACGCGCGGCGGCAGCGTGATCTGCTTGCCCATCATCGCTTCGATCAGGTTCTTGCCGAAGCCGAGTTGCGACGCCATCAGCACGACGGCGAACGCCCAGTACAGCACGGTCGGCTTCCACTTGATGAAGGTTTCGTCGTGCAGCATCAGCGTCGCGCCGCCGAACACGGTGACGATGCCGAGACTCAGCCACAGCATCGGATCGACCTTGCGGTGCCGGAACGCGACCCACGCGATCTGCACGAGCGTCGCGCCGATTGCGACCGCGGTCGCGGTGAAAATGCCACAGATCTTGAAGGCGACGAAAAAGAGGATGATCGGGAAAAGATCAAACAGGAATTTCATTGTGGGCCGGGAATGTCCGGTGAGTCCGGTGAATGTGCGCGTGGCCGGCAGGCTCTCGCCGGCCGGGCGGATGAGCCGGCCGGCGCCGTACGACGCGATGACATGACGACGCGATGACGCCGGAGTGGGGCTCGTTACTTCGGCTCGAATTGTAGCGCAGCCGAGTTGATGCAATACCGAAGACCGGTCGGCGCGGGACCGTCCTCGAACACGTGGCCGAGGTGCGCGCCGCAATGTTTGCAGCGCACTTCGATGCGCAACATCCCGTGCGAGCGGTCGGTCTTTTCCTCGATGACCTCGCCGTTGATCGGACGGAAGTAGCTCGGCCAGCCGCAGCCGGCGTCGAACTTCGTGTCCGATTCGAACAGCGGCGTGCCGCAGCACACGCAGTCGTACACGCCGCGTTGCCAGTGGTCCCAGTAGCGGCCGGTGAACGGCCGTTCGGTGGCTGCGTGGCGCGTCACCTGGTATTCGACGTCGGACAGCTGTTCGCGCCAATCGGCGTCGTCCTTGTGCACCGGATACGCGTCGGTGTTGTGATCGTCCTGGCTCATGGTCGGGTTTCCTGGGTTTCGTTGAATCAGAAGGGCGCGCACCGCTTACGACGAGCAGCTCACTTCGAGCGAACTCGCCCAATCCGGCGGCAGCGCTGCATACGCTTCGTGTTCCGGCTGTTCGTCGAACGGACGGCGCAGCACGCGCGCGAGGCGCTCCACTTCGCTGAAATCCTTTTGCGCCGCGCGCTCGATCGCCGTCTGCGCGAGATGGTTGCGCAGCACGTATTTCGGGTTCACGCGATTCATCGCTTGCGCGCGGGCAGCGTCGTCGCGCGCTTCGTCGGCGAGTCGCCGGCGATAGTCGTTCGCCCATGCGTCGAACGCCGCGCGGTCGAGGAACAGATCGCGCACCGGCGCATCCTGCGATGCGTCGTGTTTCGACAGCTTCGCGAGATGGCGGAACGTCAGCGTGAAGTCCGCGCGGTTCGCATGCATGATCTCGAAGAGACGATTCGCGAGGGCGTCGTCGCCGTCCTGCGCGTTTTCGAGCCCGAGTTTCGCGCGCATCCGCGCTTCGAGCGCCGGCGCGAAACGCTCCTTGAAGCGTTCGAGCACGGCCTGCGCATCGGCGATCGCGCGTTCGGTGCGGGCTTTTTCGTCGGTTCCGTCGGAGTCGTTGTGCTGCGTGCCGAAAAGCGGCAGCAGCGCCTGCGCGAGACAAAACAGATTCCAGTACGCGACCTGCGGCTGCATCCGGTACGCGTAGCGGCCGTGCGTGTCGGAGTGGTTGCAGATGTGATTCGCGTCGAAGCCGTCGATGAAGCCGAACGGACCGTAGTCGATCGTGAGTCCGAGCACCGACATGTTGTCGGTGTTCATCACGCCGTGGCAGAAGCCGACCGCCTGCCATTCGACCATCAGCGCGGCGGTGGTCGCGACCGCGTCGTCGAGCAGCGCGAGATACGGGTCGTCCGCGTCGCGGCAGTGCGGACGGAACCGGTCGATCACGTGGTCGGCGAGCTGGCGCAAGTCTTCGATGCGGTCGTTCGCGTAGAAGTGCTCGAAGTGGCCGAAGCGCACGAAGCTCGGCGACACGCGCGTGACGACGGCGGCCGTCTCGATCTCCTCGCGCCGCACCGGCAGGTCGGAGCCCGTTACGGTGAGCGCGCGCGTCGTCGGGATGCCGAGATGATGCATCGCCTCCGAGCACAGAAATTCGCGGATCGACGAGCGCAGCACCGCGCGGCCGTCGCCCATGCGCGAGTACGGCGTGCGGCCCGCGCCTTTCAGTTGCAGTTCGTAGCGCTCGCCGGCGTGCGCGATTTCGCCGAGACCGAGCGCGCGGCCGTCGCCGAGCTGGCCGGCCCACACGCCGAACTGATGTCCGGAATACACGGACGCATACGACATCGCCGACGGTGTCAGCTCGCGCGTGAAGTTGCCGCTGAAGAAGTCCGCGAACGCGGGATCGTCGACGATGCGCGCATCGAGGCCGAGCGTCGCCGCCATCTCCGCGGAAAAACCGACCACGTACGGAGCGGGCAGCGGCGCCGCGGGCAGCCGCGTGACGAACGCGGCGCCGAGCGCCGCGAAGCCGTCGTCGCGCGGCTCGCACAGCGTGCGGGCGACGGCGTCGAGCGGGCTGTCGGCGGGCAGCGCGCCGGTCGACGCGTGCGGCGGAATTTCGGAAACGCCTGGTGAAAACGACATGTTGAGTGCCTGAGAGTTAGCCGATATTGTAAGTCGACGTCAGTCCGGCTGCTGGCGGCGCCTCGGCCCGCGCTCGCCGCGCCGGCCGCACATGCAGCACAAGCGACAAGCAAGCGAAAAGCAAGCGCGAGGAGACCCCAGCCGATGACGCCGCCGCTGCAAGGCCAGATGATGGACGTGCCCCTGAACGTATCGTCGCTGCTTGCGCATGCGGCCCGCTATCACGGCGACACCGAGATCGTGTCCCGGCGCATCGAAGGCGACCTGCATCGGTATACGTATCGCGACTGCGAGAAGCGCGCGAAGCAGCTCGCGCAGGCACTGCTCGCGCTCGGCGTCGCGCCGGGCGAGCGCGTCGCGACGCTCGCGTGGAACGGCTACCGCCATCTCGAAGCGTATTTCGGCGTGACCGGCTTCGGCGCCGTGTGCCACACGATCAATCCGCGGCTCTTTACCGAGCAGATCGCGTTCATCGTCAACCATGCGGACGATCGCTGCGTGCTGTTCGACACGACGTTCGCCGCGCTCGTCGATCTGCTCGCGCCGCAATGTCCGAACGTGCGCGGCTGGATCGCGCTCGCCGACGCCGGCCGTCTGCCGGCCATGCGCACGCCGGCGCTCAGCTACGAGTCGTTGCTCGACGCGCAGGACGGCGCGTTCGACTGGCCGGTGCTCGACGAACTTAGCGCATCGAACCTCTGCTACACGTCCGGCACGACCGGTCATCCGAAGGGTGCGCTGTACACGCATCGCGCGCAGGTGCTGCATGCGTACGCGGCGTCGCTGCCCGATTCGATGGCGCTGTCCGCGCGCGACGCAGTGCTGCCCGTCGTGCCGATGTTCCATGTGAACGCATGGGGCATTCCGCACGCGTGCCCGCTGACGGGCGCGAAGATCGTGTTCGCGGGCAAGGACCTCGACGGCCGCTCGCTATATGAGTTGATGGAAGCCGAGCGTGTCACGTTCACCGCGGGCGTGCCGACCGTGTGGCTCGGACTGCTGACTTATCTGCGTGAAGCGCGCGTGCGCTTTTCGTCGTTGCAGCGCACGGTGATCGGCGGCTCCGCGTGTCCGCCGGCGATGCTGCGCACGCTCGAAGACGACTACGGCCTGCAGGTCATCCACGCGTGGGGGATGACGGAGATGTCGCCGCTCGGCACGCTCGCGAAGCTGAACTGGGAACAGGCGCAGCGGCCGCCCGACGCGCGTCGCGCGCTGCTCGAAAAGCAGGGCCGCGTGATCTTCGGCGTGGACATGAAGATCGTCGGCGACGACGGACGCGAATTGCCGTGGGACGGCGTCGCGTTCGGCGACCTGCACGTGCGCGGCCCGTGGGTGATCGATCATTATTTTCGCGAGGAGGGCTCGCCGCTCGTCGACGGCTGGTTCCCGACCGGCGACGTCGCGACGATCGACCCGGACGGCTTCCTGCACATCACCGACCGCAGCAAGGACGTGATCAAGTCCGGCGGCGAATGGATCAGCTCGATCGAGCTGGAAAACATCGCGATCGCGCATCCGGCCGTCGCCGAGGCCGCGTGCATCGCGTGCGCGCATCCGCGCTGGACCGAGCGGCCGCTGATCGTCGCGGTGCTGCGCGCGGGGGCCGCGCTCACGCGCGAAGAACTGCTTGCGTTCTACGAAGGGAAGGTGGTGAAGTGGTGGATGCCGGACGACGTCGTGTTCGTCGACGAACTGCCGCACACCGCGACCGGCAAGCTGCAGAAGCTGACGCTGCGCGAGCGGTTCCGCGATTACGTGCTGCCGACGGCGTCCGATCCGATCGACTGACACGAGACCCCGATCATGAGAAGCGCGAGCGACGTATTGCTGCTGGTGGACCTTCAGAACGACTTCATGCCGGGCGGCGCGCTCGCGGTGGCCCGCGGCGACGAGATCGTGCCGCTCGTGAACCGGCTCGCCCGCGAGTTCAGCCACGTGGTGCTCACGCAGGACTGGCATCCGCGCGAGCACGTTTCGTTCGCGGCGAACCATCCGGGCAAAAAACCGTTCGACACGATCCACCTGCCGTACGGCGAGCAGGTGCTGTGGCCGACGCACTGCGTGCAGGGCACCGAAGGCGCGGCGCTGCATCGCGGGCTCGACGTGCCGCATGCGCGGGCGATCATCCGCAAGGGGCATCACGCCGACGTCGACAGCTATTCGGCGCTTCTCGAAGCCGACCGTCGCACGCCGACCGGCCTCGCCGGCTATCTGCGCGATACGGGCGCGACGCGCGTATGGTGCTGCGGGCTCGCGACCGACTATTGCGTCGGCTGGAGCGCGCTCGATGCGCGCGCGGCCGGGTTCGACGTCGCGCTGATCGACGATGCGTCGCGCGCGATCGATCTGGACGATTCGCTCGCTCGCGCCTGGGCGCAGTTGAGCGCGGCGGGCGTGGCGAAGGTGCAGTCGGCGGACCTGTTCGCGTGATAACGGCTGCATGAGAGCCGGTGCGATGGACGATGGGCGGCGAGGAGTGCGGGTATCATGGCGATGGCTGCGGCAGCAAGCCGCATCGCTTTCGTTCAATGCACTCAAAACAGGTGAATAAGTTGATCCGTCACATCGTCATGTGGAAACTCAAGGAAACGGCAGAAGGCGCGTCGCGCGCGGAAAACCTCGCGAAGCTGAAGGATCTGCTCGAAGGCTGCCGCAAGCTCGTGCCGGGCACGCCGCTGAACCTCGAAGTCGGCTTCGCCGAGCCGGGCCTCTTTTCGACGTACGACATCACGCTCGTGTCCGATTTCGCGGACAAGGCCGCGCTCGACGCGTACCAGGACCACCCGGATCACGTCGTCGTGAAGAAGTTCGCTCAGGCCGTCGCCGAAGCGCGCCAGTGCGTCGATTACATAGTCTGAGCCGGGCGCGATGACGGACTCAGCCAAACCCGCGACGCTGACGGCCATCGAAAGCCCGTTCGTCGATTCGCTCGGCGCCCAGCTCGTCAGCGCGGCGGACGGTGCGAGCGAGGTCGCGCTGCCGCTCGCGGCGCGTCACCTGAACACGTGGGACGTCGCGCACGGCGGCGTGACGATGACGCTCGCCGACGTCGCGCTCGCGATGGCCGCGCGCAGTCTCGCGGGCGACGGCATCGGCGTCGTCACCGTCGAGATGAAGGTGAACTTCATGCAGCCGGGGCGCGGCGAGTTGCGCGCGTTCGGCCGCGTGCTGCACCGCTCGACCACGATGGCCTACTGCGAAGGCGAGATCCGCGACAGCGAAGGCCACTTCGTCGCGAAGGCGCTCGGCACGTTCAAATACATGCGCCGGCTCGCGGTCGGCCGCGACGTGACGACCCAGCGGCTGCGCAGCGACCCGTCCGCGAAGCCGGGTCCGAGCGACGGCTGATCCGCTTCTCCGAAAGGCGCGCGGGGCCGTTTCCCGCGCCGCCGTTCCTCCATCGGCTTTCCAACGCAAAAGGGTGATCCCGATGCCGCAGACCAATCGCCAGATCCTGCTCGTGTCGCGCCCGACCGGCGCGGCGAGCGTCGACAATTTCCGGCTCGTCGAAACGCCGCTCGCCGCACTCGCCGACGGCGAGGTGCGCGTGCGCAATCACTACCTGTCGCTCGATCCGTACATGCGCGGACGAATGAGCGACGCGAAATCGTACGCCGCCCCGCAGCCGCTGAATGAAGTGATGATCGGCGGGACGGTCGGCGAGGTGGTCGAGTCGCGCAACGCGCAATTCGCGGTAGGCGACTTCGTCGTCGGCGGGTTCGGCTGGCAGGAGTTCGGCACGTCGAACGGCGCAGGGCTGATGAAAGTCGATGTGTCGCGCGTGCCGCTGTCCGCGTATCTCGGCGCGGTCGGCATGCCCGGCGTCACCGCGTGGTACGGGCTGAACCGGATTCTCGAGCCGAAGGCCGGGCAGACAATCGTCGTCAGCGCGGCGAGCGGCGCGGTCGGCGGCGTCGTCGGCCAGCTGGCGAGGCTCGCGGGCGCTCGCGCGGTCGGCATCGCAGGCGGCGAAGACAAATGCCGCTACGTGACCGACACGCTCGGCTTCGATGCATGCGTGGACTACAAGGCCGGCAACCTCGCACGCGACCTGAAAACCGCGACGCCGGACGGCGTCGACGGCGCGTTCGAAAACGTCGGCGGCGAAGTGCTCGACGCGACGCTCGAGCGGATGAACGCGTTCGGCCGCATCGCGGTGTGCGGGATGATCGCCGGGTACGACGGCAAGCCGGTGCCGCTCAAGGAGCCGTCGCGGATCCTGCGGCAGCGGCTCCTCGTGCAGGGCTTCATCGTGACCGAGCATCTGGACGTGTGGCCGCAGGCGCTCGCGCAGCTCGGCGAACTCGTCGCGCAAAAGAAGCTGCTGTATCGCGAGACGATCGCGCAGGGCCTCGAAAACGCGCCCGAAGCGTTCCTCGGGCTGCTCAAGGGGCGCAACTTCGGCAAGCAGCTCGTGAAGCTGATCTGACGACGTTCGCCTTCCACCTCGTTCCTCAAGATTCTCCGATGTCCGATCCTTTTCAGTTCGACGGCCGCGTGGCCGTCATCACCGGCGCCGCGAGCGGCTTCGGCCGCGCGTTCGCGCAGCAGGGCGCGGCGCGGCGCATGAAGCTCGTGCTCGCGGACGTCGACGCCGCCGTGCTCGCGCAGACCGTCGATGCGCTTCGCGCGCAAGGCGCCGATGCGCTCGGCGTGCCGACCGACGTCGGCGATCCCGCGCAGGTCGACGCGCTCGCGAAAGCGGCCGTCGACACGTACGGCGGCGCGCACCTGCTGTTCAACAACGCGGGCGTGGGCACCGGCGGCTTCGTCTGGGAAAGCAGCGCGAAAGACTGGGAATGGGTGTTCCGCGTGAACGTGATGGGCGTCGCGAACGGCGTGCGCTCGTTCACGCCGCTGATGCTGCAACAGGACGGACGCTCGCACATCGTGAACACCGCGTCGGTCGCGGGCCTGCTGTCGCCGGCCGCGATGGGCGTGTACAACGCGTCGAAGCACGCGGTCGTCACGCTCAGCGAGACGCTGTATCACGACCTGCGCAGCATCGGCGCGAACGTCGGCTGCTCGCTGCTGTGCCCGGCGTTCGTGCCGACCGGCATCGCGAAGGCGGACCGCTCGCGGCCCGACGCGCTGCGCAACGACGCGCCGCCGACGCGCTCGCAGCAGGCCGCCGACCTGCAACTGCAGCGCGCGGTGCGCTCGGGCAAGCTGTCGGCCGACGACGTCGCGGCGGCCACGTTCGACGCGGTCCGCGAAGGGCGCTTCTACATCCTCACGCATCCGGCGATTCTGGCGAGCGTGAAGCTGCGTCACGAAGACATCGAGACGCAGCGCGCGCCGACCGATCCGCTGTCGCTGAAACCCGACGTCCAAGGCGCGCCGCGCGTCTGATTCGCACGACCGATGCCGCTCAACAAGAACATCGACAGGGTGCTCGCGATGATCGCGCGCGCCGCCCGCCCGGCGTACCACACGCTGACGCCCGAAGCCGCGCGCGCCGCGTACGAAGCGAGCGCGTCGGTGCTGGAGATTGCGTCCGCGCCGATGCACGCGATCGAAGAGGTGCGCGTGCCGACGCGCGACGGCGCGTCGATCCGCGCGCGGCTCTACATGCCGGTCGAGCCTCACTGGGCCGAGCCGCTGCCGGCGCTCGTGTATTTTCACGGCGGCGGCTTCACGGTCGGCAGCGTCGACACGCACGATGCGCTGTGCCGGATGTTCGCGCGCGACGCGCGGTGCGCGGTGCTGTCGGTCGACTACCGGCTCGCGCCCGATCACCGCTTTCCGACCGCCGTGCACGACGCGTTCGACGCGTTGCGCTGGCTGTACGACCACGCGGGCGAACGGGCGATCGACGCGGCGCGCATCGCGCTCGGCGGCGACAGCGCGGGCGGCACGCTCGCGACCGTGTGCGCGGTGCTCGCGCGCGATGCCGGCATCGCGCCGGTGCTGCAACTGCTGATCTATCCGGGGACGGGCGGGCATCAGCGCACCGAATCGCATGCGCGCCTCGCGGACGGCTACCTGCTGACCGCCAAAACTATTCAGTGGTTTTTCTCGCAATACGTGCGCGACGCCGCCGATCGCGACGACTGGCGCTTCGCGCCGCTCGACGGCACGCGCGGCGGGGAGCGTGGCGAGGGGGGCGTGCCGGACTTCGCGGACGTCGCGCCTGCATGGATCGCGGTGGCCCAATACGATCCGCTCGTCGACGAGGGCATCGCCTATGCGGACAAGCTGCGCGAGGCCGGCAACCGCGTGACGCTCGTCGAGTATCCGGGCATGATCCACGAGTTCTTCAAGATGGGCGGCTTCGTGCGCGAAGCGGTGGCCGCGCATGCGGACGCGGCCGCGGCGCTGCGGGACGCGTTCGGCGTCGGGTGAGACGTCGCGTTGCGCGCCGCGTAAACCATCGTGTTCGCTACCGCGCAAGACACCGCGCTTCCTATCGCCAAGGCGCTGTGTTCCGACTGCGCTCCCCACCGCATGAGGCGTCGCGTTCCGACTGCGCTGTTATAGGACGTCGCGCTCCGCATCGCGTTCGCCATCGCCTGAGGCACCGCCCAAGCCTTGTCTCGGGCATACCGCAAAGCACGCCCCGCATCGATCCGCGCCGGCTATTTCCGCGCGCTCCCGCCAACGAGACGGCCGGCGATGCCGCCGAATCTAGACGACGTCGAACCGTTCGCGTCGCTCGAAGTCGCCGGGGCGGACGATCCGGTGCGTGCCGTTGTCGTCGCTGCGTTCGAGCACCTCGACATCGAGCCCGCTGCCGTGCACACCGACGCGAAGCGCCGTCGTGCCGCGCGTGCCGTAGTCCGTCGTCTCGATGAACGCGGCCGACAACACGCGCTCGCGCTCCAGCGACACGCCGGTGGCCGGCAGTTCGTCGTCGCGCGCCTGCCGACCGTCGCGCATCATGTCGACGAGCCTGTCGAGCGGCGCGTGCGGGCGTTGGGCCGCGAGCGCGGCGAGTTCGTCGCGCTTGCGCACGAGCTTCGGCCATGGCGTGTCGAGCACCGCGTTCGAGATGCCGTGCGTGCCCTCGGGCAGCAGCGCCGGGGCCATTTGCGCGGGATCGCTGCGGTTGCAATACCACGCGAGTTCGCGCCGCTTCCAGTCGCCGACGAGCAGGTTGAAGCCGTTGTACAGATCGCCCTGCTGCGCGACCTGCCGCAGATAATCGAGCGGCGTCGCCCCGGAATCCGGCGCGCCGGACAGCCAGCGCGACACGAGCGTGCCGCGCGTCGGCGCATCGGGCCGCATCTCGTGCGGCGCGCGGTAGTTCGTCAGCGCGGCGAAGCGGCCGTCGCGCGTGAGTCCGAGCCACGTGCCGCCGCCGACCAGGTCGCGGCCCGCGAGCAGGTTCGGCTCGTCGTCCCACCAGTGCAGCGGATCGGCGGTGCGGCGCAGGAATTCGTCGCGGTTCGCGGCGAGCGTGAAGAGCGCGCCGTCGTGCGCATGCGGACGCCAGTCGAAGACGATCAGACACATCGCGCGCGGTCCGCGACGAGACTCGACCCGAGCAGGGCGCCCGCCGTCCGGCGCCCGTTCGTCGCGAATGCGGTCAACGCGTCAGGCCGCGCGCGGTCCGCGACGAGACTCGACAGCAGCAGGGCACCCGCCGTCCGGCGCCCGTTCGTCGCGAATGCGGTCAACGCGTCAGGCCTCGGCGGGCAGCGCGTACGGCAGCGGCAGCATGCGCAGCACTGGACCGTCGGCTGCGCCGAGGTGCACGGTGCCGGATTCGAGCGCGGCCAGCTTCAGTTCGACGAGCAGATCGACGCCCCCGTCGGGCGCGGCGGCCGCGTTGACGATCATCCCGCACGGCTGGCCGGGATCGTCCGAGTGGACGAGTTCGACGCCGGGCCGCGCGGCATCGGTGTCGGCGGCCACGCTCGCGAGCGACGTGCGGCGCTTGATCGTGCCGCGATACTGGCTGCGCGCGACCACTTCCTGGCCGGGATAGCAGCCCTTGCGGAAGTTCACGCCGCCGAGCACGTCGTAGTTGACCATCTGCGGCACGAACTGCTCGGACACCGGCTGCGTGATGCGCGGCTCGCCCGCGCGAATGTCGAGCCAGTCCCACACGGCGGGCGGCACCTGCTTCACCGCGCCGTCGAACGACGCAAGCCCGGCTTCGACCACCGCCTTCGGCCCGACCCACAAGTATCGCAGCCGCCCGGCCGCATCCGGCACGCGGATCAGCGTGCCTGCCGGACCGTTGACCGTCACGTGCACGCCGTCCGGCAGCGCGTCGAACTGGCGTGCGAGCGCGCCGCGCACGTCGCCGGCAAGACCGACCACCGCGAGGCCGTCGCCCGCATCGGCGAGCTTCGCCTTCGCGCGCAGCACGAACATCGACAGGCGCTTTTGCACCGGCGCCTGCACGTCCTTCGAAAGCAACAGGCGGATCGTGTCGCCGGTCTTCCACGTGAGGAACGACGCGAGCAGACGCCCCTTCGGCGAGCAGTAGCCGGCGAGCCGCGCACCGGTCACGTCGAGATGCTGGATGTCGTTCGTCAACTGGCCGTGCAGGAACGTGCCGGCGTCGTCGCCGTTCGCGTCGATCACGCCGAACTGCGGCAGCACCGCGTACACGCCGCCGTTCGTCACCGCTTCGAAATCGGCGGAAGACGGACGGTCGGCGCCCGGTCCGGACACGGGGGACGACACGGGTGACGGTGCGGGCGACGAGCGGTCGGCGGCTGAATCGAGCGGGGCATTCATGGATTCGGGGAACAGTCAATCCTGACTTTGGCGGGTGTGACCAGGTATTATATGGGGTCCACCTGAGTCGTGTTTTCATGTCCCTGCTGAAGAAATGCCTTGTTGCCGGCGTCGCGCTTGTCGTGGCCGCCGGGGCCGCCGTCGGCGGCGTCTGGTACTGGGCCGCCACGCCCGTCGATCTCGCCGCCGACCAGCTCGACGTCACCATCAAGCCGCACAGCTCCGTGCGCAGCGTCACCACCCAGTTGCGCCGCGGCGGCGTCCCCGTGCAAACCGATCTGTTCATCGCGATGACGCGCGTGCTCGGTCTGCAAGCCCAGCTGAAATCCGGCAACTACGAATTCAAACGCGGCGTGACACCGTACGACGTGCTGCAGAAAATGGCGCGCGGCGACGTGAACGAGTACGTCGTGACGATCATCGAAGGCTGGACCTTCAAGCGGATGCGCGCCGAACTCGACGCGAGCCCCGCGCTGCGCCACGACGCGGCGAACCTGACCGACGCGCAGTTGCTCACCGCGATCGGCGCGCCCGTCGCGCCGCACGACAGCGGCGAGGGTCTGTTCTTCCCGGATACCTATCTGTTCGACAAGGGCACGAGCGACCTCGACGTGTACCGGCGCGCATATCGCGAGATGTCGAAGCGTCTTGCCGAAGTGTGGGCCGTGCGCGCGCCCGGCCTGCCGCTGAAAACGCCGTACGACGCGCTGACGCTCGCTTCGCTCATCGAGAAGGAAACCGGGCGCGCGAGCGACCGTCCGCTCGTCGCGGCGGTGTTCGCGAACCGTCTGCGCGCGGGCATGCCGCTGCAGACCGATCCGTCGGTGATCTACGGCCTCGGCGACAACTACGACGGGCACCTGCACCGGCGCGACCTGCAAACCGACACTCTCTACAATACGTACCTTCGCCCGGGCCTTCCGCCGACGCCGATCGCGCTGCCCGGCGAGGCCGCGCTCGAAGCCGCGCTGAATCCGGCGGTGACGAACGCGCTGTACTTTGTCGCCCGCGGCGACGGCAGCAGCGAATTTTCCAGCACACTCGACGACCATAACCGGGCCGTCGACAAATACATTCGGGGTCAATGATGGCGCGGGGCAAATTCATCACATTCGAGGGCATCGACGGGGCGGGCAAGACAACCCATCTCGAATGGTTCCGCGACCGGCTGGCGGCGAAACCGGCGCTCGCCGGCCACGCGGTCGTGATGACGCGCGAGCCGGGCGGCACGCCGCTTGGCGAGGCGCTGCGCGAGATCGTGCTGCACCAGCCGATGGACCTCGAAACCGAGGCGCTGCTGATGTTCGCCGGACGCCGCGAGCATCTGGCACGCGTGATCGAGCCGGCGCTCGCGCGCGGCGACTGGGTGCTGTCGGACCGCTTCACCGATGCGACGTTCGCGTACCAGGGCGGCGGCCGCGGCTTGCCGCGCGACAAGCTGGAGACGCTCGAACGCTGGGTGCAGGGCGGCTTTCAGCCGGATCTGACGGTGCTGTTCGACGTGCCGACCGAGACCGCCAGCGAACGGCGCAGCGCCGCGCGCGCGCCGGACCGCTTCGAGAGCGAGACCGACGCCTTCTTCTCGCGCACGCGGGCCGAATATCTGCGCCGGGCGGCGGAGGCGCCGTACCGGTTTGCGATCGTCGATTCGACGCAAGGCATCGACGAGATTCGGAAGCAACTTGAAGAAGTGATCGCAAGTCTTTGATTTTTTGATAAATTAAGCGACGCTAATATCGACGATGTGAGTTCGCGTCAATTCTTGACTTGGCGCCCTAACTAGCTGATCCAGAACATGATTTATCCGTGGCAAGCCGATGACTGGAGCCGCCTGCAGCAGTTGCGCAGCCACTGGCCGCATGCGTTGCTGCTGCACGGCCAGGCCGGCATCGGCAAGCTGCATTTCGCGCAACATCTCGCGCAAGGTCTGCTGTGCGAGTCGCAGCAGCCGAACGGCGAGCCGTGCGGGCACTGCGTCGCCTGCGGGTGGTTCTCACAGGGCAACCATCCGGATTACCGGATCGTCGTGCCCGAGGCGCTGGCCTCCGAGGCCGGCGTCCCGTCGGCCGACGACAAAGCGGACAAGGCCGACAAAGCCGACGCCGACGACGGCAAGAAAACCCGCGCGCCGAGCAAGGAGATCCGCATCGAGCAGGTGCGCGCGTTGCTCGATTTCAGCGGGGTCGGCTCGCATCGCGGCGGGATGCGCGTCGTCGTGCTGTATCCGGCCGAGGCGCTGAACGTCGCCGCCGCGAACGCGCTCCTGAAGACGCTCGAAGAGCCGCCGGCCGGGGTCGTGTTTCTGGTCGTGTCGGCGCGCATCGACCGGCTGCTGCCGACGATCATCAGCCGCTGCCGCCAGTGGCCAATGAGCACGCCGTCACCGGACGCGGCGCAGGCGTGGCTCGCCGCGCAGGGCGTCGAGAACGCCGGCGCGCTGCTCGCCGAAGCCGGCGGCGCGCCGCTCGCGGCACTCGCGCTCGCGAACGACGACAGCCGCACGCTGCGCGACTGGACGCTTGCGCAACTGGCGGCCGGCGCCGCCTGCGATGCGTTCGCGTGCGGCGAGACGCTGCAGAAGCTGCCGGTGCCGCTCGTGCTCGGCTGGCTGCAACGCTGGCTGTACGACCTGCTGGCCGAGCGCACGGCCGGGCGGCCGCGCTATTTCCCGCAGGCCGGCGCCGCGCTGGCGCGCTGCGCGGCCGCGCTCGATCCGGCCGCGCTCGCCCGTTACATGAAGACGGTCACGCGTCAGCGCGCGGTCGAAAACCACCCGCTGAACGCGCGGCTCGTGTTCGAAGAACTGTTCCTCGGTTACCGCGACCTGTACGCGTGAAGCCTCCCATCGCTCAATCCATCATGACGCTTGCCTGCCGCGACGCCACCCTCGACGACCTGCCCGCGATCGTCGCGATCTACAACTCGACCGTGCCGTCGCGGCTCGTGACGGCCGACCTCGAACCGGTCAGCGTCGAGAGCCGGCGCGCGTGGTTCGACGTGCACGGTCCCGCGAAGCGCCCGCTGTGGGTCGTCGAGGACGACGCCGGCCGCGTGATCGCGTGGCTGAGCTTTTCCGATTTTTACGGCCGTCCCGCGTACCGGCACACGTCCGAGGTCAGCATCTATCTGGACGAGGCGGCGCGCGGCAAGGGGCTCGGGCGGCAACTGCTCGCCGCCGCGCTCGACGCCGCGCCGGCGCTCGACATCCACACGGTGCTCGGCTTCGTGTTCGGCCACAATGAGCCGAGCATGCGGCTCTTTCGCAGCTTCGGCTTCGCAGACTGGGGGACGCTGCCGCGCGTCGCGGTGCTCGACGGCGTCGAGCGCGACCTCGTGATCCTCGGCAAGCGGCTCGCGGCGGGCTGAACGCCGCGCCGTCCGCCGTCCGCCTGCTGCCCATCCCTGACAACCGGTTCAAGACCCGCCCATGTTCGTCGATTCGCATTGCCACATCAATTTCGAAGGTCTCGCCGACCGTCTGCCGCAGGTGCTGGACAACATGCGCAGCCATTCGGTCACGCACGCGCTGTGCGTGTCGGTCGATCTGGAGACGTTCCCGTCCGTGCTCGACATCGCGACCCGTTACGACAACGTGTTCGCGTCGGTCGGCGTGCATCCGGACCACGAGGACATGCGCGAGCCGAGCGTCGCCGAACTCGTCGAGCTGGCCGCTCACCCGAAGGTCGTCGCGATCGGCGAGACGGGCCTCGACTACTACCGCCTCGGCGAGCGCACGATCGCCGACATGGAATGGCAGCGCGAGCGCTTTCGCACGCACATCCGCGCCGCGCATGCGAGCGCCAAGCCGCTGATCGTGCATACGCGCGCCGCGTCGGACGACACGCTGCGCATCATGGAAGAGGAGCGGGCGGGCGTGCCGGGCGGCGTGATGCACTGCTTCACGGAGCCGTGGGCGATCGCCGGGCGCGCGCTCGCGCAGAATTTCTATATCTCGCTGTCGGGCATCGTCACGTTCAAGAGCGCGACCGACGTGCAGGACGTCGCGCGCCGCGTGCCGCTCGACCGGCTCCTGATCGAGACCGATTCGCCGTACCTCGCGCCCGTGCCTTATCGGGGCAAGCCCAATGAACCTGCGTACGTCAGCCATGTCGGAAGGTTCATCGCGCGCGAGCGCGCGCTCTCCGACGCAGAACTCGCCGATGCGACCACGCAGAATTTTTTCCGGCTGTTCAGGATTGCCGCGCCGGCGCGCGCATAACGAGCGAATCGATCGAGTAATTCAGTAAAATCAGCAAATTACAGAACATATATAAGGTAAATTATGAAGAATATCCCGTTTTCCGGCGCTGCGCTCCGGGGCCTCGGTCGCGACGTTCTGGCCGCCGCGCGCCGCATGGCGCTTGCGTGCGTGTCGTACGGCGTCGCCGGGACGCTCTTCGCGGCCGCCGTGCCGGCGCACGCGGCGTCGGTCGACTCGCTCGTGAAGGCCGTGAAGTTCGACGACGTCAAAGCCGTCGGGAAGGACCTCGCGAGCGGCATGGACCCGAACGCGACCGACGACCAGGGCATGCCGCTGATCGTGATCGCGGCGCGCGAGAAGTCGGACAAGGTCGCGGCGCTGCTCGTCGCGAATCCGAAGACGAACATCGAGGCCGAGGACCGCGCGGGCGAGAACGCGATGATGCTCGCCGCGCTCAACGGCGACCAGGACCTCGTGAAGCTGCTGATCTCGAAGGACGCGGAAGTGAACAAGAAGGGCTGGGCGCCGCTGCACTACGCGGCGGCGAACGGCCACGACGACATCGTGAAGCTGCTGCTCGACAATTCCGCGTACGTCGACGCGGGCTCGCCGAACGGCACGACGCCGCTGATGATGGCCGCCCGCGGCAACCATCTGTCGACCGTGAAGCTGCTGCTCGACAACGGCGCCGATGCGAGCGTGAAGAACCAGCTCGGCCTGACCGCGCTCGACTTCGCGAAGCACTACAACGCGCCCGATGTGACGAAGGGGCTCAGCGCGCGGATGGCGCAGCAGGGCGGCGCGGCAAGCGGTACGGAAGCGCCGCAAAACAGTGCAAAATAGCGGGATTTCCGCGCGGTCGCGCAGGCGCGCCGGCCGCACGGATCACACGTACCGAACGTAACGAACAAGGGGAATTTGATGTTGCGGGCATTGCTTTGCGCAGGGGTACTCGCGGTGCCGGTGTCGGCGTTCGCGTTCACCGCATCCGATCTGAACCGGCTGTGCATGAAAACCGATATCGCGTCGCGCGCCGCGTGCGCGGCTTACATCGAAGGCGCGGCAGACGGCGTATTCAACACGATCGATGCGATCGGCGGAACGACCGGCCCGCGCGTCGGCCAGTATTTCTGCCTGCCGCAGGACGCGCGCTCCGAGCAGTTGACCGACGCGGTGCGCCGCTACATTGCCGATAATCCGAACGTCGCCGGCTACAATGCGAGTACCGCGGTATCGCTCGGTCTCGGCAAGGCCTTTCCGTGCAAGCCGGGCAACTGAGCGCCGTCGCAGCGCGCGCCAGGTAGCAGGCGCCGCGGCGCACGCCAAGCGGCGAGCGCCGCGGCTCGTCACCGCCGATCGCTGTCGGAATTGCGGCACGCTCGGGACAAGCCGGCGAGCGGCCCCCGCGGTCGGGTTTCATCCGCGCGGCATGGCGGCCGCCGTTTGAAGTCGCTTTCTCCGTAGACTTCACCTCACACGCGGCCTCCGCTCGCCGCGTACTTCGTGCCGGGCACCCGCCCGCGCCATTTCCACGAGTTCGCTCACTCAGGAGGAAAAGGCCACGATGCTGACTCTCGACGACCTCCGACGCATCGCAGACGCGCCGCTCGACACCTGGCTCGGCGCGCTCATCGTCGCGCTCGTCGCCGTGCTGGTCGCGATCGCCGTGCACTGGACCGGCGGACGCGTCGTCCGGCGTCTTGCACGGCCTTATCCGCCGCTCAGCCTGTTCCTCGACTGCATCGACCGGCCGGTGCTCGGCGTCTTGATCGTCGCGATGCTCGGCCTCGTGCTGTGGCAGGCGTCGGACGATCTGCGCTTCGTGTCGCCGCTGCGCAATCTCACGTCGTTTTCGTTCGTCGCGTCGATCACGTGGTTCCTCGTGCGCGGCGCGGCCGCGATCGGCCAGGCGATCGTCGCCGCGCATCCGCTCGACATCGCGGACAACCTCGAGGCGCGTCGCATCCACACACAGGCGCGCGTGCTCGCGCGCTCGCTGATGGTCGTGATCGTGATCGTCGGCCTCGGCGCCGCGCTGATGACCTTCCCGAACGTCCGCCAGATCGGCGCGAGCCTGCTCGCGTCGGCCGGGGTCGCCGGTCTCGTCGCCGGTATCGCGGCACGCCCCGTGCTGGGCAACCTGATCGCGGGGCTGCAGATCGCGCTGTCGCAGCCGATCCGGCTCGACGACGTGGTCGTGATCCAGGGCGAATGGGGACGCGTCGAGGAGATCACCGGCACCTACGTGTCGGTGCGCATCTGGGACCAGCGGCGGCTGATCGTGCCGCTGCAGTGGTTCATCGAAAATCCGTTCGCGAACTGGACGCGCAGCAGCTCGCAGATCATCGGCTCGGTGTTTCTGTGGCTCGATTACCGGATGCCGCTTGCGCCGCTGCGCGAGGAACTCGCGCGGATCGTCGAGGACGCGCCCGAATGGGATCGCCGCGTGCAGGTCGTCCAGGTGACCGATGCGAACGAACGGGCGATGCAGTTGCGGGTGCTCGTCAGCTCGGCCAACTCGGGGCTGAACTGGGATTTGCGCTGCCGCGTGCGCGAGGGGCTCCTGACCTTCGTGAACGAGCGCTATCCGCAGTTCCTGCCGCGTGCGCGCGCCGAGGTGTCCGCGGAGCGGGAAAGCAGCGCGGGCGAGTTGCCGGGCTGGACGCGGCAGGCGCGCGGGCCGGCCGCATCGAGCACCGCCGCGCACACCGAGGCGGACCCGCTGACCGGCAAACGCGGACCGGTGGGGCTGCCGACGGGACGGCAGCCGCAGCCGGAGCGGCCGCAGACCGGGCAGCAAACGCAGCCGCAAGCGCAGCCGCAAACGCAGGCACAAACGCAGGCACAAACGCAGCCGCAAACGCCGAGCGCGCCGCCGACCGGCCAGCCCGCCGACGGCGGCGCGCCGGCCTAACCCGCGCGCGAGCAGCAGGCCGACGCCGCTGCGCGCGCGGCAACTGGAGGAACGTGATGGGCAGATTGATCGTCGTGTCGAACCGCGTCGCGACGCCGAACGAGACGAAAGGCTCGGCCGGCGGCCTCGCGGTCGGCGTGTTCGGCGCACTGAAGGACACCGGCGGCGTGTGGTTCGGATGGAGCGGGGATGTGGTGAGCGAGACGGTCGCGAATGCCGGACCGATGCTCGACGAAGAGGGGCCGGTCACGTTCGCGACGGTCGGCCTCACGCGCAAGGACTACGACCAGTACTACCGCGGCTTCTCGAACGCGACGCTGTGGCCGGTGTTCCACTACCGCAACGATCTCGCGCGCTACGAACGCGACGAATACGCGGGCTACCGGCGCGTGAACGCGTGGCTCGCGCACAAGCTCGTCAAGCTGATCAAGCCGGACGACATCGTCTGGGTCCACGACTATCACCTGATTCCGTTCGCCGAGGCGCTGCGCAACGAAGGCATCACGAACCGGATCGGCTTTTTCCTGCACATTCCGTTTCCGTCGCCGCAGGTGCTGCAGACGATTCCGCCGCACGAGGAGCTGGTGAAGTCGCTGTGCTGCTACGACCTGATCGGCTTCCAGACGCGCAACGACCAGCAGGCGTTCCACGACTACATCGTGCGCTGCGCGCGCGGCACCCTCGCCGATCGCGGCGAGCACGGCGAACTCGAAGCGTTCGGCCGGCGTCTTTCCACGGGCGTCTACCGGATCGGCGTGTTTCCGGACGAGATCGCCGAGCAGGCCGAACGCTACGAGAGCCGGCAGCACGTGCTCGACCTCAAGCAGAGCCTCGAAGGCCGCAAGCTGATCATGAGCGTCGACCGGCTCGACTATTCGAAGGGACTCGTCGAGCGGTTCCATGCGTTCGAACAGTTGCTGGAGCGCTCGCCCGAATGGCGGGGCAACGTGACGCTCGTGCAGATCGCGCCGCCGACGCGCTCGGACGTCGCCAGCTACCGCGTGATTCGCGAGGAGCTGGAGCGCGAGGCCGGACGCATCAACGGACGCTACTCCGGGCTCGACTACACGCCGATCCGCTATCTGAGCCAGCAGTACGACCGCTGGAAGCTGATGTCGCTGTTTCGCGAGTCGCAGGTGGGCTTCGTCACGCCGCTGCACGACGGGATGAATCTCGTCGCGAAGGAATACGTCGCCGCTCAGAATCCGGCCGATCCGGGCGTGCTCGTGCTGTCTGTGTTCGCCGGCGCGGCGGCGGAGCTTTCCGGCGCGCTGCTCGTCAATCCGCACGATGCGCACGGCATGTGCGAGGCGTTGGAGCAGGCGCTGTCGATGCCGCTCGCGGAACGCATCGCGCGCTACGAGACGAACATGGAAGCGCTGCGACGCAACGATCTGGGCGTCTGGCGCGACTCGTTCCTGCACGACCTGCGCGGCGTGCCGCAACAGCAGTCCTAGCGGCACTGGCGGCACTGGCGGCATTAGCGGCCGCCACCCCGTGGAAACCCGGGCGATTATGTTTCCGCGTGTAAGTCCGTATAGCATTTGAAAGACCGCTGCCGCGTAATCCGGTGTTACGGAATAATGGGCGTTTGCTGCCGGGGCGATCCGCGCGCGATTCTTTAGCTGCACGGCGGCTGCCGCGAGCGTGGCCCACGGCGTTTCCTGGAGACATCGATGAGAATTGCGCAGATCGCCCCGCTGACCGAATCCGTGCCGCCGAAACTGTACGGGGGCACCGAGCGCGTGGTGTCGTACATCACCGAGGCGTTGGTGGACCTCGGCCACGACGTCACGCTGTTCGCGAGCGGCGACTCGGTCACGAGCGCGAAACTCGAACCGGTGTGGCCGCGCGCGCTGCGGCTCGATCCGGGCATTCGCGACCGCGTCGCGCCGCACATGCTGCTGATGGAACTGGTGCGCCGTCAGGCCCACTCGTTCGACGTGCTGCATTTCCACATGGACTACTACTCGTTCTCGGTGTTCAAGCGCCAGGAGACGCCGTTCGTGACGACGCTGCACGGCCGTCTCGATCTGCCCGAGCAACAGCCGGTATTCGACACGTTCAACACCGCGCCGGTCATTTCGATTTCGAACGCGCAGCGTCAGCCGATGCCGCAGGCGAAGTGGCTGAAGACCGTCTATCACGGATTGCCGGAGCGCCTGTACACGCCGCAGCCGGTCGAGCAGCGCTATCTCGCGTTCCTCGGCCGCATCTCGCCGGAAAAACGCGTCGACACGGCGATTCGCATCGCGCAGCGCTGCGGGATGCCGATCCGCATCGCCGCGAAGGTCGACGAAGCGGACCGCGAATATTTCGAGCGCGAAATCCGGCCGCTTTTCGCGCTGCCGAACGTCGAGTACATCGGCGAGATTTCGGACGACCAGAAGGCCGAGTTCCTGTCCGGCGCGCATGCGCTGCTGTTTCCGATCGACTGGCCGGAGCCGTTCGGCCTCGTGATGATCGAGGCGATGGCGTGCGGCACGCCGGTGATCGCGTTCAATCGCGGCGCGGTGCCGGAAGTGCTCGAAGACGGCGTGACCGGCTTCATCGTCGAGGACGAGATCGGCGCGGTAGCCGCGGTGAACCGGCTCGGCCGCGTGCCGCGCAGCGGCGTGCGGCGGCGCTTCGAAGAACGCTTCACGTCGCACCGGATGGCGCAGCAGTACGTGGACGCGTATCAGACGGTGATCCGCGCGGCGAAGCGCTCGCGCTTCAAGGTCATCGACACGTCGGCGACCTGAGCGTTCGGGCGCTCCCGACACGGGTGCAGCGAAAGCGGGCGGGGCTAGTGAGGTTCGGTGGCCGCGCCGTGCACGTGCGCCGGCATCGGCGGCCGACGCAGCGCGCGGCGCACGCCGCCGATCACGACGCCGATCGCGAGCAGCACGCCCGCCGGCACGACCCAGTAACCGACGAACGCGTGCCACAGATAGCCGGCCAGCGTCGCGCGGCGCACCGCGAATTCGTCGAGCGCGGCCTGCTGATGCGGCGCGTTCGCCGCGAGCACCGACGCGGGACAGCCGGCCGCGCGCGCGTCATCCGGCGTGCCGCGGCAGTGCGCGCTCGCGCCCGCCGCGCGCTCGGCGTCGGTGAACGTCCAGCTGGTCAGCGCGTGCTGCAGATCTGCGCGGTTGTACGCCATTTCTTCCTGGTATTCGCGCACCGCGACGATCATCACCGGGACCATCCAGAAGACGATCACCATCAGCCAGCGGCGAAACCAGCGGTTCTTGTGTCTCCATGCCATCTGCGCCTCCGTTCGATGCCTGCGGCATCAACGTCAACCGGGCGGCCGATGGCTGTTGTTTGGTGTCGTCGAGTCCAGGGGCCGCCGCTTAAGCCATCATAGGAGAAAAACGGCGCCACAGAAGGGGCTTGGGGCGAGTGCCGGGGAAGGTGGGGGAAGCGGGCGGAAAGAGAACACGCTGCCCGCGGCGTGGGGAACGCGCGCGGCCGCATCGCGCGGCGCGCGCGCTGTCTGAACCGTCGTCAGCCCTTCGTCGACAGGCACTGCTTCATGAACGCCTTGCGGTCGTCGCCCTTCTTGTCGGCGGCCTGCGTGTTGCAGGCCTTCATCCGCTCCTGCGGGGTCATCGCCGACGTGTCGGGGGCGCTGCCCGTCGCGGACAGACACTGCTTCATGAACGCCTTGCGGTCGTCGCCTTTCTTGCCGGTGGCCTGCGCGTTGCAAGCCTTCATCTTCGCCTGCTGGCTGTTCGTGGCGGGGTTCGCGTTGCCGGCGGCCGGCGCGGCGGTCTGCGCGAATACAGGTGCGGCAAGCACGCCGCCGAGCACGATTGCAGCGAGAACGGACTGGATCTTCATCGTTTGCTCCATGGGATGTCGATGTTATCGATAGTCGTGCGAGCGGGCCGATCCTGACCGTCTGTCGCGGCCTGCCTGCCCATCGCCGCAACGATTATGGCAAAAGCCGCCCTGAAAACGGGCCGGCGCGGGCGCCGGTTGACAGGATTCGACACCTTCCGGGCGGCGCTATCATCGCAGCGTCAAGCCGGGCGGACCGGCAACGAGGAGGCATCCCGATGCATTACCTGCTCATGTACGACGTATCGGACGACTATCTGTCGCGACGCCCGGCGTTTCGCGACGCGCATCTCGCGCATGCGTGGGCCGCCGCCGATCGCGGCGAACTGCTGCTCGCGGGCGCGCTCGCCGAACCGGTCGACGGCGCGGTGCTGCTGTTCGACGGCGATTCGCCCGCCGTCGCGGAAGCGTTCGCGCGCGACGATCCTTATGTGAAGGCCGGGCTCGTCGTGCGCTGGCGAGTGCGGCCGTGGCAGACGGTCGTCGGTCCGCAGGCGGCGAATCCGGTGCGCTAGCGCGACGTCGCGCGCCGGGCGGCGTCATCGAGTAGTTCGCTTACTTCCGTGTCGTCGGTCTGTCCAAAATCGTCGTAGTAGTGACCGACGCTCAGGAACCGTGGCGGCTGCCGCGCGCAGACGAGTTCGTCGACCGCGTCGCCGATGCGCCGGCGCGCGTCCGCGGGCGCGACCGGCAGCGCGGCGACGATTCGCGCCGGACCGAGCGACGCGAGCGCCCGGGCGGCGGCTTTCAGCGACGCGCCGGTTGCCATCCCGTCGTCGACGACGATCGCGATGCGGCCCGCGACCGGCACCGGCGCGCGTGCGCCGCGATAGAGCGCCTCGCGCCGCGCGAGTTCTTCGCGCGCGTGTTCGAGTTGCGCTTCGAACCTTGCTGGCGCGATGCCCGCCTCGCGGACCATCGCGTCGTCGACGTATTGCGCGCCGTTCGACGACACCGCGCCCATCGCGAGTTCCGGCTGCCACGGCACGCCGACCTTGCAGACCGGCAGCACGTCGAGCGACGCGCGCAGCGCGGCGGCCACTTCGTACGCGACCGGCACGCCGCCGCGCGGCAGCGCGAGGACGACGACGTCGTCGCGCCCGGCCCATCCGGTGAGACGCTGCGCGAGCTGCCGGCCGGCGTCGCGGCGATCGGTGAACGGACGGTCCATGAGCGGCTCCCGTCGAAACGATCCGTTCAGTGTGCCACGGCGGCTCGCGCGCGTGCGGCCGCTAGTCCGCCAGTGAGCTAGTCGCCTGCGGCCGGCGCGAGCACGGTGCGCGGCGAGGCGGCGCGACGCGTGCGGCCGAGCCAGTGCGTCGCAATCCGGTCGAGCGCGGTGCACAGCACGAGGTACAGGAAGCCGACGGTCACGAACACCGGAATCGGATAGATCATCAGCCGGTTGTTCACCTGCGTCGCGACGAACGACAGCTCGCCGACGCCGACGATGTACGCGAGCGACGTGTCCTTCACGAGCGTCACCCACTGGTTCACGAACGACGGCGCCATGATCCTGAGCGCCTGCGGCAGCACGACGTAGCGCAGCGCGTCGAAGCGCGTGAAGCCGAGCGACAGGCCCGCCTGCCACTGCGCGTCGCCGACCGCGCGAATGCCCGCATGCACCGAATGCGCGAGATACGCGCCGCCGATCAGCGACAGCGCGCACACCACCGCGGCGAGCCCCGGCACGTCGACGTGGAAGATCGTCGGCAGCAGGAAATACGTCCAGAAGATCAGCATCAGCACCGGAATCGCGCGGAAAAAGCCGATCGACAGCAGGAGCGGCACGCGTACGATCGGACCGGCCAGCGCGAGCGCGACGCCGAGCGCGAGCCCCAGCACGGCGGACGCCACGGCCGACGTCGACGCGAGCACGAGCGTGAGCGCCGCGCCGCCGAGCGGCCCTTGCGGAAACGCGCCGACGAGCAGGTACGGCAGGTTCGCGACGAACAGATGCCACGGCATGTCAGCGCCTCGCGAGCGACCGGCCGCGGCGGTGCGCGACGACAAGCGAGATCGCCTCGATCACCGCGATCGCGGCCACATACAGCACCGTCGCGACGCCGAATGCTTCGAACGTCTTGAACGTCTCGGTTTCCACCTGCCGCGACGCGTACGACAGTTCCGCGAGCCCGATGGCCATCGTCAGCGACGAGTTCTTCACGAGATTCATGGACTGGCCGAACAGCGGGGGCAGCGAAATCCGCACGGCCTGCGGCAGCACGACGTAGCGGAACGCGTCGCGCGGCGTGAGGCCGAGCGCGAAGGCCGCGAGCCGCTGGTTCGCCGCGACGCCGGCGATCCCGGCGCGAAACTCCTCGGCGACGAACGCAGCGGTGTAGCAGGTGAGCCCCACCCAGCCGGCGACGAACTCGAACGACGGCCAGCGCAGCGCGAGCGGGCCGATGTGCACGACGTGCGCGGCGTTCAGCCATTGCGTCGCGGCGTCGGGCAGCAGCGTCGCCGCGCCGAAATACCAGAAGAGCAGCTGCACGAGCAACGGCGTGTTGCGAAACGCGACCACGTACGCGTCGACCGCGCGCCGCGCGAAGCGCGCGCGAGCGTCGGCGAGCAGCGCCAGCACGAGGCCGCCGGCGGTAGCCGCCACGCCCGCGGAGAGCGAGAGCGCGAGCGTGACCTCGAAGCCTTGCCACAGCCACAGCAGATACTTCGGCGCGAGCCAGTCGTTCATCATCCGGCGTGGCTTCCTCGCGATTCGGCGAACGGCATCAGAGCTTGTCGCCGATCTTGAAGAGGCGCGGCAACGGCGTCTTCGTCTGCGGGCCGAACCAGCGGTTGTAGATCGTCGCGGCGGTGCCGTTCGCTTCGAGGCCGCGCAGCGCGTCGTTCACGAACGCCGTGAGGCGCGGCTCGCCCTTCGGGATGCCGACGCCCATATAGTCCTTTGTGATCGAAAACGGCGGGATCTCGTAGTTCTGGCGGTCCGGCACGTTCGCGAGCAGACCGACGAGCTTCGGCCCGTCCTGCGTGATCGCCTGCACGTTGCCCGCGCGCAGCGCGGCGAACGCGAACGGCGTGTCGTCGTACGCGACCAGCGTCGCCTGCGGGAACTGCTCGCGTACCGCGATTTCGTTCGTCGTGCCCTTGTCGACGCCGATGCGCAGGCTCGCGATCTGGTCGGGCGACTTCAGCACGCCTTTCTTCGCGAGAAACTGCTGGCCCGACGAAAAGTAAGGGATGCTGAAATCGACCTGCTTCGCGCGTTCGTCGGTGATCGTGAAGTTCGCGAACACGAGATCGACCTTCTTCGACAGCAGGAACGGGATGCGGTTGGCCGGGTTCGTCGGCTGCAGTTCGAGCTTCACGCCGAGCCGGTCGGCAATCGCCTTCGCGTAGTCGATGTCGAGGCCGACGATGTGATTCGTCGCCGGATCGACGAAGCCGAACGGCGGATTGCTGTCGAACGTCGCGACGCGCAGCACGCCGGCCTTCTTGATGTCGTCGAGGCGGTCGGCGTGCGCGACGCCGGAGAGCGTGGCCGTCAGCGCGACGAGCCAGGTGGCGAGGGTCCTGAATTTCATGACGTGGGGTGCGGTGGTGTGTTTTGGCGAATGTTGTATTGGGATTGCCGGTGCGGCGTGCGCCATCATCGCCGCGCAACGTTGCGAAACGAACCAATCAATCGTGCAGTGAAAAGCGCGATCGCAGCTAAGCAGGCTGATTTGCATACGCGGATTTGTCGTTTTGCCGCGCGCGCCGGCGTGACTACGATGACGGGGAGCCCACTTGCGAAGGCCGTCGCCATGTCCGAATCTGCCTGTTTCAAGCCGCGCGTGATCGAACCGGTGTGCGAGCGCCGCCCGGACGGACTCGGCCTCGCGGTCGAGCTATGGCTGTCGAGGCCCGTCGACGGCATCGCGGGAAGGGCGCTGCGCATTCATCTGCGCCGCGGCGCGCGCATGGAGCAGGCCGAGACGCTGCGCGACCTGCTGCACGAGATCGGCGTCGACCTCGTCGTGGCCTGAGCGCGCGGTCTGCGTATCCGCGTGCCCGCGTGCTACAGCGCGCCGGGCCGCGGATCGGGCACGAAGCCGTGGCGGTTCGGCATCTTCACCTGCGGCAGCGTCTTCGCGTCGAGCCGCGTCGACTCGGGCACGACGCCGTTCAGATACAGCAGATACGCGCTCACCGCATACACGTCGTCGGCCGACAGCGATTGCGGCGCGTTGTACGGCATCGCGCGGCGGATGTAGTCGAACAGCGTCGTCGCGTACGGCCAGTAGCTGCCGATCGTCTTCAGCGGCTTGTCGCTCGCGAGCGTGCCTTGTCCGCCGACGAGCGCATCGCCGATGCCGCCCTGGCCCGCCGCGCCGTGGCACATCGCGCACTTCGCGGCGAACACGTCCTTGCCGTGCGCGACATCGCCTGCGCCGGCCGGCAGTCCGCGGCCGTTGGGCGCGACGTCGACGTTCCAGGCGGACAGCGCCGACTCGGGGACCGGCGTGCCGACCCCGTAACCCGCCGCGAACGCATGGGCCGAAAAGAGCGCCGAAACGAGCGTAGCAACGCCCACCGCCGACGCACGGATCATTCGCTTATGCATTTGCTCACGCATTGCGCACCTCGCCGTCGGCGTCCACGCGCCAGCTTTGTATCCCGTTGTAGTGGTAGTACGAATTGAGCCCGCGCGCCGCGACGAGCGCTTCGCGCGTCGGCTGCACATAGCCGGTTTCGTCGACCGCGCGGCTTTGCAACTGCGCCGGGCCGCCGTTCCATTGCCAGTCCGCTTCGAAGCGCGTCAGCGCGCGGTCCTGCACGGCGCCCGTCAGGCGCGCCGCGCGCCATGTGCGGCCGCCGTCGGTCGATACGTCGACGCGCGTGATCCGCCCGCGCCCCGACCACGCGATCCCGCTGATCGCGTAATAGCCCTGCGTCGTCAGCCGATGGCCGGGCGACGGCCGCGTGATCACCGACTTCGCATCCATCTCGAACACGAACTCCCGCGCGCGGCCATCCGCTAGCAGGTCCGTGTATTTGGACGTTTCTTCGCGCGTCATCTCCGGTGCGGGGATCAGCTTCAGCCGCCGCAGCCACTTCACGTGCGTGTTGCCTTCGAAGCCCGGCACGAAGAAGCGCACGGGATAGCCGTTCTCGGGACGCAGCCGCTCGCCGTTCTGCGCATAGACGACGAGCGCGCGCTCCAGGATGGGCGCGAGCGGCAGGCTGCGCGTCATCGCGGCGCCGTCGGCGCCTTCCGCGAGCACCCAATGCGCGGACGGGTCGATCCCGGTTTCGTCGAGCAGCGTCGACAGCCGCACGCCTGTCCATTCGCAGCACGACAGCAGACCGTGCGTGAACTGCAGCGGCAGGCCGCTCGGGCCGCGCCATTCGCTCGCGGTGTTGCCCGAGCACTCGAGGAAGTACACGTGCGATTCGGACGGCAGGCGCAACAGGTCGTCGATCGAAAACAGCATCGGCTGACGCACGAGGCCATGCACGGCGAGACGATGCTGGTCCGCATCGATCTTCGGCACGCCTGCGTGATGCCGCTCGTAGACGAGACCGTTCGGCGTGATGCTGCCGACGAGATCCTGCAGCGGCGTGTTCGACGAGCCGGAGCCGGGCATCGCCGGACGGCGCGCGACGCGGCGGATCACGTCGCGCTCGGCCGGGCCCGGCATCCCGTACGGCGACGCGACAAGCGGGTCGCCCGGCGTCAGCGTCCACGGCGCGGGCGTCAGCAGCGTGGGGCCGGCGTCCGCGGCGGCGGCGATCGCGGGCTTGAGCGCCGGCGCGAGCAGCGCGCCGCTTGCGAGGCCGCCCAGCACGCGGCGCCGCTGCGAGAACGACGGGGACGCAGGAGCGCTTCGCGTGGGCGCGGACGCGCTCTGCGATTCGGTCGGCGTCTGCCGTTTGGTTGCGTGCGAAAGCGTGCGTTTCATGAGCGCCTCCGTGCCGCGACGAATGACCGGCTGCACATAAGCGGGTGAATTGACGAAAGCATCACGGGCGGCCCTTGCGTGGGAAACAAACCCAGGATCGTAGCAATGCGCATGCCGCGCGCTAAATGATCGATTGATCTATGCATTGCAGGCTTCGCGCGAATTGAAATGCATGAAAGCGCGGGGCGATTTTGTTCGCAACTACAGTTTGGCGACGTAGTTTCACTACATAAATCGACTTACCCGAACGCTTCCGGTGACGCCCGATCCGGCCTTCGAAGCCGCTCCGCCTTACATCACTATTTCGATTCAAGGCAGTCAAAAATACATTTTGTTACTTTTCGTTGCGATTTTACCGACTTAATTTCTACATCCTTTCTTTAAATTCGTTTCTGCTGTCGTTTTATTCAAGCTCGCTACACGACGACCTGCGCCAGAAGGGAAAGCACCGACCGTTAATCTCATACGGCCTCCCGATAGTTTTTATAAGATTGTTTGGAGTTTTGCTACATCGTCTCCGATGACGGTAACCGCGGCGTTTCCCGCCGAAGGTTGCGTCGCGATTCACCCGTCAGCACCCTGCAGCAGGGTTGCCGGTACCTCCTGGTCCACCACCGACCCGGTCGATGACACCAGTTCAACCGGCGCAGGTAATCAGTTGTCCATATATTCCACCATTGACGGAGAGACATATGAGGATCGCTCGTTGGCCAACCGCCGCGCTGATGGTCGCGCTGGCCGCCTCGGCTCATGCCACAGGCAGCAGTAACGACTCGCCGTATCCGCTGCCGAAGCCGCTCACGTCGGCCGCCGAGGATTTCGGCGCGCACGCGCGCGCCGACATGATCGAAAAGAAGATGACGCTCAGCGAAAAGCTGCAGCTGATCCACTCCGAATACCAGATGAGCGCGGTGCCGGGCGGCGGCGCAGGCTATATCCAGGGCGTGCCGCGCCTCGGCATCCCCGACCTGAACATGGTCGACTCGGCCACCGGCTCCGGCAGCACGGTGCAGCCGAGCACGACGTTCCCCGCGACGGTCGCCGTGGCCGCGAGCTGGGACCCGTATCTCGCGCACGACTTCGGCGCGGTCATCGCCGACCAGTTGCGCGAGCAAGGGTTCGGGATGGGCCTCGGCGGCGGCACGGATCTCGCGCGCGACCCGCGCGGCGGCCGCGCGTTCGAGTACCTCGGCGAAGATCCGGTGCTCGCGGGCGTGCTGCTTGCCGCGCGCACGATCGGCACGCAGCAGCATCAGGTGATGGCGACGATCAAGCACTACGTGCTGAACGACCAGGAAACGGGCCGCAACGGCGGCAACAGCCAGGCCGACGAGCGCACGATGCGCGAGCTGTATCTGCTCGCGTTCGAGATCGCCGCGAAGGAGGGCAAGCCGGCCAGCGTGATGTGCAGCTACAACCGCATCAACGGCACCTACGCGTGCGAGAACCCGCACGTGCTGACCGACGTGCTGAAGAACGACTGGGGCTTCGAGGGGCAGGTGCAGTCGGACTGGGGCGCGGCGCAAAGCACGGCGCCGGCGATCAACGCCGGTCTCGACGAGGAAGAAGACGTCGGGCCGACCGTCTATCTGACGCCGGCGCTCGTCACGCAGGCGCTGCAATCGAAGCAGATCACCGAACAGCGTCTCGACGACATGGTCCGCCGCAAGCTGTACGTGATGATCAAGACGGGCGTGTTCGATCATCCGGCGAAGGGCGGCGGCGCGATCGACTTCGCGAAGTACCGCGCATTCACGCAGTCGGTCGAGGAACAGTCGCTCGTGCTGCTGAAGAACGACAACAGCCAGTTGCCGCTCGCGGCGCCGGCGCTCCGGAAGATCGCGGTGATCGGCGGCCATGCGGATACGGCCGTGATGACCGGCGGCGGCTCGGGCAACACGCGCGATCCGGTCACGGGCAACTTCTCCGGCTGCGGCGGGCTGTCGTTCCCGCGCCAGACGGGCTGCAGCTGGTGGACGAATCCGTGGCTGAAGCTGCCGGTGCCGATCGTCGCGGCGATCCAGAAGCTCGCGCCGAACGCGCAGGTGAACTTCGCGGGCAACACCGACCAGGCGAACCCGTACGCCGCGTACACGCAGGCGCAGATCGATCAGGCCGTCGCGCTCGCGAAGCAGTCCGACGTGGCGATCGTCGTGGTCGCGCAGGAGTCCGGCGAGGACTTCGGCGAGCTGAACAGCCTCGCGCTCGCGAACCCGAGCAATCAGGACCAGCTGGTCGAGGCCGTCGCGGCCGCGAATCCGCATACGGTCGTGATCGTCGAAAGCGGCAACCCGATCCTGATGCCGTGGAAGGACCAGGTGTCGGCGATCGTCGAGGCGTGGTTCCCGGGCGAGGGCGGCGGTCAGGCGATCGCGAACGTGCTGTTCGGCAAGGTCAACCCGTCGGGCAAGCTGCCGTTCACGTTCCCGCTGCGCGATCAGGACATCCCGACGTGGAGTGCGAACAACGGGGTGACGGACCCGAATCCGGTGTACTCGGAAGGGCTCGACATCGGCTATCGCTGGTATGACGCGAAGAACATCCAGCCGATGTTCGAGTTCGGCTACGGCCTGTCGTACACGCACTACAGCTATTCGAACCTGTCGGTGAAGCACGGCCCGGGCAACACGCTGACCGCGTCGTTCACGGTCCGCAACGACGGCCACATGGCCGGCGCGGAAACCGCCGAAGTCTATCTCGGCGTGAACTACGCGGGCGAGCCGCCGCGTCGTCTGGTGGGCTTCCAGAAGGTGTATCTGAAGCCGGGCGAGGCGAAGCCGGTGAACGTGACCATCACGGAACGCGCACAGAGCGTCTGGAATACGGCCGCGAACGACTGGAAGTTCGTGCCGGGCAGCGCGGTGTATGTCGGCGCGTCGTCGCGCGATATCAAGCTGCAAGGCAAGTAGCGGGAGGGGATGCCGGCGGCCGGCGCGCGGGTGCGCCGGCCGCCGGCGTTTTTTTCGCCCCGGGCGGTCGTATGACAAAGAGACATATGATGTAACGGTTGGATGCGGGATCAAAAGGCGATAAGGTGGGAACGCGCTGCATCCAGCCTGTCCAGACCTTGCGTGAGCCACCGACATGAACACTTCCAGCCCGCCGCCGTCGCTCGATCCCGCGTTCGACGCGCCTCTCATCACGCGCGCGGGGACGCTCGCCGACCGCGTCACCGCGGTGCTGCTCGAAAAGATCAAGAGCGGCGAGTTCCCGCCCGGCACGCGCCTGCCGACCGAGCAGGTGATCTGCGAGCGCTTCGGCGTGAGCCGCACCGTGATCCGCGAGGCGATTTCGCGGCTCAAGTCCGAGGGGCTCGTCGAGGTCCGGCAGGGCAGCGGGATGATCGTGCGCGAAGCGAACCGTGCGACCGCGTTCCGGCTCGCGGTCGACGTCAACGATTCCGTCGAGGCCGTGCTGCGCGTGACCGAACTGCGCCGCGGCATCGAGGCCGAAGCCGCCGCGCTCGCCGCGAAGCGGCGCACGCGCGAGCAGCTCGCCGACATCAAGCGCGCGCTCGCGGCCATCGATACGGCGGTCAAGCAGCAGCGCGACGGCGTCGACGAAGATGTCGCGTTCCATATCGCCATTTCGCGCGCGACCGGCAATCCGCTGTATCCGCCGCTGCTCGAATACCTGAGCCAGTTCGTGCGCGCGGCGATCGCCGTCACGCGCACGAACGAGGCGCGCCGCGACGATTTTTCCGCGCAGGTGCGCGACGAGCACAAGGCGGTCTACGACGCGATCGCCGCGAAAGACGCGGACGCCGCCCGTTACGCGATCCTCACGCATATCGACAACGCCGGCGCGCGCATCCAGGCGGCCGGTCCGGCGTTCTGGGCCGGCGAGGGCAGCACGGTCGCGAAGCCGCTGCTCGCGCAGGGCACGCGCGCGGCCCGCAAGACGCCCGCGCGCTGATCCGCCGAAGCGCCCGGCGCGCTTGCGCATTCCCGCGAAACATACCATCATCATACAAATTTCGCGGAAGACCTCCGCAAGGTCTGTCGCTAACGAACAGGAGACGACGATGGAAATCGTGGTGACCGGCGCCGCCGGCTTTCTGGGTCAACGTCTGATTCGTGCGCTGCTCGCGCGCGGCGAACTTGCCGGCCCGACGGGCCGCGCCGAGCGCATCGGGAAGATCCGCGCGTTCGACGTGGTCGCGCTCGCCGGCATCGACGATGCGCGCGTCGAGCCCTTGACCGGCGACATCAGCGATGCCCGGCAGGTCGACGCGCTGATCGGGCCGAAGACGGCCAGCGTGTTCCATCTCGCGGCGATCGTGTCCGGCCAGGCCGAGCAGGAATTCGACCTCGGCATGCGGATCAACTTCGACGCGACGCGGCTGATCCTGGAGCGCATCCGCGCGCTGCAGACGCGCGCGCGGTTCGTGATGACGAGTTCGGTCGCCGTGTTCGGCGGCACGTTGCCGGACACCGTCGAGGACACGCACGTGTGGTCGCCGCGCAGCTCGTACGGCACGCAAAAGGCGCTCGCCGATCTGCTGCTCGCCGATTACAGCCGGCGCGGCTATCTCGACGGGCGCAGCCTGCGGATGCCGACCATCGTCGTGCGGCCGGGCAAGCCCAATCGCGCCGCGTCGAGCTTCGCGAGCGGGATCATCCGCGAGCCGGTCAACGGCGAAGAAGCCGTGTGCCCGGTCGCGGCCGACACGCGCCTGTGGGTGATGTCGCCGGTGCGCGCGGTCGAGAACCTGATTCACGGTCACGAACTGCCCGAAGACCGGCTCGCGCAATCGCGCGTGCTCAACATGCCGGGGCTTTCCGTGACGGTCGACGAGATGCTCGCTTCGCTGCGTCGCGTCGCGGGCGACGCGGTCGCGAACCGCGTGCGCTTCGAGCGCGATCCGGTGATCGAGAAAATCGTCTACTCGTGGCCCGGCAATTTTTCGGCGGACGAGGCGCGCTCGCTCGGCTTTGGTTACGACGCGAATTTCGACGAGGTCGTGCGCGCGTTCATCGAGCACGACGCGCGCGGCCGCTAACCGGACGGCCTCGCCATGACAGACTCTTCTGTGCTGCTCGGCTGCATCGCCGACGACTTCACGGGCGCGACCGATCTCGCGAACATGCTCGTGCGCGGCGGCATGCGCACCGTGCAGACGATCGGCGTGCCGACCGCGCCGCTCGACGCGTCCGCGCAGGCGGTCGTGGTCGCGCTCAAGTCGCGGACGGCGCCGCGCGACGAGGCGGTCGCCGCATCGCTCGCGGCGCTCGACTGGCTGCGCTCGCTCGGCTGCCGCCAGTTCTATTTCAAATACTGCTCGACGTTCGATTCGACCGACGACGGCAACATCGGCCCCGTCGCCGATGCGCTGATGCGCTCGCTCGGTGCGTCGTTCGCGATTGCGTGTCCGGCGTTTCCGGAAAACGGCCGCACCGTGTATCGCGGCAACCTGTTCGTCGGCGATCTGCTGCTCAACGAATCGGGGATGCAGAACCATCCGCTCACGCCGATGAAGGACGCGAACCTCGTGCGTACGCTGCAGCGGCAGACCTCGTCGAAAGTCGGGCTGCTGCGCTACGACGTCGTGCAGCGCGGCGTCGCGGCGCTCGCCGACGCGCGCGCGACGCTGATCGGCGACGGCGTGCGGCTCGCGATCGCCGATGCGATCTCCGACACCGACCTGTACACGCTCGGGCAGGCGTGCGCGAACGATCTGCTGCTGACGGGCGGCTCGGGCCTCGCGCTCGGCCTGCCCGCGAACTTCGCGCGCGCGGGGCTGCTCGACACCGCGAACGACGCGCAACGGCTTCCGGCCGTCGACGGTCACGCGGTCGTGCTCGCCGGCAGCTGCTCGCGCGCGACGCAGGCGCAGGTCGCGCACTGGCGCGAACGCGGGCGGCCGGCGTTTCGCCTCGACCCGCTCGCGCTCGCGGACGACGAACAACGCGTGATCGACGACGCGCTCGCGTTCGCGAAGTCGCATCTGGGCCGCGAGCCGGTGCTGATCTACGCGACCAGCGCGCCGGACGAAGTGGCGAAAGTGCAGCAGACGCTCGGCGCCGCGGCGTCGGGCGAACTCGTCGAGCGCGCGCTCGCGCGCATCGCGCACGGCCTCGAAGCGCTCGGCGCGACGCGCTTTGTCGTCGCGGGCGGCGAGACGTCGGGCGCCGTCGTCAAGGCGCTGCGCGTCACGTCGCTGACGATCGGTCCGCAGATCGACCCCGGCGTGCCGTGGACCGTGTCGGACGGCGCGCGTCATGCGCTCGCGCTGAAGTCGGGCAACTTCGGCACCGTCGATTTCTTCGAGAAGGCGCTCGCGCAACTCGAACCCTTGATGGAGTCATCGCGATGAGCACGCCTGTCTCTTCCGCGCAAACCGCCGAAACTCGCGCACGCGACGAGATCGCGCGAATCGGCGCCGATCTGTATTCGCGGCGCTATACGGTCGGCTCGGCCGGCAACATCAGCGCGCGGATCGACGACGGGTGGCTGATCACGCCGACCGATGCGTGCCTCGGCCATCTCGATCCGGCGACGATCGCGAAGGTCGATCGCAATGGACAGTGGGTGAGCGGCGACAAGCCGTCGAAGACGCTCGCGCTGCATCGCAACGTGTACGACGTGAATCCTTCGGTGAACGGCGTCGTGCATACGCACTCGACGCATCTGGTCGCGCTGACGCTCGCGGGCGTCTGGCACGCGGACGACGTGCTGCCGCCGATCACGCCATATCAGGTGATGAAGGTCGGACACGTGCCGCTGATCGCGTATCGCCGGCCGGGGGATCCGCAGGTGGCCGAGCGTATCCGCACGCTCGCGAACGACGTGCGCGCGGTAATGCTCGAACGACTCGGGCCGGTGGTGTGGGGCGCGAGTGTTTCGCAGGCGGCGTGGTCGCTCGAAGAACTGGAGGAAACCGCGCGGTTGTGGCTGATGACCAATCCGCGGCCCGCGCCGCTGACCGACGCGCAGATCGACGAGCTGCGCGTCGCGTTCGGGGCGAAGTGGTAGCGCGCGGTTCGCGCCGGTACACCCGCTTCGCGCAGTTACTGATAGCGGGTTACCACCACCGCCGCGGATGAACGGTCGTTGCGCGGCGCGAGCGTCAGCACGCCGCCGGAGCCGATCAAGCGGTATTCGCCGTTGCGGTCCGGCTCGACCGTGTGGCCCGCGTCGTCCGCGAAGCGGGCGGTGACGGCGGGCGCTTCCGGATTGGCCGCGCCGACTGTCTCGACGGACACATCCGCCATCGGCGACGAATTCGCTTCCACCACATACTTCACCGAGACCGCAGACGCGTCGCGGCTTTCGACGCCGGTCGACGTCGTCGTCAGCGCCGACGTTTGCATCTGAGACGCTGGCGCGGTGACCGAAAACGGCGGCGACACGACCGCGCCGACGAACTGGATCACGCCGCCATGCGCGGCCAGCGCCCATGCCGGGGCGCACAGCCACGCGCCAACGAGTACCGTGGCGGCCCGACTGATCCCCGATCGTTTGTCGTGATGCTTCATTCTTCTGACTCTTTCCGCACGAAATAAAACGTTCGCGCCGCGAGGCGTCGGCCCGGCGGCCCTGTCACAGACCTGCTTTACGACACCTGTAAGCAAAGTCTTTAATGCCGAAACGCGAACAGCGTGTCGCAGACCGGCGGCGAGGCGAAAACGGCATAATTTGCGTCACGGTCTCGCGCCCACGCATTCAACAAACCGATCCTCCCATTCCCCGTGATGCAGCCCACGAAGACGCCCACCACCGAACCCTGGCGCTGCGCACATACGGTCGGCGCGCTGTGCGCGGCCGCCGCGGTCGCTGCGCTCGTCGCCGCGTGCTCGCCACGCGGCCCGGCCGGCTGGCAAGGCTACGTCGAGGGCGAATACGTGTATCTGTCGTCGTCGCAGTCGGGCACGCTCACGCAGCTGTCGGTGCAGCGCGGACAGACCGTGAACGCCGCCGCGCCGCTTTTCACGCTTGAGGCGGTCAACGAAACCGCCGCGCTGCAACAGGCGCAACGCCAGCTTGCCGCCGCGGAGGCGCAACTCGCGGATCTGCGCACCGGCAAACGTCCGCCCGAAGTGCGCGTGACCGAGGCGCAACTCGCGCAGGCGAGGGCGAACGCGCACAAGGCCGCGCTGCAGCTCGCGCGCGACGAGGCGCAACTGAAGGCAGGCGGCATCCCGCAGGCGCAGCTCGACGATTCGCGCGCGCTCGCGCAGTCGAGCGCCGCGCAGGTTCGCGAGCTGGAAAACCAGGTGAGCGTCGCGCATCTGCCCGGCCGTTCACAACAGATCGCCGCGCAGGCCGCGCAGGTCGACGCCGCGCAGGCGGCCGTCGCGCAGGCGCAGTGGAAGCTCGACCAGAAGCGCGTGGCGGCGCCGGCCGCGGGCTTCGTTCAGGACACGCTGTTTCGCGTCGGCGAGTGGGTGCAGGCGGGCAATCCCGTCGTGCAGCTGCTGCCGCCGCAAAACGTGAAAGTGCGCTTTTTCATCCGACAGGCCGAACTCGGCAGCGTCGCGACGGGCCGCCATGTCAGCGTGCATTGCGACGGCTGCGCGGCCGACATTCCGGCAACGATCACGTTCGTCTCGAACTCGGCCGAATACACGCCGCCCGTCATCTTCAGCAACGACAACCGTGCGAAGTTCGTGTTCATGGTCGAGGCGCGGCCCGTGCCCGCCGATGCGCCGAAGCTGCATCCGGGCCAGCCGGTCGTGGTGAGCCTGCAATGAGCGCCGCATCCGACGAGCGCGGCGCGGCGAACGCAAGCGGCTATGCGATCGACGTTCACAAGCTGAACAAGCACTTCGGCTCGCGCCATGTCGTGAACGACGTGTCGCTGCAGGTCGCGCACGGCGAGATCTTCGGGTTTCTCGGCCCGAACGGCAGCGGCAAGACGACCTCGATCCGGCTGATGTGCGGACTGCTCACGCCCGACTCGGGCTCCGGCACGTGCCTCGGCTACGACATCGTGCGCGAGAGCGAGGAGATCAAGCGGCGCGTCGGCTACATGACGCAGCGCTTCTCGTACTGGGAAGACCTGACGATCCGCGAGAATCTCGACTTCGTCGCGCGCATCTATCAGATGAAAAACCGGCGCGAGCGCGTCGAGCACTCGCTCGAATCGCTCGGCCTCGCGAGCCGCGCGGACCAGATGACCGGGTCGCTGTCCGGCGGCTGGAAGCAGCGTCTCGCGCTGGCCGCGTGCATGCTGCACGAGCCGCAACTGCTGCTGCTCGACGAGCCGACGGCCGGCGTCGATCCGGCCGCGCGCCGCGACTTCTGGGAAGAACTGCATCGGCTCGCAGCGAAGGGCATTTCGGTGCTCGTCAGCACGCATTACATGGACGAGGCCGAGCGCTGCCACAAGCTCGCGTATATCGCGTACGGCAAGCTGCTCGCGCAGGGCACCGCCGACGACGTGATCGCGCAGCAGGATCTGCACACGTGGGCGATACACGGCGAACACCTGACCGAACTGTCCGCGCGGCTGCGCACGATGCCCGGCGTCGATCAGACCGTCGTGTTCGGCGCGGCGCTGCACGCGAGCGGCAGCGACCACGACGCGCTCGCGCAGTCGGTCCACGCGGCGGTCGCCGGCCAGCCGTGGCGCGCCGAGCGCATCGACACCGGGCTCGAAGACGTGTTCATCCATCTGATGCGCCGCGCGCCGGACGACAAGGCGGGAGCGTCATGATGCGGATACCGTTCTCGCTGTCGCGCTGGTGGAGCATCGTGCTGAAGGAGTTCCTTCAGCTGAAGCGCGACCGCATCACGTTCGCGATGATCATCGGCATACCGGTCATGCAGCTCGCACTGTTCGGGTACGCGATCAATACAGATCCCAAACACTTGCCGACCGCGGTCGTGACAGCCGACGACAGTCCGTTCTCGCGCAGCTTCATCGCCGGCATGAAGAACTCCGCGTACTTCAACATCACCGAAACGCTGCCCACCGAAGAGGCCGCGCGTAGGGCGCTCGCGCGCGGCGACGTGCAGTTCGTGCTGAACGTTCCGGCCGATTTCTCGCGGCGTCTGTTGCGCGGCGAGCGGCCGTCGCTGCTCGTCGAGGCCGACGCGACCGATCCGACCGCGATCACGACGGCGATCGGCGCGCTGCCGGGGCTCGTCGCGCCGGTCGCCACGAAGGACATCACCGGCGCGCTCGCGCATCTGAACGGCCAGCCGGCCGCGTTCGACGTGCAGGTGCACCGGCTCTACAACCCCGAGGGCGTCACGCAGTACAACGTCGTGCCGGGGCTGATGGGCGTGATCCTGACCATGACGATGGTGATGATGACCGGCCTCGCGATCACGCGCGAACGCGAGCGCGGCACGATGGAGAACCTGCTCGCGACGCCGGTGCGGCCGATCGAGGTGATGACCGGCAAGATCATCCCGTACGTCGCGATCGGGCTCGTGCAGGTGACGATCATCGCCGTGGCCGCGCGCTTCGTGTTTCATGTGCCGTTCGAGGGCAGCGTGAGCGCGATGTATCTGTCCGCGCTGCTGTTCATCGCGGCGAACCTGACGGTCGGCATCACGCTGTCCGCGCTGTCGCAGAACCAGTTGCAGGCGATGCAATTGACGATGTTCTATTTCCTGCCGAACCTGCTGCTGTCGGGCTTCATGTTTCCGTTCGGCGGGATGCCGCGCTGGGCGCAGTTCATCGGCAACTTCCTGCCGCTCACGCACTTCAACCGGCTCGTGCGCGGCGTGCTGCTGAAGGGCAATGGCTGGGCCGACCTGTGGCCGTCCGTGTGGCCGCTCGGCGTGTTCACCGTCGTCGTGATGACGGTCGCGGTGCGCTTTTACCGGCGCACGCTGGACTAGAGGCGGCGCGGCCATGAACTCCACATCGCTCGTGCTGACCGGCGCCGTCGCGTGGCTGTGCGCCGCGCTGTCCGGGTGCACGGTCGGGCCGGATTTTCATGCGCCGGCCGCGCCCGGCGTCGCGACGTACACGCGCGGCGACGCGCCGTTGGCAACCGCCGCGGCGAGCGGGCCGGGCGGCACCGCGCAGACGTTCCAGCCCGCCGCGCACGCGCCTCGCGCGTGGTGGACGCAGTTCGATTCGCCCGCGCTCGACGCGCTCGTCGACGAAGCGCTGCGCGCGAGCCCGACGATCGACGAGGCGCGCGCGCGGCTCGTGCAAGCGCAGCAGAACTACGAGGCGCAAGCCGGCGCGACGCTGTGGCCGTCCGTCGACGCGAAGCTTTCCGGCACGCGCCAGCAGATCGATCTCGCCGCCTTCGGGATTACCGCCGTGCCGAATCCGGGGCCGTTTTCGCTGTATAGCGCGTCGGTCAGCGTGTCGTATCTGCTCGACGTGTTCGGCGCGAATCGCCGCGCGCTCGAAGCGACGCTCGCGCAGGTCGACTATCGCGCGTACGAACTGGACGCGGCGCGGCTGTCGCTCGCCGGCAATGTCGTCGCGTTTGCGATCCGGCGCGCGTCGCTGCAGCGGCAAATCGAACTGACGCAACAGCTCGCCGACGCCCAAGCCCGGCAACTCGCGATCATCGACGCGCGCTACGCGGCGGGCGGCGTCGCGCGGCTCGACGTGCACAGCCAGCGCACGCTGCTCGCGCAGACGCGCGCGACGCTGCCGCCGCTCGCGGCGCAGCTCGCGCAAAGCGAACATCAGTTGGCGATCCTGACCGGCAACGCGCCGGCCGATGCGCAATTCGACGGCATCACGCTCGACGCGCTGCATCTGCCGGACACGATCGCGCTGACGCTGCCGTCGACGCTCGCCCGCGAGCGGCCCGACATACGCGCGGCCGAGGCGCTGCTGCACGAGGCGAGTGCGAACGTCGGCGTGGCGACGGCGAACCTGTATCCGCAATTGTCGATTTCGGCGAGCGTCGGCGCGGAACGCACTCGGGTGAACGATCTGCTCGACAGCCTGAACGTGTGGAGCGCGGGACTCGCGCTGACGCAGCCGATCTTTCACGGCGGCGAACTGCGCGCGAAGCGGCGTGCGGCGCAGGCCGCGTACGACGCCGCGTTCGCCGATTACCGGCTGACCGTGCTGCAGTCGCTGCAGCAGGTCGCCGATGCGCTGCAGGCCGTGCAGAACGATGCGTTGACGCTGCAGTCGCGCGACGCCGCCGCACGGGAAGCGGGAACGAGCGCGGACATCGCGCGCGAGCGGTATACGGCGGGCGGTGTGAGCGAGTTCGGATTGATCGACGCGCAGCGGCAGGCTCTGCAGACCGCGCTCGATCGCACGCGCGCGCAGGCCGACCGGCTCGCGGACACCGCCGCGCTTTATCAGGCGCTGGGTGGTGCGGCGCTGCCGGGTGAAGAAGGGGAGTGAGGCTGGCCTGTCGGTGTTCGGTTTGTTTCTTCAGGCCGGCGCTTGGTTACGAATTCGGGCGGCGCGTCTGGGCGCCGGCGCCAGAATCATGCGACCGGGCGCGAAAAAATCGACACAGCATCACCAGCAACAAATAGAGTGCTCCTGCAATAATTGAACTGACAGTTAAGGAGAATAGTGCATCGAAAAATTCTATGTTATCTGATCCGGTGATGCCCATCATTTCAGAAACGATAAACAGGTAGCGCTGATTCCACGAAAATAAGAAAGATAGCGGATTGTAGATATATCGAATCGATACAAAAAACAAACCCAGAATCAAAATAACCTTGGCGCACCTACGGGCAAGAGTTGCCATGTGCGATCACCTCAATCCAGCCGTACGATTTCAGCCCTGATCTGCCTGCATCAATTCTGGTCGTATGTAGCAATGCTCTTCTGATTGTTTCAAAATTGGCGAGACTTGGCAGCGTAATACATCCAAACGAATTGCCACTTGCCCCGATTGGATGGAGGCGAAAGTTGCCTCGCCTCACACCGTTGATCCATGTGTAATCATCGATTAGTCCATCGTCCCGGTACAGGGCAAACCACTCTGATCGATCAGATGGAGATCCCCGGAGGCGAGTCGTAGTACTTGCAATGAATGCTTCTGTCTGCGACAACAGGCCGCCGGCTGGTCTGTCAACGATCCAGTACTTCCCAGCGGGAAGAGGGCCATTATCCTTGACAGCCGTACACCCACCCCGATTGCGGTAAATTCCATTGCCAGAGAAAGCTGTGAATACACCCGCACCATAAATTGAAAGAATGGCAATTTTGTTGTTATCGACGACAAATTTACCCTGTAGCGGCATGGTATCGTCCTTACCTTTCGAGCCATGAATCAGTGAACTTGACATTGCCGTCGGCATAATTCCAGGTGATGCGCTCGTACATCAACGATATCGATTCAGCGTGGTTGATTCCCATGTCGTCGTCCTTGGTGTTGGGCATACCCGGATTAATGCCGGTGACCTTCACGTTCTCCAGCAGCATGGTGAAATACACCTGTTCCCGGCCTGCATCGCTGATGCGGTACCAACGCAACTCCGCTGATTTTAGCGTCTGCCCTTTCGCGACGGCCTTGCACAGGTAGGGTGAAGCCGCATCGAACTCCTTTTCGATGATCATGGGCGAATGCACGCGTGGGCCGGTGATTTTGCCGCTCTGGCCATCCACAGGCAGATTCAGGCCGTGACTGAATCCGATCACTGCCCTCGCGCCCATCAACGGTGGACGAACCCTTGATGTCGGCGCCACCATCATCCTTGAGCCACAGGTACGCGGGAATTGCCATGTTGTTTCCTCCAGATTGAATGAACGCGATGCCCCAATGGGTCGTGGAGGATAAGCGCAGCGGCCTACGCTGGACCATGATCCAGGTTATGCGAGGGCAAATTCATTGAGGGGCTGCCCTGGGCTTTCCCCGCTTTTCCGGACAGGTAAGGTAGTCCGTGGTGCGCTGCTCGAACGGAACCGGGCTAATGAAGTTCAATGTTGAATGTGGCGATGTGCGTCGGGGAAGCGCTCGATGTAGTCGGACAAGTCAGCCAGAGCGGCGCCCCTTGTGCGATGGCCAGACAGCATACGCGCCACCAAAGCGGACATTTGAACCTAGCCGTAAGCGGACATTACTAAAGAGCCGCCATACCCGTTGCCCCCGCCAAGTTCAAACGTCGGGGTGCCAGCTAAATAGAAATGTCGGGGTGACGCGGTTTTATCTTGTCCTTGTTTATGGTTCGGGGGTGGGGCGGCGCAGCCGCCCCCCGTCCCCCCATTGCTTTTGCGCTGACTTCGAGAACGGCTTCGTTGATGTCAGCAACCTCGATTGCGCGCTGTTTCTTCAGCCCGTTCAACGCCTTCTTCGCGCGAACTTCCTCGCCACAGTGCGTACGGGACGGTGAGCCGGATGCGCGGCGGTCGTCGCGAATGGCCTGCACGCGGCGAGCGACTTCCAGCACGGCTGCGAGGCGCTTGTTCTCCACCTCGGCCCCCTGATCGATCCACGTGATGCGGTCATATTGCCGGTACGGCAGCGCCACGCCATTGGCCTGTACCTCAATCACGCCATCCGGATATTCGACGACCTCGACATACTCGTGCACGAGGCTGCGGTTCTGTGCCGTATCGTCCAGCAGGTACATCACCCGATCGTATTGCACCGTAAGCGACTTCGTCACGCGCCGCGGTACCCGCCAGGCGAGGATCTGTCTCAGGTCCTCATCGGCATGCAGCGGCCGGTGCGCGTTGTAATCGCTCCTGGGAGGCTTGCCGAAGCGCCGGTTGAAATCGGCAATAAAGGAGGGCGCCCAGGCATTGGCGGCCTCGCATGTGCTGATGCCGCGCAGCCGCAACTCCTTCACGAGCCGGTCCTGCAACGTCAGGTTGGCGCGCTCCACGCGGCCCTTGGCCTGACTCGTGTTCGCACAGAACGCGTCGACGTTGAGTTCGTACACGGCCCGCCCGAACTGCGTGACGCCTTTACCCGCCGTCTGCGAGCGTTGCCTGACGTAAAAGACGCTGGCCTTGTCGCTGTAGAACGCCACCGGCTTGCCGTGCGCGGCCAGATATTTCGACAGCGCCTCGAAATAGCCGAACGTCGACTCGGTCTGCGTGAAGTGCAGTGCCATCAGCCGTCCGGTCGCATCATCGATGAATACCAGCAGCGTGCAGGCCGGCGCCCGCTCCTCGAACCAGCGATGATCGCTGCCATCGATCTGCACCAGTTCGCCCAGGCACGCACGACGCTTACGCGGCTGATGCACCCGCGGCGGACGTTCCCGGCGCGGTATCCACAGGCCAGCGGCCCTCATCAGCGTGCGCACGGTCTCGACGGCCAGATCGATACCGTGGCATTCAGCAAGCTTCTCGGCGGCCAGCGTCGGCCCGAAATCGGCGTAGCGCTCGCGGATCAGCGCCAGCGCCCGCTGTGCCTTGCCCGCAGGCAACTGGTGGTTGCCCGGGCGCCCACGCTTGCCCGATACCAGTCCGGCTACGCCTGCGGCCCGGTAACGCAGCACCAGCC